>Ga0114938_1000160_pt1 | contig 54187 bp, 36 predicted proteins | sample AshMeaBigSpring_FD_88675 | JGI IMG/M metagenome (GOLD analysis project Ga0114938, IMG submission 88675) | Groundwater microbial communities from Big Spring, Nevada to study Microbial Dark Matter (Phase II) - Ash Meadows Big Spring | ecosystem: Environmental > Aquatic > Deep subsurface >...
ATATTCATTCTCTTTCCTTTTTCTTTCACTGCTCGCTGATTGAAACGTTACTTCTTAGCAACTGAAAGTTAGGAGTATGTTGATGGAAAGCTTGCACTGCAATGTCCCAAAGTTAGTACTGCATTGCTCTAGAGTCTGTAGGGCAGTATGCTAATCTTTATGGGTCTGTAATTGCGATCGGTGGGAGCTTCAGCACTTTCCGGCAGGGTAACCAACTTTTCCTAACGTAGAAACCAGTCATTCCTAACTTAGTAACCAGCCTTTTCCACGTTGGATACTACTCTTTCCCGCGTTGGAAACGATTCGTTCCTACGCTGGAAACTACTCGTTCCTATAATGGAAACAACTTGTTTCTACGCTCATTGCTGAAACTGAATACGTAGCGATTAAAAACAGGACACAGTGCGAATGCAATGAAGGGTTATTGTGCTGATCTGTCTGCCTAGTGTGGAGTAATCGAAAAGATTGTTCTTTGTGTGTAATGCGTGAAGTCCTCTCGTTTGCTGAATACGCAATGGTATGAATATAAAAACCACCCCCAGAATAGACGAAGTAGGGATGGTTTTTATCTTTTGTGTGCTTACTATTCTTCAGCAAACTGTTTAGTTTTGTTGTTGAGCTCATTCCTTGTTAAACACAGCAGCGGACTGTTACTGACCATAGAATATTTTAGGGTTAAGCCTTTTTATCTTTAATAGTTCTACTGCTATCAGGTTCTGAAGATTGTTCTGCCAAAACCCTTAGTCTTTACAAGGAATGAACCACCACAAACAAACATAAACACTGCTACTAATACCAACTTTTCATAATCATTTACTTTTAAAAATGTATGATTCAAAAAAAACTCAATATATATGTTAAGGATCGGTTGTTACTATTTTATTCACACTGATAAAAGATCAAATGGCGTGCCATAAATGAGGTGGAATTGCTAAATTGTTGATAAGTAGATATTTGTTGTTTTAAACAAAAAATCAGTGTGTAGGCTTTTTGAGGAAATTGTGGAATTTATTGTGGAATTATTCCACAATAATCCACAATTTTCCACAGTCGATCCTACCGGTTCGTGTGACTCTATTATTAACTTACACTACTCGGAATGGGGCATAACAAGCCACCGCTGATCTAAAAGATCAGACGAGAAGCAGAGAATAAAAATTGGGATGGGATAGGTTTGGGTACGTTAGAACTCGAGATTATAAAGCTTCAGCTTATTGTATAAGGTCTTCCGATCGATGTTGAGAAGTTGTGCCGCTTTGCTTTTATTATTACCGGTTTGTCTGAGAGCTTCGATGATATGCTCTTTTTCGGTCGTTTCATCTTTTAGAGCAATGCTTGTGCTAAAAGACGGCACTTCCAATATTTCCGATCCCAGTTCCAATAAGGTGATGAAGTTATTTTGTGCCAATAGAGTTGCACGCATTACAATATTCCTCATCTGACGCAGGTTGCCCGGCCAATGATAATTCAAAAGTGCTTGCGAAGCTTGGGCATCGAAACCAATGAGTTGCTTATCGAGTTCCTTATTAGCTAAATCTAAAAAGAAATTGGCAAACAATAGAATATCCTCTTTACGATCTTTCAGATCCGGCATGCGGAGTGTAAACTCATTGATACGGTGGTAAAGATCTTCCCGAAAAGTTCCCTTTTCAATGGCTTGCTCCAGGTTCTCGTTGGTGGCAGAAACCAAACGGATATCCACGGAGATCTCTTGGTTAGAACCTACCGGACGTATTTTCCTCTCTTGTAGAGCCCGTAGCAATTGTATCTGTACTTCATAGCTGAGGTTACCAATCTCATCTAAGAAGATCGTTCCGCCGTTGGCTGCAACAAACGCTCCTGTTTTATCGGTCAGAGCACCTGTAAACGATCCTTTGACGTGTCCGAAGAATTCCGAAGCAGCCAGTTCCTTAGGTATTGATCCGCAATCGACGGCAATAAATGGCTGATCGCATCGTTTGCTTAATTGATGAATGCGATGAGCGACATACTCTTTACCTGTACCACTGCTACCGTTGATGAGCACCGACATATTAGTCGGGGCAACCAATGAGACATAATTATATAATTGTTTGGCTGCATCACTTTCGCCTTCGAGATAGGAATCACCCTGCTGTTGTGCTGCTTTATGGTTGGTTTTCTTTTTCTCAGTCTCAACTTTTGAAGAATCGCCTTTTGGAGCATCGCCTTTAGAAGTGTCGGCTTTGTCTGCGAAAGCCTCAGCCATCTTATCGAGCAGTTCTTGTGGATTTACAGGTTTTGCAATGTAATCTTTCGCCCCCAGTTTGATTGCTTGAACGGCCGATTGGATATCCGCATAGCCGGTCATGATAATTAATGGAATCGCTTTCCCTTTATCGTTCATCCACTCTAATAGAGAAATGCCATCATGATCGGGAAGGCGAAGATCGGATAATATTAAATCAATCTTATTTTCCTCGATATGTTTTTGCGCGCGTACAATAGTACTCACAGATGATACTTGGAAACCTTTCTTTTCGAGCCAGGTTTTAAGCATCATTCCAAAAGTAATATCGTCTTCAATTATTAATATGGATTTCATTCTGTTAGCTTTTGCCTCTTTTAAGCCACAAAGGTAAAAGGTTTTAGCTTAAAATCGTATATTTGCAAACTTAAATTAAATAAAAGTAGTATGAAAAAGACTATATTAATACTATTAACGATACTGTTTTGCGGTTTTACAGCCTGCAAACCAGGTGGAAAAAAAGGAGGAAATATGAATAAAGAAACCATGTTGAAAATTGAAACCGATTTGGGTGATATTGTTGTTAAGTTATACAATGAGACACCTAAGCATCGGGATAACTTTATCAAATTGGCTAAGAATGGGACGTACGAAGGAACTTTGTTTCATCGCGTCATTAAAGATTTTATGATTCAGGCGGGTGATCCGGATTCTAAGAATGCACCGAAAGGTAAAATGCTGGGTTCGGGAGATGTAGGCTATACTATTCCGGCAGAGTTTGTTTATCCAAAGTATTTTCATAAGAAAGGTGCGCTGTCGGCTGCTCGTCAGGGTGATAATGTCAATCCGAATAAAGAATCTTCCGGATGTCAGTTCTATATCGTAACAGGTAAAGTGTTCAACGACTCTACACTGATTAAGATGGAACGTCAACAGAACGAGAATCGCGTAAATGTGCTTTTCAACGCATTGGCTCAGAAGCATATGAAGGAGATCTATAAGATGCGTAAGGCAAACGATGAGGACGGATTGTTCGATCTACAGGAAAAACTCATTGCACAGGCTGAAGAACAAGCTGCCAAGATGCCTGAGTTCCATTATACTCCCGAACAAATTAAAGCCTACACTACATTGGGTGGTACTCCTCATCTCGACGGTGAATATACGGTCTTTGGTGAAGTGGTAGAAGGTTTAGACATTGTAGACAAGATCCAACAGGTGAAAACCGATCGCAGTGATCGTCCTGAAACTGATGTAAAGATACTTAAGGTAACTGTCATTGAAGATTAAAGATGAAAATTAACAGGCATATTTTAGATAACGGACTGAGACTGATCCACTCGCAGGATTGTAGTACACAAATGGTTGCACTGAACATTTTGTATAATGTCGGAGCAAGGAACGAATATCCGGAGCATACGGGTTTTGCACATTTATTTGAGCATTTAATGTTTGGCGGATCAGTTAATATTCCCGATTTTGATACTCCTTTGCAATTAGCTGGGGGTGAAAATAATGCCTGGACCAATAATGATATTACTAATTACTACCTGACTGTACCTCGGCAAAATGTAGAAACCGGATTTTGGTTGGAGTCCGACAGGATGCTGAGTCTGGATTTTAATGAGCGAAGTTTAGAGGTACAGCGCGGGGTGGTAATGGAAGAGTTTAAACAACGCTGCTTAAATCAGCCTTATGGAGATGTCAGCCATCTGTTCCGACCGTTGGCTTATCAGGTTCATCCTTATCAGTGGCCTACCATCGGAAAAGAACTTTCGCATATTGCGAATGCTACTCTTGAGGAGGTAGAAGAGTTCTTTTTCCGTTTTTATGCTCCTAACAATGCGATCTTGGCAGTGACGGGTAACATAACCTTCGAAGAAGCTGTTCATTTCACGGAGAAATGGTTCGGTCCGATACCCCGACGCAATGTGGCTAGTGGGGGTTATCAGCAGGAACCTCCTCAGACGGAGGAGAGACGCTTGGTGGTGGAACGGAATGTACCTCTTGATTCTTTGTTTATGGGTTTCCACATGTGTGAACGTACCCACAAAGACTATCAGGCGTTTGATATCCTTTCGGATATATTGAGTAATGGGCGGTCGAGTCGTTTGAATCAGCACTTAGTCCAAGATAAACAGATCTTCTCGAGTATCGATGCATACATCTCGGGTTCTATCGATGCGGGACTCTTTCACATTAGCGGAAAGCCTGCTGAGGGTATCTCTTTGGAATTTGCCGAGAAAGCTGTCCGGGAGGAACTCATGCAGTTGCAGCATGAACTGGTGGATGAAAATGAACTCGAAAAAGTAAAAAACAAATTTGAATCGACCCAGATATTCGGGAATATCAACTATTTGAATGTGGCAACTAATCTTGCATGGTTCGAATTGATTGGTAAAGCCGAAGATATGGAAATAGAAGTAGAACAATATCGTTCTGTTACCGCCAGACACCTTAGAGAAGTGGCAGAAAATGCCTTCAGGGAGTCGAATGGGGTGGTATTATATTATAAAGGAAAATGACAATAAAAAGTTTTTATGATATTTACAAACAGCATTATAAAGCACTTATTTCGCTAGGTCTGCCCATCGTAGTCGGACAGATCGGGGTGATCGTGCTGGGTTTTGCTGATACATTGATGATTGGTCACCATAGCACAAATGAGCTGGGAGCAGCTTCTTTTGTGAATAATGTTTTCAATTTAGTGATTATTTTTAGTACCGGATTCTCTTACGGACTAACCCCGGTGGTGGGTAGCTTCTACGGAACCCGGCAATTTGCTTCTGCCGGTCAGGCTTTGCGCAACAGTCTACTGGCCAACTTTCTGGTCTCGGTATTGATGACTTTTATCATGTGGATACTCTATCTGAATATAGAGAATCTGGGTCAGCCCGTAGAACTGATCCCTCTGATCAAACCCTATTATATCGTTCTGCTGGTTTCGCTTGTTTTCGTGCTATTGTTTAATGGCTTCAAGCAGTTTACGGATGGTATTACTGATACCAAAACGGCTATGTGGATCCTTATTGGGGGAAATATTTTGAATATTATCGGAAACTATATACTGATATATGGTAAGTTGGGCTTTCCTGAAATGGGATTGCTCGGTGCAGGTCTTAGCACTCTGTTTTCAAGAATAGTGATGACCATCGTCTTTATAGCTATCTTTATCCGTAGTCGCCGTTTCATGCGCTACAAGATTGGCTTCTACCGGTTGGGATGGTCGAAAAAAATGTTCAAACAGTTGAATGCTCTGGGATGGCCGGTCGCTTTTCAGATGGGTATGGAGGCTGCCTCTTTCAGTTTGAGTGCAATCATGGTAGGATGGCTCGGAACTATTGCTCTTGCTTCGCATCAAGTGATGCTTGCCATCTCTCAGTTCACCTTTATGATGTATTACGGAATGGGGACGGCTGTGGCTGTACGTGTGAGTAACTTCAAAGGACAGAATGACATTACCAATGTACGCCGTTCGGCTTATGCCGGTTTTCATCTGATCATGTTGCTAGGAACAGTTTTGTGCTTCATCGTTTTTCTCTTTCGCAACGACTTAGGTGGATGGTTCACCGATAGTGTTGAGGTATCTACCATGGTAACAGCATTGATCATCCCTCTTCTGATCTATCAGTTTGGTGATGGCTTGCAAATTAACTTTGCCAACGCATTAAGAGGAATCTCTGATGTGAAGCCCATGATGGTCATTGCATTTATTTCGTATTTTATCATATCTTTGCCGGTAGGTTATTTCTGTGGTTTTGTACTCGATTGGGGATTGGTAGGTATTTGGATGGCTTTCCCATTTGGACTGACTAGTGCGGGAATCATGCTTTGGCTAAGGTTCCGTACCAAAACAAAATAAGATGAGATCTTCGTTCCGTTTCACGACTCTGAAAATAGCAGGTGGATATTTTATACTGCTTGCTATTTTATTGTTCTCGTTACTCTTCGTATCACGGGAAATGGAGAAACTGTCCGATGCCGATAGTGAGCAAGTACTCAAAACAGATAGTTTACTGTTCATGATGCGAGAGAAGGACGAGAATGCCATACAGATGCTTCGTGTCTTAACTCAGGCTAACGATAGTTTACTTTCTGCCGGCGATGTTGAGGAAATAATCACTGAGCACGAATTAGCAAAGCCTCAGCAAGTTGTACGCAATCGTGTCATAACGAAACGGGACTCTCTCATTACCAAACCTAAGAAAAAAGGATTCTTCAAACGACTAGCAGAAGTTTTTGTCCCCTCTAAGAAGGATACGGCAGTGTTAGTGAATACTTCTCTTGAGTTTTCTACTGATACCATTCTACAACCTTCGAAGAAAACTGACGCTTTTCATGATAAGATACGGACGGCTACCCGACAGAAAAGAAAGGTCCGGACAAAATATATCAGGAAGACGAGCGATCACTTCCAAGAAGCCAATAAGCAGTTGACAGCTCGCATGGATAGTTTGATCAAGAAATATCAGCAGGATGCGTTGATACGCTCGCAACAGGATGCTCAATTGCAACAAGAAGTTCGGCTGCACTCTATCCGTACAATCGGTGGAATAGCTATCGGAGCAGTCTTGCTGTCGGCTCTATTCCTGACTTTGATCTGGAGAGATATGACTCGCAGCAATCGTTATCGTAAGCAGTTGGAGGAGGCTAACCGTAGGGCGGAAGAGTTGTTGGAGGCCCGCGAAAAACTGATGCTGGCCATCACACACGATTTTAAAGCTCCGTTAGGGTCGATCATCGGATATACAGATCTGTTATCACGTCTGACCCGCGACGAACGGCAACGTTTCTACTTGGAGAATATGAAATCTTCATCCGAACATCTGCTCAAGTTGGTTAGCGATTTATTAGATTTTCATCGACTGGACTTGAATAAAGTGGAGATCAATAAAGTCACTTTTAGTCCCGCTCAGTTGTTCGATGAGATACGTGTTAGTTTTCAACCAATCGCTTCGGCCAAAGGGTTGCAACTTCATTTTACTATTGCTCCGGAACTTTCGGAGAACTATGTGAGTGATCCGTTGCGGATCCGACAGATTGTAAATAACTTACTGTCGAATGCCATTAAGTTTACGTCGACCGGTACAGTTTCCTTGATTGTTAATTTGAAACCATCGACTTTACTGATCCAGGTTGTGGATACAGGTAAAGGAATGGACCCCAATGATTGTAAACGAATCTTTCAAGAGTTTACCCGCCTGCCGGGAGCTCAGGGTGAAGAGGGCTTTGGACTTGGCTTGTCTATTGTTCATAAGTTGGTTACGTTGTTGGATGGCAAGATCAGTGTTGAGAGTAAACTAGGAGTGGGCAGTTCTTTCGCTGTTTCAATCCCTCTTTATCCGGTTAAAAAGAGTGACGATTATCGGAACTCACCGGCTAGATTTACTACTAAGACGAAATCGAATGATTTGGTTGGAGGAAAGCCTTTAAGTATTGTTTTAATTGATGACGATCGGATCCAACTTCAGCTGACTGTTGCCATGCTTAATCAGCAAGGTATTGAAGCTGTCTCTTGTGAGCATCAAGATGAATTGATCGAACTTTTGTGTAAGCAAAAATTTGACTGCTTGTTGACTGATATTCAGATGCCTGCAATCAATGGCTTCGACTTGCTAAAACTATTGCGTGCTTCGAATATTCCGCAAGCAAAAACAATTCCCATTTTTGCGGTTACTGCTCGTAATGATATTAATGAAAAAAACTTGCACGAACATGGCTTCTCGGGTTGCTTGCATAAGCCTTTTACTGTAAACGAATTAGGAGCTTTGTTGACTCGATTTTCGATTGGAGGAGAGCCATTTTGTGCTCTACAGGAAAAAAAAGCACCTCAAAAACTTAACTTTTCATCATTAACTGCTTTTTCGGAAGATGATGCCGATGCCGCACGTTCTATTATTGAAACATTTATTGTTGAGAATGAGAATAATGTAAAAATCATTCAACAGAGTCTGATGGATGATGATATGCAGCAAATTGCTAAAATTGCTCATAAAATGGCCCCACTATTTACTTTAATAGGAGCTTCAGAAGTTGCAGAACAGCTAAGAATGTTAGAACTGTGTAATGAGTCGGCTCCTACACATGAGATAAAACAGATTACAACGAATGTTTTAAAGGAAGTAAATAAAATATTGGATTTTGCCCGCAGTATTAATCTTTGATAATAAGCTTATTAAATAATTCTTCTAAAGGATTTCAAAATGTGATCCCTCAGTCGTTAAATAGATCCAATAAATCGAATATTGGTTTCAAAATTAATTTCGTAAATAACTCCGATTCTTTACCTCGAAAGAAATAATTGAATTAATTCTAAACTAGAATTCAATTGTATTTGTTGATACAGTTAAACTATTTATAAAATAAGCTTATGAAAGTTTATATTATTTCAAATCGACTTCCTTTTAAAATTGTAAAAAAAGGGAATAAACTTTCTATCGAGAGAAGTGAGGGAGGACTAGCAACAGGTTTATCTTCTCTTGAAAATTCATTTGAAAAACATTGGATTGGCTGGCCTGGAATTTGTTTTGATAATGAAAGTGATAAACAGGAGATAACCACTGAACTCAAAAAAATGAATATCCATCCTGTCTTTTTAACTAAAGAACAGATTAGAAATTATTATGAAGGTTATAGTAATAGTACCCTTTGGCCGCTTTGCCACTATTTTTTTGTCTATACTTTGCATAAGGATCATTTCTGGACCGCATATAAAGAGGTTAATCAACTATTCCATAATCAGGTAATAAACTTAATTACTTCCGAAGATATTGTTTGGGTTCACGATTATCAGTTGATGTTGCTTCCTGGAATGATCAGACAGACGTTGCCTGATGCTACTATTGGGTATTTTCATCATATTCCCTTTCCTTCTTATGAATTATTTCGTATATTACCTCAGCGGGACGAAATATTAACAGGTCTATTAGGTGCCGATTTTATCGCTTTCCATACCCACAGTTATATGAGGCATTTCATGAATGCTTTAGATAATGTACTTCGAGTCGAGTTTACATTGGATGAGATCCACTTTTTCAATCGGGTAATTCGTGTGAATGCTTTACCAATGGGGATTAATTATAAACTTTATCATGATACATCATTAAATGAGAATACAAGAAAGAATATTATAAAAATTAATAAATATTATAAGGGATGTAAATTGATTTTCTCTGTCGACCGTTTAGATTACAGCAAAGGAATCCTTCAGCGTCTATCGGCTTTTTCATCTTTTTTAGAACATCATCCCGAATATCATGGTAAAGTTGTTTTTATTATGCAAGTAATTCCTTCACGTGATTGCGTAGGATCTTATGCTAAGCTGAAAGGTGTTATTAATGAGGCAGTCAGTGCAATTAATGGTAAATATTCTACCTTAAATTGGGCTCCTATTCGTTATTTATATCATACGCTTTCGTTCGCTCAGTTGAGTGCTATGTATTATTTAGCAGATGTCATGATGGTCAACTCTTTGCGAGATGGGATGAATCTAGTTGCTAAAGAATATGTTGCAACTAAAAGAGGTAATAAAGGTGTTTTAATATTAAGTGAGTTAGCTGGCTCTTCTGTCGAGCTTAAAGAAGCTTTGATAGTCAACCCAAATGATTTGGCACAGGTTGAACAAAGTTTGCTGAAATCTCTTGAAATGCCAATTGAGGAGCAATTGAATCGTATTTTTGAGATGCAAGCAATATTATCTAAGCAGACAGTTAATAAATGGGCTTCCAATTTTATCGATGAACTTTGTAATGCACATGAAAAGAACCAGAACCTTTCCAATAAATTAATTTCTTCGTATATTTGTCGGAGTATTGAGACGAAATATCATTCGGCTCACAAAAGATTGATAATACTCGATTATGACGGTACACTTGTTGCAATTAAAAAACGCCCTGAAGAGGCTATGCCAACGGAACAACTGCTTTCTACTCTTCGCGATCTGTCTTTAGACCCATTTAATCATCTGGTTATTAACAGCGGTCGTGATTATAAAACACTCGAATCATGGTTGGGAAAACTTCCAATTTCAATAGCTGCTGAACATGGGGCTTTTTTTAAAGAGGATGGTGTATGGCACAATCACTTATTAAAAAAATGTTGGGATGATAAACTGCTTGGTATATTTAATAAATTTGTAGATAAAACTCCTGGATCTCATCTGGAAGTAAAGACTGCAGCTATCGCTTGGCATTATCGTGAAGTTGATACCTGGTTTGGAAATTTACGTTGCGAACAACTGCAGAAAAGTTTATTCTCATTTTGTTTAAAATATAATTTGCAAATTGTGCATGGAAATAAAGTCCTTGAGATTAAACCTGCCAATTATTCAAAAGGAACCGAGGTTAAGCGTTTGTTGGATAAAGATTCTTACGATTTTATATTGGCAATTGGTGATGACACTACTGATGAAGATATGTTCTCTGCTTTGCCTTCGAATGCATTTAGTGTTAAAATTGGTGCAGCTTCTGAACTAGCTACTTACAACTTGTCTGAGCAAAGTGATGTACTTCCTTTTCTACAATATATTATAGAAAAAAATCATAAACATGCATGATAATCAATTAAAAAGATTACTAATCACTATTATATATAAAGACGAAAAGCTATGAAAGATCTAAATTATGGTGTAATAGGCAACTGCCGAACTGCGGCTTTTATTTCTCAAAAAGGAAGCATTGATTGGCTTTGTTTCCCAGCATTTGACTCTCCGTCTGTGTTTGCAAAGATATTAGATAAAGAAAAAGGAGGTTCGTTTGAAATAAAAGTGGCCGATAATTATACTTTTCATCAAAAGTATATACCTCATACTAATATATTGTCTACTCATTTTTGTTCTGATGATGCAGAGTTCGTGGTTTATGATTTTATGCCTTGTTATCGGGCTGCTGGAGTCAATAAAGATAAATATTATCATCCAGCTGAAATTTATCGTTATATAAATGTATTGAGAGGGAATCCTGTAGTGATTATTCGCTATCATCCTGCACCTAATTATGCGAAGGGGCGTACCCTTTATACTCTTACTAAAGACTATTTAATGACTTATTCAAGCAGCGATAAGTGTAGCCGTCAGTATTTGTATTCCTCTATTTCGCTGAATAAAGTTTTAGATGAAACAGAAATAATTCTTGATAAAGATGAATTTTTCCTGCTTTCTTATAATGAGAAAGTTATTCCCGTAAATTTGGAACGTGAGAAATTGGAATATTGTCGTACTTTGGTTTACTGGCAAAATTGGACAAATCGGACTAAACAATACACTGCTTACAATGATTTGATTGAACGTAGCTTGTTGATATTAAAGTTGATGTCTTATCATAACGGAGCCGTCTTAGCTGCACTGACAACTAGTTTGCCTGAGAAAATAGGCAGTGTTCGTAACTGGGATTATCGCTTCTGTTGGTTGCGTGACGCTTCTATGTCTATGCGTACACTTTTTGAAGTGGGACATGTAGGCGCAGCTCAACGTTTTATGCGATTTATTGGCAATACATTTGTCTCGTGTCGTCAATCTTACCAAATTATGTATGGTATACGTGGCGAACGTCAATTAACTGAACATATACTCGATCATCTTTCCGGCTATAAAAACTCTAAACCTGTTCGTATTGGAAATGATGCATATCGCCAAAAACAAAACGATTCATTGGGTTATTTAATGGATCTTATTTATCAATATTATAATTTATTCTCGGGCACTTTGGACGAAATGGAGGATATGTGGGGAATGGTTAAGAAGATTTTAAGCAAAGTTATTGTGGATTGGAAGAAAGCAGATAAAGGCATTTGGGAAATTCGAGGTGACGGTCATCATTTTGTTTCCTCCAAAGTGATGAGTTGGGTTGCCTTGGATCGTGGTGTACGTATTGCACACTTACTTCATAAAGACTATTATGAGAAAATCTGGCAAAGTGAGGCTGATAAAATTAAAGAAGATGTATTTCTTAATGGATGGAATGAGCGTATTCAAAGTTTCACTCAAACTTATGATAATGACTATATGGACTCTTCATTGTTGTTAATGGAGCCTTATGGCTTTATTGATGCTGCTGATCCACGCTATCGTAATACCGTCCATTCTGTAAAAAAAGCGCTTTTACATAAAGGTCTTATGTATCGTTATAACAATGAGGATGATTTCGGAATGCCTGGTTCAGCCTTTACTATTTGTACCTTTTGGCTTGTTCGTGCCTTGTACGTTATAGGTGAGAAAGATGAGGCAAAAGAGTTATTTGATGATACTTTGAAATACTCTAATCATGTGGGACTATTTAGTGAGGACTTAGACTTTGATACAAAAGAGCAATTGGGTAATTTCCCACAAGCTTACTCTCACTTGGCTGTTGTAAATACTGCAATTCTTTTTTCTGATGAGGACCAGCATTTAAGCTTCCTTCGGCCTTAGTAGTCGTTAGCTAACAGATATTAGTTTAATTTATTGTACGTTTTGTTGGTCAACTGCTTGATGGAAAAATGTCTATTTTCATAGAGTTACTTTATTTATATATTTAGTACTTTTGATTCCAAATTATTAAAATCATTTAGATAATTTTTAATTAGCACCAATTGATCGCTATGTAATAGTTTATGTTTTTAATGCATTCTATTGAAATTAAAGAAACGAAGCATTTGTTATATGTTTAGACAATCTATCTGTAACTTCATCTTGAGTTAAAATGATTTTATAATAAACAAAAATCTTTTTTCAAATGAATTTGTTTATTTTGTATCAATTCATCTAAATTTTAAAATACGTATGAAAAGAAAATGGATCAAGCTAGTCAGTTGGGTATTGCTTACTCCACTAATGCTTTTCGTCATATTTATGGTTCTATTGTATGTTCCTCCGATTCAAAATTATATGAGAGGTGAACTAGAAAATTATGTATCAGCAAAAACAAAAATGCAGATACATATTCGTCACATCGATTTGCGATTTCCCTTAAACTTACAGCTTGAGGGCGTGAAAGTTGTGCAATCGCCCGACACTCTTCTAGCGTTAGAAATGTTGAATGTTCATGTTGAGGTTCTGCCATTATTACATGGTAAAGTCGCTTTAAACAATTTCTCCTTAAACCATGCCACTGTCAATTCGCTGAACCTTATCAAAGGTATGCGCATTAAAGGAGTGATCGGCTCCTTTTATTTAAAAAGTCAGGCGATCGATCTCACTAATGAGATTGCTCTGATCGACCGCACTGAAATGGAGAATAGTCATTTACAACTTTTTATCACCGATACCGTTGCTACTGAGGATAGTGTGCCTTCTGAACCCATCAATTGGAAGGTAGATCTCCGACAGTTGCAAGTGAAAAATGTATCGTTTGCCATGAGCTCTTCTCTCGATTCTGTTCAGTTGACGACCCACTTTCCTGAATTAATCTCTCAAAACCTATGGGTAGATCTTAAGAAACAGTCATACGATCTGAAGCGATTGTCTCTTCTCAATGGTGCGTTTACTTACCGCACAGGCGTGTCTGCTCCTGCGAAAGGTTTCGATCCGTCGTACATCGCTCTCAGGGATGTGAGCATGCAGTTGGACTCTTTATCTTTTGAGGGTCAAAAGATGGGGGCTGTTGTTCACCAGTTATCGTTCAACGAACGATCGGGGCTAAGTGTTTCTTCTTTAACGGGACGTTTTTCTTCCAACGACCGTTTCATAGAGGTTCCTTATATTAAATTGTCTACGCCTCATTCTGAGGTAAACTTTACTGCCAGAGTTCCTTGGCTGTCCTTCCATCATGCAATCGATAGTTCTCTCAAAGCAACTTTGGATGCGTATGTCGGACGAGAAGATCTTTTGTTATTTACCGGTAACTTATCTAAGGACTTTATGAAAAACTATCCTTTCCGCCCGATGACTGTCCATCTGGGTGCCGAAGGTAATTGGAAGAAATTGGAAATATCTAAATGTGCAGTGGATCTTCCCGGTGCCTTTACCATGAGAGGGAAGGGGAATGTGATGAATCCGACAGACAGCATCAACCGGTTGGGGCAGTTGGAGATAGATGTTAAAGCGAAAGATTTGAACTTCCTTACCAGTTTGGCGGGGATCGTTCCACAGACATCGTTTACTATTCCGGATAGTATGCGATTGGTAGGCAAAGTTGATTTTAAAGGTGCAGATTTTAAAGGAGATTTATTGCTGTCCGAGAGAAAAGGGACCGCTCGCTTAAAAGGAACTTTTAATTCACTCACCGAGGCTTATCTTGCGGAGATGAAGATCTCTCAATGGCAACTGCATGACTTCTTGCCTCGTTATAAATTCAATAAATTGTCGTTGACTGCTTCGGCCAAGGGACGGGGAGTTGACTTTATGTCCAGACGTTCTTATTCGTCCGTACAGTTATCTCTGGATAGTCTTTTCTATGGAAAGTTGAAAGTTAGTAATGTTTCTTTGGCTGCCGAACTGAAATCGGCTTTAGCTAAGGTCCAACTCAATAGTAATAATTATTTGCTCAATGCGATGATCGATGCTGAATATAATCTCGCACATCGTTATCCGGATGGGAAGATTGTTGTCGACTTAAAACAAATCAACTTTTATGATTTAGGACTGATCGATAAGCCCTTGAAAAGACCTTTTGCTTTTATTCTCATGGCGGAGGCACGCAAAAATTTATTGGCTGGCCAACTTACAGCGGGCGACTTGCTCTTGGAGTTTCACTCTAGTTCGGGTGTGAATGCACTTATACAGGAATCTCAAAAAATTACTCAGCTTTTATCACAGCAAATAAAGGAAAAACGTCTCAACCACATGGCAATCAGAAAAGTTTTGCCAGAAGCTTCTTTATCGTTTTATGCAGGTAAAAATAATCCTTTAGCTTATTTCCTCGAAACAAAAAATGTTACTTTCGATGGGGCCTTAGTGAACTGTAACCTTGGACCAAAATCTGGAATTAGAAGTAATATGGGAGTGTTGGGTTTAAAAATTGATAGTTTGCAGTTGGATACGATCTCGTTTGCAGCGGTACAAGATTCTTTGAAATTGAATTCTTATTTTAAAATAACTAATGGGCCCAATAATCCGCAAGTTTCTTTTAATGCCGAACTGAGAGGGGAAGTAAGTAGCTCTGATGCACAAGTGATGGCGGAGTTTCGAAATAAACAAGGAAAAACAGGTCTCTTATTAGGTGTAAATGCTTCGCTATTACCTAACAGTTCTGTGACTCATTCTGCTAAAGATGGGGTCACTTTTACGCTTATTCCTGAAGAACCGATTATCGCTTTTCATCCATTTAAAGTGGTTGATGATTGCAATTGGGTCTATCTGAGCAAGAATATGCATGCTTATGCCAATCTGCATATGAGAGATGCTAGCGGAATGGCTTTCCGTGCTCAGTCTGTTTTGAATGATACGACGTCTTTGCAAAACGTCAATGTGGAACTTAGCCAAATAAATTTGGCAGAACTGATTAGAATAATGCCTTATGCTCCACAACTCGCAGGAATGTTTTCCGCTGATGTACATTATATTCAAACTCCTAAGAATCTACAAGTATCAGGTGAAGCTTCCATTGAGAAATTAACCTATCAGTCCGATCTTATTGGAGATATCAATATAGGTGCTACATGGTTGCCTAGTGAGAATAATATCCAATATTTAAATGCTTATCTGAGTCATAACGGCTCGCAAGTGCTGACGGCTGATGGAAGCTTGAAAACTACATCAACCGGAAAAGATAGTATCGGAGTTAAAACTACATTTATGGATTTTCCATTGAGGGTTGCCAACGGTTTTATACCTGAGAAAATAGTCGGATTAATGGGAAAGATGAATGGGGATGTAGCTGTTACCGGCAGTCTGGAATCTCCTCTGATCAATGGAAAAGTGTTGGTGGATAGTGGCTCTGTGTACTCTAAGGAGTATGGAGCGGACTTTAAACTCGATACCCGTTCTTTGCAAGTGGAGAACAATCGCTTGACTTTCGATAATTATGCGATTTATACAACGAGTAAAAACCCCTTTACTATCGACGGGTATGTTGATTTCCGTGAAATGGCCCGACCGATCGTTAATCTGAAAATGTCGGCTTCTAACTATACAATGGTAAATGCGAAACGTACCAGTAAAAGTTTGCTCTATGGGAAAATAATGGTGGATGTGAATTCTACCTTAAAAGGACCTCTAGACGGACTGATTATGAGGGGAAATATCAATCTATTGGGTAGCACAGATGCTACTTATGTGCTCACTGACTCACCTCTGACGGTGCAGGATCGGTTGGGTAGTTTGGTGACTTTTACCTCTTTCAATGATACTACGGCTGTGGTGGAAGAGAAGAATAAGTCTGTTTCGTTGGGTGGGTTGGATATGAATATGGCTGTATCTGTCGATCAGGCAGTACGCTTGAAAGCGGATTTAACTGCCGATCGTAGCAGTCGCGTTGAACTTGAAGGTGGGGGAAACTTAACTCTCAAATATACTCCTCAGGGTGACTTGAACTTATCGGGACGTTACACCTTAAGTGGCGGTCTGCTCAAATACAACTTCCCTGTGATTAAAGCTAAAGAGTTTTATATTGATAATGGAAGTTATTTAGAATGGAACGGCGATCTCATGAATCCAGTACTTAACTTAAAAGCTACTGATCGGATCCGTGCTTCGGTGTCAGATGAAAACGATCGTTCTAGAATGGTTAACTTTGACGTATCTGTGCTCTTTAAGAATCGGGCGAAAAATCCTTTGATGGCTTTTGATGTGACTGCTCCCGAAGATGCTACTATTGCGAATGAACTAATTGCAATGGGAGCTGAAGAACGTGGGAAGCAAGCCATCGCATTGGCTATGACGGGCACTTACTTAGGAACGGAAGGATTTGGTAAGGGAGGGGCAACGCCTAATCTAAATATGGGGTCTGCTTTGAACTCTGTTCTCATGGGGCAGATCAATTCCTTGGTGGGAAATCTTAAAAATGCAAATCTATCTTTTGGTGTTGATGAACAAAACAATTCTGACACTGGCGGCAAAAGGACTGATTATAGTTTCAGATATTCACAGCGGTTCTTCAATAATCGTTTCCAGATTATTATTGGTGGAAAAGTTTCCACAGGTGCCAATGCAACGAACGATGCCGAATCTTTTATTGATAATGTTTCTCTGGAGTACAGGCTGGACGGATCGGGAACTCGTTATATCCGGTTGTTCTATGATAAGAACTACGAAAGTGTACTCGAAGGTGAAATTACGGAGACGGGCGTAGGACTAGTGCTGCGGAAAAAACTAGATAGATTGAGTGAACTGTTTATTTTCAAGAAAAAGAAATAATTATGAGACAATCGTATATTCATATTTTGTGTGGCTTCGTTCTGATCGCTCTGTTAATGGGATGTTCACTTACCAAGAACTTACCCTCGGGTGAGGTGTTGTATACCGGACAGAAAACCGTGCTGAAGAATAAGCCGAAGGCTAAACTAAATGATATCACGATTGAGGAACTCAATGCCGCTCTGGAAAAAACGCCAAGTACTAAGATGTTCGGTATCCTGAATATACCTTTTGGGATGTGGATGTATAACGACTTTGTGAAGTATAAAAAAGGGTTCGGCAAATGGATGTTCAACCGATTCGCTGCTAATCCTCCAGTATTTATCTCTACTGTCAATCCAGAGGTACGTAGTAAAGTGGGGACGAATATCCTCCACGACTATGGCTATTTTAATGGAGGTGTTACGTACCAAGTAGTTCCCGACAAGAAAGATAGTCTGAAAGCAAGTGTGTTGTACCACGTAAATATGGGGATGCCATACCTTATAGATACGGTTTATTATGATCGTTTTAACTCTGCCTCACTAGAAGTTATCAATCGCGGTCAGAGAAATTCATATCTTGCTGTAGGTAAGCAATTTAATGTCGGTGATCTGGATGCTGAGCGTGTGCGTGTTTCTGGATTACTCAGAAACCGAGGGTATTACTATTTTCGTCCGGATTATATGACTTATCAAGCGGATACCACTCAGGTACCCGGTCGGGTAAGTTTACGGTTACGACCTATACCGGGATTGCCAAATGAGGCTTTTCGTCAATATTATGTAGGGAAAGCGACAGTTTACTTATATGGTAAAAAAGGTGAATTCCCCACTGATAGTATGTATTATAAAACAATAAAAATACATTATTACAAAAAGATGCCTATTAGTCCTTACCGACTTTATCGCTGGATGCACTATCAGGCTTACGTGCGGAATGCAAATATGCGTGCTGCTAATAGTACGCGTCTGTACAACCAACATCGGCAAAAACAAATCCAGGAGAAGCTTAGCCAGTTGAATATCTTTAGTTATCTCGATCTTCAATATGTACCTCGAGATACAACCGCCACTTGCGATACCCTTGATGTGAAGCTCTTTGCGGCTCTTTCTAAACCATTGGACGCTGAGCTAGCTTTTAATGTCGTGACAAAAAGTAATGGACAAACGGGGCCGGGTGCAACTTTTGGAGTTACTCGTAATCATGTGTTCGGGGGCGGTGAGAGTTGGAATGTGAACATGAAAGGTTCATACGAATGGCAGACAGGTAATCATAAAGGATCGCTGATGAACAGTTGGGAGTTGGGCTTGTCCACTTCGCTGACTTTTCCTCGGGTGTTGTTCCCGCGTCTGGGTAATCTTGAATATGACTTTCCGGCCACTACTACTTTTAAACTGTATGTCGATCAGTTGAATAGGGCTAAATACTACAAATTATTATCCTTCGGTGGAAATGCAACGTACGATTTCCAACCGACACGTACGAAAAAGCATAGCTTCACTCCTTTTAAATTGGTCTTCAATGTGCTTCAAAACAGTACCGAAGAGTTTAAAGCGATCGCTGATTCGAACCCCGCACTTTATGTGAGTCTTAGAAATCAGTTTATTCCGAAAATGGAATATACCTTTACTTTCGATAACACTTCCTCACGGAGAGTGCAGAATCCTATATGGTGGCAGTCGACGATCACTTCCGCCGGTAATATCACTTCTTGCATTTATCGAGCGTTCGGCAGGCCTTTTAACGAGAAAGATAAAGGTTTGATGGGAGCACCTTTCGCTCAGTTTGTAAAACTGAACACGGAATTCCGTTTTTTGAGGAATATCGATCGCAATAACTCGTTAGCAGGAAGGACAACTATGGGAATGCTTTTTACTTATGGTAACTCTACCATTGCTCCTTATAATGAGCAGTTCTATGTGGGAGGTGCAAATAGTATTCGTGGTTTTACTGTCCGGTCGATCGGTCCCGGTGGGTATCATAATGATAGTAAGTTTGCTTTTCTCGATCAAACAGGAACGTTCAGGTTTGAAACGAACCTGGAATATCGTTTCCGTATGTTCAAAAGCTTGTGGGGCGCCACTTTTATCGATGCGGGAAACGTGTGGTTACTCCGTAAAGATTTAGAAAGAGAAGATTCTCAGTTCACTCTGAAAAATCTTGGCAAACAAATAGCTTTAAGTACTGGACTTGGGTTCCGTTACGATCTCGACTTTTTGGTGTTCCGTCTCGACTTTGGTGTTCCACTCCACTATCCATACAATACGGGAGGTAAGGGATACTTCAATGCTCAAGGTTCTTTTTTAAAGAACCTGGCAATTCATTTTGCTATTGGTTATCCGTTCTAATAGTTTTTTTGTACTTTTGCGGCTGTATCTGATGCTGAAAACATCACTAACCTTTTAAAATACACATTTATGAAACCTACTTTATTTGTATTAGCTGCCGGTATGGGCAGTCGTTACGGTGGCTTGAAACAGCTTGACGGTCTTGGCCCAAATGGTGAAACAATTATGGATTACTCTATATTCGACGCTATTCGCGGTGGATTTGGGAAGGTTGTTTTTGTCATTCGAAAAGATTTTGAACAAGATTTTCGCGACAAAATTTTAAGTAAATATGAGAATCATATTCCTGTAGAACTTGTGTTCCAGGCTCTTGATAATCTTCCTGCAGGCTTCCAATGTCCGGAAGGCCGTGTTAAACCTTGGGGGACTAACCATGCCGTATTGATGGGCAAAGAGGTTATTAAAGAACCTTTTGCAGTGATCAATGCTGATGATTTTTACGGACGTCACAGCTTTGCTGTTCTAGGTGCGGAATTGGCAAACATGGAAGGCAAGAAGAATGATTATTGCATGGTGGGTTACCGTGTAGGTAATACATTATCTGAAAGTGGTTCTGTTGCTCGTGGTGTTTGTGAAAAAAATGCCGACGACTACTTGACGACTGTTGTTGAACGTACAGCTATTGAACGTATCGATGGTAAAGTTTCTTTCAAAGATGAAAATGGAACGTTACAGTCGATCGACGATAATACTCCTGTTTCTATGAATATGTGGGGCTTTACTCCCGACTATTTTGAATACTCGGAAGAGTATTTCAAGGAGTTCTTAAAAGAGAATGCCGAAAACTTGAAAGCTGAGTACTTTATTCCATTGATGGTAAACAAACTGATTAATGAGGGTACAGCTCGTGTGAAAGTATTGGATACTACCAGCAAATGGTTTGGTGTGACTTATGCAGCCGATCGTCAGGAAGTGGTTGATAAAATCCAAGCTTTAGTCGATGCCGGTGAATATCCGAAGAAATTGTTCTAAATGAGCATAATATGATAGATTTAGAAACAGTGGACGCTAACCGTGTCCACTGTTTTTGTTTTACAAAACTTCAAACATCTTTCGTGAATGGAATATGAAATGGATATTAATTATTATCTTTGCCTCGTTTTTAATATGAACAATAACAGTAATAATCCAAGTAGACATTATTACTGATTAAAATATTTGTTTGTTTTGTTTGTGTGCCTCACTCAATCATATAATTGTCTGTGAAGATTGTTTATGATCAGTGAGGCTTTTTCTGTTTCACTGTGATATTTTGATTACAAAAGTGATGGAAAAGTCGACGTTATGATGCGCTCGATTGCTTCTTCAGGTAGAGTGGAGATGGTCTCATCGTTCTATTAATAAAAGGTAAAGGCACAACAAATGGTGAAATAGATAGTGGCTGAGATAATTTATCATTATCTTTGCATCCCAAAATCTTAAAAATCAGAGATAAAGTGATTTCAGTAGAAAAATTGACGGTAGAATTTAATGCTACCCCTCTTTTTGAGGAGGTAAGCTATGTTATTAATAAGAAAGATCGCATTGCTTTAGTCGGTAAAAATGGGGCGGGTAAGTCAACTATGCTTAAGATTTTAGCAGGCTTGCAAAGTCCCACCGGAGGAGTGGTGGCTTTGCCTAAAGATATCACTATAGGCTATCTTCCTCAGGTGATGATTTTATCGGATCAACGTACAGTAATGGGAGAGGCTGAACTGGCTTTCCAACAGATATTTGAATTGCAGGCCCGACTGGATCGGATGAATCAGGAGCTGGCTGACAGGACTGATTACGAATCGGAGGATTATCATCAGTTGATCGATCGTTTCACACATGAGAACGACCGTTTCCTCATGATGGGAGGGACTAACTTCCAGGCAGAGATTGAGCGGACTTTAATCGGACTAGGGTTTAGCAGAGAAGATTTTAGTCGTCCAACTTCTGAGTTCTCAGGAGGATGGCGCATGCGTATCGAGTTGGCTAAACTCTTACTTCAGCGACCGGACGTCTTACTTCTGGATGAGCCGACCAATCACTTGGATATTGAAAGTATTCAATGGTTGGAAAACTTCTTGTCTACCCGCGCTAATGCGGTGGTGCTGGTAAGCCACGACCGTGCTTTCTTAAATAACGTCACCACACGAACCATCGAGATAACATGCGGACAGATCTATGACTATAAGGTGAAATACGATGAGTTTGTGGAACTTCGTAAAGAACGCCGCGAACAGCAGTTGCGCGCCTACGATAATCAACAGAAACAGATCGAAGAGACGGAAGCTTTCATCGAACGTTTCCGGTACAAAGCGACAAAGGCGGTACAGGTACAAAGTCGTATCAAACAGTTGGATCGCATCGAACGAATTGAGGTAGACGAAGAAGACAACTCTTCACTCCGACTCAAATTCTCTTCAGCTAGTCGGAGCGGCAGCTATCCTGTCATTTGTGAGGATGTGGCTAAAGTATATGGCAATCATACTGTGTTTCATGATGTGAACCTCACGATCAATAGAGGGGAGAAAGTTGCTTTTGTCGGTAAGAACGGAGAAGGAAAATCTACCTTGGTGAAGTGTATTATGGGGGAGATCCCATTCGACGGCAAACTGGTGATCGGTCATAATGTGCAGATCGGTTATTTTGCTCAAAACCAGGCACAGATGTTGGATGAGAACTTGACGGTGTTCGATACGATCGATCGGGTAGCAGTGGGCGACGTACGTCTGAAGATCCGGGATATCTTGGGAGCTTTCATGTTTGGCGGAGAGGCATCGGACAAAAAAGTAAAGGTGCTTTCGGGTGGTGAACGGACCCGATTGGCTATGATCAAGTTGCTGCTTGAGCCAATGAACTTGCTGATTCTGGATGAGCCGACCAACCACTTGGATATGCGTTCTAAGGATGTTCTGAAGGATGCTATTCGCGATTTTGAAGGAACGGTAATAATTGTGAGTCATGATCGTGATTTTCTTGACGGACTTGCGACTAAAGTATATGAGTTCGGAGGAGGTGTGGTGCGCGAACATCTTGGTGGAATCTATGATTTCCTTCAGAAAAAAAAGATTGATAGTTTGAACGATCTGCAAATGGGCTCCTCTCTATCAGCATCGCCCACTGGAGCAAACTCAGCAAACAAAGACGACGGAACGACAAACAACCTGACCTCGGAGAACAAACTTTCTTATGAGGCGCAGAAAGAATTGAGTAAGAAGATTAAGAAACTAGAACGTAAGGTGGCCGATTGTGAAGAGAATGTTGAACGGATCCAAAAGCAGATCTCTTCTATTGAAGAAGAGATGGCTACTCCTAAGGGAGCTTCGGATATGTCACTTTATGAGCAGCACCAGAAAATAAAAAAGCAGTTGGATGAGGCTTATGAGGAGTGGGAAAACTCGATGATCGAGTTGGACTCGATCCGTTCATAAGGAGCCGTATCTTTCGAAACGTTGGTGCTTGAGAACGATTTTTTTTCATTTTAAATTTTAATTATATAGATGAAAGCAACAAAGTATTTACCCATTCTTGCAGTCTGCTTCTTAGTAGCAGGGTGCAACAGTAAGAAAGAGGCCGTTCAAACATCCGGCATTGATCTTGCAAATTTAGATACCACGGCTCTTCCTGGTACCAGTTTTTATCAGTATGCATGCGGAGGTTGGATCAAAAACCACCCACTTACTGATGAGTATTCTCGCTTTGGCTCTTTTGATATGTTGCGTGACAATAACCTGTCGCAACTTCGTACATTAGTTGAAGAGCTTGCATCTAAAAAAGATAATGCCCCGGGCAGTGCTGCTCAGAAAGTAGGCGATCTTTATAACATTGCTATGGATAGTGTTCAACTCAACAAACAAGGGGTGTCACCTATCCAAGCAGATTTGAATAAACTGGCTGCCATCAAAGATAAATCAGAGATCTATCCGTTAATTGCAGAGATGTATAAATCGGGTGTTTATCCCTATTTTATGCTTTATGTCTCTGCTGATGAAATGAATAGCTCTGTCAATATTGCTTCTACTTATCAAGGTGGCCTGGGTATGGGTGAACGCGATTATTATATAGAGAATGATGCGAAGACAAAAGAGATCCGTGCTAAATATGAGGGGCATGTAGCTAAGATGTTCCGTTTGGCAGGATTCGATGAAGCAGCTTCTAAAAAAGCGGTTCAAGCTGTTATGGGCATCGAGAACCGTTTGGCAAAAGCATCTCGTTCTCAAATAGAACTACGTGATCCTCATGCCAACTATAACAAGATGGATAGAGCGACTTTAAAGAAAGAGTTTCCTACCTTTAACTGGGATGCTTGTCTGGCAGGTGTCGGTCTGAAAGATGTCAAAGAAATTGTGATCGGTCAACCGAAAGCCATCAAAGAAGTAGCTAGCGTGATCGACAAAGTGGCTTTGCAGGATCAGATCTATTATTTACAGTGGAACTTGATCAATAGTGCTGCAGCATACTTGAGCGATGACTTTGTAGCTCAGAACTTCGATTTCTATGAACGTACATTATCTGGTAAGAAAGAGATGCAACCTCGTTGGAAACGTGCCGTAAGTACAGTTGATGGCGCTTTAGGAGAAGTTGTCGGTCAGATGTATGTAGAAAAGTATTTCCCTGCTGCTGCTAAAGAACGCATGATGACATTGGTGAAAAACTTGCAAGTATCACTTGGCGACCGTATCAATAATTTGCCTTGGATGAGTGATGAGACTAAGAAAAAAGCAATCGAAAAATTAAAAGCTTTCCATGTGAAGATCGGATATCCTGATAAATGGAAAGATTATTCTGCATTGGTGATCAAGAAAGACTCTTACTGGGAAAACATGAAACGGGCTAACCTGTGGTCGTACAACGAGATGATTGCTAAAGCTGGCAAACCGGTCGATAAAGACGAATGGTTGATGACCCCTCAGACAGTGAACGCATATTATAACCCTACAACAAATGAAATTTGTTTCCCGGCTGCTATCTTGCAACCTCCTTTCTTCGATATGAATGCTGATGATGCCGTTAATTACGGAGCAATCGGAGTGGTGATCGGTCATGAGATGACTCACGGATTCGATGATCAAGGTCGTCAGTACGATAAAGATGGTAATTTGAAGGACTGGTGGACAAAAGAGGATGCTGAGAAATTCAATAAACGGGCACAGGTGATGGTTAACTTCTTCGATAGTATTGAAGTGGCACCCGGTGTACGTGCAAATGGTAAGTTTACTTTAGGTGAGAACATTGCCGATCACGGTGGTTTGCAGATCTCTTACCAAGCCTTCAAGAAAGCGATAGCAGAGAAACCATTGAAGAAAGAGCAAGGATTTACTCCCGAACAACGTTTCTTCTTGTCGTATGCTAATGTATGGGCTGGAAATATCCGTCCGGAAGAAGTATTACGCCTGACGAAGATCGACTCACACTCTTTAGGCAAATGGCGTGTTAATGGCGCTCTACCGCATATCAATGCATGGTATGAGGCATTTAACATTACAGAGAAAGATCCGTTGTTTGTCCCTGCAGCTCAACGCGTATCTATTTGGTAAAAATAGTTTGTCCCTCATCAAATTTCATTATCCAAAATAAGTTTAAGATTCCCGGAGTATTGCTTCGGGAATCTTTTTTTTGCGTACATACTTTTCAATCGTTCTTATCAAAGAAAAAAAATGTTCTTAGGTGAAATGTTCAATGGAAAGCAACTTCCTTAAACCGCTCGTTAATAAGGCAAATACATTTTTTTATTAATTCACACTTTATTTATTACGTGCGATAAACAATATTTCGTAACTTTGCACATCAATTTCTTAATAAGCAATTCAATGTCAGAGTCTAAAAGAATAAAAACCGCATTGGTATCTGTATACCATAAAGATGGTTTGGATGAAATTATCACCAAACTTCATGAGGAAGGAGTAGAGTTCTTATCTACCGGAGGTACTCGCCAGTTTATTGAATCATTGGGTTTTCCCTGTAAAGCAGTGGAAGATCTGACGTCGTATCCTTCTATTTTGGGTGGTAGAGTGAAGACCCTTCATCCTAAAGTTTTCGGAGGTATTTTATGTCGTCGTGAGTTGGAACAAGACATCCAGCAGATTCAAAAATATGAGATACCGGAAATAGACCTGGTCATTGTTGATTTATACCCTTTCGAAGCAACGGTTGCTTCCGGAGCTGATGAGGCTTCTATCATTGAGAAGATTGATATCGGTGGAATTTCTTTGATCCGTGCGGCTGCAAAGAATTTTAGTGATGTGGTGATTGTTGCTTCTCAATATCAATACAAACCCTTGTTGGATATGTTGATGGAGCACGGTGCAACTTCTTCTTTAGAAGAGAGACGTTGGTTGGCTAAAGAAGCTTTTGCTGTATCTTCTCATTACGACTCTGCTATTTTTAATTACTTTGATGGTGGCGAAGGTTCGGCATTCCGCTGTACAGCAAACGATCAGAAGATGCTCCGTTACGGTGAGAACCCTCATCAGAAAGGATACTTCTATGGTGATTTGGAAGCGATGTTCGATCAGATTCACGGTAAGGAAATCTCTTACAACAACCTTCTTGATATCAATGCAGCAGTCGATCTGATTGATGAGTTCGAAGATGTTACTTTTGCAGTTCTTAAACACAACAATGCTTGTGGTTTGGCTTCTCGTCCTACGGTGCTTGAAGCATGGAAAGATGCTTTGGCTGGTGATCCGGTCTCTGCATTCGGTGGGGTGCTCATCACCAATGCTGTGATTGATAAGGAGACTGCTGAAGAGATCAACAAGATTTTCTTTGAAGTGATCATTGCTCCCGATTATGATGTGGATGCGTTGGAGATATTGGGACAGAAAAAGAACCGTATCATCTTAGTTCGTAAAGAGACTAAATTGCCTAAGAAACAGTTCCGTTCTTTGTTGAATGGTGTTCTTGTTCAAGATAAAGACTGTAATATTGAAACGGTTGCGGATCTGAAAACGGTGACTGATAAAGCACCAACTTCGAAAGAGGTGGAAGATATGTTGTTCGCAAACAAGATTGTGAAGAATAGCAAATCGAACGCAATTGTTTTGGCAAAAGGTAAGCAACTGTTGGCAAGTGGTGTCGGTCAGACTTCACGTGTGGATGCATTGAAACAAGCTATTGAGAAGGCTAAGTCGTTTGGTTTCGACCTTCAAGGAGCTGTGATGGCTTCCGATGCATTCTTCCCTTTCCCTGATTGTGTGGAGATCGCCGATAAAGAAGGCATTACTGCTGTGATTCAACCGGGTGGATCGGTGAAAGATGAGTTGTCTTTTGCTTACTGCAACGAACACGGTATGGCTATGGTGACGACTGGTATCCGTCACTTTAAACATTAATTAATTTACTAACGATCGGATGGGAGTTGATACTAGGCTCACATCTGATTCCTAAACTTGAAGAAAAAAATGGGATTGTTTTCATTTACACAAGAAATTGCGATGGACTTGGGAACGGCGAATACTATTATCATTACCAATGGTAAGATTGTAGTAGATGAACCTTCTGTAGTTGCTTTAGATCGTCGCACAGACAAGATGATTGCCGTGGGCGAAAAGGCAAAGATGATGCACGAGAAAACCCACGAAAATATACGTACGATCCGTCCGCTTCGTGATGGAGTAATTGCTGACTTCTATGCTTGCGAGCAGATGATGCGTGGCTTAATTAAATTGGTAAATACACGTAGTCGCTTGTTCTCACCTTCACTAAGAATGGTGATCGGCGTTCCTTCGGGAAGTACGGAAGTGGAACTTCGTGCGGTTCGCGACTCTGCTGAACATGCCGGCGGGCGTGATGTTTATTTGATTTTCGAACCGATGGCTGCTGCTATTGGTATCGGTATCGATGTTGAGGCGCCGGAAGGAAACATGATCGTGGATATAGGTGGTGGTTCTACCGAAATTGCGGTGATCTCTTTGGGCGGAATTGTATCGAACAACTCCATTCGTATTGCCGGTGATGACCTGACTGCGGATATTCAAGAATATATGAGCCGTCAGCATAATGTGAAAGTCAGTGAACGTATGGCTGAACGTATTAAGATCAATGTGGGTGCTGCTCTAACTGAATTAGGTGATAATGCCCCTGAAGATTACATCGTTCACGGACCGAACCGTATTACAGCTCTTCCAATGGAAGTACCTGTATGCTATCAAGAGGTTGCTCATTGCTTGGATAAATCGATCTCTAAGATTGAGACAGCTGTGTTGAACGCATTGGAGAATACCCCTCCCGAACTATATGCGGATATCGTACACAACGGTATTTATCTAGCAGGTGGTGGTGCTTTGCTTCGCGGTTTGGATAAGCGCTTGACAGATAAGATTAATATTCCTTTCCATATTGCTGAAGATCCCCTTCATGCCGTGGCTAAAGGTACAGGTGTAGCACTAAAGAATGTAGACCGTTTCTCATTCTTAATGAGATAGGCATAAGATGCGGAATTTACTCAACTTCCTTATCAAATACAATTACTGGTTCCTCTTCGTTTTGTTAGAGGTAGCCAGTTTTGTTTTGTTATTTAAGCACAATCGATATCAGCAGAGTGTATTTTTCACCTCTGCCAATGTTGTTTCCGGAGCTGTTTATGAGGTTTCCGGAGGCATCACTTCCTATTTCCATCTGAAAAAAGCCAATCAAGAATTGCTCGATCGCAACATGCTTCTGGAGCAGCAACTGGATAACTTGGAGAAAGCGCTCAGAGACCATCAGGTCGACTCGATGGCGATCAACAGCATCAAAGAGTTGCCCGTTACGGAGTATCGGTTGTATAAGGCACGGGTGATTAAGAATAGCATTAATCTATCGGATAACTTCATCACGTTAGATAAAGGTTCTTCTTCCGGCATACGCCCTGAGATGGGAGTGATAGATGGCAATGGAGTAGTGGGTATTGTTTACGAAACCTCTCCTTCCTATTCGGTGGTGTTGTCGTTACTGAATAGTAAGTCGAATATTAGTTGCAAGATTGTGGGAAGTCAGTATTTTGGTTATTTGAAATGGGAACACGGTGATTCTCGTTATGCATACTTAAAAGATCTTCCACGTCATGCCGAGTTCAATTTAGGTGATACAGTGGTGACCAGCGGTTATTCGTCGATGTTCCCCGAAGGAATCATTGTGGGAACGGTGGACGATATGACCGATTCGAACGACGGACTTTCTTATCTGCTGAAGGTGAAACTGTCGAATGATTTCGGTCGGTTGAGTGATGTGCGTGTGATAGAACGTATTGGACAAGGTGAACAAAAAGTACTCGAAAGTAAGATTGTTAGATAATGATACTCACTTATATACATAGAATCGGATGGTTTATAAGCTTGATTCTTCTTCAAGTTTTGCTACTCAATAATATCCATATCGCTGGGTATGCCACTCCGTTCTTATACATTTATTTCATTCTGAAGTTCGGCTCCGATACTTCGCGTAATGAACTGATGTTATGGGCATTCTTCATGGGCTTATTGATTGATATTTTCTCCAATACACCGGGAATGAATGCAGCGGCATCCGTCTTTTTGGCCTTTATCCGTCCCTCTTTATTGCGATTGTTTACCCCTCGCGATATTTTAGATGGGATCGAGCCCTCTTTTAAAAGTATGGGCGTCTCTTCTTTTTTAAAGTATATGGTAGTGAGTGTATTTGTACAAAGTGCGGTCCTGCTCACCATTGAGTTCTTCTCGTTCTCAAACATCTTATTGTTGCTTCTAAGGGTGTTTGCATGTACTTTGCTTACGGTCAGTTGTATGATAGCCGTTGAAGGCATAAGGAAATAAGTATGGCAAAAGACTATGCACTGGAGAAACGGAAATTTGTCATTGGGGGAATAGCGGTAGCAATTGTCGTTATTTACCTGATCCGTCTTTTTGCCTTACAGATCTCCACCGATGATTATAAAAAGAACGCCGACAGTAATGCATTCTTGAAAAAGATCCAGTATCCGTCACGTGGAGGTATCTACGATCGATACGGGAAATTGCTGGTATTTAATCAACCGGCTTACGATATTATTGTGATCCCCAAAGACGTCGAGGAACTCGATACGCTCGATCTGTGCCAGTCGTTGAATATCACTCAGAGTCATTTTCTGAAGATCATGAACGATATGAAGGACCGTCGCAAGAATCCCGGATATTCCAAATATACGGAACAAACTTTTATGTCGCAGCTCACTCCCGAAGAGTGTAGTATCTTCCAAGAAAAACTTTTCAAGTTCAGAGGTTTCTCTATTCAACGCCGTACGATCCGGCAATACCGTTACAACGCGGCTGCCCATGCTTTAGGAGATATTGGTGAAGTCTCTATGCGCGACATCGAGAATGATGAGGAAGGGTATTATCTGCAAGGTGATTATCTGGGTAAATCGGGTGTGGAGAAGTCGTACGAAAAATATCTGCGTGGTGAGAAGGGAGCGGACATCTTGCTTCGGGATGCTCACGGACGTATCCAAGGTCATTATATGGATGGTATATACGACCGTCCCGCTGTTCCGGGCAAAAACCTCACTTTGAGTCTGGATATTGATTTGCAAGCTCTTGGTGAACGATTGCTTAGAAACAAGATCGGTAGTATCGTTGCTATCGAACCGGAAACAGGGGAGATCCTCTGTCTGGTCTCTTCGCCTAACTACGATCCGCATCTGATGATCGGACGTCAACGGGGAAAGAATCACCTGATGTTGCAACGCGATAAACAAAAACCATTGCTCAACCGTGCCTTGATGGGAGTTTATCCTCCGGGATCGACCTTTAAGACAGCGCAGGGGCTAACTTATCTACAGGAAGGAATTATCGACCCTTATCATACTTCGTACCCTTGTGTGGGAGGCTTCCGTTATGGGAACCTGAAGGTCGGTTGTCACCCCCATGCGGCTCCTTTGCCATTAATACCCGCTATCGCTACATCTTGTAACTCTTACTTCTGTTGGGGATTGTACCGGATGTTGAGCGACCGCAAATATGGGAGTACGCAGAAAGCCATGACCGTCTGGAAAGATCACATGGTTTCGCAGGGATTTGGTTATAAGTTGGGAGTCGACTTGCCGGGTGAAAAACGCGGACTGATCCCGAATGCTCAGTTCTACGACAAGGCTTATCGAGGACATTGGAACGGACTGACAGTGATCAGTATCGCCATTGGTCAGGGTGAGATCTTAGCTACCCCTTTGCAGATAGCTAATCTGGGAGCAACCATTGCCAATCGGGGACATTTCATCACCCCACATATCGTGAAGAGAATACAAGGCGTTCCCTTGGATAGTATCTATCGCTTTCCTAAAAAGACCTCCATTGCACCCGAGTATTACGAAGATGTAGTGAAGGGGATGCGTGCTGCAGTGACGGGTGGAACCTGTCGCGTGGCTGAAACGATCCTTCCTGGTGTGGAGATCTGCGGAAAGACAGGGACGGCACAGAATAGAGGGCACGACCACTCTGTGTATATGGGTTTTGCACCCATGAACAAACCGAAGATTGCCATCGCTGTCTATGTGGAGAACGGTGGTTTTGGAGCGGTTTACGGTGTACCTATCGGTACGCTGATGATGGAACAGTATTTGAATAAAAAGCTTTCTCCAGAGAGTGAGAAGAAAGCCGAAGAATTTAGTAATAAAGTTATTTTCTATGGTAACGAGGAGCGTTAATTTATGGAAGTCATTGGATTGGGTAACAATTATGATCTATTTGTTACTCATTATTGGCGGATGGTTCAGCGTCTGTGGTGCCAGTTATGATTTTAGTGATCGCGACTTTCTCGATTTCTCTACACGTGCGGGCAAACAGTTTGCCTGGATCATCTGTTCATTCGGATTAGGCTTTGTTCTGCTGATGCTTGACGATAAGATGTACGACCTCTTTTCGTATGTTGCTTATATCGGAATGATTCTGTTGCTCATTGTCACCATCTTCATTGCTCCCGATACCAAAGGTTCCCGCTCATGGTTGGTCATGGGACCGGTCAGTCTTCAGCCGGCGGAGTTTGCTAAGTTTGCCACGGCGCTCACGCTAGCCAAATATATGAACTCCTACTCGTTCAATATCAAACGAAACAAATGTGCACTGATACTGGGGGGAATCATCTTACTACCGATGTTACTGATTATCGGACAGCGGGAGACAGGTTCTGCCTTGGTTTATCTGGCCTTCTTTCTTGTTCTTTATCGCGAAGGAATGCCCGGAGTTGTTCTCTTCTCCGGCTTGTGTGCAGTAGTTTATTTCGTTGTAGGCATACGTTTCGACAATGTCTTTATAGCCGATACACCCACACCGATCGGTGAGTTTACCGTACTCTCTTTAGTGCTTCTTTTTGCCGGATCGATGGTTTGGGTTTACAAAAAGAAGTGGGAACCTGTACGTTACATTCTGGGTATAAGTGTGGCGGCATTGCTGATCTCCTATCTCATCTCTGAGTATTGGATGCCGTTCAATCTTGTCTATGTACAATGGGTGTTATGCGTGGCAGCGATCTCTTATCTGTTCTATCTGGCTTTACGTGAGCATCAGAAAACCTACCTGCTGATCGGTTTGTTTGCGGTAGGATCGATCAGTTTCTTATATTCCAGCGATTATGTGTTCGATAATATCTTGGAAGCCCATCAACAGATACGTATCAAGGTTGTTTTGGGATTGGAGGAAGATCTGACCGGAGCTGGTTATAACGTGAATCAGTCGAAGATTGCTATTGGATCAGGAGGATTGACAGGTAAAGGGTTCCTGAACGGAACTCAGACTAAGCTGAAATATGTTCCCGAACAAGATACCGATTTTATCTTCTGTACAGTAGGAGAGGAGCAGGGCTTTGTGGGATCGGCAGCTGTATTACTGGCTTTTCTTGTTTTCATCCTGCGACTCATACATATCTCCGAACGACAACCCTCTACCTTTGGACGAGTCTACGGATATTCGGTGGTCAGTATCTTCCTGTTTCATCTCTTTATTAATGTAGGGATGGTATTGGGTCTGACGCCGGTTATTGGAATCCCATTACCGTTCTTCAGTTATGGAGGATCTTCCTTATGGGGTTTTACCATCCTCTTGTTTATCCTATTGAGAATTGATGCCGGGCGCGATCGCCGCTTATCTTAATCGGTTATTTTGATTCTTCCAGTCGGTTATTTCTCGATGCGTATGCCGATGTCGTTCAATCCCATCAGTACCTCATCTTTCATACCGTGAGCGATTCGAACACTGTATTTCCCCGGATGCGACGTGACGACCGATCCGATGAAGGCCTCTGTCTGAAATAGACTGGTCCATCCCGCGCCTCTCCACTTTCCGTTGCTATAAGTCAGTGCCAGTTCGATGGTATCGTTCTTCCAAGTGGCAGAGTCCAATAAGTTATTGCTCACAAAGAGATAAAGGTTCTGGTAAGGGTAGTAACTCTTGTTACGGATCTCGGCATAGATATGCCAGGTCGTTGGAACCGAGTCGGTGACGGGTATGTCGTAAAGCAGAGTATCACTCTTACTCCACCCCTTAGCAGGAAGTGACTGGTAAGAATGATACACTTTATGTTGATAGTTACAGGCTGTACAGATCCCGATAAATAAAATGCAAATAAGACTATTGTTGATCAGGCTTCTCATTATTTCTTGGTTGTCTGTCTACATTCTGCGACTTATCCGGTCGTTGTGAGTTGTCTCTGTTAGGTCTTTGCTGAGAGTTGTCACGGTTTGGCCCCTGTTGTTGACGTTCGCCTGCTCCCTGTTGCTGACGGCTCCCTTGACGTTCTTGACCCTGCTGTTGACGATCCGGGCGTTGTCTCTCTTGGTTTTGTTGAGGCTCTCTACGTTGCTGTTCTCCCTGACCTTGTGGACGGTTGGGTTGCTGACGCTCGCCTCGTCCCTGTTGAGGGTTGTCACGGTTTGCTCCCTGTTGAGAACGTTCACCTGATCGTTGTTGACGGTCGCCTTGGCGATCTTGTCCCTGTTGCGGGCGGTCTTGACGTTGTCTCTCTTGGTTTTGCTGAGGCTCTCTACGTTGCTGTTCCCCCTGTCCTTGTGGACGGTTGGATTGCTGGCGTTCGCCTTGTCCTTGTTGAGAGTTGTCACGGTTGGGTCCCTGTTGCGGGCGCTCGCCTTGTCCTTGCGGACGTCCCCCTTGAGCAGACTGTTGGCCTTGTTGAGGTCGTTCTTGGCGATTGTTATTGTTGCGTCCTTTGTTTCTTTGCTTCTGATCGTTTCCGGCATTCTGTTGCGGACGTTGTTCGCCTCTTTCACCGTTGTTCTCACGGTTGGCAGTCTCCTGCAGGTTGGCAGTAGAAGATGCTGGGTTTTCTCTATCCGATTGCCCGTTATTATTGTTTCTCTTTTTCTTCTTGTTGCGGTTGTTGTTGCCGTTGTTTGCTTCGTTATCTTTACCGTTCTTGCGACGGTCGAAGCGGGTCAAACTCTCCTGTTCCAAAAGATCAGTTGCTTTCTTCGGCTCTACTTTCTTCTCCGATTCAATTAAACTATCGGGTTTGTTGCCACGTTTGTTCATACCGATGATTTCGAAAGCACGTTTGCCGCTGATGGTCACCACATTGGCTGGGAATGCTTTGTCGGTAGAATAAGTGATCTCGTTGCTGAGGATATCAGCTTTGAAGAAATAGTATGTATTATCTTTAGTCAGTAGTTCGATTTCTTTCGACGGCAGACGTTTTTGCGCTTCAACATAAGAATCGACCTCATAGTTAAGGCAGCATTTGAGTTTGGCACATTGTCCGGCTAACTTCTGCGGATTGAGAGAGATATCCTGGTAGCGAGCAGCGCTGGTAGATACAGAGATGAAGCTAGTCATCCATGTGGCACAACAAAGTTCACGTCCACATGGACCAATTCCCCCGATGCGTCCCGCTTCTTGGCGAGCTCCGATCTGTTTCATCTCGATACGTACACGGAAAGCTTCTGCCAGTACCTTGATCAGTTGGCGGAAATCCACGCGTTCGTCGGCAATGTAGTAGAAGATCGCTTTATTGCCATCCCCTTGATACTCCACATCCCCGATCTTCATGTCGAGGTTTAAGCTCTTGGAGATTTGTCGCGCACGAATCATCGTATCATGCTCTTTGTTTTTAGCCTCTTCATATTTCTCGATATCCACCGGTTTCGCTTTGCGATAGATACGTTTTATTTCCGCATCCGGACGGATGTTTGCTTTACGCATCTGCAGAGGTACCAGTCGTCCGGTCAGCGTTACTACGCCGATATCGTGTCCCGGAGTAGCCTCTACTGCTACAACGTCACCTTTTTCGAGGCTAATCTTATTGCTGTTTTTATAATAGCCTTTACGAGTATTCTTAAACTGGATCTCCACCATATCACACACCTCAGCGTTACCGGGGATGTCGGCGAGCCAGTCGTAAGTATTCAGTTTATTATCTTGTCGGGAGCAACCTTTGCAGCAAAGTTTGCCGCCACCATTATGTAGTTTATATTCCATATGTTATTGTTTTATTGCTTTAACAGTACAATCATTTTCAGAGAGAAATCGAAAAACACCATTTTTGCATTTACGTTTTGTTCAATATGTTGTTCTGCCTCACTCAATTCGTCCATAATGCCCATGATGTTACGTTCATTGACAAACGGAGCAAATCGGATGGCAAAGTTTTGCTCGTCCGAAGTCATATAGTTCAAATCTTTCTGATGGAAGTTGAAGATGAAGTTCTCGCGAATCATCCGTTGGCAGTAAGATAAGAAGGACTTTTGGCGTTCACGTCCCATGCCGGCAACCTGTTCGCTCCAGAGTTTCATCTCTCTTATCTTTCGTTGATAAGAGAGACGCATCAGACTGACAAAGAGTTCGAAGAAGAAGTGGTTCTCTTCATTGAGATGGATCGCTTCTAGAGCTTTGATGAAACTACCATTGGCCATGTGGGCAATCACCTGACTGTCCGTTTGCAGCACGGCATATTTTTCACGAAGGGCCTGTGCGATACTCTCTTCATCGATCTTCCGGATGTTTACTCGTTGCGTACGACTTAATATAGTGGTAAGAATGAGATCAGGAGCCTCGGATATCAGTAAAAAAATTGTTTTCTCAGGCGGTTCTTCCAGTAGTTTCAACAGTTTGTTGGCACATACCGGATGCATTTTTTCCGGTAGCCAGATCAGTGTGATTTTAAAACCACCTTCGCTCGATTTCAGACTGAGCTTCTTAGTGATTTCGTCACTCTCTTTGGAATAAATGATGGCTTGCGAGTTCTCTGCATCCATCTCATTCAACCAATGCGGTAGGTTGAAATAGGGATTCTTCAGAACGAATGCCCGCCATTCAGCAATAAAATCGTCGCAAACCTCCTTTTTTCCCTTCGCACTTTTGACTATTGGGAAGACAAAGTGCACATCGGGGTGGACCAGTTTATTGAATTTGACACACGACGGACAAACGCCACAAGCATCCGTTGAGCCTGGATGGGCGCAACAGATATAGCGCGCATAAGCTAAAGCGATTGCCATCTTGCCGACACCTTCCGGTCCACAAAAGATTTGTGCGTGCGGGATTCTGCCTTCTCTGACCTCCTCAATGAGTTTTAGCTTAATCTCATTTTGTCCGATAATGTCTTTAAAAAACATATTCTAATAAATAATTTTAGCAACTTCTTTAATGCTGTCCACGGCTCCGATTGAATAAAAGTGGATGCTGGGAATACCATAATCCATCAGTTCTTTGCATTGTTTCACGCACCACTCAATACCTACTTGCTGGACTTCCTTGTCGTTTTTACATTTCACGACCTCACGTACCAGTTCTTCGGGAAGATCCACTTTAAATGTTTTGGGGATCATGCTGAGTTGCGATAACTTTTTGAACGGTTTGATACCTGGGATAATGGGTATATTGATACCTTCTTGTTTAGCCCGTTCCACAAACTCGAAATATTTCTTATTGTCGTAGAAAAGCTGAGTGACCGCATATTCAGCCCCACTTTCCACCTTCTTCTTCAACCAGTAAATATCAGAGTCCATATTAGGAGCTTCCTCGTGTTTCTCCGGGTAGCAAGCTACTCCGTAAGAGAAAGGAGTATTGGTCACCTTCATCTCCGATCCATCGACAAAAATTCCTTTGTTGAAATTGTTGATCTGTTCTTGTAGTTCGATGGCATGGTGATAGCCATTACCTTCGGGTGTAAACACAGCTTCGTGTTTCGCTTTATCCCCTCGGAGAACCAGCAGGTCGTTGATGTTCAGAAACTGCAGATCAAGCAGTACATACTCGGTCTCCTCACGTGTGAAGCCGCTGCATAAGATATGAGGGACGACCGTGATGTTATATTTGTTCTGTATAGCAGCAGCTACGGCAACTGTTCCGGGGCGCCTTCTTAGTTTGTTACGCTGGAACAATCCGTTACCGAGATCTTGATATACATATTCACTTCGATGCGTAGTAATATTGATATATTTGGGATCAAACTCACGCAATGTATCTATTGTTTCATACAGCTTATCGATTCCTGTTCCTTTTAGCGGAGGAAGGATTTCGTAAGAAAAAGCTGTTTTATGGGTACTATGTATCAGTTCAATTACTTTCATGGAACAAAAATACGAAAAAAGAAAGATTAACCTCTATTTTGAAGTAAAATAGTTTCCGTGCTTGGTTTTAATCTTAATATTATTTGTGATTTGTAGCCTCGGCTTTTCTATTGAAACGGTCTTGTTGGATAGGGAAGGAGAGTACCGTAAACTTGTTTGGTGGGTGATATTCAACGAAAGTCAATTTCGTGATGTAGCCCAAACGGCGATTATTTGGCAGATTCAAATAGTTGTCGGATTATTGGTAATGCTTACATTTTGTGAAGAATATAGGTTAAATGCTATCTTGTGCTTTTTTGAAAAAAGAGCAATTAGATGAAAGTCCTTTCTCATTAGGTCGAATAACTCCTATTAATCGGGCCTTTCTCCTATCGGAAGTGCGATTTTGATGGAATTGATGTGCTTTTAGAGTGAAATATAGGGCGTATTTAAGGAATTGCACCATGCGTTGCCTTCGGATTGCAACACCTTTTGGGTGGAATGCACGTTGCATTGGAGGTAAAAGTTGCATGCATTAGAGGTGAATGCATACTACTTTTGCTTGAATTGCACTATGCATTCGGCCCTATTGCATAGTGTAATTTATCGTAGTGGAAAAACCAAGTGCGTTAGGGGTTTTTTGTATTCGAAAATAGAGGCATTCCTTTCTAGTTGAGGGCAAAAGAAGTATCAAGTAAAACTATCATATTGGCTAGTAAATGAGTGAAGTAAGTGTAACGTGTCGAGTTTGTGGGTAAAAAGTTCTCAGTGGGTTTGTGAATTCTCATCGCCCCTTTCATTCTGAAAAAGTCTAATTGACCCATAGTGCGAAAAATAATTCAACCTGTCCGTTTGGCGTGATTAAACGAGTGAGAGAGCAATAAGAATACAAAATGTCAAATTGATATTTTGTATTATGAACTATTCTATTATTTCTATTCTAGGTCTGTGGTTTTAGTCGTTATATTAAGATAGCTATCTTAATATAATGAAGTTATTAACAGGCTATATAATTTATTATCAGGTTTATAACGTTTTGTGTGGCTAGTTATTAACAACTTAATTTGAATGTTTATAATTAAGTTTCTGTACGAATATTCATTGTTGAATTCAATCCTTCTCAAATTTTCAGCAGACTCTCTTATTTGTGTGAATTAGTTCAAATAAACACTTTAATAAACCCTTGCAGCGCTTCTTGCAAAGATAAGCGGGTAAAGGTGTTTTATAAAACCCAACCAAATTCTTTACTGAACAATATATGTCTGTCTAGAAATTCGTTTTTTCTGGTGGTTTTGCTCGGGTGATATTTGGTTTGCACGTTTGTTTCCGTATTTTAAATGTGGTAAAGTATGGCAAATCTATAATTAATGAGGATTTTCTTCGAGATCTGCAATCTTAGTGAGTGATAAGTAGCTGTAGCTATTTATAGCAAAAGTGTTCTTTGTTACGGGATGTCGTGTCAGTTTAGGTATAAACAATCGTAATAATCTTGGCTGAATAAGGTTATGGTGTAGTTGTTAACAATGTTGTTAACATAAAAGTAGCAAATTCCAGTAAAACGCCACTTTTATTTAGCGTTTTTGAAATTCGATTCTTCATAAAAAGATATTTCATCTTAATTGGTTTGATAATTGAGAAACTTATATTAGTTTTGTAAGTGCTCAAATAATGGCATTTGATATATGAAAGTAAATATAAATAATAGTATATTATCACTTATAGATAAAACACCCGACTCGTTGATGTTGGGTATTGCTGAGCGTGTTAAGCAGAGGCGCTTGGAAAAAGGATGGACGCAAAAGATCCTTGCTGTAAAAGCAGGGTTGTCGTATTCTTCTTACAGGCGTTTTGAGTCGTCGGGAGAGATAGCCTTGCGTTCATTGGTTATGCTGGCTTTTGCTTTGGATATGACTGATGAGTTCGAAACTCTTTTTAGTAACAAAACCTATCAGAGTATTGATGATATACTAAAAGCGGAGCAACCGAAACAAAGAAAGAGAGGGCTTAAAAATGAATAGTATTTCAATGATAGAAATCTTTATATCGGATAGACGTGTAGGGCGAATGGCTCTTACGCCCGAAGGGTTGTGTGGTTTTGAATACGATGTGAATTGGATACAAAGCGGATTTTCGATATCTCCATTCTATCTGCCGTTGAAGCCGGGATTGGTGCTAGCCAAGCGAGAACCGTTCCGAGGAAACTTTGGAGTATTTGATGATAGCTTGCCGGATGGCTGGGGTAATCTGTTACTTGATCGTTATTTGCAAGAGAAAGGGGTTGATCCATATAGGTTGAATATTTTAGAACGATTGTCGCTGATCGGTTCTATTGGACGTGGCGCATTGGAGTACCGACCCGACAAAAGTATGGCTACGGACGAAGAATTTCTAAATTTTGATCGTTTGGCTAAAGAGACCGAAAAAATACTCGAAAGTAAAGAAAGTACGGGCTCAGTCGATTTACTCTATAAATATGGTGGCTCGTCAGGTGGAGCCCGCCCGAAAGTATTTGCGAAGATAGATGGTCGTGAATGGTTGGTGAAATTTAAAGCAACGAGCGATCCCGTTAATGTGGGAGAAATAGAGTACAACTATTCTCTACTTGCCAAGGAATGCGGTATAAGGATGGCGGAAACCCGTTTGTTTGACGGTCGCTATTTCGGGGTAGAGCGATTCGATAGAATCCCACAGAGTAAGATCCATACCATAAGTGCAGCAGGACTACTCCATGCTAATTATCGGATACCGAGCCTTGACTACTCTTTGTTATTGAAACTGACGCTGAATCTTACCAAAGATATGGAGCAGGTGACTGAAATGTTCTGCCTAATGGTGTTTAATATATTGATTTCAAACAGAGACGACCATGCCAAAAACTTTTCGTTCCAACGGATTAATGGGGTGTGGAAACTTTCGCCTGCTTATGACCTCTTGCCAAGTAGTGGGTTTAACGGCTACCATACCACAACCATAAACGGCAAAGGAGAGCCAACTCTTGCTGATGTGATTGCTTTAGCAACTGAAATAGGACTATCGAAACAGTCAGCGGCTCAGATAGTCGAAGAACTGACGGATAAATGTACCACCAGAAAGATGGCTAAATTCAAACTAAAATAATCGTAAAATACTAGAAACAGAAGAGTAAAAATAAATAACTCATATTACCAGACAAAAAATTGCTGATGAAATAGATATCGCTAATATTACATTGGGTGGAAGATTAAACTATGCAGATTTTTTAAATCGAATTTTTGATTTAAAATCTTTGCCGTCATACGACAGCCGAGATGGGCATGGGTATGGTGATATATACAGGCATTCATTCTCACCTAAATTGTCTTTGAAATAGATATACTCATCAGCATGCGAGAGCTGGTTCCAGGAACGATCGCCACTTAGATGTTCTTTGTAGCAATCGTTAAGTGTCTTAGATTTGAATACTCGTCCGGTATAACTTTTTTCTCTTCAAGAAAAAATATATAATAATCACCCATATCTGAATAGTCAGTAAAATCAAAATAGTCAAGCATGCTTTTGGAAAGGAACATGGACAATATATCCTTATAATCGATTGGTTTCTTTTGCATGAAGCAAAAGTAATATTTTATAAGGTAAATAGAAAAGAACGAATTGTTAAATCCCAAACTTTACGGACTGACCCTAGCTTTTCGGACTGACCCGTTATTGCGTAGTTGTTAACAACGTTATTAACAAGTTAATTTGTTGATATTATATGATTTATCGATATTGGAGAAGTGTTATTAACAACGTGGAATAGTGGATTGTGAATAACTTGGATGGGTAGTTAATAAAAATAGCTTCAGATTTCTCTGAAGCTATTTTCTTGGTGATCCGCCTGGGGCTCGAACCCAGGACCCCAACATTAAAAGTGTTGTGCTCTACCTGCTGAGCTAGCGAATCAGTCCTTTTGGCTTATCAGTTATTTCCTGATTGCGGGTGCAAAGGTAGCTACTTTTCTGAAATACGCAAGCGTTTTATAGAAAAAAGTTTTAATTATTTTTCGTTAATATCCTTTAATCGCTGATGCTCAGTGTTTTCTGTTTTGATATTTTTTCTGCCTTTTTTCTGATAAAAGCGCGTATGGCTAAGATTGCGAGCAAATCATGATTCTTTCTTTTGATCTTCTTCAACGGCTTTCAAGTAACATTGTCTGCAAAGAGGTTCGTATTCGGCTGTTTCACCTAGTAATACTTGTTTGTCGTTCTTGACCGTTCGATGCGAAAAGTTGGCTAGCTGTCCGCACTTCACACAAATAGCGTGCACTTTCGATACTTCATCTGCAATAGCACAGAGTTGAGGCATCGGTCCAAAGGGTTTGCTCCGGAAATCCATATCGAGTCCGGCAATGATCACCCGAACTCCGTTGTTGGCAAGCTCATTGCACACCTCTACTAATCCGCTGTCGAAAAATTGTGCTTCATCTATTCCTACTACATCTATATCGGATGTTAAAAGCAGGATCGTTGCAGATGAATCAATCGGGGTGGAGGATATGGAGTGACTATCGTGTGAAACGACACTTTCGTCGGAATAACGTGTGTCAATAGCAGGTTTGAATATTTCGACTTTCTGGCGGGCAAACTTGGCACGTTTTAATCTACGTATTAACTCTTCTGTTTTACCTGAGAACATCGAACCGCAGATGACTTCGATCCGACCTCTCCTTCTGGTCTCTTGATTGTGATCTTCTGAATATAAAAACATGGTATGGTGTTTAATATTTGATTGCAAAAATAACACTTTTGCCGTCTTATGAGAGTTTTTTCATTATTTATTTATACATTTGCGCTATCATTCGATAAGGAGGTAAAATAGATTATGAAAGCATTATTGGCTGATATAGAACTGGATGTTCAGGAACTCAAATGTATATTAGATGCTTTGTCACGCGACAAAACCTCTGTTTTGTGCAATGTCGCTAAGAGGAATGTGCTTCGGATGCGTCGTGACCTGGATCAATTATTAGATGAGTTAGATACTATTACTATAGAAGATAATCAAATAGTAACCACTTCTTCGGCTAATGAATGTTTAAAGAATATTGACTCTGAAGTCCAAGAGCCGATTGATACTGCTCAGTTCATTACTGATCAACTCTCTATTAATAAGGAAGACGTCGGGTGTGATGATGCGAAGGTGATGGAGGAACCGGAAAATGCGGTTACTGAAGAGGACGTTTTAGAAGATGCTTCGGATGATGCTTTAGATGATTCTTCGGAAGGTTCTTCGGAAGGTTCTTTAGAAGAAGCAAATTTGGCATACACAAAGGAAACAGACAAGGATGAGGATGGGGACGCAGCTACCTGCTGCATTTCTAATGACAACGAACATTCTCCTATTGTTGATTGGAAGGAAATTGATTGGAAGGAAACTGATGGGACGGAAATTGCTCCGATTCTGGCCGATAGACTGAAGCCATCGGACGATTTGAGACGATCAATCAGTCTGAACGATTCTTTTCGCTTTTCACGCGAATTATTCGGTGGAGATAATGAAAGAATGAATCGGGTACTTCAGCAAGTAGGTGCAATGAGCTCCTTAAATGCCGCCCTTGCTTTTTTGGAAGCAGAAACCAATAAGCAAGAGGATGATGAGACATTGATCGATTTACAAGAAATAGTAAAAAAGTATTTTATATAATTATATATTATAGATATGGGAAAGTTATATGTTGTGCCTACGCCGGTGGGAAATCTGGAAGATATGACCTTTCGCGCTATTCGAGTGCTGAAAGAGGCCGACCTGATTCTGGCGGAGGATACTCGTACTTCCGGTATTTTATTGAAACATTTTGAAATAAAGAATGCAATGCAATCTCACCATAAGTTCAACGAACATAAAACGGTTGAAAGCGTTGTTAATAGAATAAAGGGGGGAGAGACCGTTGCACTGATCTCTGATGCCGGTACGCCGGCTATCTCCGATCCGGGCTTTTTGGTTGTTCGCGAGTGTGTAAGAAATGGTATCGAAGTGCAATGCCTGCCTGGCGCTACCGCTTTTGTGCCGGCTTTAGTTGCCTCGGGATTGCCTAACGAAAAGTTTTGCTTCGAAGGTTTTCTTCCTCAGAAGAAAGGAAGACAGACCCGTTTGAAAGCTTTGGCGGAAGAACATAGAACCATGGTGTTTTATGAATCACCTCATCGCTTGCTCAAAACGCTCGGACAGTTTGCTGAGTACTTTGGAACTGAACGGCCCGCTGCTGTTTGCCGGGAGATCTCTAAATTGCATGAAGAGACAGTTCGTGGAAGTTTAGCCGAACTTATCGAACATTTTACCGCTATTGAACCCCGTGGTGAGATAGTGATTATATTAGGAGGAATAGACGATTAAAATAACTTCATTTAAAAACGTAAAACGTAAACGTATGAAAAAGTTAGCAGTTTTATTTGTATGCGCAGCCGTTTTGGCTTCGTGTGGTGGCTCTAAAGGTGGTGATAAAGACCTGAAAGCTGAAAATGATTCTCTATTGACGGAATTGACAAAACGTAATGCAGAATTGGACGATATGATGGGAACATTCAATGAGATCCAAGAAGGTTTCCGCCAGATTAATGCTGCAGAAAGTCGTGTAGATCTTCAAAGAGGAACGATTACAGAAAATTCAACTTCTGCAAAACAACAGATTGCAGCTGATATCGAATTCATCTCTAAACAGATGGAAGAAAACAAAGCTCAGATCGCTAAGTTGCAGTCGCAGTTGAAGAGTAGTAATTATAAATCACTACAGTTGAAAAAAGCAGTAGAAGCTTTGACTGCAGAATTGAATGCAAAACAACAACGCATTGAAGAACTTCAGGCAGAGTTGGCTTCTAAGAATATCCGTATTCAGGAGTTGGATGCTGCTGTAAGCGATCTTACTGCAAATAAAGAAGTTTTGGAAGCTGAAAATGAGGCTAAAGCTAAAACGGTTGCAGAACAAGATAAGAACTTGAATACTGCTTGGTTCGTGTTTGGCAAGAAATCTGAACTTAAAGAACAAGGAATCTTGAAGAGCGGTGATGTCTTGAAGAACAGCGATTTCAACAAAGACTACTTTACTCAGATCGATATTCGTACAACGAAAACTATCAATCTGTATTCAAAACGCGCTGAAGTGCTGACTTCTCACCCAAGTGGTTCTTACGAACTTGCGAAGGATGATAAGGGACAGTTGATCTTGAAAATTACTAATGCGAAAGATTTCTGGAGCGTTTCTAAGTATCTTGTTATTCAAGTTAGATAATCAAACTTAAAATGTAATGCCAATGCTTCTGTTATTGACCTAATAGATGCATTGGCATTTTTTTTCTATTTATGCGATATAAGAACCTTTTTTTTGATCTGGACGATACGATCTGGGCTTTTTCGGCCAATGCCCGTGATACCTTTGAGGAGGTATATCATAAATATAACTTCGATCGTTACTTCGATTCTTTTAAACATTTCTATACTCTTTACCATGAACGAAATGTTGAACTTTGGGCGGAATATGGCAATGGTAAGATCACTAAAGAGGAGTTGAATCGTCAGCGTTTTCTTTTCCCACTTCAAACTGTTGGAGTGGATGATGAAGTTTTATCGAAACGTTATTCGGATGATTTCTTCACAATTATTCCTACTAAATGTGGCTTGATGCCTCATGCCAAAGAAATATTGGAGTACTTGGCTCCCAAATACAATCTTTACATTCTTTCTAATGGCTTTCATGAACTTCAGTATCGTAAAATGTCGTCAGCCGGTGTAGAGGGGTATTTCCGAAAGGTCGTTCTTTCGGAGGATCTCGGCGTGCATAAGCCCTGGCCTCAGATCTTTCATTTTGCATTGTCGGCTACCCAATCTGAATTGAGAGAATCGCTCATGATCGGTGATAGTTGGGACGCTGATATCGTTGGTGCGCGTGGCGTTGGAATGCATCAGGCTTATTACAATGTTGCCGGTCGTACTGAGTTCCCTTTTCGTCCGACCTATGAGATTAATGATCTTAGGGAACTGAAGAAGCTATTGTGACAATGTGTTTTTTTGTTTCATATAATTTATAATAATATTGACTTATGGATGCTATTCTTCCTTTTGCACTACTTTGTTTTACATCTTTCTTTACCTTGACAAACCCGTTGGGTACAATGCCTGTCTTTTTGACAATGACTCAGGGTATGACCGATAGAGAGCGCCAATCTATTGTGCGACGTGCTACGATCGTTTCGTTTATTACTTTGATGGTCTTTGTCTTTGCGGGGCAATTCCTCTTCATGTTTTTCGGAATATCAACCAATGGCTTTCGTATTGCAGGAGGTGTGATTATTTTTAAGATCGGCTTTGACATGTTGCAGGCTCGTTATACTCCGATGAAACTGAAAGATGAAGAGATTAAAACTTATGCCGATGACATCTCGGTCACGCCTTTAGGCATCCCTATGTTGTGCGGTCCGGGTGCTATAGCTAATGCTATCGTCTTGATGCAGGACGCCAAATCTATTGAGTTGAAAGGGGTTTTGATCGGCACGATTGCATTGATTTATTTCCTGACTTACTTTATTTTACGTGCTTCAACTAAACTGGTGAAAGTCTTGGGTGAGACCGGTAATAATGTCATGATGCGTTTGATGGGCTTGATCTTGATGGTGATTGCTGTGGAATGTTTCGTAAGTGGTTTGAAACCTATTCTTATCGGTATCTTGAAAGAGGGGTTGATTTAAAAAGAGTAGTTTATAGTTAGTTTTTATGCTTAAAAATTGAAAGCAGGTCAGTAACCTCATTGGGGTAGCTGACCTGCTTAATTATATCTATCTATTTACTGTTTTAAGAGGATCTTTTACCATCCTGCATTTTGTTGTGATTTTATATTATCGTTCGTCTGTATTTCATTTGTTGGAATAGCCCAATTGAAATAATAAGTATCAGCTAGAACGTTTTTCTTTTCGTAATTATCCCCTTTGTTTACGAGATTGTTCGTGTTGCAAATGTCCTGCGGAACCCTTCCGCTAAATCCCATTTTCCAACGTTTTAAACAATCCATACGAAATCCTTCACCTACCGTTTCTTTCGCCCATTCTTTTTGAATATTTGCCATTGTAGCCTCTGTTAATGTCGCTCCACGCTTTTGTTGAAGTGCATTTAGTATGGCTTTAGCTTGAACTGCATTGCCATCTAAAAGGGAAGCTTCTGCAGCAATTAAATATTGTTCTCCAATCAAAAATGGTTTTACTTTTTGTCTAGAATTGGGTACGTTATTGTTTGTAAAAGTAGGATTGCCAGGATATTTGGTGAAAACAACTACACCAGGACGAACGTCATTAACCATATATACACCGTACTTACTAGAATCAAACCAATTTGCTAAGCGGATATCAGTTGGTTCATATAATCCTAGTAAAGTCTTTGTTGGCACAAAGTCGGGTTGATAAACTATGATATTTTTATTATTAATTTTCTTTGTAGAGTAAAGAGTATAAATATCATTTCTTCCTGAACCTTCTTCTGTTAAAGTTGCTGCCAATTGAAATATTGCCTCATTACCATTGTCGTTCGTATACTCTGCAGTCATCTCTTGATTGTTTGAACTAAGTGTATACTTGTTTCCATCTATGATTGATTTGGCTGTAGATGCTGCATCTTTGTAATTGTGCATTGCTAATAATACGCGTGCTTTAAGTGCTTTTACTGCATCAACAGTAGGGAATCCGGCACGTGGGGTTCCAATTTCTTTGGCTAGCAGTTGTTCAGCACCTTCTAGATCTTTTATAATCTGATCGTATACAGCTTTTATTGTAGCTCGAGCAGGACGAGCTTCAATATTATGCTCAAGAAGCAATGGCACTCCTAGTTCTGTGTTAGCAGTACTAGGCTCGTAATCTTTTGCATAATGGCGGACCAACTGGTGATATTGTGCTGCTCTAAAGAATAATGCGTAGCCTTTACATACTTGACCATAGGCTACATCAACTTCTGCGCCTTTGAATTGATCGATTTGTGAAAGAAACACGTTAATGTCTTTTATTGCATAATAGTTATTGGCCCATACATCGCGCAAACTATAGTCGCTAGGTGTAAATCCAATATCCATGCGATGAGGAGATCCATTTCTGTTACCAAAATCTGCAGCAGCGTTGAACATATCGCATTGTACTTCAGTAGTATAAGAATTTATTCCGTATTGTGTGGCCCTATATCTAGCCATCATACCATTACGAAACTTCTCTATATTGTCTCTGTTCTGTATTAAAGAATTACCTGGTGTTACCTCTATACTTGTCGAAGGGGTAATATCCATATCGCACGAACTTGCAAAGCTGATCAGGCCCAATAAAAATGTGTATTTTATTATCTTATTCATAAATTTATTTTTTTAATTTTTTTAAAAATTAAGTTCCAACCCTACCATATACTCTTTGGAATTTCCTACTCGACCTAAAGCTAGATTTGAATCTACCTCTGGGTCAATTCCTTTATATTTGGTGACTGTAAATAAATTACGTCCTGTTAAAGTTACCCTTACTCCTTTAATTGAATTTGAATTTTTAAACAAATCTTTTGGGAGTTGATATCCGATTTGAAGATTTTTTAAACGTAAGAAAGATGCGTTTTCTAATAGATGTGAGTCGAACTGCATCACCTCTCCTTTATTCCATGCCGGATACGGAACGACATCCCCCTCTTGCTTCCAATAATTTTGTACATCTTTATGTGCGGTCATTCCAAAAAATTGATAAGGATTGCCATAGAAATATGCATCGTTATTAATTAGATATTTACCAAGTACATATGCAAAATCAGCTTGTAACGAGAGTCCTTCCCAGCCACCAGATAGACCAAATCCGCCGGCGATGGGGGCATAACGTTTCTTTCCGGTATTTTGCATCAGAGTTGCACTGTTGAACTTGCTTGTTACGTTATTCGGATCTTTTGTTGTAACATCAACATTATTTCCTGGGACATACCATTGTTGTTTTCCTGTTTTAGGATCAACTCCGGCAAAAATGGGATAGTAAAATGAAACTGCGTCACCCACTACATATGTGAGACCTGTATTTGCAATATCCCAACGTTTTTTTCCGTCGAAAAGCTTAGTAATCTCCTGTTTGTTATAGTTAAAGTTTGCACTGAAGGTCAAGTAGTATTTTTTACTAGATAAGATGTCGTAAGAAGCATTAATGTCGACACCAGTGTTTTGCATGGAGCCTACATTTTTTGTAACAGATGAAAATCCTGATGTATATGGGTAAGGTACGTCCATTAACATATCAGTAGTCTTTCTTTGGTAATACTCTATGCCAAATGATAACCGATCAAATAGACGGCTATTTAGACCAATTGTTAGTTTTGATTGAGTTTCCCAAGATAATTTGGGGTTACCTGGCTGAGTTACACCCCATGAAGATTCATTGTTGTAGTTGCTAATTGCTCCGACTAAATCTAATGCAGAGTAATCACCAATCGCTGCATTACCTTGCGTACCATAACTTGCTTTGAAATCTAATGATGTTAGCCAATCTAAGTTTTTCATAAACTCTTCATTTTTGATTTTCCACATTGCTCCTACCGCATAAAAAGTGGCAGAACGATTATCACGTCCAAAGCGTGTGCATTCATCGTTACGTATTGAAGCATCAAAGTAGTAGCGATCGTAAAGAGAATAATCTACTCGTCCGAAGAAAGATAAAAATTTGCTGCTAGTATCTTCAGATTTCATTTCATATGTTGTTTGTACACCATTGTTTAAGTGCATCAAGCGGTCGTCTGTTTGCTGCTTAGATTGTCCATAAAAGTAATCATAAAAGTTATCTGTTCCTTCTTGGCCTGCTAAAACTGTAAATTGATGAACGTTGTTTAAATTGAATCTATACTCGATCGTATTTGTTATAGTTGCAGCTCTGTCTGTTGATGCAGATCTTCCGGCTGTTCCTTTACCTTTATTAGGTATATACGATGGCTTTGATTCCCAATCATTACGAGTTATACCGAAATCAGTACCCAATCGACTACGAATTTTTAAATTCTTAATCGGCTCAAATTCGACATATGCATTAGCTACTAAACCATAACGCGTGTATTCATCAGGGTTTTTATCCATACGATAATTCGGGTTGTACCGATTTAATCCGGGTATATAATCTTTATATTCTTTTCCGTTTTCATCATATTTGCTGTAAAAAGGTGCTAGCAAATATGATAATCCTCCAGATGTATTGTTCGTTCCCCATGTAGAGTTTGTTTGCCTTTTATCTAATGATAAGTTTAAATTTAAACCAACTTTCATCCAACTTTTAGGTCTAGCATCAATGTTTGAACGTGTGCTGTAACGGTCGAAATAGTTACCTGGAGCAGATCCTTCTTGATGAAATTGTGATGCTGAAAGATAATATGATACTTTTTCGCCACCACCCTGAATGGTTACATCTGACTGATAACTAGGGGTGTTTAGATTTTGAAAATATTTGTACCATTTAGTGTCAGCGTTATATCCTTTGTCGTAATAGTTAGCCTTCATCCATGCTTCATCAGCTTGCTCTGTTTCGATCCAAAGATTAGCAAGCTCTTTGCTGTTCATCATGTTTTCATAAAACTTGGTATTTGCCAAGGTTGAGATACCATATTGTCCTCGTACCGATATAGATGCATCATTATTGTAAGAGCCTCGCTTTGTTGTCAAATATATAACGCCGTTTGCAGCTCTTGACCCGTATATAGAAGTAGCAGAAGCATCTTTTAATACAGTCACGCTTTCGATGTCGTTAGGGTTCATAGCTAGTATAGAGCGTGAGCTTGAGGGAATACCGTCAATTACATAGAGTGGAGTTGAGCCAGCACCTAATGATCCTACGCCGTGCAGTCTAACAGATTGAACAGAACCAACCGTTCCATCTGAAGTATATACTTGTAAACCTGCGACTTGTCCTTGTAGAGCATCTAAAGCACTAGGGGTTGGTCGACTTTCTAATTTTTTTGCCGACACTGTCGCAATAGAGCCTACAGTTGTTCCTACTTTTCGTGCTGAACCGTATCCTACAATTACAACTTCATCTAATGTCTCTGTTTCGTTTTTTAAGATAATTTTAATATTGTCTTTAATAGCGACTTCTTGAGTTTGCATGCCGATGTAAGATACGACAAAAAGTTTAGCAGAATTTGGTACGTTAGCAATTGTGAATTGACCATTTAAATTAGTTATGGTTCCCACACTAGTTCCTTTTACCAAAATAGAGGCTCCAACTACTGGTTGCCCATCTTCATCAGAGATCACAACGCCTGTGATTTTCTGAGTTTGGGCAGTTACTAGGCTTATGCCTATAAAAAGGCAAGCCAACAACAACATTAATTTTCTTTTCATAAATTCTCTCTTAAAGTTTGACTTATAATAATTGTTACTTTACTCTAACAAAATGCAAATATATTAATAAATATAAAATATCAAAGCTTTTTGTAAATAAAACCTTTAATTTGTGTTGAAATGTTATTGATTCGTTGTTTTTTATGTTTAATAGCATGTTTTCTTTCTGCTTTAGCATTAAAATTAATTAATGGTGGTGACTAAATGACTTTTCAATATGTCTTAATAAATTAGATGTTATCTGTATTTTGTTTGTTGGGCTGCTGCCCTTTAGTTGTTTTTGATAATGCAAGCTTTCTTGTCTGAAAGTTTATTAAATGATTAGAGCCGGTAATTTACCGGCTCTCTAAAAAGATAAATGTTGATTAATATCATTTTAATTATTTACCTATGCAGATTATGTTAGGGGATATTTATAAAGATCATTCTTTAAAATTCATCTTCTTCAAATCCAGTATAGCGATATCCACCAATAACAATTGTTCTTACTTGGCTTGGATCTGGTTTTACTGATATAAATTCCCATATATACTCAGGTATTCCAGAACTTTGCCATTGGTCTTTAGGCTTAGTCTTACTTTTAAATGTAACTGTTCCGCCATAAAGTTTGACTTTTAAATATAAGCTATCTGCTATATTTCCTCCTTTAGTGGTAGCTGCTTTTTCGATGATCTTGCCTTCTAAAATTGTGGCGCGTAGATCTTCACGTAATTCCTCCTTAGTCTGGTTTTCAGCAGTTGGATTGTTTTTGGGAACTGTAATGTTTAGAAGGTTATTGGTAAGCTTGTCGAAATCCGTCTCAGAGGATTTGAAACTATTAGGTCCGCCTATAAAAGTAAACTTACTTTTTAAAGGTATTATATGCTGCATATCTTCCATCCATAGTTCATTAGGCTGATTGGCTGCTGTATTATACAATTGTAATTCACTTCCGTCATATTCATTGGTTACTGTTGACATGTCTTCGCTCATTAATTTGATGACATATCTTCCATCATACCCATATGTTTCGCTATCCCATACCTCTATATCTTGTTGACAAGAGCTTAGAAGTAAGCTGGAAGCAAGAATTATTCCAATAAATGTACTTATTTTATTCATATTCTCTGTTTTTTTATTTTTTGTTTAAAACGACTGTGAAAAGCATTCCCGCATAATCAGCTTTCCATGTAACAGTGTTGTTGTTAGGTGAGCATGATGCTTCAGTGAGACTTGTCAAACCATCTTTCCATGCCGTATTTGAGCTGGACAATAAAGTAATACTGTTATCCGATTTTAATTGTATATATCCGCTAGTAGCGTATGCCGGACCATAAGAGGCTCTTTGATCGTAATATCCACCTAAGAAGTCGGAAATTTGGAAGAAACCGGGGGCTATTTTGGTGATTGTAACATTAAATCCAGGATAATCAGTTCTTACTCCACCTCTTAAACGGTGAGTTCCAGTAGCTGTTATATATTTGCCAGAAATATCGGTGGTAACGGTTGGGTCTGCTACGATTACTTTTCTTGATAAAGTAGTTTTTATTCCATCAGGATTGGTATAGGTATAATCGACTGCATATAGACCAACGACTTGTCCGTTTACGTTTCCTGTAATTTGGACTGTTTTTGATGCGTTTTCGCCTCTATATATCACTTCACAACCAGGTTCTTGGTAAGAAGTTCCTAGTCTTACAAGCATTGTTTCTTCGCCAAGAAGCTTGAAGCTAATAATGCCTGATACACCTTCTGTTTCTTTTTCACATGAAGTGAAAAAGAAAATAGTAGATATAAATAAAATTAAATATTTAATTTGTTTCATAATATAATCAAATTGGGTTGTTGTTATTTAATTATTATTTCAGCTTTTTTGTTCCACCAAACTTTTTCTCCAATATTTGCTTTTTGATCAGGAGCATTTTCGTTACGCTCTGTAACAGCATCAGGATATAGTGGAGAGGCGGGAAGAGAGCCGTTTAATTTATTACGACCATTTACAGCAACTGTGATATTACCCACAATGTTGAGGTCGGAATAGGCTTTTTTTCTATTCAGTTTAATGTCAACTTCGTATTTAGCCGGATATTTAATACGGTTTCGTTCTATGAATGATTCTATATGTTGGTAATTTGCATTGGCAACCCATTTTTGCATTCCAATCTGTTTGATCATTTCTTCAGATGTGCCATCTTTCCATTCAGCATAACCATCTTTTTCCAAAATTGTATATGTTTCTATATTATGCTGTTTAAGTGATGCTTTTACACCAGCTTCATAATATTTTTTCGCATTCACAGCATCATTTGCTCTAGCATATACTTCTGCAATATAAAAGTAAACTTCCCAATTTGACATGATCATCAAGTCCATCTTTTCACCAAAGCGAATGGTACTATATGCAACTTTATCATCATTTGTTTTTCCATCAGATGCTTCTTTTGAATCAAAATCTCCATAGAATGCACCTCTATAACCAACAGCTGCATCGGATATTTGGAATAATTTTTCGCATCTTGGGTCTCGGTTATTGTTAAGATAATCTATAAAGTTTTTACATGCAATAACATTCCCCGATAAATAATTAGCCTGTTTAGCTTCGAATTCTCTCATAGGGTGGCGTTTACCCTCTTGATCGTCTGACCAAACTTCACCAGAGATTTTTGCACTTTCTGTGAGGAAGCTATTAGCTTTTATGTATGCTAAAACTTCAGAATTTTTGTAGTTGCTTGTTTCTGATAAACGTAGCATCAACTTTAATTTGAGTGATTGAGTAAATAACTTCCATTTATTCATGTCTCCAGCATAGAGAAAGTCATATTTGCTATCAACAAATGCGCCGCTAGCGTCTATCTTCAATAATGCATCAACTCTTTTCATTAAATCTGCATAAATGGTTTCTCCAGAATCAAATTTAGGTGAACTGATCTTTTCAGCTCCCCTTAAAGCTTCTGTATACGGAACTGATCCCCATAAGTCAACCATCATTTGCCATGTAAAGATGGATAGAGCCTCTGCAATATAGTAAGTTCCAGTGTTATTAGATTTAGTAGAAATTTCTTTTATTTTTGTAAGGTCCATTAATACACCGGCTGTTAAACTGGAATAAGCTGTACCAAAGCTAGCAGAGTTGTATTCACACAAGAATTTAAATTGTGACGCAGTGTATTTCTGAGTCCAATATTCTGACCAGAAAGCTCCTGCAAAACCTAAATCCCAACCCATTAGATTGTTTCCTATACCAACTTCGGCTGCAGGTAATAAAACTTTTTCATTTGGAACTTCTTCCAAAACATTGGGGTCATGATTAACGTTCAGCCAATCTTGACAACTAGTTGCCAAAATAAGCATTATAGTAAACAGTATTGATGTTATTACTTTATTCATAATTGTTTTTTTTAAATTTGATTAGAATGTTAAATTCAATCCAAAGGTATACAACTCATTGCTTGGATTAGCATTGAATTCTCCAAATTTAGCACTTACATCATTTCCGAATTATTGCTGTCCGGTAAAACTTTTATTTCCCCCAACAATTAGGGCTGAAATTCTCGCTTGAATTTCAGCCCTTTTAACTTCCTTTGCGATTACTACATCAATAAAGGAATTATATGGTCAA
>Ga0114938_1000162_pt1 | contig 53784 bp, 47 predicted proteins | sample AshMeaBigSpring_FD_88675 | JGI IMG/M metagenome (GOLD analysis project Ga0114938, IMG submission 88675) | Groundwater microbial communities from Big Spring, Nevada to study Microbial Dark Matter (Phase II) - Ash Meadows Big Spring | ecosystem: Environmental > Aquatic > Deep subsurface >...
CCGCGATCGCGACATCGCGTATGCGGCACAATGGGTCCCGGGCATGAAGCCCGGGATGACACCTGTTTTTTTTGATGCCGCGCGCGGCGATCGCGACATCGCGCATGCGGGGCCATGGGTCCCGGGCATGAAGCCCGGGATGACACCTTTATTTTTGTGGATGCGGCGCACCGCCGTCGCGGCTCGCGCCGCGCACGGGAGGGCGAGAGGCAGGTTCCGGGTCAGACCCATGGGTTTCGCTCCGAAACCAGGGGCCAAGGGTCCCGCCCCGTCAATCTCAGCGGCGCGGATGGGCGGCGGCGTAGACGGCGATGAGGCGGTCGCGGTCGACCTCGGTGTAGGCTTGCGTGGTCGACAGCGAGGCGTGGCCGAGCAGCTCCTGGATCTGGCGGAGATCGGCGCCGGCCGAGAGCAGGTGCGTCGCAAACGAATGGCGCAGCGCATGCGGTGTCGCGGTCGCCGGCAGGCCGAGCGCGCCGCGCAGGCGCTGCATCGCGAGCTGGATCAGCCGCGGCGACAGCGGCCCGCCCTTCTCGCCGCGGAACATCGGCTCGTCCGCATCGAGCGGATAGGGGCAGAGCGCCAGGTATCGCGCGGTGGCGGCAATCGCGACCGGAAGCACGGGCACGATGCGCTCCTTGCCGCCCTTGCCGACGATCCGCAGCACGTCGCGCTCCGCCGTCGGCGCATCCCGGGGGGTAAGCGCCAGCGCCTCCGAGATCCGCAGACCCGAGCCGTAGAGCAGCAGCAGCACGGCGGTATCGCGCGCGCCGACCCAGGCGAGCTCGGCCGGCGCTGCGCCCTCGACCACGGCGGCAGCCTTGGCGATGGTCAGCGGCTTCGGCACGCCGTGCGCGACCTTCGGCGCAGCGATCGTCAGGACGGCGCGGTTCTGGACGACCGCGCGGGCCTCGAGCCAGCGAAAGAAGGTGCGCAGCGCTGAAAGCGTGCGGGCGAGTGAGCGGCTCTCGACGCCGTGCCGGCGCCGGCTCGCGAGGAACGCGCGGAAGGTCTTGGCTCCGAGCCCTTGGAGGTCGCCGAGCGAGGGGCGATGGCCGAGGTGGCCCGCCAGAAAATCCATGAACTGGCGCACGTCGCGGGCGTAGGCGAGGCGGGTGAGCTCGGCGGCGCCGCGCTCGTGCGCGAGATGGTCGAGCCAGTCCGCGACGGCCTGTCCGAGGTCGGCGTCGAGGGGAAGCTCCGGGGCGGCGGTGGCGGCTGGGGCAGGCATGGTCGCGTCCCATCGTGCCCAGGGTCGGACCCTCGGCCTCTTGTTTCTGTTTCGGGGTCAGACCCCCGGCCCGGAAGTCGCGACGCTATTGCGATGATTTTGCCCGGGGGTGTGACCCCGACTCAATCGTCCGGGCGAATCGGTGAACGAAACGTTAAGCGGCTTCGCCGCCGCACGCCATGCGCGCCGATCGATACAATTTTCGCGCGCGCCTTAACGGCTCGCCAACCATCCGTTTCAGCGAACCTCAAGGAATGCTCCCTAGGCTGCAGCTTGGAATCCCGAGTTCTCGAGGTATCGCCGATGAGTGCCGTCACGCTTAGGGCCGGGCTTGCCCGCTCGCTCTCCTTCGTCCGCGACAGCGGCGCGGTGCTGGCGATCTTCTCCGGCACTCTCTTTCTCTCCGCGTTGCTGCTGTTCTCGGTGCAGCCAATCTTCGCCAAGATGGTGCTGCCGAAGCTCGGCGGCTCGCCGTCGGTGTGGGCCATCTCGATGGTCTTCTTCCAGGCGACGCTGCTCGGCGGCTACTGCTACGCGCACCTCCTCAACCGTTTCGCGCCGGTCCGCCACGCGCCGCTGATCCACCTCACCCTGCTCGGCATTGCCGTGCTCGCGCTGCCGTTCGGCCTGCCGGCCAGCGCCGCCGAGCCGCCGGCGGGCGATGCCTACCTCTGGCTCCTCGGCGTGCTCGCCGCCGGCGTCGGCCTGCCGTTCTTCGCGGTGTCGGCCAACGCGCCGCTGCTGCAGTCTTGGTTCGTCCGCTCGGGCCATCCGCATGCCGCCGACCCCTATTTCCTCTACGGCGCCTCGAACCTCGGCTCGCTGATCGCGCTCCTCGCCTACCCCGTCGTCATCGAGCCGATGCTCGGCCTCGGCGTGCAGGCGCGGCTGTGGACGAATGCGTTCGTGCTGCTTGGCCTCGGCATCGCGCTCTGCGGCGTGCTGATGGCCAAGGCCGGCGACGGCCCCGCCGCGGCCGCGACGGATGCGGCGCCGGCGCCGGCCGTCACCTGGACCAAGCGCGCGCTCTGGATCGGCCTCGCCGCGGTGCCTTCGGGCCTGCTGGTCGCCTTCACCAGCTACGTGACGACCGACATCGCGTCGGCGCCGTTCCTGTGGGTGATCCCGCTCGCGGTGTTCCTCGCGACCTTCATCCTGGTCTTCCGCGAGCGTCCCGTGATCCCGCACGGCTACCTGCTCATCCTGCAACCGGTGCTGGTCGCGATCACGCTCGTCGGCCTGTCGCTCGCGGGAAATCGCGGCTGGACGCTCGCCACGATCTTCGGGTTCGGCGCGTTCTTCGTCTCGACGATGGTCTGCCACAAGGAGCTCTACGACGAGCGCCCCGACAGCCGCAGCCTGACCGAGTTCTACATGTGGATGTCGCTCGGCGGCGTCATCGGCGGCATATTTGCCGCGCTCTTCGCCCCGCAGCTCTTCAACGCGATCTACGAGTTCCCGCTGCTGCTGATCGCCGGCCTCGCCTGCCGGCCGGGTGTGCGGGCTGTGCTCGCAAGGCGCGACGAGGTCGGCGATGCCGCCCTCACCGGGCTGATGATGCTCGCCGGCCTTGCGCTGTTCGCCGGCGCCATCGCCTACGGCGGCGTGCCGAAATATGTTTCGAGCCTCGGCGCCGCGCTCGTCATCGTCGTGCTCGCGCTGTTCATGCTGACCGCGCTCGGGAAGCCCGCGCACCTGCTCGCGCTCGCCGTGCCGATGGGCCTCGCGCTGCATGTGCTGCCGTCGGCCATGAGCAACGGCTTCGCCGAGCGCAGCTTCTTCGGCGTGCACCGCGTGACGACGACGCTCGACGGCCAGGTTCGGCTCCTCATGCACGGCACGACGGTGCACGGCGCGCAACGGATGTTCGATGCCACCGGCAAGCCGGTCGCCGAGCCGCTGCCCGCGACCTACTACTACCCGGAGAGCCCGATGGCGCGTGGCGTCGCGGCGGCGCGTGCGGCGAGCGGCAGGAGCGGCGGCGCGTTCCGCGTCGGCAGCGTCGGCCTCGGCGCGGGCTCGCTCTCCTGCTATGCGCGACCCGAGGAGACGTGGCGCTTCTACGAGATCGATCCGGTCGTCGTGAAGCTCGCGAGCGACCCCAAGATCTTCAACTTCCTGTCGCGCTGCCGGCCGGGCGCCGACATCGTGCTCGGCGACGCCCGCCTGACGCTCGCCAAGGAGCCGGCCGGCGGCTTCGACTACCTCGTCATCGACGCGTTCTCGTCGGACAGCGTGCCGGTGCACCTGCTGACGCGGGAAGCCGTCGAGCTCTATCTCGGGAAGCTCGCTCCGCAAGGCATCCTGGCGCTGCACGTCTCGAACCGGCACCTCGACCTGACCTCCGTGGCCAGCGCCGTCGCGCTGTCGATCCCCGGCACCATCGTCGCCCTTGCCGACAACCGGACCGAGGACCAGGGCTTCGACACCGCATCGAGCCACGTGGTGTTCGTCGCCCGCACGCGCGCCGCGTTGTCGCAGGTGCTCACCTGGCGCGATGTCGCCGAGATCGAGGGCGCGGCCGTCACGCCCTGGACCGACGACTACTCCGACATCCTCGGCTCGATCCTGCGCAACTACCGCCGGCGCTGAGGCGCAGCGGTAACGCTCCGGTGATGAAGAATTGGGTCCGCGGCCACGCCGCGGCCCCATTTCGCGCATGTTGCCCCGATACCCACCGGAAGCAGGAGTGCGCGTTGACCCGCCAACTCGGCGGAACTAACTTGCCCCCGATCCGCGAACCCGAGCGACCGACAACCGGCACTCCATGCGCACCCTCGCGACCCTGATGCGATCGACGCTGGCCGCAGGTCTCCTGGCCATGGCGTTCGAAGCCGCCGTCACGCCCGCGCACGCCCAGGGCATTCCACTGATCCGCGACACCGAGATCGAGAACCTGCTCAATGACTACGCGCGGCCGGTCTTCAAGGCGGCGGGCCTCGGCGACGGGCGGGTCGCGATGCGGATCGTCAAGAGCGACCTCTTCAACGCTTTCGTGCTCGACGGCCGCAACGTGTTCATCCACACCGGCTCGCTGATGCAGGCGGAGACGCCGAACCAGATCATCGGCGTCATCGCGCACGAGGCCGGCCATATCGCCGGCGGCCACATGGCGGCGCTGCGCACGCGCATCGCGCGCGACCAGACCAAAGCTCTGCTGGTCCGCATCCTCGGCATTGGCATCGCGGTCGCCTCGGGCAATCCGGCGGCGGTTGCGGCCGGCGACGAGGTGATCATGCGCGGGCTGCTGGCCGAGCGGCGCGCGCAGGAATCGGCCGCCGACCAGGCCGGGCTCAAGTATCTCGAGGCGACGCGCCAGTCCGGCAAGGGCATGCTCGACACCTTCGAGCGGTTCGCCCAGCAGGAGTACATCGGCGACCAGCACAAGGACCCGTTCGTGCGCTCGCACCCGGTCGCCGCCGACCGGCTCGCGCAGCTGCGCAACCTCGTTCAGAAGAGCCCGAGCTTTGCGATCGCCGATCCGCCCGCCCTCCAGCTCCGCCACGACATGATGCGTGCCAAGCTCTCGGGCTACCTCGAGCGGCCGGGCGTGGTCTTCAATCGCTACCCGGCCACCGACACGACGATCCCGGCGCGCTATGCACGCGCGATCGCCAGGTTCTTCCAGGGCGGAACCGGTGGCCTGCAGGCGGCGCTCGCCGACGTCGAGACGCTCATCCGCGACAAGCCCGACAACCCGCACTTCCACGAGCTCAAAGGCGACCTCCTGATGCGCTCGGGGCGGGCGGGCGATGCGATCCCGTCGGTGCGCCAGGCGCTGAAGATGACGGGCGAGAGCAACCTCATCCGCGTGCAGCTCGGCCGCGCGCTGCTGTCGACCAACAATCAAGCTGTCGTGAACGAGGCGGCCGAGCTGTTGCGCAAGTCGTTGATAGAGGACCAGAACCAGCAGGCTTACCGCGCGCTCGCCGACGCCAATTACCGCCTCGGCCGGCAGGCGGAGGCGGACGCGGCGATCGCCCAGGCCTGGTTCCTCGAGGGCGACCTCAAGCAGGCACAGGCCGTCGCCAAGCGGGCCCAGGCCGGCTTGACCAAGGGCTCGCCGGCGTGGCTCAAGATGGACGACATCGTGAATTTCAAGCCGCCGACCTGACTCCCCGACCAAGCCTCCGGCGCCCGCCGGATCAGAATAGCAACGCAGCACCCGCTGCCCGAAGGAGACCCTGATGCAGACCGTGCTGAACTCGATCCTGCTCGCGCTGTCCACCCGCAAGGGAGCGGCCCTCGTCGCTCCAGGGCTACTCGCACTCGCCGGGCTCGTGGCGATCGGCGGGCAGCCGGCGCCGGCAACGGGGCAGACCGCGGGGACGCAAGTTGCCCAGGCCGCCGCCCCCCCGAGCGGCGGCGATGCCACGTTCAGCAGCTCGCAGCGCGCGGCGATCGAGGCGATCGTCAAGAACCTGCTCGTGCGCAACCCCGAGATCCTGGTCGAGGCGACCAAGGAGCTCGAGAAGCGCCAGGCCACCATGCAGGCGGAAGCGAACACCAAGCTGATCGTCGCCCGCAAGGCCGAGATCTTCGCGTCATCCACCGACTTCGCGCTCGGCAATCCGAAGGGCGACATCGCCGTGGTCGAGTTCGCGGACTACAACTGCGGCTGGTGCAAGAAGGCCGTCGACGAGATGCAGAAGCTGACCAAGGCCGACCCCAAGGTCCGCGTCATCGTCAAGGAGCTGCCGATCTTCGGCGAGAACTCGCAATTTGCGGCAAAGGCCGCCATGGCCTCGATCAAGCAGGGCAAGTACTGGGAGTTCCACTTGGCGCTCATGAAGGAGCGGCAGGTGACCAAGGACAACGTGTTCAAGGTCGCCGAGAAGGTTGGCCTCGACATCAAGAAGCTGCAGGCCGACATGGCCGACCCGAAGATCGACGAGGCGCTCAAGGCCAATGCTGCGCTCGCTCAGGCGCTGAACATCGAGGGCACGCCCGGGTTCATCATCGACACTCGCGTCAACCCCGGTTTCATGCCCGTCGACGGCTTCCGCGAGCTGATCGCCGATATCCGCAAGGCCGGCTGCCAGGTCTGTTGACCTGAGGAAAGGCGGCCGAGGCTTCCCATCTCCGGCGAAAAGCTGATAAACGGGGCCGCATTGGTTGCGGTGGCCGCCGCGATCATGCTGCGTTGCGGCATGAGATCCTGTATGCTCGCCCGCCGCGAGCCGCACCGGGCTGCCATGAGTGGCGCGCACGCGACGAGGCCAGGGAACCAGCGACGCGATGCCAAAAGAAGCCAAGGACGCCGCGAAGGACCGGTCGCTCCCCGAGCAGGACATGATCAGGGAGCTTGCAGGGCTGCTCAACGAGACTGGCCTCAGCGAGATCGAGATCGAGAAGGCGGGGCTGAAGATCCGGGTCGCCCGAGCACTCGTCGGGCAGGCAACCGTCGCCGCCCCTGCCGCCGTGCCTCCCGCCGCGCTGGCGCCCGCTGCGGCGTCCGCAGCGGGACTGGCCGCCCCCGCGGCGGCGGGCGACGCCGCGAGCCACCCTGGCTGCGTCAAGTCGCCGATGGTCGGCACGGCCTACCGTGCGCCCGAGCCGAACGCGGCGCCGTTCATCGAGATCGGCACCCGCATCGCCCAGGGGCAGACGCTGCTGATCATCGAGGCCATGAAGACGATGAACCACATCCCGGCGCCGAAGTCGGGCACGGTGACGCAGATCATGGTCGAGAACGGCCAGCCGGTCGAGTTCGGCGAGCCGTTGTGCATCATCGAGTGACGTAGGCAATAGGAATAGGCCATAGGCATCAGGCGCATCGGCTTGGGCACTACTCTTGCCGACTGCCTTTTGCCCACTGCCTGCGAGCGCAGCGAGCCCATGTTCGACAAGGTCCTGATCGCCAACCGGGGTGAGATCGCGCTGCGCGTCCAGCGCGCGTGCAAGGAGCTCGGCATCGCGACCGTCGCCGTGCACTCGACCGCGGACGCCGACGCGATGCACGTGCGCCTTGCCGACGAAAGCGTGTGCATCGGCCCGCCGCCGGCCGCCGAGAGCTACCTCAACATCCCGCGCCTGCTCGCCGCCTGCGAGATCACCGGCGCCGATGCGATCCACCCGGGCTACGGATTCCTCTCCGAGAACGCCCGCTTCGCCGAGATCCTGGAGGAGCACCAGATCACGTTCATCGGGCCGACCTCCGAGCACATCCGCATCATGGGCGACAAGATCGAGGCCAAGGAGACCGCCAAGCGGCTCGGCATCCCGGTCGTGCCCGGTTCCGACGGCGCGGTTTCGACCGAGGTCGAGGCGGCGCGCATCGCCAAGGCTATGGGCTATCCGGTGCTGATCAAGGCCGCGGCCGGCGGCGGCGGACGCGGCATGAAAGTCGCGCGCTCGGCGGAGGATATCGGCCATGCGCTCTCGACCGCGCGGGCGGAAGCCAAGGCCGCATTCGGCGACGACGCCGTCTATATCGAGAAGCACCTGCAGACACCGCGCCACATCGAGGTGCAGGTGTTCGGCGACGGGCGCGGCAACGCGGTCCACTTGGGCGAGCGCGACTGCTCGCTGCAGCGCCGCCACCAGAAGATCCTCGAGGAGGCGCCGTCACCCGCCCTCAACGCAGCCCAGCGCACGCGCATCGGCGAGACGGTGGCCAAGGCGATGCAGAAGATCAAGTACCGCGGCGCCGGCACGGTCGAGTTCCTGTTCGAGGACGGGCAGTTCTACTTCATCGAGATGAACACCCGCCTGCAGGTCGAGCATCCAGTCACCGAGATGATCACCGGGCTCGATCTCGTGCTCGAGCAGATCCGCGTCGCCTCCGGCGCCGAGCTCTCCGTCAGGCAGAAGGACGTGACGTTCTCCGGTCACGCCATCGAGTGCCGGATCAACGCGGAGAACCCGCGCAACTTCCGCCCATCGCCGGGCAAGATCACATACTGGCATCCGCCTGGCGGGCTCGGCGTGCGCGTCGACAGCGGCGCCTACCAGGGCTACCGCATCCCGCCCAACTACGACAGCCTGATCGGCAAGCTGATCGTGCACGGCAAGACGCGCAACGAGTGCCTGATGCGACTGCGGCGCTGCCTCTCCGAGTTCGTCATCGACGGCATCGAGACCACGATCCCGCTGTTCACCGAGCTCGTCCGCCATCCCGACATCGCCAACGGCATGTACGACATCCACTGGCTCGAGAAATATCTCGCCGGGCCGGGCTCGTGAAGAGGTGCAGGCGCGCACGCCTCAGCGTCCGTGGCCGTGCCTCAGTCTTGGCCGTGCGCGTCCTCATTGATGGTGATCGTCCGCATCTTCGAAAAATCGACGGCGACCGGCTTTTGCGCCTTCACCAGCTCGGTCTGATAGGTGCGGATCACGTGATCCAGCCGGCGGTAGGCGTCCTTGTAGGCCTCGCTCTTGGAGTCGAGCGCCAGCGGCGCCAGGCAGTACTCGATGATTTGCCGGGGGCGATTGAGATTTTCGCTCATCATGAGGCTCCTTCGATCGCTCCGCGATACTCATGTTGCGATGCGAGAAAAGTCAAGCTGGCGGAAGGTCGGGCAGCGGGCGAGATCACGAGCCAGTACGGCGCAGGCCGGTATGGTGCGGGCCAATACGATTGAGGGTTCAGGCACCTGTCACAACAGCCTACAAAAACAACAGGGGCGCTGCTGCCCGATCCGACTGGTTTGCGATATGGAACGCTTCTGGGCTCGCAGTTCGCTCGCCAGAATCACAGAGGCTTCATGATCGAACCGTCTCGACATGTCCCATTGCGCCATGGGCCTTGGGATCAGGGCGCAGCCAACCAAGCAATCGAGGTAATCGTCGCTGATGTTCTCGACCATTTCGGCAATGTTCAGTTCTGGCCTGTGCATGCCCTTGATGACGGCATAAGCATAAAGGATGGACACAGCAGGATCTACGCCGGTGCTGCTGGTGTCATTAGGGCTCTCGAACATCTGAAGGGGTCGGCGCGACCACGGCCAATTTCGACTTTTGCCCCTACCTGCTGCAGCTTCTGGAGCGAACAATAAAGCGAGATGACGACCTACGAGGAGATGAGGGCTCACAAAGACTGTGCGACCACAGGATAGTTGCTGTTCGGAGACATGGGAGCGGCACTGCTCATCATGCGTCTGGAGCCCAGCTCTACTCTCGCTGACCTGATCCACATGCGCGCTGGCGCACTACGATCTGGCCGCCATGATCCCGCGCCTCGCCTACGCCGCGACGCGCTCGCCGCCGATGCGTATCAGCTGCTCAAGCTGGCTGAGAGTAGTTGGTAAGCAGGAGTCCGTTTGACCCCTGAATAGTCGCGCCGGATTTCCAGTGGACCCTACCTCGCGAGGAATGTGCGGGCGTACCAGAAGAACAGCGGATAGGGCAGCACGCGCGCGAGCTTCAGCGCGGCGACGAGTGGCCAGGGGAATGCCACCTCGAACCGGCCCGCCGCGAGGCCCCTGACGATGCGCTCGGCCGCATCATCGGCCGGGATCATGAACGGCATCGGGAAGGTGTTGACCGCCGTCATCGGCGTCGCCACGAACCCCGGGTTGACGACGCTCACTTTGACGCCGTGCCGCGCGAGGTCGGGTCTGAGGCTTTCGGCGAGAGCGATCACCGCCGCCTTGGTCGGGCCGTAGGCCGCCGCCTTCGGCAGGCCGCGGTAGCCGGCGACCGAGGCGACGAGCGCGAGGTGGCCGCCACCGCGCGCGATCATCGCCGGGGCGAGTGCGGCAATCGCGTTGGCGACGCCCTGATAGTTCACCGCCATTGACTGTGCCGACTTGGCGGCGTCGAAATCCGTCCCGCCCATCGGCTGCCAGATGCCGGCATTGAGGAGCGCGAGGTCGATCGGTCCGAGGTCGCGCGAGACCTCCGCCGCAACTCGCGCCGTCGCTGACGCGTTCGCGACATCGAGTGGATGGGCACTGATGCCGGGCACCTCGCGGGCGAGTGCGGCGAGCGCATCGGCCGAGCGGGCGCTGGCCGCGACCTTCACGCCGGCGCGGGCGAGCCGGACTGCGACCTCGCGGCCGATCCCCGTGCTCGCCCCGGTGATCCACGCCGTGCGCCAAGGGGGGCTCATGCCGATCGCCTCGTGCCGATTACATGCCGGTCAGCGGCTGCAGCACGCGCCCGAGCATGCCCGTGAAGCGGGCCCTGCGCTCGCTGGCGATGAGGCAGATGCAGCCCTCGACGGCATCCGAGACCGGCCGGTGCTCGACCTCCTCGTCGAGATCGGCGACATCGCCGCGGGCGAACTCGCCGACCTCGTCGCGGTAGCGGCCGGCAAGGACCAGCGTCAGCTCGGCACCGCGATGGCCATGCTCGGGCATCGGCCGGCCCGGCGCGATCTTGAGCAGGCGCAGGTCGCCGCGCTGCGCCCCGCCGAGGTGGATCGGCATATGCCAGATGCCGATGCCGAGCCGGCGCCACTGGATCGCATCGAGACGCGCGCCGACGAACTGCGCGATCGCCGGCGGGACGTCGCTGTCGGGGGGCTCGGGCCGCTCGGCGTGCCCGCCTGTAATCTCCGCCTCGGTCGCTCGCAGCAGCATGATCGGGATAGGATGCTCGACCGGCTCCGGTGGAGCCGTCGCGAAGGCCGCGGCACCGATCTCGGTCAGCCTCGCGACGTCGTTCCGGCAGCGCGGGCAGAGCGCCATGTGCGATGCGACGACCGCGGCGAGCGGGGCCGCGAGCCCGCCGCCGGCGAAACTCATCAGCGTCGCCGCGTCCGGGTGGTGAAGAATGCTCATTCCGCCAAGTCCTCGATCTGATCCCGCAGTTTCTGGTACGCGAGACGCATACGCGATTTCACCGTGCCGAGTGCGAGGCCGGTCTGCTCGGCGATCTCGCTGTGCGAGAGGCCGTCGACGAAGGAGAGCATGATGATCGCCCGCTGCTCCTCCGGCAGCTCGTCGAGCGCGGCGCGGATGCGCCGCTGACGCTCGCCGAGCACGGCCGTCTCGTCAGGCAGCGCCTCCTCGCTCGCCAGCTCCGCATAGGCGTCGGGCAACTCCTGGAACACGGTCTCGCGGCGCAGCCGGTCGATGCGCAGGTTGCGCGCGATCGCGAAGATCCAAGTCGACGCATTGCCCTTCTCGCTCGAGTAGAGCGCGGCCTTGCGCCACACCGTGAGCAGGGCTTCCTGCATCAGCTCTTCCGCCGTCGCGGCGTCCGCCCCCTGCCGCATCATGTACGACTTGACGCGCGGTCCGAACGTCTCGAACAGCCGGCGGAAGGCCTCGACATCCTTTCGATCGGCAATTCGCTGCAGGAGCTCCGCCATGGCACGCGCCGTTCCGGCCGCTCGCGGAGGCGGGCGGGACGGGGAGGGTAGTGCGGCGAAGGCCATAAGGAAACCCTGGCGACGACCATCCAGCAACGGCCGGCCGTACGGTTCGGATCACTTGGCCGTGAGGCGGGCCTCGCGCACCACGAGATCGCGGAGCACCCCCGCGAGCCGCGATCTTCGTTGGGCACATCGCGCCGGTCGAGACGGACTGATCCGCCTGCCGGACGCCCCGGCCCCGGCATGACCGTCGAGCCGGCCCGCTTTCGCCCCTAACTCGTCGATTGCGAAATCCGCATTGGCGGCCGCACGCGCTATCGCACCCCGAAAGTCCGAGTTGGCCACGCCGAATTTCGGCACGGCCCGAACCGACCTACGCTTGACTGATTTGGCTGCTTGTGTGACGAGCGGCCTGCCATTAGGCTGCGTATACATAAGAGACGTGGGCGCGAGCAATCCGGGAGGAACGACAATGACGCGCATCAATCGACGGAAGTTTCTGAAAGCGTCCGGCGCCGGCGCCGTTGCCGTGAAAACCGGCGGCGTCGCCGCGATCCTGGCGACCGGCCGGGCGCCGGCTTACGCGCAGGGCACCGAGGTGCACTGGCTGCGCTGGAACGACTTCGTTCCGGCCGCCGACCAGGCGATCAACCTGAAGCTGATCCCGGCAGCGGAGAAGGCGCTCGGCATCAAGATCAAGTTCGAGCGCGTCAATGGCAACGATCTGCAGCCGCGCATCACGTCGAGCATCCAGTCGGGCGCCGGCCCCGACCTGATCATGCTGTTCAACAACAACCCGCATCTCTACGCCAAGAGCCTCGTCGACATGTCCGATGTCGCCGAGGAGGTCGGCAAGGCACAGGGCGGCTGGTACAGGATCTCGACCGCCAATTGCGGAACGGGCGGCAAGTACTTCGCCATGCCAATGGCAATGATCGGCGCCATGAATGCCTACCGCAAGTCGATGTTCCCGAACGGTGCGCCCAAGACCTGGGACGAGTACCGGGCGATGGGCAAGGCCAACAAGGCCAAGGGCGCTCCCATCGGTCAGTCGTTCGGCCAGTCGTTCGGCGATCCGCCGACGTTTGCCTACCCGTTGCTGTGGTCGTTCGGCGGCACCGAGATCGACGACAAAGGCAAGGTCGTGATCAACTCGAAGGCGACCGTCGACGCCGTGAAATGGATGGCGTCCGCTTGGAAGGACTCCTTCGACGAAGGCGGCCTCGCCTGGGACGATGCCTCCAACAACCGCGCGTTCCTCGCCGGCACGATCTGCGCCTCGCTCAATGGCGCCTCGATCTACATCGAGGCGTCGCGCAAGCCAGACCAGTACAAGACCGCCGACGGCAAGCCGTTGAAGGACGACATCTTCCACGGGCCGCTGCCGGCCGGCCCCAAGGGCCAGTTCGGCATGCACACCTTCACCAGCCACGTGATGCCGAGCTACTCCAAGCAGCAGAAGGCGGCGAAGGATCTGCTGCGCTTCATCCACAAGCGGGAGAACTACGACCAGTGGTTCTCGTCCGGGCTCGGATTCTATACGCCGGGGACCACGGGCTGGGAGAATCACGAACTGTGGAAGAAGGATCCGATCATGGCCCCGTATGCCGTCGCCGGCAAGCAGGGCCTGACCCCGGGCCACCCCGGCGAGCCAAACGCCAAGGCCGCCGAGGTGCTGACCAAATACCTGATCGGAAACATGTTCGCTGCCGCTATCAAGGGCCAGGCGGCGGAAGAGGCCGTGAAGGCCTGCGAAGGCCAGCTCAAGGCAATCTACGGCGCCTGAAGGCAATGGACGAAAATGGCGACGGCCGGGGCATGCGACGCCCCGGCCGATTGCTGCGAGCGGCAACGGCTCCTCCGGCAGACGACACGAGCGTGATCGAGAGGTGCCACGATGGCATCGACGGCGGCGACCGTGAGCGACATCAAGTTTGCCCGACCGAAGTGGCGGCCGCTCGAGGGCGAGGGCAATCTCGCATTCCTGCTGCTGCTGCCGACACTGACGCTGCTCGGATTGTTCATCGCCTACCCGTTCATCAAGGGCATCCTGCTGGCGGTGACCGACAGCAAGGTCGGCGTTGCCGGCAGCTACGTCGGCTTCGAGAACTTCGCGCGGCTGCTCAAGGATCCGATCTTCCACGCCGTCGTCGCCAACACCTTCATCTACACGGCGGTGACGACGGTCTTCAAGCTGGCGCTGGGCCTGTGGCTCGCGCTGCTCTTGAACCGCGAGTTCAAGTTCAAGGCGTTCACTCGCGCCTTCATCCTGCTGCCGTTCATCGTGCCGACGGTGCTCGCCTGCTTCGCCTGGAAGTGGATGTTCGATCCGACGTTTTCTGTGGTGAATTGGTTCCTCTGGAAGCTCGGCGTCATCACCAAGAGCATCAACTGGCTCGGCGAGGCTGACCTCGCGATGGTCTCGATCATCATCGTCAACATCTGGCGCGGCGTGCCGTTCTTTGCGATCTCGCTGATGGCCGGCCTGCAGACGATCTCGCCCGATCTGCAGGAGGCGGCGGCGATCGACGGCGCCAAGCCCCTGCAGCGGTTCTGGTACATCACCTGGCCGCTGCTCCTGCCGGTGACGATGGTGGTCGTGCTGTTCTCGGTGATCCAGACGTTCGCCGATTTCCAGATCGTCTACGTGCTGACCGGCGGCGGCCCCGCCAACGCGACGCACCTCTTCGCCACCTACGCCTACCAGCTCGGCATCGGCACCGGCCTGCTGAGCCAAGGCGCGGCGGTCTCGCTCGCCATGTTCCCGCTGCTGTTCCTGATCGTCATCTTCCAATTGCTCTACATCCGCCGCGTGGAGACGAGGTGATGGATCGGCAAGCGGCAATCAACGACCGGCAATCGGCAATCGGCAATCGGCATTCTGAGACCGACTGTGCTGCGGATGTCGAGTGGGCGCGCTTGAAAGGCCCGAGGGGTCGGCGATTGCCGGTTGCCGATTGCCGACTGCCTGGAGCGTCCCTATGATCGAAGGTGCAATCTGGCGGCGCTGGGTCTTCTTCCGCCTGCCGATGGCGGTCTTCCTGATCTTCCTGCTGTTCCCGTTCTACTGGATGATCATCACGACGTTCCGGCCCGACAACGAGCTCTACATCCCGTGGATGCGGCCGCAGTACAAGCCGCTGTGGACCTGGAACCCGACGACCGCCCACCTCAAGTATCTGCATGGCGAGACGACGTTCTGGCTGTGGATGTGGAACACCACGTTCATCGCGGTGATCGCGACCGCCATCTCGCTCGTCTGCGGCGTGCTCGCGGGCTACGCGCTCTCGCGGCTCAAGTTCTCGCTCGCCGGCGTCCTCGGCACCGGCATCTTCGTCACCTACCTCGTGCCGCAGACGCTGCTGTTCATCCCGCTCTCCGACATCATCCGTGCCTACAACATCGGCGACACGCCCTGGTCGCTGATCCTCACCTACCCGACCTTCCTCATACCCTTCGTGACCTGGCTGATGATGGGCTACTTCAAGGCCATCCCGAAGGAGCTCGAGGAGTGCGCGCGCATCGACGGCGCCTCGCGCTGGCAGGCGATGCTCTACATCATCATTCCGGTCGCCGTGCCGGGCATTCTCTCGGCCATGATCTTCGCCTTCACCTTGAGCTGGAACGAGTTCATCTATGCGCTCGTGTTCCTCTCGAGCCCGGAGCAGAAGACGGTGCCGGTCGGCGTCATCTCCGAGCTCGTGCGCGGCGACGTGTTCTTCTGGGGGCCGCTGATGGCCGGCGCGCTTTTGGGCTCGGTCCCGGTCGCGATCGCCTACTCGTTCTTCGTCGAGCACTACGTGTCGGGGCTGACGGGGAGTGTGAAGGGGTGAGAGAAGTGCTTAGTGCTTAGTGCTTAGAATCGTTCGAGATCCACAGGTGGATGGCCGCAATGCAAACCGAGAAGCTGAAAGTGAGGCCAGGTGTTCAGTCCTACCGCGAGCTTCTCGTGTGGCAGAAAAGTATCGACCTCTGTGAAAACTGCTATCGTTTCACGTCGCGTCTGCCCAAGGAAGAAGTCTACGGGCTGTCGTCGCAGATACGCCGGGCGTCAGTCTCCGTGCCATCGAACATCGCGGAAGGGTTCGCACGAGAGAACAAGGGCACATTTGTTCACCACCTCAGAATTAGCCAGGGTTCGCTGAAAGAGCTCGAGACGCAACTCGTCATTTGCCAGAGGGTCGGCCTTGCTACCGACAGAGATGTCGGCCCTCTGCTCTCTATCGCCGACGAGGTCGGCAAGATGATCCGATCACTTGTCCGGTCGCTGCAGGATTCGAGGTGAAATGGCGCAAACGCGCTGCCTGAGGTGAAGCCGCAACGTATTGCGCACTAAGCACTAAGCACTCCACACACCGAACTCCAACCAACGACACATCGCCATGGCCAACGTAACGATCCGCGACATCCACAAGCACTACGACGACTTCCATGCCGTCAAGGGCGTTTCGCTCGACATCAAGGACAAGGAGTTCGTGGTGCTGGTCGGCCCGTCGGGCTGCGGCAAGACCACGACGCTCAGGATGGTCGCCGGCCTGGAAAGCATCACCGAGGGCCAGATCCTGATCGGCAACACGGTCGTCAACGACCTGCCGCCGATGGACCGCGACATCGCGATGGTGTTCCAGAACTACGCGCTCTATCCGCACATGTCGATCTTCGACAACATGGCCTTCGGCCTCAAGATGCGGAAGTTCGACAAGGCCGAGATCAAGAAGCGCGTCGACAACGCCGCCGACATCCTCGGCATCCGCGACCACCTGCACAGGAAGCCGCGCCAGCTCTCCGGCGGCCAGCGTCAGCGCGTCGCGCTCGGCCGCGCCATCGTGCGCAACCCGCAGGTGTTCCTGTTCGACGAGCCACTCTCCAATCTGGACGCCAAGTTGCGCGTGCAGATGCGGATCGAGATCAAGAAGCTGCACCAGCGGCTCGCCACCACCTCGATCTACGTCACCCACGACCAGGTCGAGGCGATGACGCTCGGCGACCGCGTGGTGGTGATGAAGGACGGCCTCATCCAGCAGGTCGGTGAGCCGCTCGAGCTCTACAATAACCCGGCCAACAAGTACGTCGCGGGCTTCATCGGCTCGCCGGCGATGAACTTCTCGAACGTGCAGATCAGTGATCAGGGCGGCGCGCTCTTCGCCTCCAACGAGGCCATGCAGATCCGCGTGCCCGACCAGCTCGCGGCCCGCCTCAAGGCGCACGCCGGCAAGCCGGCGACGCTCGGCATCCGGCCCGAGGATCTGCGCATGGCGAGTAGCGCGGACGCCGCCGATCGCTTGATCAATGCGGTCGTCGAGGTGTCCGAGCAGCTTGGATCCGAGGTCATCCTCGACGTGAAGGCCGCCGGCGCCGGCATGGTCGCGAGCGTCGATCCGATGACGCGGGTCAAGCCGCAGGAGGCGATCAAGCTCGCGATCAATCCGGACCGGCTGCGCTTCTTCGACGCCCAGACCGAGCGCGCGATCTGAGCCGCGGCCGGCCGTTCAACTGCGGCTGTATACCGTGCGGGCAGTGTCGGCGCCGATCCGCCCTTCCGCGAGATCGCGGGCGACGGCCTCGGGGGCACGCTCGGCTGGATTGCCGAGGCCGCCGCCGCCAGGCGTCTCGAGCACCAGCCGCTCGCCGGGCCTGATCTCGGTCAGCCCCTTGCCACGCACCGCCGCTCCGCTCGCGAGCCGCGCCGAGCCCGCCGCGCCGTCCCCGCCGCCGTCGCGGCCGCGCGGGGGATGCTGGATGCGGTCGAACTGGGCGAGGAGGTCGAAGGGCTGGCCGATGCCGCTCTCGATCTCGATGATCTGGCCGAGGCCGCCTCGAGTCGTGCCGGCGCCGCCGGAGTCGGGCCTGAGCTCCTTCCGCCAGAAGATCAGCGGTGTGATCTGCTCGGCGATCTCGACCGGCGTGCCTTTCACGCCCGACGGATAGGCGGTCGCCGAGAGGCCGTCCGAGCGCGGCCGCGCGCCTGTGCCGCCGTTCGAGGTTATGGTGGTGGCAAAGCCATAGTTGCCGCTGGAAGCGTCCCGCGTCGTGCCGCGCAACGTGATGTTCCAAAGGCACGAGGCGCCCTCCGCCGGCACGCGGTCGGGTATCGCCTGCCTGAGGCAGCCGAACACGACATCAGGCAGCATCTGCCCGGTCACGTGGCGGATCAGCACGGGCGCGGGCTTCACCGCATTGAGGATCGTGCCCTCGGGCGCCGAGACAGTCAGCGGCGAGAGCGAGCCGGCGTTATTGGGAATGCGGGAGGCGACGATGCAGCCGAGCCCGAACACCGTGTAGGCGGTGGTGTAGGCGAGCGGCACGTTGATGCCGCGCTTCACCCGCGGGCTCGTGCCGGTGTAGTCGACGTGGATGCCGTCGTCGCGGACGGTCGTCGTGGCTGCGAGCGTGATCGGCGCATCGTAGCCGTCGATGGTCATTGCATTCGACCACGCGCCCTTTGGCAGCTTCGCGATCTCGGCGAGCACGGCCGCGCGCGAGCGATCGCAGATATGGTCGGCGAGCCTGTCGAGCGTATCGAGGCCGAACTCGTCCATCATCTCGACGAGCCGGCGGCAGCCGACGTCGTTGCAGGCGGCGAGCGAGTAGGTGTCGCCGACGGTGTCGACCGGGAGCCGGGTGTTGGCGCGGATCAGCGCGATCAGCGTCTCGTTGACCTTGCCGCGGTCGAAGAGCTTCACGAACGGGATGTAGAGCCCTTCCATGAACACGTCGGTCGCGTCGGGGCCGAAGCCGATGCCGCCGATGTCCATGAGGTGGCTCGTGCAGGAGAAGAGGCCGACGAGCCGGCCGTTACGGAAGCATGGAGTGGTGACCACGAAATCGTTGAGGTGGCCGGTGCCCATCCACGGGTCGTTGGTGATGTAGGTGTCGCCCGGCTGCATGGCCTCGAGCCCGAAGTGGGCGATGAAGTGCTTGACCGATTCGGCCATCGAGTTGACGTGGCCGGGCGTGCCGGTCACCGCCTGCGCGAGCATGCGCCCCTTGGCATCGAAGATGCCGGCGGAGAGATCGCCCGCCTCCCGCACGATCGGCGAGAACGCGGTGCGCAGCAGCACCTGCGCCTGCTCCTCGACCACCGCGATCAGGCGGTTCCACATGATCTGCAGGTCGATGTCGGAGAGGGTGGGCATGTCAGATTGTCGATTCCTAGCGAACGAGAAGCAGCGACTTGAGAGGAAGGGCGACAATACCATCAGGAAGGTCAATGGTCGTATCGTCCCGAGTGACAAGGACGCCGACGCGCGCTCGATTCACCTTCTTGGACAGAAAGTTCCGCAGCCCGCGGGTATCCCGCACCGGATCGATTCTGCGTTGAAACTTGATCTCGACGGGCACCCTGTGATCACCCGCCGTCAGGACAAAATCCACCTCCTCTACATCGCCTCGCGCGGGCAAGTGGCCGACGCCTACACCGATGGAGGAGAAGAAATAGCCCGCGACACTTTCGGCAATTCTGCCGGCCAGGTCCGCCTGTTCAGGACTGGCATCGAGTTGCTTCGAGTCGAGTGGTACGACCTCGTCCAGCCACGCAGCCCGCAGGGCGTGATCAGAGATGCAGAGCTTGGCGCTGCCCTTGCGCTTCTTCAGGCGTATCTCGACGGGCTGGATCGCGCGGATCAAAAGAGCCGAATCGAGGAACTCGAGGTACTTCCTGATCCGCTGCACGCCAATGTTGGCAGCGAGCGACTGCTGGACCTCTTTCGCCAGTGTAGTGACGTGGGGGGCCTGCCCGCAATATCGCGCAGACATGCGGAACATCTCCTCCAGCAGCTGCTCGTCCCGCCGACGTCCCCTCTCCCCGACTCTCAGGTCGTGTTGAATGACGCGCTTGACGACTGTCTCGTTGAGCTGCTGGGCGACGTCCTCCCAGATGACATCTGGCCGCTGGGCAAGAGGGTACCCCCCTCGCTCCGAGAAGGCCGCGAAAGCAAGATCAAGAAGTCGTCGGTTGTCCCTGCCATGCTCGCGAAGTTCCCGCCAGAACCTGGCTTGTGACCACTTCCCGAATCCATTGACTGCTTCGAACGGTTTCAGAGTTCCAAAGCCTCTGACGAGAGCGATTTCACTCAACCTGAACGGACCGACCTCGAGTGTCTCGATACGACCGGCGAGGCTGTCCCGTCCTTGCTCGATCCGAAGCGCCGAACTCCCGGTGACGACACAGCGCACATCCGTTCGATCGACGAGTGCCTTGAGCTGGATCGCCCAGTGCGCGAGGTTCTGCACCTCGTCAAAAAATAGATAAGATGGTTCCTTGCGCCGAGCGGTGGCGTTGAGATCGTCCTTGAGGACATGCGCGGAGTACCATTCTACGATTCGAAGGATCGGCTCGTCATTCTTGACCGATCTGAACGAAGGTAGCTCGTCGAATTGCACTCTTAGGATGCGCCGTGGAGCCACGCCCTCTGAGAGTAGGCGCTCGATAAGCTGATACTGGAGAGTCGTCTTGCCGATCTGCCTCGGACCCCGCAGCACCGTAATCCGCGCCAGGGGCGGCTCACGTTTGATCCGCTTGAGCAGACCCTCGAATGGCCATCGTCTGAATTCAGGCAACGGAGGCAATGGCTTGTTGCGCCACCACGGGTTCTGCTGATCAATGTCCGAAACGAACTGCGCCGGAAGCCCGCCGGGGAAAAGCTCTCCTTGAATGTTGGTGCGCTGATTCGTCATCCGCGACTTCTAACCAACAGGTGCGGCCGAAGCTATGCCGAATTCCTTCCCCGTCATCACCAGCGCGGCGCCGGCGTCGACGTGGACGTCGAAGGAGGGCGAGACGTAGGTCGACGTGCCCGCCTCGACGATGAGCGCCGGGCCGGCGATCGCCATGCCGGGCGCCAGCGTATCGCGCTCGAAAACCGGGACCGCGATGCGGCGTGCGAGGCGGGTGTCGAGGACCATGCGTTCGCCACTCGGCGCCGGTGCGGTCCGCGGGGCGGCGGCGGCGAGCGGTGCGGGAGCCGTTCCCACGGTCGTCACCAGCACCTGCCAGCTCATGATCTCGATCTGCGCGCCCGGGATGTGTCGCGCGAAGAGCCGCGTGTACTCGGTCTCGAAGGATTTGCGCAGGGTGTCCGCATCCGCCGGCGCGAGCGCGTGGTCCGCCAGCGTGACCGCGATCTCATGGCCCTGGCCGGCATAGCGCATGAAGAGCTGCCGGTGCTCCTCGAGCGCGCGCCCGCCGGCCGCGGTACGAGCGTGCTCGCGCGCCTCGCGGCCGAGCTCGCCGAGCAACGCATTTGCCGCGGCGGCATCGAACCGGTCGAGCCGCATGTAGCGCGAGCGCGCGAGCTCGTAGGCCGCCGGTGCCGCGAGAAATCCGATCGCGGAGCCGACGCCGGCATCCGCCGGCACGATCACGCGGGCGATGCCGAGCTTCTCGGCCAATCGCGCGGCGTGCAGCGGCGCCGCGCCGCCGAAGGCGACGAGCGTGCGCCCGCTGACCGCCTCGCCGCGCTCGACGGCGTGCACGCGGGCCGCATTGGCCATGTTCTCGTCGACGATCTCGGCGATGCCGAGGGCAGCGGTGTCGGGTTCGACCGCGAGCGGCTCGCCGACGCGGCGGGAGATGGCCGCCGCGGCCTGGGATGCGTCGATGGCGATGCGCCCGCCGGCGAAGCGCGCGGGGTCGATCTTGCCGAGCGCGAGGTCGGCGTCGGTGACGGTCGGCTCGGTGCCGCCGCGGCCATAGCATGCGGGGCCCGGTTCCGAGCCCGCGCTCAGCGGCCCGACGAGGATGCGCTGCATCGCGTCGACACGCGCAATCGAGCCGCCGCCGGCGCCGATCTCCACCATCTCGATCACCGGGATGCGCACCGGCAGGCCAGAGCCCTTCATGAACCGCGACGAGCGGTCGACCTCGAACGTGCGCGCCTTGAGGGGGTTGCCCTCCTCGATCAGGCAGATCTTCGCGGTCGTGCCGCCCATGTCGAACGAGAGGATCTTCCTCTCGCCGCGCGCGAGCGCGACACCCGCGGCGAGGATCGCGCCGCCGGCCGGGCCCGACTCGACGAGCCGCACCGGAAAGCGTCGCGCCGTCTCGAGGCTCGCGAGGCTGCCGCCCGAGGTCATCAGGTGGATCGGCGCGGCGCACCCCTCGGCTCGGAATGCCTCGGCGAGCCGGCCGAGGTAGCGGGCCATCATCGGCTGCACGTAGGCGTTGGCGATCGCGGTGGAGGTGCGCTCGTACTCGCGCGCCTCGGGGCAGGCCTCCGACGAGAGCGTCACCGCGATACCGGGGCATTCCGCGGCGAGGATCGCGCCGATGCGCTGCTCGTGCACCGGATTCTCGTAGGAATGGATGAGCGCGACCGCGACAGCCTCGATCCGCCGCCCGCGAAGCTCGCGGGCGGCCGCTGTAGCCTGGCGCTCGTCGAGTGCCAGGCGCACCGCGCCGGTCACATCGATGCGCTCGGGCACCGTGAAGCGCAGATCGCGCGGCACGAGCGGCTTCGGCTTCTCGATGAAAACGTCGTACTGGTCGAAGCGGCTCTCGTCGGCGATCTCGATGACGTCGCGGAACCCTTGCGTGGCGACGAGTGCCGTCGCCGCCCCCTTGCGCTCGATAATCGCGTTGGTCGCGAGCGTCGTCCCGTGCACGACGAGGCCGATCTCCGCGAACGCGATGCCCGCCTCCGCCAGCACCATGCGGGTGCCCGCGATCACGCCCTCCTCGGGCGCCCGCGGGGTCGTCAACACCTTGGCGGTGAAACGAGCGCGGGCCGTCTCGAGCACGATGTCGGTGAACGTGCCGCCGATGTCGGCCGCGAGGCGGGTCGAATGTTTTGGCATCGTGGGGTCAGGACGAGGTTTCCAGGCGCTTTGAAGATATGCCGAGAAACCGTGCCATCGCCAGCGGACCCGCAGCAATCCGAAGTTCTGGTAATGTTCGCATCTCCCGGAAGGGTCCTGGACTGGTGGATTTGTCACTCGGCAAAAGCCCGTTATAGTTAAGAGCCGGCCGCAGCCGCGCGCCGCAACCGAGGAGCTGTGGCGATGTACGACAAGGCGCAGATGGAGATCCCGGAGGCGGTCCGCCAAGTCGCGGAGCGCAACGTCGAGCAGACGCGCGTCGCTTACAATCAGTTCATGGACATGGCGCGCAAGGCCCAGGAGATGGTGATGCAGTCGCAGGGCGCCATGGCCGGTGCGGCGCTGGAGATCCAGACGCGCGCCCTGCGTTACGCGGAGCAGAACATGGAGGCGGGTTTCGCCATGGCGAGCGAGATGGCGCGCGCGCGTGATGTGCGCGAGTACCTCGAGGTGCAGCAGCGCCACGCCCAGAAGCAGATGCAGGCCTACGCGAGCCAGGCCCAGGAGCTTGGTACAATGATGCGCGACGCTGCTCAAAAGGCGCAGCCCAAGCCCTGACGGGCCGCTTTTTATCTTGACGCGAAAGTCGCATTTGACGATCTAGGGGCGCGCCGAGGCCGTCGGTCCGCGCGCCGTCATCCATGCCGCCTTAGCTCAGTTGGTTAGAGCACCAGATTGTGGATCTGGGGGTCCCCCGTTCGAGCCGGGGAGGCGGTACCATCCTCGAGCCAAAATCCGCAATTCGCTGGCCCGGTCTGGTACGCGAAGACTGGCCCGTCATCCGCTGCCGACAGAGTTTTTCCCTGCCCGCGTTGCCCTCGCCGCGACCCATCTGATATGGCAATAGGGCAGAGGCATCGTACGTCGCGGCGTGCCCCGCGCGGTTGGAAGAGGCGCGTGCGAGCGAGCGAGAAGAGTGTGAACGGGCCCTCGCGATCGAGCAGAATTGACACGGCGATCCGCGGTCTTCTGGTCCGCGGCGGCGCCGTCTCGCCCACAGGCCTTGCGCCGGTCGGCATGCCCGTGCTGCCGCCATGGATCGCGGTCGGCGAGTTGGCGTTGTTCGTGCTCGTCGTCGCGACGCTCGAATGGCTGGTTCCGGCGTTCGACATCAACCTCGTGCAACCGAATCCCTGCTGGCTGCCGGTGCTGCTGCTCTCGCTGCAATACGGCACGGTCAGCGGCGTGCTGGCGGCCTTCGTGAGTACGGCGATATACGTGATCGGCGGACTGCCTGAGCAGGATGTCGGCGAGAACCATTTCGCCTACCTGCTGCGCATCTGGGGCCAGCCGATGCTGTGGATCGCCGCGGCGGTGCTGCTCGGCCAGTTCCGCATGCGCCAGATCGCGGCCAAGATCGAGCTGCGCCGGACCGTTGCGGAACTCGAGAGCCAGCGGGCCGCCATCACGGCCTATGCCGAAAATCTGCGCGAGCGCTGCGACATGCTCGAGCGGCGCATCGCCGCGCGCCCGGAGCCGGCCGCGCTCGATATCCTGAGCAACCTCGCATCGGTGCGCGGCGGCGACCAGCGCTCGGTCGAGGCGACGTTCGCCGAGGTGATGCGCGCCGGCTTCCCCGGCTCGAAGGCAACGCTCTATCGCCGGGAGGCCGATGCGTTCCACAGGATCGCCGCCGCCGGCCATCCGGGCGAAGCGGTGCCGGCCGACCGCGCCCCGGCAAGGCTGGCACACACCCACGCGCTCGCACACGCTTTCGAGCTGCGCAACGCCGCCGTCACGGTGCTGACCGCCGACGGCGAGAAGGCGCTCGCCGGTCTCGGGCTTGCGGCGGCGCCGGCTCGCAACAGCGCCGGCGAGGTCCGCGGCCTCTTGAAGCTCGAGAGCATCGAGCCTGGCCAGATGGGGCCGTCGCTGGCGGGGGCATTGCAGATGGTCGCGGATGCGCTGCTGCCGCTGCTCGACGCAAGCGCTAACGCCGGCGCAGCGTCCGGCCCGGTCGCCGCGGCGACGAGCGGGGAGGCGCGTAGCTGGCGCCAGCTCAGCTGGTTCGCGTCGCGGCGGCCCGCGGCAACCGACGCTCCGCCCCGCCCAACTGTCAAGACCCCCGCAGCGGGTTGACCGATGGCGAGCCAGTCCCCGTCGCAACGCGTGACGAGCGCTCCCGCCGACCCTGCGAGGCCCGCTCGCGCCGACTGGCGACCGTACGTCGTCCTCGCCTGCGAGGCGGTCGTATGGCTGCCTGCGCTCACCGGCCGGATCGGCCTCGATGCGGCCCTGCTCGGCCACTGCGCGATCGTCGCGCTGCTGCTCGGCGCCCTGCTGGCCGAGCGGCGCACCACTGCCGACAAGGGGCCCGCGCTCATGCTGCTCGCGACGACCGCCGCCGCCGGACCGCTCGGCCCGCTGGTGGCGCTTGCCACGCTGCGCGCGCCGCGCGAAGGCGGCACACGGCCGGAGCTGCTCGATGCGTGGTACCAGCGTATCGCGCTCGCGAGCGATATCGATCCGATCGGCCAGCGCTGCGATGATGTCGCGCTCGGCCGGACGCTCGACCTCGGCGCCGCGCCGCCAGCCTCCTATGCGACCGTGATGGCGGCCGGAGCGCTTGCCGAGAAGCAGGCCGTGCTCGGCCTCATCGCGCGCAGTTTCCATCCGGACTATCTCGGCGCGCTGGCGCTGGCGCTGCGCAGCCCCGAGCCGGTGATCCGCGTCCAGGCCGCGGCGGTCGCGACGCGAATCCGGCCGCAACTGCGGGCCGAGGTCGATGCTCTCGTGCTGAAAGGCGCCCCGCTCGGGATGCCGCCGGCGGCCGCCCAGCGCGCAGCCCAGGCACTCAGGGAACTCGCCGGCTCGGGGCTGCTAGAGGAGGCTGACCAGCGCCGCGCCGAGGTGGCGGCGGACCGGCTCGCGATGCGCGCGGCCGCCGGTCTCGAAGCGCTGCCGGCCGTCGCGCTTCTGCGCATGGCATCGACGTGCGCGCCCGACGATGCCTTCGAGCGGCTGCTCCTGGAGCGCGGTCGCTTCAAGGAATTCCGCCAGTTGCGCCGGATCGCGGGGATCAGGCGGCGGGGGCAGTTCACCGTGCGCTATCTGCGCCAGCGCCGCTCGAATGCGGAGCGATCACGCGCATGATGGCCGCCGCGGGACCGAGCTCCGCCCGTTCGTTGCCGCAGCGCCGGCACGCCGACGTCTGCCTGATCGTCGAAGGCTGCTATCCCTACGTGCCGGGCGGCGTCTCGGCTTGGATCGACTGGCTGATGCGGACGCAGCCCGACAAGACGTTCTCGATCGTCGTCCTCTGGCCGCGCCCGACCAGCCAGCCGCCGCGCTATGCGCTTCCCGGGAATGCGGTCGCGCTCGATCACCTTTATCTGCAAGACTTCGGCGGCCGGCCGTCGACCCGTCTCGACCGCGGCATCGAGACTGGCGCCCTCGCCGACGCGCTCGCCCGCTTCATCGCCGGCGGCGGCATCGCGTTGCTGCGCGCGGTGATGGGCGAGGTCGCGAGGTTGCGCGGACGCGTCTCGCTCGAGGAGCTGTTCAACTCGCCCCTCGCCTGGAGCCTCGTGCAGCGCAACTACGCGACGGCGATGCCGTTCGGCTCGTTCCTGCACTATTTCTGGGCGTGGCGGGCGCTGCTCGGCGGCCTGTTTGCCACCCTCGAGTTCCCGCTGCCTCCGGCGAGCGTCTATCACACCATCTCGACCGGCTATGCGGGTGTGCTCGCCGCGCGCGCCGGCATCGAGACGGGCCGGCCGGTGCTGCTTACCGAGCACGGCATCTATACCAACGAGCGGCGCATCGAGCTGCTCATGGCCGACTGGGTCGCCGACACGATCGACAAGGGCCATCAGCTCGACGATCCCCGCGCCGACCTGCGCGACATGTGGATCACGGCATTCGAGGCCTATGCGCGCACCTGCTATGAAGGCTGCTCCGAGGTCGTCACGCTGTTCAGCGACAACCAGCGGGCTCAGCGCGCGCTCGGAGCCGAGCGCGGCAAGCTGAAGGTGATCGCCAACGGCATCGACGTCGCACGCTTCCGGGCGCTGCCGCAGGCCGGTCCGCGCGACCGGCCGACGGTCGCACTGATCGGACGCGTCGTGCCGATCAAGGACGTGAAGTCGTTCATCGGCGCGGCCAGGCTGCTGCGCGCGCGCATTCCCGATCTCCGCGCGCTCGTGATCGGGCCGACCGACGAGGATCCCGGCTACTTCGCCGAGTGCGTCGAGCTGGTCGAGGCGCTCGGCCTCGGCGGCTGCGTCGAGTTCACGGGCACCGTGAACGTCGTCGACATCATGCCGCGCATCCATGTCGCCGTGCTGACGAGCCTCAGCGAGAGCCAGCCGCTCGTCGTGCTCGAGGCCGGAGCAGCCGGCATTCCGTTCGTCGCAACGGACGTCGGATCGTGCCGCGAGATCATCGAAGGCCGCGCGGACGAAAGCCCGCCTCTCGGGCCCGGCGGAATCGTGACCGGGCTCGTCGCCCCGGCCGAGATCGCCGATGCGGTCGCGCGGCTGCTGCTCGACCCGGCGCTGCGGCTCGCCTATGGCGACAACCTGCGCCAGCGTGTCAATCGCTCGTACACGTCGGCTGCAGCGGCCGGCACCTACGACGCGCTCTATCGCGAGCTGATGGCCCGGGCAGCTGACGGAGGCGCGCCGTGGCCGGCATAGGCTTCGAGCTGCGCAAGCTCGCCCGCCTCGAGACGATCTCGTCGGTCGCCGCGGCGGCGGGTCATGCCGCGATCATCGCCGCCGGACCCTGGCTGTTCACGATCTTCAGTCTGGCGTCGATCACCATGCTCGCCCAGCCGATCATCGGCCTCGAGGTGCTGGCGACATTCCGCGCGGTCGTCATCTACGCGTTCGCGATCTCGCTCGTGACCACCGCGCCGGTCGCGATGGTCGCGACGCGGCTGGTGGCCGACGCACTTTGGGCGCGACGGCCTGGCGAGGTGCGCGGGCTGCTGTTCGGCGCCTATCTTTGGGCGCTCGCGGCGGTGACGGTCGGGCTCGCGCTGGTAGTCGCCGTACTCCGGCCCGCGCAATCGCTGGCGATGGTGCTCGCCCTCATGACCGCGAGCGTGGCGCTGATCTGGGTCACGCTGTCGTTCTGCGGCGCGGTCCGCGACTATGCCGGCGTCACGCGCGCGTTCCTGTCGGGCCTCCTCGTCGCGCTCGCCGCGACGGTCGCAGCCGCGGTCGCCGGCTTCGAGGCGGCCGGCATGGCATGCGGGTTCCTGGCCGGCCTGCAGATCATCTTGATCGGCCTCGCCCGGCGCGTGCTCGCGACATTCCCGCAGCCGATCGCCGACCCGCTCGCGGGCGCCCGCGCCATCCTGCACGGCTTCGCACACTACCGGCACCTGGCGCTCGGCGCGCTCGCCGGCACGATCGGCGTGTGGATCGACAAGTGGATGTTCTGGGGCTCGACCGAGAGCGAGGCCGTGGCCGGCGGCTTTCTGCACTCGCCGATCTACGACAGCGCGATGTTCATCGCCTCGCTCGCGATCATTCCCTCGCTCGCCGCGTTCGTCGTGCGGCTCGAGACCGACTTCTTCGAGCGCTACCAGCACTACTACGCGACGATCAAGTCGCACGGCACCCTGCGCCAGATCGAGACCGCGCGGGTGCGGCTCGCCGGCTCGACGCTCGACAGCCTGACGCTCGTCACCGTGGCGCAGGCGGGCATCTGCGCTGTGCTGGTGCTGGCCGCGCCGTCGATCATCGAGCTGCTCGGCTTGCAGTTCCGCCAGGTGTCGATCCTGCGCTACGGCGCGCTCGGGGTCGTCTTTCAGTTCGTGTTCATCGCCTGCGCCTCGATGCTGCTGTTCTTCGATCGCCGGCCGCTCTACCTCGCGGTGCAGGCGCTGTTCCTCGCCCTCGTCGCCGGGCTGACCGCGGCGACGCTCTGGCTCGGCGAGGACTACTACGGCGTCGGCTATTTCGCGGCCTGTGTCATCGCCGGCTTCGTCGCCTACCGCGTCGCCGACAGTACCTTCGACCGGCTGAACTTCCTGACCTTCCTCGGCAACAACCCCTCGATCGAGGCGAGCACGGCGAGCCGGCGGCGCGGCCTGCTGGCGCGGCTGTCATCACGCGGCCGACGGACACCGGGCACGGCCGCCCCTCATGCCTCGAGCACCTCGTAGCTCAGCTTGTCGAGCTCGCGGTTCCTGGCGGAGATGTAGAGCACGTAGCCGAGGCGCTGGCACAGCTCCGTCGCCTCGCGGACCTTCGCGGGGTTGTTGAGGTACTCGACCACGAGCACCCGCTTGCCGGCCGCCTTGGCTTTGTCGAGCAGTTCCTGGGAATACTCGAAGTCCTCCCGCGAGTTGATCTTCTCCGGGCTCTCGACACCGTAGACCAGCTCTTCCTTGGCGACGCCGTCGATGGCCGCGAGCAGCGCCTTGTGCTCGAGCAGCGGCTCGGCATTCTGCATCACCACCAGGAAGCCCGGGTCCTTCGCCTTGGCATAGCGCGACAGCCGCTCGACGAAGGCGACCATGTCGCGCTCGATCGCCGGCCGCGCCTCCGCGACCTTGCGGAAGTGCGCGCGCAGGTCCTCGAAGACATCGCACTTGTCGAGGTAGATGCCGTCGAATCCGGCGGCCATGACCTTGTCCAGGTAGGCATCGGCCGAGCCGCACATGAGCTGCTGCCATTCGGGCTCCCAGAAGCAGACGGCGTAGTTCTCCTCCCACTCCGGGTTCTCGCCGAGCAGCCAGCGCGGCTTGCTGCGCTTCCAGGCATCGTTCCAGTAGTAGCGGTAGCTCTCCGCCTCGCCGACCGACACATAGGCGATGACGAGCCGGCGCGCCCCGTCCGGCTTTCGCTGAAGGCGGGCGACCTCGCCGCGGGTGAGCGCCCGCTCCGCCGATCCGTCGTGCGAGTAGTCGACGACGAGCAGGTCGAACGGCGAGGCCGAGGCCTTGGCGAGGTCGAGCTTCTGGAGCTGGTAGCCCCAACTCGTGACGCGGTCGAGCGGCGGGCGCTCGCCGCCGCGCGCAGAGGGGGCGGCCTCGGCGGCCGGCTCGCGTTTCGCGCGCGCGGGCGTTCTGCCGCCGGCTGCGGCCGGGGGTGGGACGGCACCTGGCGTGCGCGTCAGCGGCCGCGGCGTCGCCGGCCGGTTGCTCGCGGCCGGCTCGACCGGCTCCGGCCTCGACCTCGGCAGCCCACTTTCCTGCGGTGGCGTGGCGGGGCCCGGATGATGCGCGCCACCGGCGTTGGCGGGCGGCGGAGCGACCGACGGCCTTCCGCTCCGGGGGGATGTCGCATCGGGTCGCGCGGGCTCGGCTGGGACCGCATCCGGCACCGCCGCTCTGCGGCCCAGCCAGTAGGCGGCAGCAACGATGATGCCGAGGATGAGGAGGCCCCAGAGAATCTGCGAGAACGTCAGCGACATGGGTGGCTCCGGTTGGCTCAAAAGGGTTGGCTCGAGGCGATCATATCGCACGGCGGCCGGGGCGGGGATAACTCCTGCGCGCTCGGGGCCGGTCGCAGCCGGCGTCAATAGTTGTCCGGCCGTGGCGCGTGCAACGGCCCGAAAGCGCGCGGTACCTCCGGCCACACGACCCGCTCGGACCGGCGATCGACCGGCACGTCGGCGAGCACGTGCAGCGCGCGCGGCGCGAACGTCGCAACGAAGCCCATCCGCTCGATCAGCAGCCGCGCGTCCCTGGCGCGTGCCGGATCGTCGAGGTACTCGACCACCAGGATGCGTCGGCCCGCCTTGGCCGCAAGGTTCAGGTGCCGCTCCGACCAGGCGATCTCGGCGGCCGCATTGCGCTGATCGGGCTTCGCGAGGCCGTAAATCAGGTTCTCCTTGGCGACGGCATCGATGGAGTTTCGCAGCGCGCGCGAGGTGAGCAGCTCCTCGGCATTCTGCTGGACGATCAGGAAGCCCGGATCGCGCCCTCGCGCCTCGCGGGCCAGCAGCTCGATGAGCGCGATCATGTCGGCGCGCGCCGTCGGCCGTTCCGCCCGCCACTCCTCGTGCACGTCCGGTCGGTCGAGATAGACGCCGTCGAAGCCCGCGCTCTGGATGCGTGCAAGATAGCCCGTCCCGGGTGCGAGCAGGATCCGCTGCCAGTCGCCGTCCCAGAACCGGACCGGAAAGTTGCCGTACCACGCGGGGTTCATCGGCCCGAGCCAGGCCGGACGCTGCTCGCCTTCCCACGCCTGCTGCCAGTAGTAGCGGTACCACTCGGCCTCGCCGATCGAGAGGTAGGCGAGCACGATGCGCCGGCCGCCTTCCGGGCGCAGCTGCATGCGGCGCACCTCGTCGGGTGTGAAGACGTGCTCGACGCCGCGCGAGCGCGAGCGCGCATAGTCGACGACGACGAGATCGAGCGGCGCGCCGGCGACGTGATCGACGTCGAGGCGGCGGAGCTGGTAGCCCCAGCTTCGGACGGCCGCGAGGCGCGAGAGCCGGGCCTCGAGCGCCTTTGCATCGCCGCGCCCGGCGGCGAAGCTCGCTGCCCCTGACAAAAAGACCGCCAGCGCGGCGAGCGCCAAGGTCGCAAGAGCGCGGCGACGGGCGGCAGTCGCATGGCTCGGCGGCATCGCCTGGGCACCAGGGGCTGAGGAGAGCAGAGGTCGCCTCATAGAACCCGGCGTCACGGCGGCGTCAAGATCCGATCACGGAAGCTGCTCAGAAGTCGGCGCCTGGCAGCCAGAGCCGGCTGAGGTCCTTGGGACCGATGTAGGGCACGTAGCCCTGCTCGGTGATGCGGCGCACCGAGATGTCGGCGGCGGCGCGGTTCTTCGCGTAGTCGACGACGAACACCGGCCGCCCGGCCTTCTTCGCGAGGTTGAGGCGGTCGATCGACCACTTGGAGGTCGAGGCGCTGTTCATGCTCTGACGGTTGCCGTCGCCGTTGCCCCAGCCGTGATACAGGGATTCCTTGGCGACCGCGTCGATCGCCTCGATCATCCGCGGGTGCTTCAGCAGGTCCTCGGCGTTCTGAAGAATGACCATGAAATGCGGGTTGCGCCGCCGCGCGTGGGCGGCGAGGCGGGCGACGAAGTCGACCATCCGCGCCTCCGCATTGGGGCACACCTTGCCGACCTCCTCGTAGACGTCGACGCGGTCGAGATAGACCCCGTCGAAGCCGAGGTCGATCAGGCGGTGCAGCGGTGAGAGCTCGATGCTGTTGTAGACGCTGAGGCCGTTCTCGTCGCCGAGGATCGTCTGCTGCCAGCCTTCCGAGCAGAAGCGGATGATGCGATTTCCCTTCCAGTCCGGGTTCTCGTGCATCAGCCAGTCGGGCGCGTCCTCGCTCATGTACTCCTTGGTGAAGTAGTCGGGCCGGTAGTCCTCGGCCTCCCCGACCGAGAGGTACGACACGACCACGCGCCGGCTGCCGTCCAACTTGCGCTGGAGCTGGCGGACCTCCTCACGGCGGAAATGGCGGTTGCTCGCAAGGCCCGTCGTCCCGTCGACCACCAGCAGGTCATAGGGCGAGCGCTGCAGCTCCTCGAGCTTGGCGTTGGCCAGCTGATAGCCCCAGCTTTTCGCGGCGGCGACGAGCTTCAACCGCTCGGCGGTCGCCTCGGCCGCGGACGGGCGGGCGGGTCTTGCCGCACGCGGCGTCTGGACCGGAGCCGGCGCAGCGGTTTGCTCGGCGGTGCGCGCATCGAGGGCGCCGGATGCGCAGGCGATCGCCAGCCCCAGCGCCATGAGCGGCGCTAGTCGCGAGCGGCGTCTGATCATTTGAGGCGGTTTCATCGAACGCGTACGCAAGACCTGCGGGCGAGCGATAGCATCGCCCGATTGAGGTTTCGTTAACCCTGTCGCGGATCGAAATTATGGCCGTGATTTTGGGTCGCGCCCGCCGGGCCTGAGCGCGGCCAGCCCCTTGGCGGGGTCGACGCGCTTGTAGCCGTTGAGCATCCAAACACCGGCGCCGGCGATGCCCATCACGGTCGCAGCGAGCCCGAACAGGATGGCGATGGCGGTCGCCTCCGCTGCACCGAGCCCGGCGCCCGCGAGCAGAAGCACGGCGGCGCCCTCTCTGAGGCCCCAGCCACCGATCGAGACCGGGATGACGGAGGCGAGCAGCATGCCTTGCAGTGCCACCATGGCGCTCCACAGGTCGAGCGGGATGCCGAGAGCCGCAGCCGAGGCTTTCAGCGCCAGCCCGCTCAGCAGCGTGAACGACACCATCGAGGCGGCGAGCAGCAGCAGTGGTCGGCGCATGCGCATGATGCTGGCGAAGCCATGCACCAGCGCGACCGTCCAGCCCGCCCATGCCGGCACGCTCGCGCGGCTGACATGGGGCGCGATGATAACCGCGATGCCGGCCCCGCCGACGATGCAGGTTGCGGCGACGGCAACGGCGAGGAAGGCGGGCGTCGATGCGACGGGCGTGCCGCCGACCGTCCATCCGACGAGCGCGACGAGCCCGACGCTCAGGAGGCCGAACGCGCGATCGATGAGCACGCCGACCACGGCGCCCTGTGGCGTGAGGCCGGCGTCGTAGGCGCGGAGCGCCCGCCACGCATCGCCGCCGACACTCGAAGGCAGGACCTGGTTGAACAGCATCGATTCGAACGTGCCGACGAACGCGGTGCGCGGGGTGATCGGCGCCTCGAGCCCGGCCATCACCGCCATCCAGCGCACCGACTGGGCGGCGAGCGACAGCGCCAGCCAGCAGCAAGCGAGCGCGAATTGCGCAAGGTCCGTGCGGGCCAGCAGGGTCTTGACCTCCTGCCAGCCGATCTGGCGGAGCAGCAGCGCGAGCAGCGCCGCGCCGACCACCACCTTGGCCGCCAGCACGAGGGCCCCGCGGCGGCGCGCGATGAAACCCGGCTCGGTGCTCTCGCTGCTCATGTTGCTCATGCTGCTCATGTTGCTCGACTCATGAGGCCCGCTGGTAGCGGGTTGCGACCGCGGCGGCAATCGGCTGCTCGGGACGGGGCCCCCTCCGCATCGCCGCTGCCATGCTGTGGATGCGTTGAATTACGATCCAGCCTGGACTGAGGACAGGGCAAAATGCCATGCGTGCTTGCGGGGCGGTGGCCCAAACGTGGCTGGGCAATTCCAGATTTGGGCAACGGACCGAGTTGGTCCATGATCCCGTCGCCCACGACGGAGCAGCCGATGTCGACGCCGGATGGCAGGGACCTGATGCGGCGAGCCGAGGCCCTGCCCTGCTGGCGCGGGCCTGCAACCGCCGAGCCGCTGGCGGGCGGGCTCACCAATGCCAACTTTCTCGTCCGCGACCGCGCCGACCGCTACGTCGTCCGCATCGGCGGCGACATCCCGGTGCATCAGGTGCTGCGCTTCAACGAGCTCGCGGCCTCCCGCGCCGCTGCCGCCGCCGGCCTCGCGCCCGAGGTTGTCCACGCCGAGCCGGGCGTGCTCGTCCTGCACTTCGTCGATGGCCGCACGCTCGGCCCCGCCGACTTCGCCGACGCCGGCATCCTCTCCCGCGTCGCCGAATTGCTGCGCCGCTGCCACCGCGAGGTCGCGCTGCACCTGCGCGGGCCGGTGGTGACATTCTGGCCGTTCCACATCGTCCGCGACTACGCGGCGACGCTGCGCGCGGGCGGCAGCGCGTGGACGGGCGAGCTGCCGCGGCTCCTCGGCCTCGCCGACCGGCTGGCCCGCGCGCTCGGGCCGGTCGAGATTGCGTTCACGCACAACGACCTCCTCGCCGCCAACATCATCGACGACGGCGCGCGGCTGTGGCTGATCGACTGGGAGTATGCGGGCTTCGGCGCGGCCGCGTTCGATCTCGCCAACCTCGCCACCAACAACGGGCTCGACCGGGATCGTGAGCGGGCGCTGCTGGCGCACTACTTCGGCCGGGCACCGGATGCGCACGAGCTTCGCGCCCACGCCATCATGCGCGCCGCCTCGCTGCTGCGCGAGGCGATGTGGGGCATGGTCTCGGAGATCCACTCCACGCTCGATGTCGACTACCGCGCCTACGCCGCCGACCACCTCGCCCGGCTCGAGGTTGCGCTCAGCGAGTTGCCGTCGGAGTAGGCAAGCGGGATTTCGTGGGCCGCCCGGCTTTGGGGTCGACCTCTCCGGCGCCTATGACCAGATGCCCTTCGCGCCCCCTTGACGGCCACGGATCGGTCGCAAGTCGGCCGCGATGCCCTCACAATGCCCTCGTAGGAAGGCGGAGGGTACGAGGAGGCCGCGGCGGCGGCGACGATCTTGGCGTTGTCAGATCACGGATTGCAGCCTGACAGGTCGGCGATATTCGCTCGACCGGCGCCCTCTTCGCACCTCGACGCAACTCGGGAGGGAGCGGCCCGCGGCCGTTAAGGCGCTCTTAACCCTTCGATGGTTAAGACTTTGTGGGCGTAGAGGTGTACCGATGTCCTGTTTCAAGAGTTTGCGGCGCTCGAGCGTCACCGAGCGTTTCCGCGTCCCGGCCGGAGCTGGCATCGCCGCCGCCCTGATCGCCGCGGGCTGCAGCGCCGATGTGGCGCGGTTCGATTCCCCGACCTTCAATCTCACCGACAAGGGCAGCGCCGCCAAGCTGCCGTCGGAGCCGTTGCGCGGCAGCGCCGGCCCGGTTGCTTCGGACACCGCGAGCGGGCCGAACGGCGGCGCCTACTATCCCCCGCCGGGCAACCGGCCGCTCGGACCGCCGCCCGCCGCCGCGAAGTTGTCGGCGCTGCCGGAGCCGGTGCCCACGCCGGCGCCCTATGTCGCCCCGGCCGCCCCCCGCGCCCAGCAGGTCGCGGCCGCGCCGGCCATCAAGCCGTTGACGCCCGCGCCCGCCGCCACTGCTGCGCGGCCGGGCGAGACGATCGAGGTGCTGGCCGGCGACACGCTCTTCGGCCTCGCCAAGAAGCACAACGTATCGGTCGCCGAGCTGATGAGCGCGAACGATCTGAAGTCGCCGGCGATCAAGCCCGGCCAGCGGCTCGTGCTGCCGGGCGGCAAGTCGGCGGCGAGGAAGCCGCTCGTGCGCAGCGAGCCTGCCAAGATCGCCGCGGCTCCGGCCTCGGCATCGGCGGCGGCCGCCGCGAGCACCTGGACCGGCAGCTACACGGTGAAATCCGGCGACAGCCCCTACGCTATCGCGCGCCAGCATCGCATCACCCTCGAGGAGCTCAATCGCGTCAACAGCATCTCCGATCCGCGCAAGGTCATGCCGGGCACGGTGTTGAAGGTGCCGGGCGGCGCGGCCACCGCGGTCGCCGCACCGGCCGCTCCCGTCGCCCCGGTCGCCAGCGCACCGGCGAGCGAGGCGCCGCGCGTCGTGCAGACGACGACGAAGCCGGTGCTGCTCAATCCGACCGCGCAGCCCACGACGCAGGTCGCAGCGCTCGGCCAGGGCGAGACCGCGACCGACGCCGAGACGGCGCCGACTGCAAAAACGTCCGCAGTCCCCGCCGGCAAGTTCCGCTGGCCGGCGAAGGGCAAGGTCGTCTCCGGCTTCGGCCCGCGGACCGACGGCACCCACAATGACGGAATCAACATCACCGTGCCGCTCGGCACGGACGTGCTGGCGGCGGAGTCGGGTGTCGTCGCCTACGCCGGCTCCGAGCTCAAGGGCTATGGCAATCTCGTGCTCGTGCGCCATGACAACGGCTGGGTCACCGCCTACGCCCACAACGACGAGCTTCTGGTCAAGCGCGGCGACAAGGTGAAGCGTGGCCAGGCGGTCGGCAAGGCAGGCAAGACCGGCACCGTCGATCAGCCACAGGTGCATTTCGAGCTTCGCCAGGGCTCGAAGCCGGTCGACCCGATGCCGCACATGGAAAAACTCTGAGCCACGGCGATCAGCGCGCCACTCTCTCAAACCACCATCGGGAGCCCGCGGGCTCCCGATCGCGTTGGCGACCGCGCTTGAATCGGCCGTCCCCCCTCGCTATACCCGCGGACCCCGCCGCACTGTCATCCGCAGGAGCCCTTCATGGCCATCGAGCGCACGTTCTCAATCATCAAGCCCGACGCCACGGCACGCAATCTGACCGGCGCGATCAACCAGGTGATCGAGAAGGCGGGCTTGCGGATTGTCGCGCAGAAGCGCGTGCGCTGGACCCGCGCAGAGGCCGAGAAGTTCTACGAGGAGCACAAGGCGCGGCCGTTCTACGGGGAGCTCTGCACGTTCATGACGTCGGGCCCGATCGTGCTGCAGGTGCTCGAGGGCGAAGGCGCGATCGCTAAATACCGCGACGTGATGGGTGCGACCGACCCGAAGGAGGCGAAGGCCGGCACGATCCGCAAGCTGTTCGCGGTGTCGAAGGGCGAGAACTCGACCCACGGCTCCGACAGCCCGGCGAGCGCGGAGCGCGAGATCGCGCTCAATTTCCGCCCCGGCGAGATCGTCGGCTGAGCAGGGCGAGCACACTTCACGCTGCCGAGCCCTCGAGGTCGACCATGCCGCGCGTGCGCCTCTACGCTGCCATGAGCCTCGACGGCTACATCGCCGACGCGGGCGGAGGCACCGACTGGCTCGCCGGCTACGATGCCCGCAAATACGGCTTCGACGCATTCCTCGGCGAGGTCGGGGCGGTCGTCATGGGCCGGCGGACCTTCGAGCAGGTCACGACGTTCGATGAGAGCTGGCCCTATGCCGGCAAGCGCGCAATCGTAATGACGTCGCGCCGGCTCGCCCGGCTGCCCGCGGGGGCGGCGATCGAGCGCGGCGGCATCGCTCCGGCCGTCGAGGGAGCGCGTCAGGCTACCAGCGGCGACGTGTGGATCGTCGGCGGCGCCATGGCGATGCGCACCGCGCTCGAGGCGCAGCTCGTCGACCGGATCGACCTCACCATGATCCCCGTGGTGCTCGGCGGCGGCATCCCGCTGCTCGGCGAGATGCGCGGGCGCCACCGGCTGAGCTTCGAGAACGTCGAGATCCACAAGGACAGCGTGGTCCGTCTGACCTATCTGGTCGAGCGCGCCGCACCCCCAGGATGATGGAGGCCAAGCGATGATTACGGCCGGTTACGCGCAGACCATGGCGCGGTACAATCGCTGGCAGAACCGCTCGCTCTACGCTGCGGCATCGACGCTCACCGATGCGCAACGCAAGCAGGATCGCGGCGCGTTCTTCGGCTCGCTGCACGGCACGCTATGCCATATCCTCATCGGTGATCAGGCCTGGATGCACCGCTTCGCCGGCACGCCGGCTCCGCGCATAAAGTCGATGGCGGAGACGGCGATGGTCATCACCGACTGGACCGAGCTCGCGCGCGACCGCCAGGTCTTCGACGCGGTGATCATCGCCTGGGCCGATCGTCTCGATCCCACCTGGCTCGCCGGCGAGACGACGTGGCATTCCATGGTCGCGGGCCGCACGCTCACCCGCCCGAACGCGCTCCTGGTTGCGCACTTTTACAACCACCAGACCCATCATCGCGGCCAGGCGCACTGCCTGTTGACCGGGCTCGGCGCGCGGCCCGAGGACACCGATCTTCCTTTCATGCCGGAAGTGGCCTGAGCGACCGCGATGCGGCTGCCGGCGACTGTTAACGGCGCATTTACCATGATGCCGGACACTCGGCGCGGGCGCCCGCGTGCGGCGCGAAGCGATGGTTCTGCCGGCTCGAAGGGGGCGTCGGTCATGCGTGCATTCGTCATCATCCTCGGGATCTTGGCGGCGGCCAAGATCGGCCTCAGCGAGCACCTGTTCCGCTCCGGCACCAAGGACGTGATCGTCAACGCCTACCGCGACCGCGCCGTCACCGCCTGCCAGAAGGATCCGCGCGCGCCGGCGCTCGTTGCGACGCCGCAGGTGTGGACCCGGCCCTCCGAGGTGCGGCTCGTCATCGGCAAGAGCGATCTCGACGTGTGGTTCTGGCAGACCGACCACGTGCTCTGGAACGCACGCTATCGCGATCCATACCTCTACCTGATCTCCGGCGAGCGGCCGGCGCACGTCTACTGCGAGTACGACGTGGTGCGCGGCACTGCCGCGGTCCATCGCATGTGATCAGGCCCGTCGCCGGGCCTCGAGGCAGATCTGCACCGTGAAGAGGTGATCGAGCCGGCCGCCGGAGAGGCGCGAAAGTGCGCGCGTGCGGGCCGAGAACGGCGTCACCGGGCCGACCCGCACCACATCGTAGCCGCTCGCGGCGAACATGCGGGCAAAGGTCCGCGGCGTGAACCAGCGCATGTGCGTGCGATCGAAAACGCCCTTGTCCGCGAGGTCGAAGCGCCCGGAGAGCAGCTCACGCACCACCCGCCAGTGGGCGATGTTGGGTGAGCTCGCGAGCACGACCGCGCCCGGCTTCAAGGCCGGCGCCAGGCGGGCCAGAACCGCTTGCGGCTCGATCAGGTGCTCGAGCACCTCGGAGAGAATCAACGCGTCGAAGGTGCCGGGGGCGAACTCCAGTGCCATGTGTTGGACGTCGCCGACGAGCACCTCGCTCAGCACCGCGCTCGCCCTGGCCGCCGCGGCTGGATAGAGCTCGATGCCGACATAGCGGCCGGCGCGGCCATCGCCGAGCGCCAGTGCGCCGGTCTCGCCCGAGCCACAGCCGATCTCCAGAATGGCCGCCCGGGGGTTCCGCGGCAGCCGGTCCACGAAATCGGCCCTCGCTCCGGCGAAATAGGCATCGGCCTTGGCGGCATACATGCCGGCCGGGTCCGGCTCCACAACCGCAATCCCGACAGCCATGCGCACTCGCTCCGGCACTCGATGATGGCACGATCGCCGGCAAAGCTAGCGGCCGATCTTGAACGTCCCGCTAACGCCGGGTGCCGCGCGAAAGAAATAAATTTTAGCGAGCCGCTTAAGCCGACCTTCACCAGCTTCGGCGTTTTCTGGCAGGCGATGCCCGGAGACCGCCCATGGCGGCGTCCGGGTGCTCACGTATCTGTCCTGCGTTGCGTTGAGACTTCATGCCGCGTTACCCACTCCCGCCCGGCCGTCTGTCGTGGTGCATGCTCGCCGCAGGTCTCGCCGGCGCGTGCGGCAGCGGCGTCGGCCTCAACCCCGGCATTACGAAATCGCCGGCCGCCCTCGCCGAGAGCGGGCGCATCTACCGGCTCGGTATCGGCGACAAGCTCAAGGTGCAGGTGTTCGGCGAGCCGGACCTGTCGGGCGCATTCGAGATCGGCGCCACGGGCAACGTCGGCCTGCCGCTGGTCGGCGAGATCCCCGCTCAGGGCCGCCCGGTCTCGGAGTTCCGCGATGCGGTCGCGCGGAAGCTCGCGGATGGCTATCTGAAGAACCCCAAGGTCACCGTCGAGATCACCAACTACCGGCCGATCTACGTGCACGGCGAGGTGCGCTCGGGCGGCGAGTTCCAGTTCAAGTCGGGCCTCAAGGTGCGCGACGCGATCGCGCTCGCCGGCGGCTACACCTACCGCGCCAATCAGACCTACATCGTGCTGACCCGCCCCGGCGTCACGCTCAACGCCAGGGTCGCCAACACCGGCGACCTCGAAGTCTTGCCCGGCGACAACATCCAGATCCCGGAGCGGTTCTTCTGAAGGCCCGCAGCGCGACCCGCTGCGGCTTCGTGTGAACGACAGCGCCATGGCCCGACACAGTAAGCACCGCCTGTTGCGCCCCGAGCCGATCGGCACGGTGATCGCCGGGCTCTGGGCGACGGGCGTTGCCGCTGCCGACCTCAGATGGGACGACGCGCAGCAGTTCGGCGCGGTCAGCGTGCGCGACCGCGCCTACGCCGCCTACCGGCCCGATGGCGTGCGCATCGGCAATTATACGATCTTTCCGGAGGTCGGACTGCACTCGGGCTACGACGACAACCTGCTCGGCACCCACACCAAGAAGGTCCAGGACTTCCGCCACGAGCTGGTGACGGTCGTGAAGGTCGAATCGAGCCTGCCACGCCACCTGCTCGACTTCATGGTCGGCGCCAGCGCGATCACCTACGCCAAGCACGACCACATGCAGCACGTCGACGGCTTCGCGACCGTCCGCTGGCGGCTCGACGTCGACCACGGCCACAGCTTCGCGGGCTACGCCTCGAGCCAGGTCGTGCACGAGGAATCGCTCGGCGAGGAGACGCCCAAGGGCGCGCGACGGCCGGGACAGGTCGTGAAGAACAAGGCGGAGGCGGCCTTCAAGCGCGATGTCGGCCGGCTCTACGCCAGCGCCGGCGTGCTCTACCAGAGCTGGGACTACTCCGATGTCGAGACCTTTGGTGGCAGCAGGATCGACCAGGACAGCCGCGATGCCTGGATCGCCTCGCCGTTCCTGAGGTGGGGATACCGCCTCTCGCCCGGTTACAAGCTGATCGGCGAGCTCGTCCATCACCACCAGGAAAACCGCGGCGGCGACGGCATCGACCGGGACGCGCGCGGCTGGGAAGCACAGGCCGGCGCCGAGGTCGAGCTGACCACGCTGTTGAAGGCCTCCTTCAAAGGCGGCTACCGGGTGCAGGACTACCGTCAGGCGACGCTCGAGGACATCCATTCGCCGGTGTGGGAGGGCCGGCTGCAGTGGCTGATCACGCCGATGGTCACGCTGTCGTTCCATGCCAAGCGGTCGATCTTCGCCACGACCTTCGGGGAATCCTCCGGCCGCCTCGATGCGACCTACGGCGCCAAGGTCGAGTACGAGATGTGGCGCAACCTGATCTGGACCGGCGAGGCCGAGTTCCGCAGCTCCGACTTCATCGGCTCGAACCGCGTCGACGAGTTGTACGTCGGCCGGATCGGCGCGGAATATGCCCACACCAAGAACTGGTTCTTCACTTTTGAGTACGAGCATCAGCTCCGACAGTCCAACCTGAACGAGTTCGGCGTGACCAAGAACAGGGTCATGCTCGGCTCGAAGCTGCGTTTCTAGGGCCCTATCGCGCATGCAAGGAGCGGCGGACAGCGAGCGTTCGGAGGACGGCGAGGACGGCGGTTTCAGCCTGCAGGACGCCTATCAGATCGTCCGCAAGCGCTACCGCCTGATCGCCGTGCTGACGATGCTCGTCGCCAACGTCACCGCCGGCGCCGTGCTGATGATCCCGAACCGCTACGAGGCGGTCGCGACGGTGCAGATCGACCAGCGCCAGAAGAAGATCACCAACATCGAGGGCGTGATCTCCGACCTCAAGGCCGACACCGCGACCGTCGACAGCGAGGTCGAGATCATCCGCTCGAAGGCGATCGCCCAGCGGGTCATCGAGACGCTCGGCCTGCGCGGCGACAAGGAGCTCAACGAGCCGACCGGCGTGAAGCGCTGGCTCGCCATGATCGGTCTCAGTCGCAAGCAGATCCTGCCGCCGAAGCCCGCCGCAACCGATGCCAACGGCACGCGCGACCCGATCGCCACGGTGTTGAATATCGAGCGCGCGATCGATACCGAGCCCGAGCGGGACGCCATCGGCCGCGCGTTCGAAAGCCGGCTCAAGGTGGTGCGGCTGCGCAATACGCTGCTGATCGAGATCCATTTCTCGTCGGCCGACCCGATCAAGGCCGCGCGCATCGCCAACACGATCGCCGATGTCTATCTCAAGTCCCAGATCGAGGCGAAGCAGCGCGCGGCCGAGCAGGCGAGCGCCCTGCTCGAGGAGAAGATCCGCGGCCTCAGGGATCGGGTCGGGGTGGCCGAGCGCCGCATCGAGCGGTTCAAGACCGACAACAACATCTTCGATGCCGACGGGTTCCTGCTCGCCGACCGCCAGCTCGCCCGCGAGATGGAAGCGCTGGTCATTGCGCGCAAGCAGACCGCGGAGGCGAAGGCGCGCTTCGAGCAGGCGCGGCGCATGTCGCTGCAGGGGGAGGGCAACGAGTCGGTCGCCGACGTGCTCCAGAGCCAGACCATCCGCCTGCTCCGCGACGAGCTGACCAAGGCGCTGCGCAAGGAGGCGGAGCTCGCGACCAAGTATGGCCCGCGCCACCCCGAGATCCAGAAGAGCGCGGCCGACGTTGCCAAGGCCCAGTCGGAGCTGACCGCCGAGGTCAACAAGATCATCCGGAATCTGAAGACGGAGTACGAGGTCGCCGCCGATCGCGAGCGGCAGCTCGCGGCCGCCATGGACGGCCTCAAGGGCCAGATCGGTAGCTCCAAGGACCAGATCTGGCAGCTCAAGGAGCTCGAGCGCGAGGCGACCGCAAACAAGCAGCTCTACGAGGCGCTGCTCTCGCGCAACAAGCAGACCGTCGAGACGCTCGGCCTGCAGTTTCCCGACGCCCGCATCGTCGAGCAGGCCGACGTACCGCCGACCCCGGCGTCGCCGAAGCGCAAGCAGATCGTGCTGATCGCGCTCGCCGGCGGGCTCGCGCTCGGCCTCGGCCTCGCCTTCCTGCTCGAGCTGATGGCACCTGGTGTGCACCGGCCCGAGGATGCCGAGAAGGCGCTCGAGACCGCGCTGCTCGGCGCCCTGCCGGGCCTCAAGCGCCAGAGCGACGGCGTCATGGATCCGCTGATGGCGATCAGGTTGATGGTCGCGGCGCCGCGCGGCCTCTTCGCCGAGGCGATCCGAGGCATCCGCCACGAGATCGATGCCCGCCGGCGCTCGGGCGCGGCGCGCGTCATCCTCATCGCCTCGAGCCTGCCGAACGAAGGCAAGTCGATGGTGGCCTCCAACCTCGCGCTGCACTACGCGCAGACCGGGAGCCGGGTGCTCCTCGTCGACGGCGACATGCGCAAGGCGGAGCTGTCGCGCCTGCTCGGGATGCAGGCTCGGCATGGCCTGCTCGATGCGATCAAGTCCGGCCAGGGCGTCGAGGCAGCGATCGTGCGCGATGGCGCGACGGGGCTGCATTTCCTCCCTGCCGCGAGCGTTCTCGATACCGACGCCACGACCTCCGCCGCCGAGCATCTGTCGCATGGCGGCGCCCACCACGTGATCGATCGCCTGCGCAGCCAGTTCGATCTCGTGGTCGTCGATGCGCCGCCGCTGCTGCCGGTCGTCGATGCCCGCTTCCTCGCCGACCTCGTCGACCAGATCGTTTTCGTGATGACCTGGAAGCGCACGCCGAAGGCGCTCGCCAAGCGCGCGATGAAATTGCTCGGGCTGAACAGCCGCAAGGTGATCGGCGTCGTCGTGAACCAGGTCGACCCGGCCGACTTCGCGGCCTCGCAGGGCTACGGAGTGACCGAGCGGCGCGCGCCGAGGGTCGAGCTCCGCCGCCGTCACCAGCTCGCAGCGGCGTAGCCATAATTGGCTCCGCAAGAATTTGTGAATGTCGCGGAGAATATATCGGGCCGCATTTCCACGAATTCGAAATGATATATTCAATCTATATTCAGAGTAATCCGATCTAATGTCGATGAATCTGTTGGCAGAGTCGTAACCGGCTCGAGCGCGTAAGGGTAGCCCATGTCCGCATCGTCGAATGCCCCGTCCGAAGCCATGGCGTCGATCGCGGAGCCGTTGAGCCGCAGCGCGGCGCCGCCGCAGCCGAAGCGCTGGTCGCGGCAGGTTGCCGCCGATATCGTCGGCCTGCTCGACGTCGTCGCGGTCGTCGCCGGCGCCATTCTTCCGGCGTTCATCTATTCCGCAACGGGCGGCCTCGTCACCCCGTGGTTGACTATTGTGCAATCGGGACTCGTGACGGCGATCATCGTCTGCGGCTGCCTCGCCAACTGGAAGATGTACGACACCACGGCGATGCACGACTTCCCCGTGCAGCCGTCGCGTCTGCTCGCGGCACTCGGCCTCGCGTTCCTCGCCGTGCTCGGCCTCGGCAATCCGTTCGCCATGAGCCAGCCGCACATGTGGGTGTGGTACGCGGTCTGGATGTCGGCGAGCTTCACGCTGCTGCTGTGGAACCGGCTGATGGCCAAGGTCGTGCTCGCCAATCTGACCGCGGCCGGCCGTTTCGAGACACGCGTTGCGATCTTCGGCGCCGGCGTCATCGCCCGCCGGGTTCACGACCATCTGTTGGGCGAGAAGCTCGGCATCACATTCGCCGGCGTCTACGACGACCGCGATGGCCAGGATCGGCTGAACGCGGAGGGCCTGGCCGTCGCCGGCAAGCTCGACGATCTCATCGCTGCGGGGCTCAAGGGCCACTTCGACCAGGTGATCATCGCCCTGCCGCAGGCTGCCGACCGCCGCGCAGCCGAGATCGCCCGCAAGCTCGAGCATCTGCCGGTCAGCCTGCACGTCGTCACGCACATCGAATCCGATCTCGTCGATGCAAGCTCGGCCCATCGGGTCTCGAGCCTCGGCCCGGTCGGCCTCCTCGACGTGAAGCGCCGCCCGCTGTCGGGCTGGCAGCCGCATGTCAAGCGGGTCGAGGACTACCTTCTCGGCGGCCTGCTGTTCCTCGTCACGCTGCCGCTGATGGCGCTGATCGCGCTCTCGATCAAGCTCGAGAGCCGCGGCCCGGTGCTGTTCCGCCAGCGCCGCCGTGGCCTCAACCAGCAGGTCATCGAGGTCTTGAAGTTCCGCTCCATGACCGTGATGGAGGACGGCGCGGAGGTGCGGCAGGTGACGCCGGGTGATGCGCGCATCACGCGCGTCGGTCGCGTGCTCCGCCGGTTCAGCATGGACGAGCTGCCGCAACTCTGGAACGTGCTCAAGGGCGAGATGTCGCTCGTCGGCCCGCGCCCGCACGCCCTCGTCCACGACGAGCAGTGGAGCGAGATGCTCGAGCGCTATGCGAACCGCCACCAGGTGAAGCCGGGCCTCACCGGTCTCGCCCAGGTTCGCGGCCTGCGCGGCGCGACCGGAACGGACGAGAAGGTCCGCACCCGCATGGAGCACGATCTCGCGTACATCAAGGAATGGTCGCTCGCGCTCGACCTGCGCATTCTGCTGAAGACGGTCTGGGTCGTGCTGATCGGCCGGAACGCGCACTAGAGCAGATTCCACTTGATGTGGCTCCGAGCATCCCCCTCCCCTTGATGGGGAGGGGTCAGGGGTGGGGTGGCCAGGGGTATGAACCGAGCGAGATGCGTTGGTATGACGCTCAATTTGTCCCCCCACCCCCGACCCCTCCCCGCGATGGGGGAGGGGGTGGGGGCGGCTACGATTCAACGCGAGTGGAAAAGTGCTCTATGCGCAGTCGCCAGGGTGGCGGGCACGGCGTGATGCGATGAAGAAGTCCCGCGTCAGCGCGCCCTGGCCGATCCTGCTGGTGATCGCGAGCTTCCTCGCGCCGAGCGAGCTGTCGCTCTACCTCGGCGGGCTGCGCCTGCCGCCGCACCGCGTCGCCCTGCTGCTGCTCGTGCCGATCGCGATAAGCCGGATGATCTCGCGGCACGACGTCAAGATCCGGGCATTCGACTGGGTGTTCGTCGTCTACAACGTGTGGACGCTCGGCGTGTTCATGCATCATGCCCACCACGAAGGCATGGTATTCGGCGGGTCGCTGGCGCTCGAGAGCCTCGGCGGCTATCTCGTCGCGCGCGCCTGGATCCGCGACCTCGATCAGTTCCTCGCCGCATTCAAGCTGCTGATGCTCGCGGTGATCGCCGCCGGCCTCGTCGCACTGCCCGAGATGCTGTTCGGCCAGCACATCACCCATGACCTGCTGCAAGGCGTCACCGGCTACACCCATCCGCGCGCCATCGAGAACCGGCTCGGCCTGACCCGCGCCTACGGCACATTCGACCATCCGATCCACCTCGGCACGTTCTCGGCGAGCCTGATGGCGCTCGCCTGGTACAGTGTGGCGACGCCTGCGACGCGCAACGCGCGCATCGCCGTCATCGCGATGAGCACGCTGACCGCGCTCTCCTCCGCACCGATGCTGTGCGTCGGCCTGCAGGTGGCGTTCCTGATGTGGGACCGCATCACGCGCGGCACGCGGAACCGCATCGGCATGACATTGTCGCTGCTCGCCGGGCTCTACATCATCGCAACGCTGATCTCGACCCGATCGCCGATCATGTTCATTGCGACCGGCATGACGCTCGATTCCTGGACCGGCTACTACCGCACGGTCATCTGGGAGTGGGGCATGGTCAACATCTGGAACAACCCGTGGACCGGCATCGGCCTCGGCGAGTGGGAGCGGCCGTGGTGGATGATCTCCGCCTCCGTCGATGCCTTCTGGCTGCTGATCGCCATGCGCGGCGGCCTCCCGGCGTTCCTGCTGCTCATACTGGCGATCGCGCTCTACGCCCGCGCGGTGGTCAAGCGCGGCAGCCGCCATCCGGACCGGCGCGTGCGCCGCATCGCGCTCGGCTGGATGATGTCGCTGATCGCCCTCTCGCTCGCCGCCTGCACGGTGCACTACTGGAACGTGCTCTACGCCTACTTCTTCTTCTTCCTCGGCCTCGCCGGCTGGATCGCCGATCCGGTCCGGGCCAAGGCCACAGCCGGCAGGCCCCGCTACGCTCCGCCAGCTCGGACCTGGGCGGAGCCGCGGGCACCGTTCGGCGGGCCCGAGCCCGCCTGGGCTGCCTACCGGATGGCGGAAATGGAGCGCCGGCGGGGCTGAAAAAAAAGTTTCGGGGCCGACCCAAGGAAATCCGCAATGGGGTCGTCTAACCACCCGAGGTCGCCAATCAGGGCACACATGTGACCGCAGCGACGGATCGGGAGCTGGTCGCGAGCGCGGCATCGGGGGATGCGGCGGCATTCACGCGGCTGATCGACCGCCATTACGAGCGCATCTACCGCATGGCCTGGCGCTGGCTCGGCCGGCGCGAGGAGGCGGAGGACGTGACGCAGGATGTCTGCGTGAAGATCGCCCATGCGATCCGCGGCTTCCGGGCCGATGCCGAGTTCGCGACCTGGGCCTATCGGATCGCGTTCAACACCGCGACCGATGCGCTGCGCGCCCGCCAAAGGACCGTTCCGACCGATCCGTCAGAGGTGATGGGCCTGATCGACGGTCCGGGCCAGCCGTCGCCGGAGGATGACATCATGGGCGCGGAGCTGTGGGCCGAGGTCCGCGCACTTCCCGCCCAGCAGCGCGATGCGGTGCTGCTGGTCTACGGCGAGGACATGAATCACGCCGAGGCTGCCGAGGTGATGGGCTGCACCGAAAAGACCGTGAGCTGGCATCTGCACGCCGCGCGCAAGGCCTTGCGCGTGCGATTGGAGGCCGTGGGTTAGCGCCATGACCGACCGCGATCTGAGCTCTTTGAAGGACCTGCCGGTCCCCGCGCCGCGCGCGGAGGCGCGCAAGACCGCGCTCGATGCTGCGACGCAGGCCTTCGTGGGCAGTACCGCGGGAGATGCCGGTGAGCCCCAAGGAAACGTCGTGCCGCTGCGTCCTATCCGGGCAACCAACGAGCCCGAAGGACGCCGACCCATGCGCATCCGCAGTGCATTCGCCATCGCCGCCAGCCTCGCCGGCCTCGCCATTGCCGTTCCAGCAGCGCTGCATGTGCTCGGCCAAGCGCGCATGCAACCACTCAGCGGCATCGATACCGACCGCATCGCCGAGCAGCGGCCGCTCGCGGCGGCGAGGTCCGCGCCGATCGGACAGCCGGGCGTCCCCGGGCTCGCGCTTCCGGCACCATCGCCGGCCGCGCCGGTTGCCATTGCCGCCGCTCCGGCGGCGCCGCCCGCTGCGGTCCGGCCAGCGCCGACCGTCCGTCAGGGCGGTCCGGCTACGGCTGCGGTCGAGAGCGGGCCCAGGAAGCGCCCCGCCGAAGACGGGCGCGCCGCGCTCGGTGGGTCCTCTCTGAACGAGAAGTCCAAGCAGGTGGCCGGCGCCCCGGGAACGGCGCTCGCCGAACGCGACCGGCTCAGCCGTACCGAGCTCGAGGCCGCGCTCGTCGGGGCGACGGTGAGCGCCCGCGTGCGGCCGGCGAGCGCGGATGAGGCGGCGCGGCGTGTTGGGATCCAGAAGGAGATCGTCGCACTCGACGCGCAGGTCCGGCGGCCCGATGCGGAGAGCCGCGACCGCTTCGCATCCGCCGAGCCCTACCCCTTCAGGATGGTCGCTCAGGAACCGGTCTCGACATTCTCCGTCGATGTCGACACTGCGTCCTACAGCCTGGTGCGCCGCTGGCTCAATGCCGGCCGCCTGCCGCCGCGCGAAGCCGTGCGCGTCGAGGAGATGATCAACTACTTCGGCTACGACTATGCGCGCCCCGAGAGTGCCGGCGCGCCGTTCCGGCCGGCGATCACGGTGCTTGCGACGCCGTGGAACGCCGAGAGCCGGCTCGTGCACATCGCGCTCAAGGGCTACGAGCTGCGCGCCGCCGAGCGGCCGCGCGCCAACCTCGTGCTGCTGATCGACGTGTCGGGCTCCATGGGCCCGCAGGATCGGCTGCCGCTGCTGAAGCGCGCATTTGCCATGCTGGTCAACGAGCTCAAGCCCGACGACACCGTCGCGATCGTCAGCTACGCGAGCGATACCGCGACGCGGCTCGCCTCGACCAGGGTCGCCGAGAAGTCCCGCATCCTCGACGAGATCGACGCCCTGCAGGCCGGCGGCGGCACCTACGGCGAGGGCGGCCTGCAGCGCGCCTATGCGCTCGCCGAGGCGGGCTTCGACAAGGCGGCCGTCAACCGCGTCATCCTGGCCACCGACGGCGACTTCAACATCGGCATCTCGGACCGGGCCGAGCTGCAGCGCTACATCGAGGGCAAGCGGCGGACCGGCATCTATCTCTCGGTCCTCGGCGTCGGCATGGGCAACCACAACGACCGGCTGATGCAGGCGCTGGCCCAGAACGGCAACGGTGTCGCCGCCTACATCGATACCCTCAACGAGGCGCGCAAGGTGCTGGTCGAGGAGGCGTCGCAGTCGCTGTTCCCGATCGCGAAGGACGTGAAGATCCAGATCGAGTTCAATCCGGCCGAGGTCTCGGCCTACCGCCTGATCGGCTATGAGACCCGCGCGCTCCGTCGCGAGGACTTCAATGACGATAAGGTCGATGCCGGCGATGTCGGCTCGGGGCACGCCGTCACCGCCATCTACGAGGTGATGCCGCGAGGCGCAGAGGCGAAGCTGGTCGACGGGCTGCGCTATCAGCCGGTGGCGAAGCCAGCGCTCGTCGAGCCGGCCGCGAAGGTCGCGCCGGGTGCGGAGCGCGAGCTTGCGTTCCTCGAGCTGCGCTACAAGCTGCCCGGGGAGGATGCGAGCCGCCTCGTTTCGCTGCCGGTGACCGTGCCGCGCGCGAACACGGCGGTGCAGGAGGCCCCGGCCGACGTGCGCTTCTCGATCGCGGTCGCGGCGTTCGGCCAATTGCTCAAGGGCTCGCCGCACCTCGGCACCTACGCGTTCGACGACGTGATCGCGCTGGCCAACGGAGCGAAAGGTGAGGATGCCTTCGGCCTCCGCGCCGAGTTCGTCAACCTCGTGCGCATGGCGAAGTCGGCACGGCGGTAGTACGCTACTTCCGCACGCCCGGCGTCTCGATGGGCAGGCCCTCGGCGCGCGCAGCGAGGTAGAGCTCGAGCGCGAGGTACTCCGGCGCGCCGAGCTCGAACTGGTGGGCGCGCACGCCGAGCTGGCAGGCGCGCAGCCGCCGGTGCAGCGATCCGCTCCTCTGCCAGTCGAGACGATAGGCCGGATAGCCGGTGGCGAGCCCCGAGCTGATGCGGTCGCCGCGCAGCCGCTTGCCGACGTTGTCGTCGTGACACTGGAAGCAGGCGACGTTGAGCTGCCCCTGCCGCTCGAGATAGAGCGCCTTGCCCTGAGCGAGGAACGGCGCGGCCGGCCCGTCCGTGGCGACGCTCATCGGCAGGCCACGCGACTGGTGGGCGAGGAAGCTCGTCAGCCCGAGCAGGGCGTCGCTCTCATAGTCGAAGGGAGGCGCGCGCATGTGCTCCGTGCGGCACCGGTTGATGCGCAGCTCGAGGTTGAGCAGCGCGCCGCTCGCACGATCGACCGCGGGATAGCGTGTCGCGACGCCCGTCATGCTGGCCGCGGCATCGCCATGGCAGCCCGCGCAGGACTTCGCCGCGGCGCCATCGGGGGTCTGCCAGAGTTTGGCGCCCTGCTCGACCCAGAGCATGCCGGGATTGCGTGCGTCGTCGTCCTGCATCGCGCGGAGCTCGGGCGACAGCAGCTCGCGCGCCGAGGTGCGCTGCTGGGCGGGTGCGGATGCAGCGAGCGCGAACAGGGCCGCCACACCCGCCAGTCCCCCGAGCCTGGCCGCCGACCTTCGCATCAGGTGACGGTCAGCCGCACGGTCTCGGTGACGACGGTACCTCTGTCGTCCTCCCAGGTGAAGACGACGTCGCCGCTGACGGTCGCCACGGTCGTGAAGGAGAAATAGGGGTTGGCCGCGACGCCGGGGAACAGCTCGGCGCGGAACACCTCCTCGCCCGCGTAGGTCACGCGATAGCTCTTGATGATGTGACGCGGTATCGCGAGGCCCATGTTGTCGCGGCGATGCCCGGTCTCCATGGCATGCTGGATGAGCGACTTGATCTCGATGATCTCGCCCTTCTTCGCCGTCTTCGGCAGCACGATGCGGGTCTGTGCCATGGCGCGCCTCACCCGGTCTCGAGGCAGGCGGAGAGCGTGACGATGACGTCCGCCGTCGCCGACCACAGGCTCTGGTCGCTCATCGCGGCGATTGCCGTGATCCGCTGCGTGTCGGCGAGGCGGATGGAGGTCTGAACACGTGCGCGCCCGGCGCGCGGCCCGAGGTGGAAGCGCACCACGTTCGGCAGCGGGTTCTTCTCGGAGAACACGTAGATGGTCCTGACGTGATCGGCCGCGATCATCGGGCTCTCGACGCTGATCGTCATCGGCACCGAGAAGCCGTTCTCGGCGAGCTCGGGGATCTCGAGCTTGACGCGGCCGGGCCTCACCATCCCCGTGCCGACGACCTGGCGGACGGCCGCGTCCATCGCCTCGGGCGTGGCGGTGGCGGCGAGCGGCAGGAGGCAGGGTCCCAGGACCAACCCGCCGGCGCCGACCAGCAGCCTGCGCCGCGCGATGTCGACCCTGGCATGATCCGATCTTGCGCCCATGGCCATGCTCAATCTCTGAGGGTCGCCAGATAGGCGACCACGTCCTCGACCTCTGCCGCCGTCAGCACCGGCTTGCCGGCATAGCGTTCGGCGACACGGCGAAGCTCCCCGGTCCGGTAGTAAGCCGGCATGATCGTCGCCGCATTGAGGCGCGTCTGGTCGACGAGGCGCAGGCGGATCTGGCCGGCCGAGAGCCGGCGGCCGACGCCCGAAAGCGGCGGTCCGAGATCGCCCTGGAAGCGTTCCTGCGGCTCCGGCACGCTGTGGCAGATGAGGCAGTTGCCGACCTCGCGGTCGATGACGATGCGCCGTCCACGGGCCGCCTCGCCCGGCTTGCCGGTGAGCGATGCGGGAATTGCGTCGCCGCGAACCTCGAAGCGGACGAGTGTCTCGCCGACTGCGGGGCCGGCGGACGATCCGGACCCGGCCGCGAGTGCGAGCAGCGCGAGCGTCCTCGCCGGTTGGCGTATCAAGCGCATCACGGCTCGCCGGTCGCTCCCTGCTTCGCGCGCCTTCCGGTGATGGCAGGGCCGCACGCGGCGGCCCGGGCCGGCTCGCTTCATGCGAGCTTGGTATTCTTCAGCGGCAGGTTGCGCACGCGCTTTCCGGTCGCCGCAAAAATGGCGTTGAGCACGGCGGGCGCGGCGACGGTGATCGTCGGCTCGCCGATGCCGCCCCAGAACCCGCCCGACGGCACGAGCACCGATTCGACCTTCGGCATCGCGTCGATCCTGAGGCTCTCGAACGTGTCGAAGTTCTCCTCGACCATGCGGCCGCCCTTGACCGTGCTCTCCTGGTAGAACGCGGCGCCGAGGCCGTAGGCGACCGAGCCCTCGATCTGGGCCGCCACCTGGTCCGGATTGACGACGTGGCCGCTGTCGACCGCAATCACCAGCCGGTGCACCTTGACCTTGCCGTTCGTCACCGAGACCTCGGCGACACCTGCGCAATAGCTGCCGAAGCCCATGTGCTGGCAGATGCCGCGATGGACGCCCGCCGGCAGCGGCTTGCCGTAGTCGGCCTTGGCGGCAGCCGCATTCAGCACCGCGAGGTGCTTGGGATGCTTCGCCATCAGCTTGCGCCGGAACTCGAGCGGATCCTTGCCGGCGGCGTGCGCCAGCTCGTCCATGAAGCACTCGAGATAGATGGCGTTCTGGTTGTGATTGACGCCACGCCAGAAGCCCGGCGGCACGTGCGTATTGCGCATCGCGTGATCGATCAGCAGGTTCGGGATCGTGTAGCCGAACGTGCCGAACGGCGCGTCCGCCTTCTCGTGCAGGCCCTGAAAGACGACCGGATCCATGCCTTTCTGAAGGCCCTCGGGCCGGACCGAGGCGAGGATCGACTGGCCCGAGATGCGGAATTGCAGCGCGGTCAGATCGCCGTTCGCATCGAGCGCGCCGGTCAGGCGCGCCTGCGTCACCGGGTGGAACCTGCAATGCAGCATGTCCTCCTCGCGCGACCACATCAGCTTGATCGGCACGCCCGGGATCTGCCTGGCGATCTGCACGGCCTGCGTCGTGTAGTCCTGAAAGCCGCGCCGGCCGAACCCTCCGCCGAGATGGATCTTGTAGACCTCGCACTGCTCGGGCTTGAGGCCCGAGGCGGCGGCGGTCGCGGCGAGCGAGGCGTCGCCGTTCTGCGTCGGCACCCAGACCTCGCACTTGTCTGCGGTCCATTTCGCCGTGCAGTTCATCGTCTCCATGGTGGCGTGGTTGAGGAACGGATGGCTGTATTCCGCTTCGACCTTCTTGGCCGCGCCGGTGATCGCCGCCGGCACGTCGCCGACTTTCTGCAGAGTGAAGACACCCGTCGAGGAGGTGAGCCCCTCCTTCAATTGCGCGGCGATCGCGGCGCTGGTGACGCCGGCGTAGGGACCCGCGTCCCACTCGATCGGCAGCTTGTCGAGCGCGGTCTTGGCGTGCCACCAGGTGTCGGCGACGACCGCGACCGCGTTGTCGCCGACCTTGACGACGTGCTTGACGCCCGGCATCGCCTTGACCTTCGCCTCCTCGAAGCTCTTGAGCTTGCCGCCGAACACCGGATTGGCCTTGATCGCGGCATTGAGCATGCCCGGCAGCTTGAGATCGCTGCCGTAGATCTGGCGGCCGTTGAGCTTCTCGGCAGTGTCGAGGCGCTTCAGGCCCTTGCCCGCGATCTTCCAGTCCTTCGGGTCTTTCAGCTTGATCGCCTTCTCGTCGGGCGGGGTCAGCTTGGCCGCTGCCGCAGCGAGCTTGCCGTAGCTGATCGACCGCTTCGTCGGCGGATGCGCGACCACACCTTTCGCCACGACGAGGTCGCCGACCGGCACCTTCCACCTCTCGGCCGCCGCCTGCATCAGCATGACGCGCGCCGCCGCGCCGCCCCTGCGCACGTAGTCGTGCGAGGTGCGGATGCCGCGGCTACCACCGGTCGACATGTCGCCCCAGACGCGCTTGCGCAGCAGGTTCTGCCCCGGCGTCGGATACTCGGCCTTCACCTTGCCCCAATCGCACTCGAGCTCCTCGGCGACGAGCTGGGCGAGGCCGGTCCACGTGCCCTGGCCCATCTCGGAGCGAGCGATGCGGACGATCACGTCATCGTTCGGCTTGATGAACACCCAGGCGTTGACCTCGGCGCCCTGGCTCGCGACATCGGCGGCCTTCTGTGCCGCCGCCTCGCTCAGGAATGGCACATGAAAGCCGAGCGCGAGGCCGCCACCGGCAGCAGCTGAGCCGACGACGAAACCGCGCCGGCTGAGACGGGCGCGTGACATGGACCTGGTCATGACTGTTCCTCCTCTCACGCCC
>Ga0114938_1000163_pt1 | contig 53525 bp, 46 predicted proteins | sample AshMeaBigSpring_FD_88675 | JGI IMG/M metagenome (GOLD analysis project Ga0114938, IMG submission 88675) | Groundwater microbial communities from Big Spring, Nevada to study Microbial Dark Matter (Phase II) - Ash Meadows Big Spring | ecosystem: Environmental > Aquatic > Deep subsurface >...
TCGCTCACACCCTCAACACCCGGCCCCGCAAGACCCTCGGCTGGAAGACACCCGCCGAAGTCCTCGACGAGCACCTACGATCCGAGCAGCAAGCCGGTGTTGCGACCACCGGTTGAACCTGGTTTGCGTTCCGTGGTCGGCGTGGTGGATCAGCTCGCTGGTCGGCTCCCGGCGGCCCAGGGCCATCACGAGGGCGGCGACCACAAGGTCGGTGGTCTGGCGTTCACCCATGGACCAGCCAACGATCGAGTGGTCGTGCAGGTCCCTGATGGCGGCGAGGTAGAGCTTCCCGTCCCAGCAGGCGAACTCGGTGATGTCTGCAACCCATCGCAGATCCGACCGCTCGGCGGTGAAGTCCCGGCCCAGCAGGTCAGGTGCCGGGACCATCTTGGGGTGCCGGCCCTTGCGCCGCTTTCGGCGGCCGTGCACCCCGACCAGACCGGCCCCGGCCATCAAGCGGGCCACCCGGTGCTGCGAGACCCGGTGGCCGCGGTGGCGGAGCTGGCCCCGCACCCGGGGCGCCCCATAGGTCCGACGGGACTGCTCGTGGATCTCGCGGATCTCCACCAACAGTTCCGCGTTCGCCTTCGCCCTGGCCGACAGCGGCCGGGACCGCCAGGCGTAGTAGCTGGAGCGGGACACACCCGTCACGCGGCACAGGTCGGTGATGCGGTACTCGGCTTGGTGCTCGTCAACGAACCGGAAGCCGGTCACCGGATCGTCTCTCTCGCCAAATAGGCGGCTGCCTTCCGCAGGATCTCCACATCGATCTCCTGCTGAGCGGCCGTCTTGCGGAGCCGCTTGAGCTCGGCGCGCTCCGACTCCGACAAAGCGTTGGGGTCCTTGGCCCGCTCGGCAGCTTCACGGTCGGCCTTCACCCAGTTCCACAAGGTGCCCTCAGCGATCTCGAGCGACCTGGCCACCTCCGCGACCGGCCGACCCGAACTCCTCGCCAAAGCCACAGCCTCCCGACGGAACTCGGGCGGGTACTTCGCTGGACGACCCATCTGGGCCTCCTTCCTCCAGGGTCTCCCCCAGAATCAGGTGTCCACCGGATCGTGGCAACTCCACCAAGGACACGGTGGGTGCCTTCTTCGACGTTCTCGGCGACGACCGGGCCGAGAACCTGGAGCTGGTGGTGCGACGGCGCCGAGTGGATCCGCACCGTGGTAGCCACCCGCGCTCGCGAGGCGACCATCTGCTTGGACACCCTTTCATCTGATCGGCTGGGCCGCCACCGCCCTCGACGAGGTCCGCCGGGGCGAGTGGAACCGGCTCCGGGGCCGGGGAGCAGCCACGAAGGCCAAGACCACCAAAGGGTTGCGGTGGCTGCTGATCCGCAACTGGGAGAACCTCACCCCCGGCGCCAAGGCGGCTCTCCGCGAGTTGGAGAAGACCAACCGGAGACTGTTTCGAGGATGGCAACTGAAAGAGGAACTTCGCGACATCATGGGCATGACCCCGGTCGCCGCCGACGTCGCCCTCGACGAATGGATCCACCACGCCTCCCGCTCCCGCCTCGCCCCCTTCGTCAAGCTCGCCCGCACCGTCCGCCACTACAAGCAGTCGATCCTGGCGACCGTCGAATGGCAGCTCACCAACGGCATCGCCGAATCGGTCAACGCCTCCATCGGCCGCATCCGAACCAACGCCCGCGGCTTTCACAACCCCGAAGCGTTCATCGCCATGATCCACCTCGACCGATCTCGACTCACCCCACCCCTTCTCTGGGCTCAGGCCTCATGACCCCCGAAAGCGACAGATGTCCCGAGATTAGGGGGCGGCCGCCTGACCAGCCGCGGCGAGGAAGGGAAGCATGGCGTTTGCGACATCGTCTGGGCGTTCCACCACCAGCATGTGCCCGGTTGCCGCCAGCGTCGCCGTCCTGGCGCCGGCCAGCGCTGCGGCCAACGGGGCGGCGGCGCTGGGGCGGATCATCACGTCCCGCTCGCCGAGCACGAGCAGGGCGGGGCAACGGACGGCGGTGGCGGCGGCCAGGCCCTGTTCGTAGGCGGCGCTGGCCCGCAGGTCGGAGGCGATCACCGCCGGATCGGCCCGCTCCAGCAACCGGACGGTGGCGTGGCGCATCGCAAGACCGGCGGCGGGGTGAGGCCCGGCATCCACGGTGCGGGGGAAGCTCCACGCCACGATGAGGTCGATGGCCAGGTGCTCGTGTCTGTCGGCCGCCGCCTGCAGGTCGGGGTGGACCGGCATCCGGTCCGCCGTCGCCACGAGGGTGAGCGACCCCGCCACCGAAGGCTGGGTGGCGGCGAGGTGGAGGACGGCGAGCGCACCCATGCTGTGACCGGCAAGGTGTGCCGGCCCTCCGCCGACGGCGGCGACGAGCTGACCGAGCCACCCCGCACAGTCCTCGACGCTGACCGGTGCCGGGCCTTGGCTCCGCCCGTGACCGGGGAGGTCCGGCGCCAACACCGCAAACCCGTTGCCGGCGAGCCTGCGGGCCACGGGCGTCCACACCGTGTGGTCCATCCCGGCCCCGTGGACAAGCACCAGCAGCGGGCGGTCGGGGTCGAGCGCCCGGCCCCCGGTGGCTGCCCGCACCCGCTTTCCGGCGACGACCAGATCCACATCAGCCTCGGTTTGCGGTGTGCAACCCGCGCACCGGGTCAGCGCCGAGGTGGGCCGGGTCGTGCATCGCGGCGCAGGTTACCGAGCCGGTCCGCAGCTCACTCGTAGGCGATGGCCTCCAGGATGTTGAGCCTGGCGGCGCGCCTCGCCGGCAGGATGGCGGCAAAGAGCCCGGCGATGGCGCCGAACACGACCAGCGCCGCGATCTGTCCTCCCGGGATCGACAGCACGTCGATGCCCTGCGAGCGGAGGGCGGCGGTGACGGCGACCCCGAAGAACATCCCGACGACGATGCCGAGCACGGTGCCGATGATCGCCACCATCAGCGACTCCCACGACACGGTGCGCACGATCTGTCCCCGGCTGGTGCCGACGGCGCGCAACAGCCCGATCTCTCTGGTGCGCTCGAAGATCGAAAGCGCCAGCGTGTTGGCGATGCCGACGATGGCGATGATCACCGCCAGGATCAGCAGGGCGTTGAACAGGACGAGCACCGTGTTGACCTGGTCCTGCTGTGATTGCCGGTACTCGGCCTGGTCCCGCACCGTGACGTTCGAGTAGTCGGCTGCCGCCGCCTCGACCACGGTGCGCGAGGTCTCAGGAGCGACCCCCTCGGCCGCCTTGACCGCAACCACGAAGTCGGTGTCGGTGCCAAACCCCTCGAAGTTCTCGGCGTAGAAGTCGAGCCCGACCACGTAGTTGGACTGCACGACGTTGGCTTCCCGGTAGAGCCCGACGATGGGCACCTGCTGCAGCCCCGATGTGGCAAAGCCCATCGGGATGGTGTCACCCACCGTCAACCCCTGCTCGTCTGCGACGTCCGCATTGACGAACACCCCCCCCGCCCCCAGATCGGCGAGGCTCCCCTGGCGGATGTCGAGGAACACCGTCTCGTCGATGGTGCCGGTGTCGACGGCCATGAGGAACTCCTCGCTGCCGTTGCGGTCCCAGATCCCGAATCGCATCGAGGTCACGGCGGCGATCTCGGGTTGCTGCGCCAGGCTGGCGGCGAGCGCGGGGCTGAAGCCGCCGCCGAAGCCGTTGACGCTCAAGACGTAATCCGCCCGCAGCCCCTCCTCGATGGCCGCACCCGCCGAGGCCTTGATCGAGTCGCCAAGGACGAAGAAGAACGTGACCAGGGCCAGCCCGATCATCAGCGCCGACGCCGTCGTCGCCGTCCGCCGCGGCTTGCGCATCGAGTTCTCCGTCGCCAGACCGGGGGTGAAGCGGTCGCGGACGACCGACCACGCCAGGTAGGCGGCGAGGGCGCCGATGGCGAGCACCATCAGTGCCGGGATGAGCACGCCGACGATGGCGACCCCACCGGTCACTACCCCGAACCCGATCAGACCCAGGCCACCGCCGATCAGGACAAGCGCGGTGATCACCGTGATGACGAGCAGCACCCAGCGTCTGCCAAGGAACACGGCGGCAGGTTTGACGATGCTCGAGCTGAGGATGGAGACGGCAAGGAAGACGAGGAGCGCACCGATACCGACTGCGGTGAGCTCGTTGAGCGGACCAAGGTCGATGACGTCACCGAACAGCCCGGCGATGATCAGGGCGACGCCGATGCCAAGACCGGCCAGACCGATGACGAGCCGGGCCCGATCCGACATCCGCAGCGAGACGTCCATGTCGCGCATGGCCGCAACCGGCGGGATGTGGGACGCCCGGACGGCAGGCAGCACGGCTGCGGCCACCGTCACCCCGACCCCGACGGCGATCCCGATCAGGATGGTGCGCAGCGCAAGAGGTGCGGTCGTGCTTGGCAGGTCGAACCCCAGCGCACCCATGACCGCCGTCAAACCGGTGGCGATGACGAGCCCGAACAGGATCCCGACGATCGAAGCGACGACACCGACCACCAGCGCTTCGATCACCACCATCCACACCACCTGGGAGCCGGTGGCGCCGACGGCGCGCATCAACGCCAGCTCCTGCTGGCGCTGACGCACGATGATGCGGAAGGTGTTCTGGATGATGAAGGCGGCGACAAACACGGCGACGGCGGCGAAGACCAGGAGCGCGGTCCTGAGGAACCCCAGGCTCTCGGAGAGCGACTCGGATTGCGCCTCGGCCTCGCTGGATGCGGTGACCGCCTCCATGCCGTCCGGGAGCGCCAGCCCGATGCGGGTGGCGAGACCGTCAGGGCTGACACCTTCATCGCCCCGCACGACGATCGACGAGAATTGCCCGTCGAGACCAAACAGACGCTGAGCGGTGCGCAGGTCGAAACCGGCAAACGTCGCCCCGGCCAGGTTGTCGGATTCCCCGAACCCGACGATCGAGACCAGCTCGTACTCGGCGACGTCTGACGGGGTCTGCACCTTGATCACGTCGCCGACGGCGAGCTCGTTGTTGTCTGCGGTGCTGGCATCGATGGACACCTCGTCCGGTGCGGTGGGACGGCGTCCCTCCCGGATGCGGATGTTGCCCATGAGCTGCTCGTCCTCCATCCAGGAGCCCCCGAGGGTCGGAGGGCCCTGCGGGACGATGGCCTCGCCCTCGTTGTCGTAGATCACGGCGAAGCCGGCGACGGAGCCTTCGGCGGCGGCGACACCGTCGACGCCGCGCACCGTGTCGAGGACCGCCTCGTCGAACGGCGGCGGCCCGGCAAACCCGATGTCGAACTCGGTCTCGGACTGGACGACCACGTCCTGTCCGGCGAAGGCGTCTGCGAAGAGATCGCTGAAGGTGCGGTCGATGGTGTCTGTGAAGATGAAGGTCCCGGCGATGAAGGCGACGCCGGTCATCACAGACAGCGCGGTGAGCGCCAGCCGAAGCTTGTGGGCGAAGACCGTCTTGAGGGCGGTGCGGATCATGGCTCAGGTCCCGAAGCGGCGCATCCGGTCGATGACCGAATCGCTTGTGGGCTCGTGCATCTCGTCGACGATCCTGCCGTCGGCGAGGAAGATGATGCGGTCGGAGTACGAGGCGGCCACCGGGTCATGCGTGACCATGGCGATGGTCTGGCCGAACTCTTTCACCGCCCGCCGCATGAAGCCGAGCAGCTCGCCTGCCGACTGCGAGTCGAGGTTGCCGGACGGCTCGTCTGCGAACACGATGGTGGGCCGGGTGACAAGCGCCCGTGCCGCCGCCACCCGCTGTTGCTGACCACCGGACAGCTCGGAGGGGCGGTGGCGGAGACGGTCGCCGAGCCCGAGGATGGAGACGATCTGGTCGAACCAGGCCCGGTCGGGGGCGTCGCCAGCGATGAGCAGGGGGAGCAGGACGTTCTCCTCAGCCGACAGCGTCGGGATGAGATTGAATGACTGGAACACGAAGCCGACGCTGCGCCGTCGCAGCAGGGTGAGCTGCTTGTCGCGCAGCGACCCGAGTTCGGTGTCCCCGATGTAGACCTGCCCCTCGGTGAGGGTGTCCAGCCCGGCGAGGCAGTGGAGCAGCGTCGACTTGCCCGACCCTGACGGTCCCATGATGGCGGTGAAGCGGCCGCCGCCAAGCTCGGCGTCGATGCCGTCGAGCGCCCGCACCGCGGTGTCGCCCTCGCCGTAGATCTTCACCCCGCCGGACATGCGGGCGGCAAGGGCGGTCGTCATGGCGGTCATGTGGTGCGCTCCTCGGTGGGGGTCACGCCCAAGCCTACGGCGTCCTCCCCGGCGTCGGATCGTGCCGGGCGGCCCCAATTGGATGACTTCTGCAACCGGCGCACAACCGCCGCCGAGTTGCCAGACTTGGCCCGATGGTGGAGCCGGTGACGTTGGAGCGGATGGGCGCTGGTGCGGGTGGCGGGGCGTCGAGCGCCATCGCCCCGGCGGGTGGCGCCGTCCCCGTCGGGGACGCCGTCCCGTGACCGCCCGGCACCGTCCGCCCTCCGCCACCGCCCGGGTTGCCGTCACCCGGATCGACGGCGCCAACATCACCCAGGGGCGCGACGAGGTCATCGTCGAGGAGCCGATGGAGATCAGGGTGGGCCCCGCCGGCGCCGCCGAGGAGGCGCTCACCGCCCTGGCCGTCGTGATGCGCACCCCGGGGAACGACTTCGAGCTCGCAACAGGGTTCGCCGTCACCGAGGGGATCGTCGCCGACCCCGGCGCCATCCGCGCCGTCGCCTACTGCGGGCTGCCCCCCGAGGAGCAGGAGTACAACGTGGTGACGGTGCGGATCGACGGTGACATCGACGTCGAACGCCACCGACGCACCATGTACACCACGTCGAGCTGCGGGATCTGCGGGAAGGCCTCGATCGATGCGGTGGTGGTGGCGTGCCGGCGCCCGCCTACGTCCGCCCCGGTCTCGGCCGCCGTCGTCGACTCGCTCCCCGCCGGCCTGCGCAGCTGGCAGCGGCTGTTCGCCGAGACCGGTGGGCTCCACGCCGCCGGGCTCTTCGACCTCGCCGGGGAGGCACTCGTCGTGCGGGAGGACGTCGGCAGACACAACGCCGTCGACAAGGTGGTGGGCTGGGCGGTGCGGCACGGTGCGTTGCCGCTCTCCGACCACGTGCTCGCCGTGTCCGGCCGGGCCAGCTTCGAGATCGTGCAGAAGGCCGCCGTCGCCGGGCTGGCCATCGTCGTCGCCGTCTCCGCACCGTCGTCGCTCGCCGTTTCCGCCGCCGAGCGGCTCGGGGTGACGGTTGTCGGGTTTGCCCGCGACGGTCGCTTCACCGTCTACGCAGGCGCCGACCGCATCTCCCACGTCCCTCCCCGCGTGACCTTCCCCGACTCGTAGGCGATCGCCACCGGCCGCAGCGGGTTTCGGTCGTCGAGCTTGCACGTGCCGGCCGACCCCGGGTTAGCGTGTTGCGATGCGCTACCTCGATGCGGCGACGGTGCGTGCCTCGCTGCCGATGCCGGCTGCGATCGCGGCGATGCGGGTGGCGTTCGGCCCCGATCGGGAGGTGCCGCCGCGCACCCTGCTCGGTCCCTCGTTGTTCATGCCGGGGAGGGTCGCCGGTCACGCCGGGGTGAAGGTGGTGTCGGTCGTCCCTGGCAACCCGGCCGGTGTTGTTGCCGTGTTTGGACCGGACGGGGGGCCGCTCGGTGTCGTCGACGCCGCGGCGCTCACCGCAATCCGCACCGGCGCCGGGTGCGGGCTGATGACCGACCTGCTTGCCTCGCCAGGCGCAACGGTGATGGCGATGCTCGGGGCGGGGGCGATGGCCGCCGATCAGGTGGCGGCGGTGCGGGCGGTGCGGCCCATCGCCGAGGTGCTGGTGTGGAGCAGGACACCCGCCAGGGCGGAGACGCTGGCGGCGGCCGTCGGGGGCACGGTGGTCGGCGACGCCGGTGAAGCCGTCGCCGCCGCCGACATCGTCACAACGGCGACACCGGCGCACCACCCTCTGTTCGACGATGATGCAGTCCGGAAAGGGACACACGTCAACGCCATTGGGGCCTTCACCCCCGAGATGGTGGAGCTGCCCGCGGCCCTGGTCCACAGGGCCTTCGTGGTCGTCGACGACGTGGCGGCGGCGGCCGCCGAGGCCGGCGATCTGCTCAAGGCTCATCGCCTCCCAGACGCCACGGCCGCAGACGTCATCGCCGGGACCCGCCCCGGGGCGGGTCACGAGGTGACGGTGTTCAAGTCGGTTGGGATCGCCTCGCAGGACGTGGCGGCGGCGGTGGCGGCGCTCGATGCTGCGGTGCGGCTCGGGCTCGGGGTCGAGCTCGCCGGATGAGCTCGCCGGATGAGCACGCCGGGTGAGCACGCCGGATGAGCAGCCCGGGTGGCAGGGCGATGCCCGGTGCGGTACCGTACGTCCGCAGAGAGCGTCGAAAGGGAGCTGCCGTGGCGGATGTCGAATTCCGGCATGTCGAGAAGTCGTACCCCAACGGCTTCAAGGCGGTAACGGACCTCAATCTCGAGATCGAGGAAGGCGAGTTCCTGGTCATGGTCGGGCCGTCCGGCTGCGGCAAGTCGACGACCCTGCGGATGATCGCCGGTCTCGAGGACATCTCGGCGGGTGAGCTGTTCATCGGTGACCGCGTCGTCAACGATGTCCCGCCAAAGGACAGGGACATCGCCATGGTGTTCCAGAACTACGCCCTCTACCCGCACATGACCGTGGCCGAGAACATCGGCTTCGCTCTCAAGCTGGCCAAGCTGCCAAAGGCCGAGATCAAAACGCGGGTCGACGCCGCAGGCAAGATGCTCGAGCTCTCTGAGATCCTCGACCGCAAGCCGGCCCAGCTGTCCGGTGGGCAGCGGCAGCGGGTGGCGATGGGCCGCGCCATCGTGCGCCGCCCGAGGGTGTTCCTCCTCGACGAGCCGCTCTCCAACCTCGACGCCAAGCTCAGGGTCCAGATGCGGGCCCAGATCACAACGCTGCAACGCGAGGTCGGGGTCACCACCTTCTACGTGACCCACGACCAGGTGGAGGCGATGACGATGGCCGACCGGGTGGCCGTCATCAACCGGGGCATCCTGCAGCAGGTCGACACCCCGCAGAAGCTCTACGACAACCCGGACAACCTCTTCGTGGCCGCCTTCATCGGATCGCCGTCGATGAACCTCATGGAGGGCCAGCTCGACCGCAATGGCGCCGACTACGTCATGCGGCTCGGCTCACAGACGTTGCGGCTCGCCGACCAGTCGGTGGCTCAGCACCCCCGCCTGGCCGACTACGCCGGGAGGAAGGTGACGATCGGGTTGCGACCCGAGGAGTTCGAGGACGCGGCAATCGCACCCGACTTCCCCGCTGATCAGCGGATCAGGGTTACGATCACGAACGTCGAGGCGCTCGGGTTCGAGAAGATCGCCTACTTCGACCTCGATGCCATCCCCGTCTTCTCGGAGGACGCCCTCGACCTCGACGAGGACGAGGAGGTGCTGTCCCAGGACGTCACCCGCGTCTCGGCCCGCTTCGACCCGGCGAGCCATGTGCGGGTTGGCGACACCGTCGAGGTCAACGTCGATGTGAACAAGGCCCACTACTTCGATGCGGAGACCGGTCTGGCCATCCGCTGACCTGTCGGTAGGTCGAGACGGCGCCGCGGCATGACCGACCGCACCGTCGGCGCCGGCCCCCACCCCCTGCCGTGGCCGGATGATCCGCGGCTCGACCCCGAGCTGCTGTCGGGCGGCGATCGTCGCAACGTCATCGACCGCTACCGCTACTGGCGGCGGGAGGCGATCGTCGCCGATCTCGACCTGCGCCGGCACCGCTTCCACGTCGCCGTGGAGAACTGGCAGCACGACCTCAACATCGGGACCATCGTGCGCAACGCCAACGCCTTTCTCGCCGCAGGGGTGCACATCGTCGGTGAGCGGCGCTGGAACAGGAGGGGGGCGATGGTGACCGACCGCTACCAGCACGTCACCCACCACTCCACGGTCGCCGGGTTTGCCGAGTGGGCGGCGGCCGAGGCGATCGACATCGTCGGCATCGACATCGTGGCTGAGGCGCAGCCGCTGGAGACCGCCGAGCTCCCGGTGCGATGTGTGCTGGTCTTCGGTCAGGAGGGTCCCGGTCTCTCGCCGGAAATGGCGGCGGTGTGCCGTGCGATCTACGCCGTCACCCAGTTCGGGTCGACCCGCTCCATCAACGTCGGGGTGGCGTCGGGGATCGCCATGCACACATGGGTACGCCGCCACGTGCTCGCCGCCGACGCCTGAGCCGGTCCCCGCCCGAGCCAACGCCTGTTTCACACCGCCCTGCGGTACTGGCGGACGGCGAGCGGCACGAAGACGGCGAGGATGCCGGCGATCCAGGCAAGCATGTACCACAGCGACGGCGTTGCCGGCTCGCCGAGGGTGAGCGCCCGCAGCGTGTCGACCGTCACCGTGACCGGGTTGACACGGGCAAAGGCTTGGAGCCACGACGGCATGGTTTCGGTTGGCACGAAGGCCGAGCTGGCAAACGTCAGCGGGAACACCCATACGAACCCGGCGGCCTGCGCCGTCTCGACGTCGCGCACCGACAAACCGATCGCCGCCGAGATCCACGAAAAGGAGAACCCGAACAGCACGGCGAGCGCCAGCGCCGCCACCGCCCTGAGCGGCCCTCCCTCGAAGCGGAAGCCGACGAGGTAGCCGACGATGGTCATCAACACGACGACGAACAGGTTGCGGGCTGAGTCGGACAGGGTGCGCCCGATGAGCACCGCCGACCGGGACATCGGCAGGGAGCGGAAGCGCTCGATGAGCCCCTTGTTGATGTCGTCGGCGAGCCCGATCCCTGTGGTCGTCGACCCGAACACCGAGGTCTGGGCGAAGATCCCCGGGAGGAGAAAGGTGGCGTAGTTGCGGGCGCTGCCAAACTCGACGGCGCCGCCGAACACGTAGACGAACAGCAACACGAACATTATCGGCTGGATCGTCGAGAAGAAGAGCAACGTCGGGATGCGGCGGTACTTGAGCAGGTTGCGCCTCGTCATCACCAGGGCATCGGTTACGACCCTCGGCAACCCGGACCTCGTGGCGGGCGGCGGCGGCATCGTCATCGTCTCCCCCTTCCCCGGCGTCCCTGGCGGTTCCCGGACGTCTCCTCGCTGGCAGCGCCCGTCGCCACACCGGTGAGGGTGAGGAAGACGTCGTCGAGGGTGGGTCGGCGGATGTGCAGGTCGGCCATCAGGATCCCCTGTTCGTCGAGCCGGCGCACCACGGCGGTGATGGCGCCTGCGGGGCTGTCCACCGGCACCTGCACCTGCGCCTCGTCGCGGTCGACGATCGGGTCGTGGGTCCCGAGGGTGGCGACGGCGGCGACGGCGGCGTCCAGCTCCGCCGGGTCGGCCACCTGGAACTCGATCACGTCTCCGCCGATCTGGCGTTTCAACTCGTCGGCGGTTCCCTCGGCGATGAGCCGTCCGTGGTCGATGACGCCGATGCGGTCGGCGAGCCGGTCGGCCTCCTCGAGGTACTGCGTGGTGAGCAGCAGCGTCGCTCCCTCACCGACGAGCCGGTCGATGAAGTCCCACAGATCCCGCCGGCTGCGCGGGTCGAGACCGGTCGTCGGCTCGTCGAGGAAGAGGACGGTTGGGCGCCCCACCAGGCTGGCGCCGATATCGAGACGCCGCCGCATCCCGCCCGAATAGGTGCGCACCTGGCGGTTTGCCGCCTCGGTGAGGTCGAACAGCTCGAGGATGTCGCTGGTGCGGCTGCGTGCCTCTGCGGCCGGCAGCCCATAGAGCCGTCCCACCATCTCCAGGTTCTCACGACCGGTCAGGATCTCGTCGACCGCGGCGAACTGTCCTGCGAGCCCGATGGTGTGGCGGAGAGCCGCCGCATCGCTCACCACGTCGTACCCGGCGACCCTGGCGGTCCCGGCGGTCGGGATCAGCAGGGTGGTGAGGATGCGTACGGTTGTGGTCTTGCCGGCGCCGTTTGGCCCGAGCATCCCGTACACGGTGCCTTCCTCGACAACGAGGTCGACGCCGTTCAGCGCAACGACGTCACCAAACGACTTGGCCAGACCGGTCGCTTTGATGATCGGCGCCATGGAACTCCTGGGCGGGGGACGGCAGGCTAGCGCCTGGTCATGTTGCTGCGGCAGGCCCTGGTGCGATGGCGGTGACCTTGAGCACACCGCCCTCGGTGCCAACGGCGAGGTGGTATTCGATGGGCACGGTCGCACCCCTTGGGTCGGTCGCTACCCCCGTCACCCGCAGGAGCGTGCCATTGCCCGTCATCGCCGTGCCGGTGACCTTCTCGACGGCGACGCTGGCGAAGACGGCGCCGAGACCCTGGCCGATCCCGGCGCCGGCGCTTGCGTATGCGCCGAGGTCGCCGGCGCCGGTGAGGTATGCGGCGAGGAACCCCTCGACCAGTGTCCACATGGCGGGGTCGTCGATGGGCACCCCTGTGGCGGTGGCGGGGATGGGCGCCTGGGCGCTGGCGGCGATCCGTCCCGGCAGGCTGGTGGCGGTAAACCCCTCTCCGCTCTCCACCACACCGACCAGGTAGAGCTGGAGCCCGTCCTGGCGGTACCCGGCGCCGTCGTAGCTGAGGACGTCTGCGGCGACGTGCACCGCCCAATAGGCAGGAGCCACCGGCCGGACGGCGATGGCGGCGACATGGGTGACAAAGCGATCGGGTGCGGCGAAGGCGGCGCCGGGTGGCGCATCGGCGTAGAACGTGCGCAACCGGGCCGCCCCCTCGTCGCCCGCCGCAGTGAGGTAGGTCGCCACGTAGAGCTCGGCAAAACCGGTGAGCCCTGCCGGTGGTGGCGCAACGGCCGGTTCGCGGGTGGCGAGCCAGCCGGCTGCAGCAGCGATGGCGGCGGCCGCCGCCACCGTGGCGGCGACACGCAGCATGCGGGTGCGAGCGGGGGGTGCGACAGGCGACGCCGGGGCCGGCGGTTCGTCGAGCGTCGTCTCGAGCAGCTCGAGCAGTGGTGGTGCATCGATGATGTCCGGCATGTCTCTCCTTGCTTGAACCTAGCGTAAATAACTATATACACGCTTGACAATTGTAAAACAACTTTATAGCCTCACGGGCAACACCCGAGACGCTCGGGTGACGAGCAAGGAGCGTGCCCATGTCAGGCATCCAGCAGGTCGACTCCCAAACGCTGCGCGACAGCGGGGCGGCCTTCATGAACGGCGCAGGGAACGTAGCTGACGTCATCGGTGCGGTGACGGCGTCGGTCGGCGCCTTGATCTGGACCGGCGGTATCGCCGAGCAGTTCAACTCCGACTTCGCCGGTCAGTACAAGCCGATGCTCGAGCAGCTCAAGATCGACATGGAGGCGACGAGCAAGGCGCTCGACGACAAGGCAGCCGAGTACGACCTCGTCTTCCACGGCGCCGTCTGACGGTGCATCCCGGCTGGGGGCCTCGTTGTGTCAACCGCCATCGAGAAGGAGATCGCCGCCTCCCAGCTCCGCTGGTACGCCGACGAGATCGAAGTGGCCTTCGACCCGCTCCCGGCGCTCTCCGCAACGGCGTGGGACTGCCCGGCCGCCGATGCGTTTGTGGAGGGGGCTTCCGCCGAGGCGGCTCGGCTTGCCGGAGCGGCGGAGACCATGCGTGACGCCGCCGCATCACTCGAGGCGGCCGCCGCCGCCCAGCGTCTCGCCGAGGCGGCAGCGGCGTCCGAGGCGGCCGCCGAGGATGCGGTCGCGTCGGCCGTCTCCCCTGGCGATGCGGCCCCACCTGGGATCGAGTAGATGCAACTCGTCACCCGAAGCGACCGGGGAGAACAGGAGGTCGATGTTGCGCTTGCGGAGGGGCTCACGCTTGGCGCCATCGGCGGCGCACTGCTCGGTGGAGACGCCCCGTCACCTGCCCTCCTTGTCGATGGCAGGCTGTTCAGCGGCGATCTCCCTGTCGCCGACGTTGGGATATCTGCCGGCGCCGTGCTCTCGGCCCACCCGGTGGCGTCCGGCGCAGGGGTCGTGGAGCTCCGGGTGGTTGCCGGCCCCGGCGCCGGGCTCAGCGTCCGGCTCGCCGCCGGGCTCCACCTGATCGGGAGCGGACCGGGCGCAACCGTGGCGCTCCGCACCCCGGCGGTGCGGCCACACCACGGGATGCTCGAGGTGACTCCGGGGGGCCGGGTGAGCGTGGTCACCGCGGCAGGCGCTCGGCGCCCGCTGCTGGCTGCGGGGCTGGTCCGCATCGGCGGCTCCCTGCTCGAGTGGGCCCCGATCGCCGCAGACCCTCCCGAGCCGCTTCGTACCATGCCGGGACTCCGGGGCACCGTTCCCTTCAACCGCCCGCCGCGGGTGATCACCGAGCACCCCGCCACCACCATCCCGCTCCCGACCGCCGCGGCGGCGCCGCCGCCGCGGGCACGCATCGGGCTGGTGGCGCTCATCGTCCCGATCCTGTTCGGGATCACGATGGCGGTGGTCGTTCACCCCAGGATGGCGCTCTTCGCCCTGCTCGGACCGGTGATGATGTTCGCCGGTTGGGCCGACGATCGCCGCAGGGCGAGGAGGTTCCGCCGCACATCGGCCGTGGAGCTGGCGGCTGCCGTCGCCACGTTCGAGCAGTCGCTGGACCGGGCCCGCACCATCGAGGTGTTGCGCCGCCGCCGCACCCACCCCACCCTCGGTGAGCTGGCCACGGTGGCCGGTGGCGGCTCTTGTCTCTGGGAGCGACGACCGTGGCACGGCGACTTCATGCGGCTCGTCATCGGATATGGCGCCCCGGGGTGGCGGCCACCGCTTGTCGGCGACCCTGCGGTCGCCCCACCCGAGGTGGTTGAGGCGATCGCCCTCCGGAGCCGGCTCCCCACCACCTCGGTGACGGTTGCGCTCAGGGCACCCGCCGTCGTCGGCATCGCCGGCGAGCGCACTGCCGCCCTCGACTTGGCCCGCAGTCTCGTGGTGCAGGCGGCCATGCACCATGGACCTGCGGATCTGCGCATCGCCGTTGTCACCGACCAGGCGGCCCGCTGGGACTGGGCGAAATGGCTGCCCCATACCGTCGCCGAGGGAGGCGGCGAGCGACGGTTGCTTGCGGCGACCCCTGAGGAGGTGGGCCGGCTCGCCGCGCTCGTCGGGCCACCACCGCCCCCGCCGCCCGCCCCGGGTCTGCTTGGTGCGACGCCGGTGGCGGCGCCGCAGGGGACCCGGTCAGAGCGGCTCACCCTGCTGGTTGTCGACGTACCCGACCTCACCTCGCAGGAGGGGGCGCCGCTGCGACGGCTTCTCTCCGGCCGCCGCGGCGGGATGGCAGGGATCGTCATCGCCGCAACCCGAACCCGGCTCCCCTCGATGTGCACCACGGTCGCCCTCGTCACCCCTGGGACGGTGCGCTGCACCGGCACCGAGGACGGCGATGTCGAGCTGATCGGCGCCGGGGCCGCCGAGCCGGTGGCGAGGGGCGTCGCTCGCCGTCTCGCCGGGTTCGACGACCCTGAGGTGCGGGAGCCCGGCGCCGAGCTCCCCGCAGCAGTCGCCCTACTCGACCTGCTCGGGATGGCGCAGCCGACTGCGGAGGCGATTGCCGCCAGGTGGCGGGCAGGGGGGTCCGCCCCCGCCATCGCCGCACCAGTCGGGGTCACCGAGGCGGGTCCGCTCATGGTCGATCTGGTGCGTGACGGGCCGCACGGGCTTCTCGCCGGGACCACCGGGTCGGGGAAGAGCGAGCTGCTGCGGACGCTCGTCGCCTCGCTTGCGGCAACGGTCGATCCCGAGCACCTCACGTTTGTCCTCATCGACTACAAGGGCGGGAGCGCCTTCGACGCCTGCGCCGGGCTGCCCCACACGGTCGGGGTGGTGACCGATCTCGACGACCGGTTGGCCGAGCGGGCGTTGCGCTGTCTCGAGGCGGAGCTACGTCACCGCGAGCAACGGTTGCGGGAGGCGGGAGCAGATCACCTCGCCGCCTACCTCGCCTCTGACCGCACCGAGCCGCTGCCGCACATGGTGATCGTCGTCGACGAGTTCGCCGCCCTCGCCAGGGAGCTGCCCGACTTCATGGACGCCCTGGTTGACATCGCCGGGAGGGGTCGCAGCCTCGGGGTCCATCTCCTGCTCGCCACCCAGCGCCCGGCCGGTGTCGTCCGCGAGACGATCAGGGCCAACACCAACCTGCGCATTGCCCTCCGTGTGCAGGACCGCACGGACTCGGCGGATGTCCTCGGCGATCCCGGGGCGGCGGCCATCGCCCGCTCACAGCCGGGGCGCGGTCTCGTGCGGCTCGGACCCGGCGAGGTGATCCCGTTCCAAACCGCCCTGGTGAGCGGACCGATCGAGGATGGTGGGGTGGCGCCGATCCGCACCAGGCCGTTTCGGTTTGCGCTCGAGCAGGAGCCCTTTCCCCAGCCGTCGCCCAGCATGGCAGCGGGTGGCCCCACCCAGCTCGAGGCGATTGTCGCCGCCGTTGTGCGAGCCGCCGAGGTCACCGGCATGCGACCGGCCCGCCGGCCGTGGCCCGACCCGCTGCCGGCCCATCTCACCGTCGCAGACCTCCCCTCCGCCGATCGTCCCACGGTGTGGTCCGTGCCTGTCGGTCTGCGCGACGAACCGGATCGGCAGCGCCAGGTGACGCATTGGTGGAGCCCGGACGACGGCCCTCTGCTGGTATACGGTCTCACCGGGTCGGGGACAACGACTGCGCTCGCCGCGCTCGTCATCGGGCTTGCCAAGACCGCCCCACCGTCGCAGCTGCACGCATACGTCCTCGACTTCGATGCGGGAGGAACGGCTCCTCTCGCCGGGTTACCGCAGGTCGGGGCAGTGGTAGGTCCGGCGCAGCGGGAGCGGCAGGTCCGCCTCATCCGCCGTCTGGCCTCGGAGGTGGAGCGACGCAAGGCCGGTCTGGCGGCGCACCCACCCGTCGAGAAGCCGTGGCCCCGTGTCGTGGTCGCCGTCGACAACTTCGCCGGGTTCACCGGCGCCTTCGACGCCGCCACCGACGCATCGGTGCGAGAGGCGATGGCCCGGATCATCGGTGACGGGCCCGGTGTCGGTGTTGTGGCGGTGGTCACCGCAACCCGCACCAACGCCGTCCCGCTGGCGCTGGCGAGCGCCGTCCCCAACCGGCTCGTGCTGCGGATGGCCGATCCGCTCGCCGCCGCCGCCCTCGGTCTGCGGAGCATCCCCGGCGACCTTCCGGTGGGGCGGGCGATCGACGTCACAGACCGGCGCGAGATCCAGTTGGCGGTCCCTCACCCTGACGGCGTGGCCGCCGCGGTTGCGGAGGTTGCCGCAACGGTGGCGGTGGCCGGTGATGACCCGTCGTCATTGCCCGCCCCGGTGGAGGATCTCCCCATCGACGTCCCGGCGAGCCGCATCGCCGGTCAGTGGCGCATCGGCGAGGAGCGGTGGTTCCTCCCGGTCGGTATCGGCGACACCGACCTCGCCGTAGTCGGCTTCTCACTGGGTCCCGGCGATCACGTGCTGATCGCAGGTGAGGCGCGCAGCGGCCGCAGCAGCCTGCTGGCCACCATCGCCGCATTGGCCTTGCAGGGTGACGGCGGTGTCAACGTCACCGCGGTTGCGCTGCGACCGTCGCCGCTTCGCACCGTCGCCGAACGGATCACGCTCGTCACCGAGTCGGCCGAGCTCCCAGCCCTCGACGGTCTTGCGGAGCGTCCCGGCCCGCAGCTCGTTCTCGTCGACGACGCCGACGCCGTGGACGACAACGGGGTGCTGCTGCGGTTGGCCCACAGCAGACGCCCCGACCTCCACGTCATCGCCGCTGGGCGCCGCGACCTGAAGACGCACTACCAGCACTGGGCAAAGGAGCTGTGCCGCTCCCGCATCGGGTTGTGGCTGCGGCCGAGCCCAGGGCTCGACGGCGATCTGTGGAGCACCCCGATGCCGCGCCACGTCCCCGCCGTCATGCCGCACGGGCGCGGGTTCCTGGTGGGCGATGGCAGGGTCGAGGTCGTGCAGACGGCACGGGTGTAGGGCCACTGTTGGGGAACGATCGCCGCGGCGACGGCGTTGTGTCGGCATGCGCTCGCTTCCCGTTCTCGCCGCGTTTGCGCTCGTGGTGGCCGGCTGCGGTGACGGGGGCGGCGAGACCCGGGCAACCCCGGCACCGTCGTCGACGACCGTAGCGGCGCCGGTGTCGCAGACCGGGTTCACCTTCCCGCCGTCGCCCGAGACGCCGACCGGTCCGCTGCCACCCGTTCTCGCCCGCCAGCTCGACGAGCTGTTCGAGGGACTCCGGGTGGGCGTCGGGGTCGAGGCCCTTGAGCTGATCGGGGAGAGCGGCGACGCCAGGGTGGCGTGGCTGCTCGCCGACATCCTGCGCTTCGTGGGCGGCGACGGGGCGGCGGCGGCGGTTGCCGCATTCGAGCGCCTCACCGGCGCCGACGTTGCCGCCGATCCACTCAGCGCCCGCAGCCCGTGGCAGAGCGTGACCAACCACCTCATCGCCTGGGACCTTCCCGCCCCGCCCGGCTACCTGGAATGGAAGCGGATCCCCTTCGAGCTGATCGACCCGAGGTGGACGCCGTTCTTCGATGATACCGGCGCCGCCATCGACTGGCGCCACGTCTCGTGGGGAGGGGTGCTCATCGACGACCGACCTCTCGGCGACCCCAACCCATGCCCGGCCGGCTGTATCCCGGCGCTCGACGACCCGGCGGTGACCCCGGCCGACGAGGGCTCGTGGTACCCGGACGACGGGATCGTGTTCGGGCTGGTGATAGGCGGCGAGGCGCGGGCCTACCCGAAGAACCTGATGGAAGTGCACGAGATGGTCAACGACACCCTCGGCGGTCGGCGCATCGCCATCCCGTACTGCACCCTGTGCGGATCGGCGCAGGCCTACCTCACCGACGAGGTACCCGGCCGGGTCGACCCGCTCGTGCTGCGCACATCGGGGCTGCTGAGCCGGTCCAACAAGGTGATGTACGAGCTGACCACGCTCTCGGCGTTCGACACGTTCCTCGGGACGGCGGTCTCCGGCCCGCTCCAGGACGAGGGGGTGGAGCTCGACATGGTGGCGGTGGTGACCACGACCTGGGGTGACTGGAAGGCGGCGCACCCTGGCACCACGATCGTCGCCCGTGACGGCGGCATCGGGCGCTCATACCCGGACGATCCGCTCCAGGGGCGGGACAGCGCCGGCCCCATCTTCCCCATCGGCGACACCGACCTCCGGCTGGCGGCCCAGGAGCAGGTGCTCGGGGTCATTGCCCCGGACGGCATCCCGGTGGCGTTCCCGGTGGCGGCGGCCACAGCCGCCATCGACGGGGGCGGTGAGGTGGAGCTGGCAGGGGTGCGGGTTGTGGTCGACGGCGGCGGTCTGCGCACCGAGACCGTTGCCGGCGAGCCGCTGCCCAGCCATCAGGCGTTCTGGTTCGCCTGGAGCCAGTTCCAGCCCGACACCGTGCTGTGGCGCTTGCCGTGACCGACGACGGGGCGGGCGTTCCCGGCGCCCGTGCCGTCAGGGCGCCATGCGAAACGGCGGGTACTCGTCCGTGAGCGAGTAGAGCCACGCCGTCACTCGCACACCCCAGCGGATGGTGCCGACGGCGAAGTCGAAGATGCCGCGCGGCAGGGTCCCGGTGAAGGCGACAGCGAAGTACCCAACCCACACCGCGATGAGCGCCGCCAGCTCGACGAAGGCGAGCACGATCAGGAGCGGGATGGCGGCGATGGGTTTGACGAGGAGAATGCCGAGAACGGCAAACAGCCTGCTGCGAGGGCCGGGCTGCTCTCTCGAGACCATGCGCACGCCATAGCCTTCGGCTTCCAAGGCGAACGGCGGGTATTCGTCGCGCAACGTCACCAACCAGCCGGTGGTGCGCGTCTGCCACTGCAAGACCCGTACCGGGAACGAATAGAAGAACTCGGGCAGCTCGCCGGTGAAGGCGATGATCCAATAGCCGACGTATCCGATGGCGGCGACGGCGTACGACAGCAGAATGAGGATCACGATGTGGGGCAGCAGCAGCAGCGCCTTCAGGAAGAACACGATGCCGAGCACGGCAAGACCCCTGCTGCGCCGACCGTCGCCGTAGTCCGCCTCTAGGTCGATGGGGTACACGGCATCTCCTCCCGGGATACGCACGGCGAGTCTACGAGCGGACGGGGCCGCCACGGTGCCGGCGCCGATCGGCGTGGGTACCCTGCGGCTCATGAACCAGCGATATCGAGCCATCCTCCGTCTCCGCGCAGTGCGTTCCTACCGGCGCGACGTCCTCGACGGGTCGACCATCGCCGCCATCCTGGAGGCGGCCCGCTGGACCGGCTCATCCAAGAACGGCCAGCGCTGGTCGTTCGTGGTGGTGACCGATCCGGTGCAGCGCGACCGGCTGGCGAGTTGTGGCGACTTCACCGATCCGATTCGTAACGCCCCGCTCACGATCGCCCTGGTACAGGAACCGGACGGGCACGAGTTCGACATCGGTCGGCTAGCGCAGAACATCATGATCGCCGCAGATGCGCTCGGTGTGGCCTCGTGCCCTGTCACGCTGCACCGCGACGCAGATGCGGCGGCGGTCCTCCAGCTCCCAGATCGGGCCCGCTGCCGGTACGCCGTCACCCTCGGTCTTGCGGCGCCAGGAGCCGGCGCCCCCCGTATGGGTGGGCGCAGACCGCTCGAGGATCTCGTCCATTATGACCGCTACCAGAGCGAGGGAAACACCGGCTGACAGTCTGCGTCGGAATGAGCCGAATTCCCTAGCCGTGGCGCCCGACAGGGGCATAGAATCCGGGACCTCGCATCTGTCGGTAGGCTGTCCCTGGCACCTTGGGGGGGTTGGGAAGGCGTGAGGCTGCGCATCATCGCTATCGGGATTCTCGGTGCCGTCATCCTCGGCGGCGCCTTTGTGGGGCGCGGGCTCATCCTCAACGGCAGCGGCGGGGGTTGGTCGCACGAGTCGGGAGACGTGTGGCTCGCCGAGCGGGCCCTGTCGGCGTCGTTCGACCAGGGCCGGCCCAACCTCACCTTTGTCGTCGAGGCCCGTGAGGGTGATGTCGACAGCACTCCGGTGGTTGATGCGGCCCTCGAGTTCATCGAGTTGCTCGGGTCACGCCCCGGTGTCGAGGACGTCTCCTCCTACTGGACACTCGGCAGACCCGACTGGCTGAAGAGCCAGGACGGGACGGCGGCGCTGATCACCGCTCATATCCCCGGCGCCTCCGCCGACATCGCCAAGCGGGCCACCAACGTGAGCAACGTCGTGCGCAACGCGGACGACGCCATTGAGATCAGCGTCGGTGGGGAGGCCATCCTCCACGCCGACATCCAGCGCTCGCTCCGCTCGACCGTGCTCCCGCTCGCCGCTGCCGCCATGGTGTCGCTCGTGCTTGTTCTCCTCTTCCTCGGCAACGTGAGGGCAACGGCACTCGTCGGTGTCGCCGCCGCTCTGGCGGTGGCGCTCGGGCTGCTGGGGGCGCGTGGTGTCGCCGAGTTCCGCGAGATGCCCGTGCTCTCCGTCATCGTCGGTGCGGCGCTGGCCTGGGGGCTGGCCACCGCAGGGGGGCTGGTGGTGATGGCACGATTCATCGCCGAGCGCCACGCCGGTCTCGATCGCCAACGGGCCGTCGTCGCCACCGTGGCGACAGCGGGACGCACCGTCGCCATCGCCTCCGTGGCGGCGGCAGCGGCTGGCTTTGCCCTGTGGCCGCTCCCGACGGCGCTGTTGCGGTCGACCGGCTACACGCTTGGGATCGCCGGCGTCGCCGCCGCTTTGAGCACCGTCGTCGGTCTCGGGGTGCTGCTGGCCGTGGTCGGGGTGCGGGTGGTGCGTGACGAGGGCTCCACGGCCGTCACCCGTGCGACGCGGCAGATCGACCGGGTGTCGTCGCAGGTGCGGCGCCACCCCGTGGTGGCTAGCGTTCTCCTCCTCGCCGTGCTCGCACCGGCTGTGGTGAGCATCGGCGAGGTGCGGACGGGCGAGCCGACACCCCTCAGTCTTGCCGCGGGTGCGCCGAGCCGCCGGGTGGCCCAGATCGTGTCATCGACGTTTGCCGCAGACGAGGTGGCGGCGCCGTTTGTGGTCGCCCACAGCCTTGTCGACATCCCTGGCGTGAAGGATCTCACCACCGCATACGCCGCCGCCCTGTCCGAGATCGATGGTGTCGTGCGGGTCGACTCGCTCGAAGGCTCGTTTGTCGCCGGGGCGCCGATCGACGTGGCGGGTCAGATCAGCCGCCGGTTCCGCGGCGATGAGGCCACCTGGTTCAACGTCCCCGTCGAAGGCAACCCGACTGGCCCGGTCGCGGTGGCGGTCACTAAGGCGATAAGCGACCTGGAGGCCCCGTATCGTGTGACCGTCGCCGGTCCGGCCGCCCGCGAGATTGCGACTGTCGCAGCCGTCGACAGCCGGGTGCCTTGGCTTGTCGCCCTTCTCGTCGTGGGGTCGGTGCTGCTGGTGACGTGGCTCCTGCGCAGCTGGAACGCCGCGGTGCGGGCGGTCATCGCAGCGCTGCTGATGACGGCCGCCGCCGGGATGATCGTGTGGCTCGGGTTTGCCGAGGGGTTCCTCGCTTCCGTGCTCGGATTCTCCAAGGGCGGGACCATCGGCGCTGTCGGACCCCCGATCGCATGGGCCCTTGGTGCTGGGATAGCCTCCGCCTTGCTCATCCTCGGCTGGGGCTCGATCCGCGAGGTGTTCGACGCCACCCAGGACAGCATCCGTTCCCCGCTGGTCGGGCTGGCGGAGACGGCACGGCTTCACACGGAGGCGGCCGTGCTCGTGCTCGTGCCGTTCGTGCCGCTGCTGTTTACGGCGTGGAACACCGGCAAGCTGATCGGAGCAGCGACGGTTGGGACCGGTTTCCTCACCGCCACCGCTGGTCGCTTCGTCGCCCTCCCTGCGTTCTCTGCGTTCGCTCCGCAGCGGCTGTGGCCCATCGACCTCGAGGGACGGGTGCGCAGGGTCTACACCCCGACCCCGGCTCTGGTCAGCCTTCTGGCGGCGATGCCTGGCACCGAGCCGCCGCCTGTCTCCACCGACGCTCCCGCTGAGACCCCGTCCGTGGCTCCGTACCAGGTGCCCGCCGCGGCGAAGCCGGTCGCCCCCGTGCCGGCGCCGGCGCCGGTCGCCGTGCCGGCAGTGTCTGGGCCGGCGGTAGTCGAACCGGCCGCATCCGAGACCGTGGCCAAGCCGGCCGCATCCAAGACTGCTGCATCCAAGACTGCGGCCAAGCCGGCCGAACCCAAGCCGGCTGCATCCAAGACTGCGGCCGAGCCGGCCGAACCCAAGACTATGGCCGAGCCGGCTGCACCCATGACAGCCGCCGAGCCGGCTGCACCCGTTACGGCCGCGCCGACACCTGCCGACGCCCCTGCGTCGCCCCCCGCAATGGAGAAGGTCCGGGAGGTGCCGGTGGCGGAACCCGTCGCCGCGTCGGTTGCGATCGAGCCGGTCGAGGAGCAGGCGGCCCCAGCCGCGGCGTCGCCCGACGGCGAGCCCGCCGTTACCGAGGTCTCGCAGCCGCTCCCGCCGCCCGTCATGGATGCCGAGGCGGCCGACGAGCTCGCTCCCGCCGGCGCCGGCGCAACAGTTGATGTCGCCAGCCTCACCGCATCGGTCATCGCCGCCCTCAACTCACCGGTCCCGTTCACCACCGAGATCGGTGAGGCGTACGTCGCCAACCCGGCCAACAACCTGTCGCGGGTGATGGAGGCGATCCTGCGTGATGCCTCCCAACGGGGCGGCGACGAGGTCCTGGTCTACGGCCACGCCTCGCGCGACCGCTATCGCTGGATGGTCGTCGACAGCGGGCCGAGCAGCGACAACGATGCGGATCGGGCCCACACCCTCGCAGAGGCGCAACGGTTTATCCGACGTGTCGGGGGTATCGTCGACTGCCGTCTCGAGGGCGACTTCACGGTGTTTATCGTCGAGATCCCGATGGCGAGCTGACCCTCTCCGGCGTCGCGCAGCGCCGGAAGGAAACGTCACCCAATGCCGGCTGGCTCCGCTACAGTGATATGGCGCTGTTCGGCGCCACCATCCGCAGAGGGGTCGGGGTGGTCGTGTCGCAGCGAGTTGCTGTGTGTGAGGAGCGGTGACCGCAACCTCGCCTCGTACCGTCGAGTGGTAGCGCCGGTGCGGGGAATCATCCCTGGGCCAGGGATGGCAATGAGGGCGTCGCCGATGTCACCTGGGGGGGGATCGTGACTCTGGAGAGTCTGTCTATAGAGGGGACGTTCGCCGCCGCCGTCGCCCGCACCGTCGGTCCCGTGATCGGGGCGGCGGGGAGGCGTCCGACGGTGAGCGTCGTCGTACCGACGCTGAACGAGGCGAGAAACCTGCCGCATGTGCTGCCGCGGCTGCCCGACATCGTCGACGAGGTCGTGATCGTCGACGGTCGCTCGACGGACGACACCGTCGAGGTGGCGCGCCGGCTGAGGCCCGATTGCATCGTCGTTCTCGAGACCACTCCCGGCAAGGGGGCCGCCCTCCGCACCGGGTTCGCCGCCACAACCGGCGACATCATCGTGATGCTCGACGGCGACGGATCCACCGACCCTGCGGAGATCCCAGCCTTCGTCGGGCTGCTCACCTCGGGGGCCGACTTCGTCAAGGGTTCCCGCTTCATACAGGGTGGCGGGACCGCTGACATGGAGTGGCACCGCTGGTTTGGCAACCGCATCCTCACAGCCCTGGTCAACCTGTTGTTTCGCGGTCGCTACTCGGACCTGTGTTACGGCTACAACGCGTTCTGGCGGGAGGCGATGGCTGTGGTGGACCCGGCGGTGGACGGGTTCGAGGTTGAGACGTCCATGAACATCAGGGCATTGCGCGCCTCGCTGCGGGTCGCCGAGGTCCCCAGCTACGAGAGCTCGCGGATCAGCGGGACGAGCAACCTCAGGGTCGTGCGCGACGGGCTGCGGATTGCCAGAACCATCATCGGCGAACTGCACCGGCCCCGACCGGCGCTCGCCGCAACGCCGAGCGGCGTGGTGCGTCTCGGTGAGCACAGGGTGCGGCGCACGGGCCGGGCGGGGCGTGCAGGCCGATGAGCGTGTTTCGAGCGGGAGCGCTGCCTACGGGCGGGGTGATGACGGCTCGCCGCGTCGGACGGCGCCGGAAGCCGCTCCCCGCCGACGTCTTCGAGCCGGTCATGGTCGGCGTCGTCGACGTTGCCGGGCCCATCCCTGCCATCACCACCGCACTCGACCCCAACGGCGACGCATACCGATACGCCCTCTCGTACGTGCGATGGGGTGGCATCGCCGTCGGTGTCGCCGCCGTCTCGCTCTCCCCATCGGGTGTCACCGCCGCAGAGCACGCCGCCGCCATCTGGGCCGCCCTCGAGAAGCCGCTGCGACGTCATGCCACAACCGGTGGGGTGACGATCGCTCCCCTCGGCGAGTTCGGTCTTGGTGAGCCGGCGCAGTCTCGTTCCCACCCGGCCCCGCCCCACGTCACTGTGATCGTGGCGACTCGTGACCGTGCGGCACTGCTCGACCGGTGTCTGCAGTCGCTGTTGGCCCTCCCGTACCCGTCGTTCGATGTCATCGTGGTCGACAACGCACCGGCTACGGACGAGACGTCACGGCTCGTCGCCGAGCGCTACGGGGAAGAGCCGAGGCTGCGTCGCATCCACGAGGACCGCCCCGGGCTGGGGATCGCCCACAATGCAGGGCTCGCCGTTGCCTCCGGGTCGATCGTTGCCTTCACCGACGACGATGTCGTTGTCGACGCACACTGGCTCGACGCACTGGTCTCCCCGTTCATGGACTCCCAAGTGGGCTGCGTCACCGGGATGATCGTCCCGGCACGGCTCGACACCGTGGCGCAATGGTGGCTCGAGGGCTACGCAGGCTTCTCGAAAGGCTTCGAGCCACAGATCTACGACCTCGACTGCAACCGGCCCACCGATTCCCTCTTCCCCTATGCCGCAGGCAAGCTCGGCTCAGGCGCCAACATGGCGTTCCGCACCGACGTGCTTCGTGCGATGGGTGGTTTCGACATCGCCCTCGGCGCAGGCAGCGGGGCATTCGGCGGCGACGACCTGGCCGCCTTCTTCGAGGTGGTCACCAAGGGGCACCGGCTCGTCTACCAACCTGCGGCGATGGTGCGCCACGACCACCACGCCACCGAAGGGGCCCTCCGTCGCCAGGTGTTCGGCTACGGAGCCGGTCTCACCGCCTTTCTCACCCGCACGGTGATCGAGCAGCCGTCCCGCATCATCCCCATGATCGCCAGGGCCCCGAAGGCGCTGCGGTATGCGACAGCTCCCAGCTCCGATCGCAACCGGCGCCGCCCGCAGGACTTCCCGACCGGGTTGCGGGTGCGCGAGCTCGCCGGAATGGCGGTCGGTCCTGGCGCCTACCTGCGGACCCGGTGGCGTCGCCGTCACTTCACCTCGACCGTCACCGGATCCACCGGCGAGGTCTGATCCATGCCGCATGCGGTGCCGATCCTCATGTATCACTCCGTCTCGGATGTGGCCACCCCCCGCTTTCGCCGGTGGACGGTCAGCCCCTCCCACTTTGCGGCGCACATCGAGCACCTTGCTGTCGGTGGCTACACGGCGATCACTGTCGACCAGTATGCGCGATGTCTCGACGGGTCGGTCCCGCTACCCGAACTGCCCGTTGTGATCACCTTCGATGACGGGTACGCCGACTTCCGCAGCGCCGCGCTCCCGGTGCTGCGCCACTACGGGCAACGTGCCACCCTGTTCATCACCGCCGGGTACATCGGGGGAACGAGCGAGTGGCTGATCCGGGAGGGGGAGACCGGGCGGCCGATGTTGACCTGGACGGATCTGGAGGCGATGGCCGGTGACGACCTGGAGTACGCCGCCCACGGGCACAGCCACAGACAGATGGACACGTTGCCGCTGGCGGTGGCGGCCGCCGACATCGCCGTAGGGCGCACCGAGGTGGAGCGCCGCCTCGGCGTCACCGTCACGACGTTCGCCTACCCCCACGGATATTCGACGGCGCCGCTGCGCTCGGCACTGCGGGACATGGGCTTCTCGGCGGCCTGCGCTGTCGAGCATGCCATGAGCTCTCCGGCCGACAACCGCTACGCCATGGCACGGATTGTCGTGGCCGCCGGCACGGACACCACGGCGCTCGCCGCCATGCTGCGGGGCGACGGCCTCCCCGTGGGCCCAAAGCCGGCCGGGGTGCGCCGCCCGGTGTGGCGGTTGGTGCGCCGGGTGCGCCTTGCCACCGGCATCGACCCTGTCCATCTGCCGCCGGTCAGCGCAGTCTGAGCCGAACGTCGCATGACCGGCAACGTCTCCGTCCACACACCCGCACCGCGCGACGTCTGGCGGCGCGTGATGGCGGCGGACCCGTTTGCCCTCGTCACCCAGTCGCCTGAGTGGCTCGACACGATGGTCGCAGCAGGACGCTGGGTGGACGCCAGCCGTCTGTACGTCACGGGCGACGGTCGGGAGCTCGTGCTCCCGCTGGCCCGTAGGTCCGGCGCCGGTCGCTGGGGGCCGCAGGCCTCGTACGGCGAGGGCTGGGGGATGGGCGGGCTGCTTGCCCCTGGTGGGCCGGTTGCAGCTGACGCAGCGGCTGTGCTCGACGACCTCGCCGTGTCAGCGTCGGTGGCAACGGCGATCCGCCCCAACCCGCTGCTTGCGGCGTCGTGGCGCACCGCCGCCGACGGGCGCCGCATCGTCGCCCTTCCCAAGCGCGCCCACGTCCTCGATCTTGACGGCGGCGCAGACGTCGTGTTCACCCGGCGCTTTGGAGGAAGTGCCCGCAGAGGTGTCCGGGGGGCGGAGCGGGCGGGAATCGAGGTGGTGCGCGACACCGACGGCTCGCTGGTCCCGCTGTTCTACGACTTGCTGCTGCGCTCCTTCGACCGGTGGGCGGAGCGCTCCCGCGAGCCCCCATGGCTGGCGCGTGCCCGTGGCAGGATACGGGACCCGCTGCGCAAGTTCGAGATGATGCGGCGACAGCTTGGCGACGCCTTCCGTCTCTACGTGGCATTTGTCGAGGCGAGACCGGCGGCGACGATTCTCGTGCTGGTCGGCGCCAACGCCCACTACACCCGCGGTGCCATGGACGACATCGTCGTCGCCAACCGCAGACCAAACGAGCTGCTCCACTGGGTTGCGATACGGGAGGCATGCGAGTCCGGTTGCGGCTTCTACCACATGGGCGAGTCCGGCACGTCCGTGTCGCTGTCGCGCTTCAAGGAGAAGTTCGGCGCCCGACCGGTCGAGTATGCGCAATACCGCATCGAGCGGCTGCCGCTCACCGCCGCAGACCGCACCGTGCGCACCGCCGTCAAGCGCGTCATAGGCTTCCGCGATGCGTGAGCGGCGGATGCGACCAGGACGTGCCGGCGCCGTCCTGGCGGTGTCGGCGCTCCTGCTCGGTGGCTCGAGCATCGCCGTTCCGGTCCTTCCGAGCGGCGTCGCCGCAGGCGACGACGCCGCGTGGCGGCTCGTCTTCCGGGACGAGTTCGAAGTGGGTGTGCTCGACCCGCAGCGATGGACGACCTGTTACTGGTGGGCGACGGACGGGTGCAACATCGGCACAAGCGGCGAGGTGGAGTGGTACCAACCTGGCAACGTTACGGTTGACAGAGGGGTGTTGCGGCTTACCGCCCGGCGGCAGCCGATCGTCAACGACGACGGCGAGCGGTTTGCCTACACCTCCGGGATGGTCTCCACCGGGCGCGCCACCCCCGATCGGGGTGTCCCGCCGCTGTTCGCCTTCACCTACGGTCTGGCCGAGGTCCGGGCGAGGCTGCCGGCGGGAGCGGGTCTGTGGCCGGCGTTCTGGCTGCTTGCGCTCGATCACCAGTCCCGGCCAGAGATCGACGTGATGGAGGTGCTGGGCAACGACATCACGACGCTGCGGGTGCACTACCACTCCGTCGTCGACGGCGAGCGGGTGAGCGGCGGGGAGCGCATCGCCGCATCCGATCTCAGCGCCGGGTGGCACACCTACGCCGTCGACTGGTCGCCGCAGCGCATCGTCTGGTACCTCGATGGCGTCGCCAAGTGGTGGGTCGAGGATCCGTCGGTCATCTCGAACGAGCCGATGTACCTGATCCTCAACCTCGCCGTTGGCGGCGACTTTGCCGGAGCCCCCACCGCCGCCACCATGTTCCCCAGCAGCTACCTGATCGAGTATGTGCGAGTTTGGCAGCGGGCCGGGGCATGATCGCCTCCCGTCTCGCCGCCTCATTCCAGATGCCGCTGCTGCGCAACGGCTACGCCCTTGCCGCCAACACGATCGTCACCGCAGGTCTGGGGGCCGCCTACTGGGTGCTGGCGGCCCGGCTGTTCGGCGCCGAGGAGGTCGGTGTCGGCGCCGCACTCATCGCAGCGATGACCTTCCTCACTTCGCTCGCAGGCCTCAACCTCAACAATGCCCTCAACCGCTTCCTCCCCTCAGCCGGAGCGGGGACTCGCCGCCTTCTGGTCGGGGCGTATGCAGTGACCGTCCCGCTCGCTGCGCTTGCCGCTGTCGTGTTTGTCGCCGGTGTCGACGTGTGGGCCCCTGGGTTGGCGGTGGTGCGGACATCGCCGCTGGCCGTCCTCGGCTTCGTGGCGGCGACCGCCACCTGGACGGTGTTCGTCCTGCAAGATGCCGCCCTCGCCGGGTTGCGCAGGGCGACGTGGATCCCGATCGAGAACGGGATCTACGGCGTCGCCAAGCTGGCGCTCATCGTCGCCCTCGCCGGGCTGTCGAGCGGGGCCGCCATCTTCGCCTCGTGGACCCTTCCGCTCGTCGCCGTCGTCATCCCCGTCAATTACCTCATCTTCCGCAAGGCCATCCCCGAGCATGTCGCCGCAGGACGGGGCTCCGCATCCGGGGTCGGCGCCGGCACGGTGGCCCGCTTCGCCGGTGCCGACTACGCCGCATCGCTTCTGTGGCTCGCCACCACCGACCTGCTCCCCGTTGTCGTGCTCGAGCTGGCGGGGGCCGCGGTCAACGCCTACTTCTACCTGGCGTGGACCATCGCATACACGCTGTACCTGGTGAGCCGGAGCATGGGGGTGTCGCTCGTCACCGAGGGGGCGCTCGAACCCGCCAAGCTGACCGGCTACAGCCGCAGGGTCATCGTGCAGACTGCGGCGCTCATCGTCCCGGCGGTCGGGGTGCTTGTGGTGGTGGCGCCGCTTGTGCTCTCCGTGTTTGGCGCCGACTACGCCAGGGAGGCGACGGCGACGCTTCGCCTGCTTGCGCTGTCCGCCGTTCCGAACGTCATCGTTTCGACGTTTGTGGCGATCGCCAGGGTGGAGCGGCGGATGAGGGCGCTGATGGTGCTCAACGGGCTCCTCGGTGTGATGGTGATGGGTCTCACCGCCGTGCTGCTGCCGAAGTGGGGGGTCGTCGGGGTCGGCTGGGCGTGGCTGATCACAGAGACGGTGCTGGCGACGGCGCTGCTGGCCGGCCCGCTGCGCCCGCTGTGGCTCCCGGTCGTCACCGACCATCCTTTGGTGCGCCGTCTCGCCGCCACCTTCGGTCCAAGCCGCCGGCTCGTCAGGAAGAGCAGCGACGTCGCCGAGCGGCTCCCCGACCTGCTCGCAACCGTCGACGCCGCGGCGACCACAGGGCAGCGGTGGCGGGTGGCCGGGCATCTGCCGACGGACCTCGAGATCGTGGTGGCGTCACTCGAATCCGATGGCGACGCCCCACCCGCCGTCGTCAAGCTCGCCGCAGAACCGGAGGCGTCGCCCGGTCTGGCTGCCGAGGCGGCGGCGATCGAGGAACTGCGCCGTCTTCCCGGTCTCGAGGAGTGGCGGCGGCTCGTACCCGCCGTGCTCGTCACCGGCGCAGACGACGGGCTGGCATTCTTCATCGAAGACCGGCTACCCGGCACCGACGCCAGGACGGCGGCGGTCTCGCCTGACGCCACCACACGGTTGGTTGCTGAGGCGGCGGCGGCGATCGCCCCGCTGCACAGGGCGACGGCGCAGCCGTGCGTCGTCGATGCGGCGATGCTGCACCGCTGGGTCGGTGAGCCGCTCGCCGACGTCGCCAGGTTGCTCGAGGGCCCGGGGCGGCGGCGACGGGAGAGCGGGCTCGATGCCCTCGGTGTCGAGTTGGAGACGAGCCTGCTCGGGGCAGACGTCACCGAGACCTGGATACACGGCGACTACTGGTTGGGCAACCTGCTCGTGGATGACGACAACCGCATCACCGGCATCGTCGATTGGGGGCAGACCGAGCGTCACGGGCTCCCCACCTCGACCTCGGCCACCTGGTGCTGACCGCAAGGGTGCTCACCCACGGGCGCCAGTTCGGTCAGGTGGTGGTGGATGCGCTCGCCGATCCCGACTGGACCACTACCGAGCGCACCGCCCTGGCGCAGCCGCCGCCGATCCTCGATGGCGGCGCCGCCGCCGAGCGCATCGTCATTCTGCTCACCTGGCTACGCCACGTTGCCTCGAACGTCCGCAAGTCGGCTCGCTACCGCCGCTCCTGGTTGTGGATGGCGCGCAACGTCGACGAGGTGCTGCGCTCGTTGTGAGGCTGCGGGTAGCCGCGACCGCCAAGCGCCGCACCGATGTCGTCGAGGATGGCTGGATCGTCGATGGTTGCCGGCACCCGCCACGGCTCGCCGTCGGCGATCTGGCGCATCGTGCCACGCAGGATCTTCCCGGAGCGGGTCTTGGGGAGCCGATCCACGACGAGCGCCTGCTTGAAGGCGGCCACGGGGCCGATCCGGTCCCGCACCAGCGCCACCAACTCGCCCTCGATCTCGGCGTTTGGGCGCTCCACCCCTGCCTTGAGCACGACCAACCCAACAGGCACCTGTCCCTTCAGGTCGTCGCCAACCCCGATGACGGCGCACTCGGCGACGTTGGGGTGCTCGGCGAGCACCTCCTCCATGGCACCGGTCGACAAACGGTGACCGGCGACGTTGATGATGTCGTCGATCCGGCTCATGATCGAGACATAGCCGTCCTCGTCGATGAAGCCGGCGTCTGCGGTCAGGTAGTAGCCGGGGTAGCGGCTCAGGTACGACTCGCGGTAGCGCTCGTCGGCGTGCCACAGCGTCGGCAGCGTTCCCGGGGGCAGAGGCAGCTTGACGACGATGGCCCCGATCTGACGGGTGGCGACGGCGACGCCCGCGTCGTCGAGGACGTGGATGTCGTACCCGGGAACCGGGACGCTCGGCGACCCCGGCTTCACCGGCAGACGCTCGATGCCGATCGGGTTGCACGCCATCGGCCACCCGCTCTCGGTCTGCCACCAGTGGTCGATCACCGGCACACCGAGGGCGTTCTCCGCCCAGTGCAGCGTGTCGGGATCGCAGCGTTCGCCGGCGAGGAAGAGGGTGCGGAACGACGCCAGGTCGTGATGCGCCAGGTAGCGACCCTCCGGGTCGTCGCGCTTGATGGCGCGGAATGCGGTGGGGGCGGTGAACAACACGGCGACCCCGTGTTGGGAGATGACCCGCCAGAAGGCGCCGGGGTCCGGCGTGCCGACCGGCTTGCCCTCGTACAGCACGGTGGTGCAGCCGTGGAGCAGCGGGCCGTAGACGATGTAGGAGTGGCCGACAACCCACCCGACGTCCGACGCCGCCCAGTAGACCTCGCCGGGCTCGACCCCGTACAGGTGCCGCATCGACCAGGCGAGGGCGACGGCATGGCCGCCGTTGTCCCGCACCACACCCTTGGGCTGACCAGTGGTGCCAGAGGTGTACAGGATGTAGAGCGGGTCCGTGGCGGCCACAGGGACGCACTCTGCGGACGGGGCGCCCGCCACGAGCTGGTGCCAGTCCAGATCCCGACCGGGGCCAAGCGACGCCACCGCCTGCGGGCGTTGCAGCACCACGCAGTGCTCGGGGGCGTGCCGCGCCATGGCGATGGCGTCGTCGAGCAGCGGCTTGTAGGCGACGATGCGGCCGGGCTCGATCCCGCACGACGCCGACAGGATCAGCTTTGGCGTGGCGTCGTCGATGCGGGTGGCCAGTTCCCTTGCCGCAAAGCCTCCAAAGACCACGGAGTGGATCGCCCCGATCCTGGCGCAGGCCAGCATGGCGATGACCGCCTCGGGGACCATCGGCATGTAGATCACCACCCGATCCCCCAATTCGACGCCAAGGGTGCGCAGCGCCCCGGCGAGACGGGCCACCTCGTCCCGAAGCTCGCGGTAGGTGAACGTCTGGATGGTGTCTGTGACCGGGCTGTCGTACACCAGGGCCAGCTGGTCGGCCCTCCCCCCGGCGACGTGGCGGTCGAGTGCGTTGTGGCAGGTGTTGAGGACGCCGCCGTCGAACCAGCGGTACATCGGCGCCGCCGAGTCGTCGAGGATGGTGGTCGGCGGTGCGATCCAGTCGATCGCCCGTGCCGCATCGCCCCAGAACCCGCTCGGGTCGTCTAGCGACCGCCGGTAGACGTCGCGGTAGCCCACGGGTACTCCTTTCACGCAACCGGATCCACCCATGCGGGTGGATCACGCTCGCCGGCGTTGACTACGTAGTCAGGCGTCGAGGTAGCAGGTCCTCGAACATGCGACTACTCAGGTCGCGGTGTCGAGCCCCGCTTCTTTGCTTTCTTCTGGGCGCGCTTCTCCTTGGCGGACTTCTGGGCTGTCTTCTTCACGTGCTTCTCGCCTTTGTCCTTGGCGTGGGCCACGACGATCTCCGTTCGCTCAACTCAGGCCCCCATTATCACCTGTCCGCCGGGCGATGCCCGATTTAATCAGTTCGCAAGGGTTCCGAAATGTAGAGCCTCTAGGGTCGGGTCACCCGAACAACGGAGGCCAAGCATGATGGGGCGCTCACGCACCCGAGCAACGATCGCTTCGACCCTGCTGCTCTGGATCGTCGTCATCGCCTCCCCGGCTGACGCGGCGGCGGACGATCCTTGGGAGGAGGTCTCGACCCCGAACCCGGGAACCTTTGGGTCGTTCGCAAACGAGCTCCATGCGGTGGAAGGCATCGCCGCCAACGACGTGTGGGCCGTCGGTGCATTCGACACGGGACCGTACCTCACCTCACGAGCGACGCTTGCGCTCCACTTCGACGGTACGTCGTGGAGCACGGTGTCGACACCCAACCCGGACGGAGCGGGGACGGGCGTCGACATCGACCGGCACCTGCTCTTCGATGTCGAGGCGCTCGCATCCAACGACGTCTGGGCCGTCGGCGTCGGTGAGAGCATCGACCAGCTTGGAGCGCTGTCGGTCGTCCTGCACTGGGACGGCACCGCCTGGTCCTCCGTCGACGTGCCGCGTCTTGGCGACGAGATTGCGCTGAACTCCCTGCGTGCGGTGTCCGCGGTTTCGCCGACGGACATCTGGGCGGTCGGGTCATACACCCTGTATGAGGGATTCACCACCGGGACGCTGACCCTGCACTGGAACGGATCGGCATGGAGCCTCGTCTCCAACCCGTGCAACGCCAGCGAGGACATCGTTGCGATCTCGGCCAACGATGTGTGGGCCGTCGGTGTCGACACGTGCCACTGGGATGGCTCGTCGTGGACCGCGATCCCCAACGCCGCCGACCCGTCCAACGGATACGTGACCCTGCTCTCGGTCAGCGCCTCTCCGGCTGGCGATCTGTTGGCCGTCGGCTTCAGGTCGATCTCCTACTTCTCGGGGTACATCTACTCGGTTCGCATCGAGCGCTGGAACGGCAGCTCGTGGGTGACGGACAGTCCGAACACCACAGGGGATCACCTCGATGGCGTGCTGTCGCTGTCCGCCACGGACGCATGGGCGGTGGGGTCCAACTTTGGGAACCCGCTGATCATGCACTGGGACGGCTCGACCTGGACCGCGGTCGCCGACGTTCCATCCCCTGGCGACGGTGCGTACCTGAATGCGGTCAGCGCCGCCGGATCGGACCTGTGGGCGGTTGGCATCTCCTTCGGGTCCGACGTCATCGGCCGGAACCTTGCGCTGCGCTCGTCGGGATCGACACCGCCACCCGGCAGCGACATCGCAACCGTCAGCGGGATCGTCACCGGCCGGGGCGGTCGGTTGATCTCCGGTGGCATCGTCTCGTGGACCGGACCGCAGACGGGCAGCACCACCACCGCCGCGAACGGCAGCTATCAGTTCACCTCATCGGCCGGTGGGACCTATTCGGTGACCGCCTCGGTCGTCGGGTGCCGACGGACCGTGACGAGCACCGTCACCGCGGCGCTCGGACAGTCGGTCGTGCTGAACTTCGGTCTCCGCTGCTGAGCGGAGCACCCCGACCCGCCGATGCCGGTGCGATCGGTCGCGGTCTCGGTCGCCGTCACCCACCCGGACCCACCCCTTGACGGGGTGGGTCCGGCCACAGGTCATGTCCGATCAGCCCTTTGTCGGGAGGCGGACGTTGCGCGCCGGCGTCGGTGCGGGGACGGTGAACCCGGCCCCTAGGCCGCCGCTGCCGCGGCGGTCTTTGCAAGCGCTTGGGCGACGTCTGCCTTGATGTCGTCGATGTGTTCGATACCGACGGCGATCCTGACGAGGTCAGGGGTCACCCCGGCCGCCGCCTGCTCGTCGGTGTTGAGCTGCTGGTGGGTGGTGGACGCCGGGTGGATGACAAGCGTCTTGGCATCTCCGACGTTGGCGAGATGGCTTGCCAGCTCCACGGAGGCGATGAACGTCTTCGCCGCCTCGTAACCGCCGGCGACGCCAAAGGACAGCACCGCCCCGTACCCGTTGCGCAGGTACTTCTTGGCGAGTTGGTGCGACGGGTGTGAGGGGAGCCCCGGGTAGTGCACCCAAGCCACCTGGGGATGGGCCTCGAGCCACTTCGCCAGCTCCAAGGCGTTGTCCACGTGGCGTTGCACCCGCAGCGACAGCGTCTCCAGCCCCTGAAGGAACAGGAAGCTGTTGAACGGCGACAGGGCGGCGCCGAGATCGCGCAGCCCCTCCACCCGTGCCCTGATGGCGAAGGCGATGTTGCCGAACGGCCCATCCGGACCGAACACCTCGCCGAAGTTGAGCCCGTGGTAGCCGGGCGCCGGGTCGTTGAACAGCGGGAAGCGTTCCGACCGCCAGTCGAACCGGCCAGAGTCGACGATGATCCCGCCGATCGACGTGCCGTGGCCCCCGATCCACTTGGTTGCGGATGCCACCACGATGTCGGCGCCGTGGTCGATCGGACGCACCAGGTAGCCGGCGGCGCCAAACGTGTTGTCGACGATCAGCGGCACCCCTGCGGCGTGGGCCACCTCGGCGAGCCGCTCGAGGTCGGGGACGTTGTAGCGGGGGTTGCCGATCGATTCGACGTACAGACCCTTGGTGTTGTCGTCGATGGCGGCGGCGAGCGCATCTGGGTCGTCGCCCTCGATGATCTTCACGTCGATCCCGAGGCGGGGGAGCGCGACCTTGAACTGGTTGTAGGTGCCGCCGTAGAGATAGCTGGTCGACACGAAGTTGTCGCCTGCCTGGGCGATGGTCGTGGCAGTGAGCAGCTGGGCCGCCTGACCTGAGGCCGTGGCGACTGCGGCGACCCCACCTTCGAGGGCGGCGACCCGCTTCTCGAACACGTCCGTGGTGGGGTTCATGATCCTGGTGTAGATGTTCCCGAACTGCTGCAACCCGAACAGGCTGGCAGCGTGGTCGGCGTCGTCGAACACATACGACGTCGTCTGGTAGATCGGGACCGCCCTGGCGTTTGTCGCCGGGTCGGGGTCCTGACCGGCGTGCAGCTGCAGGGTCTCGTAGTGGTAGTGCTTGTCGGACATGGGTCTCCTCGTCGTCGTTGTGCGGTCGTTCGACCGCAGGGTCAACGGCGGCGGCGCCACGGGTGAGCGGTCCCGGAAACGGGAAACGCCTCCCCGGGCTGTGGAGAGGCGATGGAAACGAGGTGGATCCTCTTCTGCATCTCTCTCTCCGGCCATCGCCGGGAGCAGGATGTGGCACCGTTCCCTTGCGGGGTGGTTGCCAAGGCTTCACAGGGCCTGTTCCCTCCACCTTTCTCGATGATGTGTGCGGGGGGTGTCGTCGTGAGACGTCTGGTGTGTCGTTCTCCTCGGGTTGGGGACCGCAGTTCTACCAGGATCCGGGGGGGTGTCAAGCCGATGCGGCCGGTCAGCCGGGGGCGGGTTCGCCGGCGCGGGCGACGACGAAGGCAAACTCCTCAGCCGTCACGGGCTGCACGGAGAGACGGGGGCGGTGGATCAACACCATCCCGGCGAGCTGCGGGTAGCCCTTCAGCTCGGGGAGCCCGACAGGTCGGGGCAGCGTTGCGACGTACCTCACGTCGACCATGACCCATGAGGGCGCCTCGGGATCGGACTTGGGGTCGAAGTGGGGGCCGGCCGGGTCGAACTGGGTGGGGTCGGGGTACGCCTCACGAGCCACCTCGGCGATGCCGACGACGGCAGGTGGTCTTGCGTTCGAGTGGTAGAAGAGCACCCGGTCGCCGACCTTCATGTGGTTACGCATCAGGTTGCGTGCCGGGTAGCTGCGCACCCCGTCCCAGTGTGTCGACCCATCGCGAGCGAGGTCGTCGATCGAGTAGTCGCTCGGCTCGGACTTGATCAGCCAGTGACGCACCACCGGACTTCTAGCAGGTCGGCGCCGCCGCCGCTCGCTCAGACCGGCTGCTCGCTCAGACCGGCTGCCCTGTCAGCGCCGGGTCGCGGCCGAGCAGGAAGAACGTCGCCACGGGTCCGCGGTTCTTTAGCGGGACGGCGCCGCGGGTCTCGAGCCGGTAGACGGATGGCAGCAGCTCTGCGGTGTCCTCGGACAGCTGGATCCGCCCCGGCGTGCCCGCCGACTCCAGCCGGCTGGCCACGTTGACGGCGTCGCCCCACAGGTCGTAGGCGAACTTGTGCTTGCCGATGACACCGGCCACCACCGAGCCGGTGTGGATGCCGATGCGCAGCTCCCAGCCGACGCCGCGCTCCGCACGGAACGCCGCTGTCGTCGCCATCATCTCCAGGGCGGCGTCTGCGGCCGCCGCCGCATGCCCCGGGAGCGGGGATGGCACACCGCCGGCCGCCATGTAGCCGTCGCCGATCGTCTTGATCTTCTCGAGGCCAAAACCGGCGCAGATGTCGTCGAAGCGGGAGAAGAGGGCGTTGAGCAGCTCGACCAACTCATCCGGCTGGCGCGTCTTGGCATATGAGGTGAAGCCGACGAGATCGGCGAACAGGATCGTCACCGCATCGAAGCGCTCGGACACCGACTCCCTGTGGTGCTTGAGCCGCTCGGCGATCTCGTCCGGGAGGATGCTCTTGAGCAGCTTGTCGGAGCGCTCCTGCTCCGCCGCCAGCTCCCGCTCGGCGAGGAACAGCTGACGGTTGACGATGTCGAGCACCGCCCAAAAGGCGGCCGCCAGCAGCACCGAGAGCCCGAGCCACACGTTGAGGTTTACATAGGTGAGCCTGGTGACGTATGGGGGTGCCCGCAGGGCGAGAAGGGCATTGGGAATGGCTATGGCGATGGCGCCAAACGCAACCATCGAGGTGAACCGCGGGGTGACCAGGGGGAGCAGCGTCATCGAGACGCTGAGACCGGCGACCCCGATGGTGAAGCCGTCATCGAGCTCGGTCAGCACCCAGGAGAAGCCGGCGAAGATCACCGTTGTGGCGGTCAGCTGGGTGAACAGGTGGCGCTCACCGAGCGGGGTGTAGGTGACGGCGAGGAGGACGAGCAGCGTCAGCGACATGGCGAGCCGGATCCACAGCGTCTCCGGGTATGCGCTCGGGTCCATCTGGATGTCCCAGAGGAATGTGCCCATGATCGAGACCGCACCGGCCACCGAGGCGAGACGTTCGAACGGGATCACCTGGGCGAGCCGGTAGGTGCGGTAGTCCTCCTCCACCAAGGCCTCAAAACGGCGTGGAAGCGACATCGGCAGGTGCACCGGGCACAGGCTACGCCGCACGGGCCACGCGGCGAAGCGCCAAGGTCGCGGCACCGCCGCCTCGCCCCCTATCGTTCCCGTCCGGAGGACGAGCGTGAGCGAGACGAGCACGGGCCGGGTCGAGACCCGGTTCTTCACCTTTGGATCAATGGACCAACCGGTCCGGCTGCGCAACGGGGCGTCGCTCGACCAGGTGACGCTGGCGTACGAGACATACGGTGAGCTCGACGCCGCCCGCTCCAACGCCATCGTGGTGTTCCACGCCCTCACCGGGAGCCAGCATGCTGCAGGGTACAACGCCGCGGTGACGGGGCCCGGGGTGCGTTGGACCGAGGAGATCCACGTCGGGTGGTGGGACGGCTCCATCGGACCGGGCAAGGCGATCGACACCAACCGGTTCTTTGTAATCTGCGTCAACTACCTGGGCGGGTGCTACGGCTCCACCGGTCCTGCGTCGATCGACCTGGCAACGGGGAGACCGTACGGGGCATCCTTCCCTGCGGTCAGCTTCGCCGACATGGTCGACGCCCACCTGCCGCTGCTGGCGCATCTCGGGATCGAGAGGCTGCATGCCGCCATCGGAGGTTCGACCGGCGGGCTGATGGCGTTGTCGCTCGCCACCCGCCACCCCGACAAGGTCGACATCGTCATCCCGATTGCATGCGGGGTGCGGGCGACCGCCCTTCACCTCATCCACAACTTCGAGCAGATCAGCGCCATCCAGAGCGACCCGGCGTTCCGAGGTGGCGACTACTACGACCACGACCCACCGAGCTCGGGGCTGCGGCTGGCCCGGATGATCGGCCACAAGACGTTCGTCTCGCTTCGCGCCATGCGGGACAGGGCCCGTGACGAGATCCTCGACCACAGCGAAGGTCCGGGCACCTACCGGCTCAACCACCCCCTCGAGTCCTACATGTGGCACCAGGGGCAGAAGTTCATCTCCCGGTTCGACGCCAACAGCTACCTGCGGATCATGCAGGCGTGGCAGACGATCGACCTCGCCGCCGAGGCCGGGGTCGTGGACCTCTCCGAGTTGTTCACCGCCTGCAAGCACCAGCGCTACATGGTGTTCTCGATCGACTCGGACGTGTGCTTCTACCCAGATGAGCAGGAGGAGCTGGTCCACTACCTCGACCTGGCAGACGTTCCTCACCGCTGGATCACCGTCCACTCCGACAAGGGCCACGACTCGTTCCTCGTCGAGCCCGAGCTGTTCGCCCCCCATCTCTTCGACACGTTGACCAGGGGTTGACTGCCGCTCCCGGTAACCTCGACGTCATGAGCGACGGTCGGGCGGTGGGGGTCTTCGACTCAGGGGTCGGCGGGCTGTCGATCCTCTCCGAGATCCACCGCCAGCTCCGGCACGAGTCCGTGGTGTACCTCGCCGACCAGGCGTGGGCGCCATACGGTGAGCGCAGTCTCGATGAGGTGCGTGCCCGTTCGATCGCCATCGTCGACCACCTCTTGGGGCGAGGGGTCAAGATGGTGGTGGTGGCGTGCAACACGGCGTCTGCGGCGGCGCTCCACGACCTGCGCGAGGTCTTTCCTATGATCCGGTTCGTCGGGATGGAGCCTGCGGTGAAGCCGGCGGCTGAGCAGTCGGGTCGCGGTGTCGTCGGTGTCCTTGCCACGAGGGCGACGTTCCAGGGCGAGCTGTACGCATCGGTGATCGACCGGCATGCCGGCGGGGTGCGGGTGGTGGAGCGTCCCGGCACAGGGCTCGTCGAGCTGATCGAGGCGGGGCGTCGCAACGGGCCGGAGGTCGACGGGTTGTTGCGGGAGCACCTGGCGCCGATGCTGGCGGCCGGGATCGACACCCTCGTGCTCGGGTGCACCCACTACCCGTTCATCGGCGATGCGATCCGGCGCATCCTCGGCGACTCCGTCCGTCTCATCGACCCTGCGCCCGCCGTGGCCCGCCAGCTCGGCAGGGTCCTCGCCTGCGACGATCTCGCCGCTGGCGGCGACGTTGCGGGCCACACCACCTATCTCACCACGGGGGATGCGGAGCACTTCGCCACCCAGGTCGGGTGGTTGCTCGGGCTCACCGTGACCGCAAGGACCACCTCGATCTGACATTGTTCCGGCCACGGTCTCGCCGCACCGCACCTCGGATGCGTAGGCTCGACGTATGGCACACATCACGTTTGTTCACGGCATCGGCAACAAGCCGGTGGCGGAGGAACTCGAGCGAGTCTGGAAGCGAGCGCTCGCCGACGCAGACGGCATCGATCTGGGCGCCGAGGGGGTCACGACGGGGGTGGTCTACTGGGCGGATGTCATGTACGAGAGCCCGAGCGCCGCCGCCGGTTCGCACGAGAGCGCCGACACCGCCATGGGGGCGGACGAACCGGAGGTGGACGTCGATCTCGTGGCTTCGCAGCTCGGCGACGAAGAGGCCGCCTGGTTCGCCGGGCTACGCGGCAAGCTCAACTTCGACGCAGCGGGCGAAGACGACTTCACACCGCCGCTCGACGACATCGGCACGGAGTTCGAGCGGATACCGCTGCCATGGGCGGTGAAGCGGCGTCTCATGAAGGTGATGCTGCGCGACGTGCACCACTACCTGTTCAACACCGCCAGCACACCCCGACCCGGCGAGACGTATGCGTGCCAGGAGGAGATCAGGCGCCGCTTTCTCTCCGTCGCACAGCATGGTGCCGAGCAACCCGGTCCGCATGTCGTGATCGCCCACAGCATGGGGACGGTCATCTCTTACGACTGCCTGAAACGGGTGGCAGATTCCCCAGCCGTCGATGGTCTCATGACCATCGGGAGCCCGCTCGGGCTCGACGAGATCCAGGACAGGCTGCGGCCGGGTTGGAGCAGAGACGACGGTTTCCCGCACGAGAAGCTGCGGGGCGACTGGGTCAACGTCTTCGACAGGCTCGACCCTGTCGCCGGTCTCGACCCTGCCATCGCCAACGACTACCGGAGGGCAGGGACAAGCACCGTTGTCGACGTGCCGCAGTCCAACGGGGGGGCGTGGCGCCACGACGCCGGCAGGTACCTCGGCGGTGAGGGCTTCAGGGCACAGCTCGCCAGGTTGTTGGACATCGACCGTGGCTGAGAAGGCGGCGGTCCCGACGGACGGGCTCGACGGCATCCTCGACGAGCTCGCTGCCGCCGCCAAGGTGTACGACCGCCCGGCCGTCACGGCGGCGTGCGACCGTCTCCTTGCCGAGATGCATGACCGGCGCAAGCCAATCGACGAGAAGACGGCCTCGAAGGCGCTCGGTCTCCTACGCAAGATGCGGTCATTCGACGAGATGCGCCGGCTGGGCGATGCGCTCATCGTGAGCGGTCAGGACGCTCCGCCCGTGGTCCGCCAGTACGCCCAGGCGATCATCGAGTCGGGGGCGCTCACGGCCGCAGAGGCGGTGCTCCTCGACCTGGCGGGGCGTGAGGCGCTCGGCTCGAAGGAAGGCAACGAGGCCCGCGGGCTGCTTGGTCGGGTCTACAAGCAGATGTATCTCGTCGCGGGTGGTCCCACCGCTCCCGGCGCCGCCAAGCGACTCGAAGCCGCCATCGGCGCCTACCACGAGGTGTACGCCGCCGACCCGACCCAGGTGTGGCACGGCGTCAACGCCGCCGCCCTGCTGGCCCGGGCCAAGCGGGACGGGGTGACCGTCGACGGCCCAGACCGAGCGGACATCGCCACCGCCCTGCTGGCCCGCATCGAGGAGAGCGATCTCGACGGCAGCGCCGCCGCCTGGGACTACGCCACCGCCATGGAGGCGGCCCTGGTGCTCGATGACGGCGCCGCCGCCCGCAAGTGGCTCAGCAGGTACGTCGACTCCGGTCCGGACGCCTTCGCCCTGGCCGGCACCCTCCGCCAGCTCGAGGAGGTGTGGCAGGTGACCGCAGACTCGGGCTTTAGCGACCTCCTGGCGGTGCTCGGTAGCCACATGATGGAGGCGGGCGGGGGCCAATCGCTTGTCGTCGACCACCTCACCCCCGAGCCGGCGGCGCTCGAGCAGCGCAGCGGCGGTCTGGAGAAGACCTTCGGGTCGGCCGGCGCCGTCACCGTCGAGTGGTGGTCTCGCGCCTTGGAGCGGCTGCGGTCCGTGGCCCGCATCGAGGATCAGGTCGGCACCGCCATCGGTACCGCCTTTCTCGTCACCGGCAGCGATCTCAACCCGGCGTGGGGCGAAGAACCCGTGCTGGTGACAAACGCCCACGTCGCCAGCCACCCGCCGGCGATGCGTGGCGCTGTGGAGCCGGACGACGCCATGGCCAACTTCACCATGTTCGAGGGTCAGGAGCCCATTGCGGTGACCGAGTTGCTCTACCAGTCGGGACCGGCTGAGCTCGACGTTGCCGTGCTGCGCCCGGCGTCGGTCCCGTCAGGTGTCAAGCCGGTGCCGCTAGCCAAGAACCTGCCGCTCGCCGACGGCGAGCAGCGGCTCTACGTGATGGGGCATCCCCTCGGAGGGGACCTGAAGATCTCCATCGACGACAACGTGCTCATCGCCCACGACGAGGTGAAGGTGCACTACCGGGCACCGACGGAGCCGGGCAGCTCGGGGAGCCCGGTGTTCAATCGCAACTGGCAGCTCATCGCACTGCACCACGCCGGGAACGACCACATGGAGCGGCTCAACGGCGAGAAGGGCACGTACCGGGCCAACGAGGGCATCTCATTCCTGGCGATCAAGGCAGCATGCTCCGCCCCGGCGACCGGCTGAAGGGCTGCGCCGATCAGCGCCTTAGGGCGAGCATCGCGGCGGTGACGCCGTCGATGTTGCCCGTGGGCTGGAGCCCCATGGCCTCCTGGAAGGCCTTGACCGCGGTTACTGTCTCGCTGCCGTAGTCGCCGTCGGCGCCGTGGGTGGGGAGCGACTTCGGATCCCACGCCAGCAGCATGTTCTGGAATAGTGTGACGGCCTCGCCGCCTTGGCCCTTGGATAACACCTGCTCGTCCTCCTCGGTCGATGACGTCATGCCCGTGGTCGACGTCGGCGCCGCACGGCCGCCGCCGACCGTCGACCAGTCGATCTCGGTCTCGGTGGGGCCGACGTCGAGCTGGAAGTGCATCCGGTCTGGCTTTGACCAGTTGCCACCCCAGGTGAAGACCTGCCGGCCCCGCGTGTTCCTGATCGCCAGCACCTCGGCGACCTGAGCCGCCTTGATGGTGCCGGCGTACTTGTCGCCAGGGCTGAAGGGGTTGTGGCTCCAGTCGACGTCGATGGCGATCCCGGCGGAGTGGAGCGAGTACTCGTCTGAGTCGGCGATCTTCCGGCAGTTGTACGTGCCGGACGGGCTCGTCGGGGTAAGACCTGTCGCCTCGAGCGCCGCCCCGAGAGCGACGAAGGCATCGTGGGCCGGAGCGGGGACGTCGCCGATCCGCTTGCCGTAGAACACCAGGCTGCGCCACTCCCCGCCGCCCTTGCGGCACATCCAGCCGTCCCACAGGGTGCGCAGCGTCGCCGACGACGTCTCCAGCCTCAGCTCGGGATCCTGGAGCTCGGCGTCGCCCTCATCCGGCCACTCCGCTGTCGTCCAGTCATCGGGAGTGTCGAGATTGCCCATCCCCGAAACGTACACCGACGTCCCGGAGGATGCGGCGCAAGATGGTGGAGGGCCCGGCGCCGCGCCCTCCACCATCATCCGCTGCGGTCACTCGTAGGGAACGACCCTGACCTCGTTCGCCTCGGCGAGCACCAGCAGGTGATCGCCCTGGGTGTGGACGATGGCATCGACGATGGCGTCTGTGGTTGGCGCCGCTCCGGTCGGCAGATCGAGACGGTGTAGCAGCCTCACCCTGGCATGCACCCTCGTGGCGATCTCGGCGATGTCGACCACCCCGTCGCCAACCAGCAGGATGTCCCGCTCCGGCGTGCGGGCACCGAGGTGCCGCTCCGCCCGGTACACCAGCCAGTGGTACAGGGCGCCGCTCCCGACGGTGACGAGCAGCGCCACCGGCACGTCGATCTCACCAGCCAGCGACTCACCGTTTCCCTCGCCGAACATGGCCCGGAAGACGGCGACCAGCAGACCGATCAAGGCGCCAAAGGCGACCGTGCCGCCGATACCGAAGATGCCGAGCAGGTAGGTGCGTCTTGTCGTCGACCCGGCCTCTTCCTCGGTGGCGGCGGCGAGACCCTGGAGCCGGCGCCAGGTGATGACCCACATCGGAATGCCGACAAGCAGCAGCGTCACTGCGGCGAGCAGGGTATCGACCCCATCACCGCCCCCGGTTTCGGTCGCCGACGCCGGGGCGATCGCCTCGAAGACGGCGAGCACCAGTATGACGGCGGCGGTGGCCACCGTCATCAGCGCAACCCCGGAGACGAGGTAGTCGTAGATGCGGTCCACTTCGGTGCGCTCCCTGGCTGCGCTCGGGCCAACTACGGTGCGGTGGTACCACCACGAGCCGAGCCCGACGGCGGTGGCTGCAATCGCCGCAGAGACGTCGGTGAAGTGCGCCGCAGCCGTCGCTGCCTCCGGCGACCCGAAGAGCCACTCGAGCACCAGATACAGCCCGAAGCCGGCCCCGGCCACGGCTGCGATCAGCCCGGCGAGGACACCGAACAGCAGCACGTAGGCATACCAGCCCTCGCTGCGGTTGGCGGCTCTACCGTTGACCAGCCAGTGCCACGCCCAAACGGCGCCGCCGATGACGACTCCTGCGGCCGCCATCTGCAGGTCAGCGCCGTCGCTCACCGCCACGGCCGTGTCGGCCGCCTCGAAGGCCCGGTGGGCCACGTTGCCGATGAGGAACCCAAGCGAGCCACCCATGATCCACAGACCGGCGCCGGACGCCAGCCACAGGTGGGTGCGTGGCATGGTGGTTGGCGGGATGCGCCGCCACGCCACCCAGTGGCCGATCCAGACACTGCTCCACACGAGGAGACCGGCGACGTCCGTGCCACCCCACCGGCCGTCGACGATGCCGTCGGCAACGGTGAACGCCTGGGCGACTGCAGTGCCAAGCGCCACGAGCAACGCACCATTGATGTAGAGCGCCCAACCGGCGGAGGTGCGCTCCTTCCGGTCGGCGGCGTGGGTGCGCCACATCCAGATCGCCAGCCCGGCGAACACGGGAACGCCGACGATGGTCATGGCGAGCGGCGCCGCCAGATCGGCGCCACGCCGGGATGCGGCGGTCGAGATCGCCAGTCCGATGACGCCGCTGAGCCCGATGGCGGCCACGATCATCGACACAAAGAGCATGGCGTATACGAAGAGACGCTTCACAGGGCTACCGCCCGGTCCGCCACCGCCGAGGTCGACGTCGCGGTCATGACCACGCCGCACCAAGGCGACGACGCCGTAAACGATGAGACCGAGGAGGGCGAGTGGGATCACAGCGGGGAACATGGGTTACCTCCAGATGCAACGGTAGAGCGGCCAGTCGCCGGCGGAGATGCGCCATTCGCCGTCGATCTCCACGAGGGTCAGTCGCGCATCGATCTCTTCCTGCTGGATCGGAAGCGGTCCTGGTTCGAAGCGCGCCCCGGTGAGGCGGACGTCGATGACCACTCGATCATCACGGATGTGCACGTCCTCGAAGGTCGCCGACCCGGCGGCAGTGGCGTCGACGTCGCTGTCGACGGCCACGCAACGGGCCTGCAGCGCCGGCGACAGCATGGCGTAAGCGGCGTCGTCTTCGCCATCGAAGAGTGCCTGCACGTACGTTTGGGCGGCGGCTTCGGGCGATCCCTCGGGGTACTCGACGACGCCGCGCCCGCCGATGACCGCCACGGCGACGATCGCGGCGAGCAGGGCGACGCCGATGCCGATGAGCACGGCGGTCCCCGGCAGCCGCTGCGTCCTCCGCAGCGGATGTGTGTCGGTGTTCATGCCCGCATCGTGCCCCGTGGACGGCCTTTACGCCATGGGGGAAGGTCCCGTTGTTGTGTGGGGGAGCCCGGGCCGCCTGCCCGATCTGACTTCAATTGCCCGGTGACCCCTAAGCTCGGGTGGCGATGACGGCTGCGACACCCCCGGCACCCCGGCCGTTGCGGCGCCTACCCGGCGACGAGCTGGTCGATCGTCCCACCAGGGTGAGGACACACGCCGATGTCGTCGACGCCTCGGCCGCAGCCATCTGGCCTTGGCTCGTGCAGATCGCCGGCCGTCTGGTGAGTCAGAGTTCGGTCACGCCCGGCCGGAGTGAGCGTCGGCTCTCCCGTCACACGACGGCGATCACCACGTTCGAGCCCGACCGGGTCCTGGTGCTGCACGCCACAAGCGAGCTGGTCGATCGTGGTCGGCGTGGCCGAGGACATGTCGACAGGGTGTGGGCCTTTGTGCTCGACGACCTTGGCAACGGGCGCACCGAGGTGGTGTTGCGGGTCACCGCGGCGGCCCGCCCTTGGCGGGCGGCCCTCGTGTGCCGTCTCGGCGCCATTGGTGAGAACGGCAGGGCACAGCGGCTGTTCACCCACCTCGCCGAGCGAGCGGTGACGGGGGAGCAGCTCCGCCGGTCCGGTGGAGCTGCTCGAGCCGCCGGGGGCTGGGACCAGGACGGCGTCGGCTCGCTACCGCACCGGAGGTCCCGCTCGCTACCGTGAGCGGGGTGGAGACGTTGGATGCCCGGGTCGTCGGGTCGACCCGGATCACCGCGGTTCGGGCCGACATCACCCGGCTCGCCGTCGACGTCGTGGTGAACGCCGCCAACGAGTTCCTGGCACACGGGGGCGGGGTGGCGGCGGCCATCGCCAGGGCGGGCGCACCCGATGTCGACGCCGAGTCGCACGCCTGGGTGCGCACCAACGGCCGGGTGGGGCGGGGCCAGGCGGCCGTGACATCTGCCGGGCCGATGCCCTCCGGCCACGTCGTGCACGTGGTCGGCCCCCGTTACCGGGAGGGGCAGGACAACCAGGGTTTGCTCGCCGAGGCCACAACCACCGCACTCGATGCCGCCGCAGGGCTCGGGGCCGACAGCGTCGCCATCCCCGCCATCTCAGCGGGGGTGTTCGGCTATCCGGCTGACGCCGCCGCCGCCGTCATCGCCGCCGCCGTGGCCGCCTGGGCGCACCACCATGAGCAACCGGGCCAGGTGCTCCTCGTCGGTCACGATCGGGAGATGGCGCAACGCTTCGCAGACGCAATCTCCGCCCTGGCGAGCTGAGCCGTTCGCAGCACGGCGCAAAACACTGTAAGGTGTCCTTGTCTGATGTAAGGAGTCGATCGATGGATCACACCGAAGAGTTTCCCCCTGTGCTCGACACGGCGATGGTGGCCGAGCTGCTCGGCATGAACATCCAGGTCGTGCGTCGCATGGCGCGGGAGGCCCAGATCCCTTGCTACCGCCTTCCCGGTGGCCGCACCTTCCGCTTCTTCCGCGACGAGGTCCTCGACTGGTTGCGCAGCTTCCCAGTCGTGCCTGGCGAGTTCGACGAGGTCGACGACGCCGGCGAGGCGGCCCCTGTTGCGGAGGTCGACACCTGACCGAGCCGATGCCGCCGACCACCGCCCACCCCGGCGGCTACGGCGACGACCCCACCGGCGGCGAGCTGGCCGATGTCGCCCGTGCCGGGGCGCGCGAGTGGCAGCGGGAGATGGCGGTGTGGGAGAGCGACGCCGAGATGCTCCGGCTCCGCCAGCGCAGCATCGCCAACCTGCTGTGGGAGGCGATGCAGCGGGGCGATCGGGTAACCGTGACGGCCGGCTCTCACACGCTCACTGGAACGCTCGCCGCGGTGCGCGGCGATCTCGCCCTGTTGGAGACGCCGGACCTTGTCGCCGCCCTCAACATCGCCGCGGTCGACACGGTGCAGCTCGAGCGGGCCGTCGGCGGGGCGACGGGGGACCGCACCTACGGGTCCCTACGGGCCTACCTCGGCATGCTCGAGGTGGAGCAGGCACAGGTGCGGGTCATCGGCCGTGACGTCGACGTGACCGGGCGGATGGTGGTCGTCGCAGGCGACCACATGCTGCTGGTGTCACCAGGCGGCGCCGAGACGGCGATCACCATCACCGCCATCGCCGCCGTGATGACCGCCGGCGGGTGACGACCGGCACCGAGGTGGACGTGGCTGCCGGCTCAGCGCCCAACGGTCTCGGCGGCGTTGCGGCTGGACGGTGTCTGTACCGCCTGTCGGCGCAGCCAGTCAAGCACCTCGTCACGGAAGAAGCGGAAGTTCTTGCCCCACCGGTACGCCGGGATCTCGCCGCGTGACACCTTGGAGCGCACCACCTCCGCCGTCGAACCGAGCATCTCGGCGACCTGGACCGTGTTGAGGGTAGGGGGGTACTGCTCCTTGTACGCCTGGATGATCCTCTCGAAGTCGAGTGACATGTCGGTCCCCTTCTCACGCACTCTCTTCCACGGCAGCTAACGATACTCGCACCATTGGATGGATTGCAAGCGCCACTTGCGGTCATCCTGGGTTGCTGGGTACAGTTGGAGCTACCCGGACAGGGAGTGGGTGTGACCGTGGGGGACCTACCCGGCAGCGCTGCACGGCTCCGCACGTTGGAGCCTCAACCGCCGCCGCGCCGGAGGCTCAGCAGCCGGCTCGGGCTGCTGCACGTCATAGCGATCGTCTCCGGTCTCCTCGCCTTTCTCCTCATCCTGTCGTGGATGCGCTCCCAGCAGGACCTCATCGAGGTGGCGGTCGCCACCAACACGATCCGCTCGGGGAACGTGATCGGTGCGGCGATGTTCGACTTCGTCGAGATCCCAACGGCAGGCTTCTTCGATGGGGCCCTTGTCTCTCCAGAGGAAGCCGGCCGTCTTGTCGGCTCGGTGGCCACTCGGCAGATCGGCGCCGATGAGCCGATCCTCGACAGCGACGTACGCCCCGTCGACACGCCCGAGGGGTTGCGCGCCATGTCGGTGGCGCTCGACATCACCCGTGCCGTCGGCGGCGAGCTGGCTGTTGGCGACCGTGTCGACGTGATCGGCTTCGACGATGTCGGCCCCCTGTACATCGCAACCGACGTCGCAGTGCTCGACGTACCGGGCGAGCGCACATCGGCGTTCTCCGCCGCAACCGGCTTCGCCGTCACGCTTGCCGTGGACGAGGAGCAGGCGCTTGCCATCGCAGCAGCGCTCCATGCCGGTGACGTCCACGTCATCAGATCGACCGGCGCACCCGAGGTCACCATCGAGCGGCTCGACCCGCCGTCAACCACCGAGACCGATGGGGGCGGCTGACGTGGCGACGACTCGGCTCGAGCCTGCGGTGTGCCTTGGGTCGTCGCAGCGGTCGTGGGTCACCAACCTCATCACCTATGTGAGCGACCACGGCGGGTTGCGAGTGGTCGGCACCGTGCTCACCCAGGATGACGCAGACGGCATGGTCTTTGATGTGCTCGTAATCGACGATGTGTCGAGCGTCCTCTCGCCGCGTCTTGTCGACCGGCTCCACACCTCCGGGCGGTCGGTGGTTGGCGTGTTCGACGGCGAGCGAGGCGCACTCGCCATCGACAGACTGCGGGCGGCTGGCGTCGACGCCACAGTCGCTGCGGATGCCTCCGCCGCCGATTTCGTCCGTGTCGTGGTTGAGGTGGTGCGGCAGCGGTCGATCGACCGTGAGCTGGCCGACCTGGTCCATGAGGTCGACGAGGTCGACGAGCCTGCAGGGCGGGCGGCCGCCCCGATGCGCCGCCAGCCGGCCGCCAAGCCGGTCAGCGACGTCGGCCACATCGTGGTGGTGACCGGGTCTGACGGGGCCACCGAGGTTGCGGTTGGTCTCGCCCAGGTGATGAGCGGTCGCAGGGCGAGCGTCGTGCTCGTCGACATGGACACGCTCGAGCCGTCGATCGCCCAGCGGCTGGCGATGCAGCTCACCCCCAACATCTTCACCGCCACCGAGCGGCTCCGCCTCCGCTCGTCCCTGACGGATGCGTTTGCAACGCATCCTGAAGGATTCGCCGTCATCGCCGGAATCCCCAACCCTCGCGAGTGGGAGAGCCTGTCCGGGACCGAGGCCGCCGATCTCGTGACCGAGCTCGCTACAGGGTTCGCCGTGGTGATCGTCAAGATCAACCGGCACCTCGAGGATCTGTCGAGCCTTGGCGGGTCGGCTGGCCGCTTTGACGTCGGCAGACGTCTCGCCGTGCTGGCCGACCACGTGGTCGCCGTCACCAGCCCGAGCCCGCTTGGCGCCGCCCGGCTGCTGGCCATGGCGGGGGATCTTCACCACCTGTCCGCCGCTCCCATCCATGTTGTTGTCAACCAGGCGCCGTCGAGCCAGTTCATCCAGGGCGAGATCGGTGAGGAGATCACCCGCACTCTGGCGCCGGCGTCGCTCACATTTCTCCCCAGCGACGCCAAGGTCCGCAAGGCGTCGTGGCAGGGGGCGGTGGTGCGCTCAGGGGGGTTTGTGCGGCGTCTCTCCCGGCTCGGCGAATGGCTCGGTCCGGACCGCTCGGCCCCGGTCGAGGCCATCGCACCCGAAGCGGCCCTGCCGACCGCTCCCGAGGTCGCCCCCGTCATGCGGGATGACCCGGTGTGAGCGTCTACGCCGAGCTCCGTCGCCGGCTCGCCGAGGCCATCGAGGAGCGAAAGCTGTCGCCTGACACCGACGGCGCCACCATCGAACGGCTGGTCAGCGAGACCGTGCAGACCTACCAGACGGCGGCGCACGGGGGTGACGGCCGTCCGTTGCGCGATCCGCAGCAGATGGCGAGGCGGCTGTGGTACGGCATCGTCGGCTATGGGCCGATAACCGAGCTTCTCGCCAGACCGGATGTCGAGGAGATCTTCATCGAGGCGAATAGTCAGCTAGCATGTACACCCACCAACCAGTCGAGCTTCTCAAGTGCGCGCATACGTCTACGCCCGCATCAGCAACGACCCCGCGGACCAGCGCGCGGGCGTCGAGCGCCAACTGGATCGCGGCGCCAAGATCGCCGCGGCTAACGGCTGGGACTTCGCAGGCAGCTTCACCGACAACGACCTCTCGGGGTTCAGGACCTCGGTGAAGCGACCCGGCTTCGAGGCTCTGCAATCCTGTATCACTGCCGGCCAGGTCGATGTCGTGATCGTTCAGCACCAAGATCGGCTTGCACGCAACGTCGACACCTTTCGCGCCTTCGCTCAGCTCGCCGCGGCGGCCGACGTGCGACTTGAGACCTGGGCGGGAGCCATCGACACGCGATCAGCCACCGGGCAGCTCGCTTCGACCATCCAGGGTGCCGTCGACGAGCACTACTCAGCTCTGATCTCGGAGAAGATACGAGCAGCGTGGGACCATCTTGCCCCCAAGGGCATACCCAATGGCGGCCGGCGGCCATTCGGCTACGACCGGCAACTCGGACCCGATGGGATACGCACGTACGCCCCTCGAGAAGATGAGGCCGCCGTGCTCCTCACCATGTATGAGGCGGTCGCCGGTGGAGCTTCCCTACGCTCTGTTGCCGCGGACTTGAATGCTCGTGGCATCCCCACGACCGCCGGGAACCCTTGGGTCCCGACTCGTGTCCGGGACGTTGTGGCGAATCCGCTGTACATCGGGCATCGAGTTCACCGGGGCGAAATCGTGGGTGCCGGCAACTGGCCACCACTGATCGACCGCACACTGTTTGAGCGCGTACGGCGGATCCTGGCCAACCCCGAGCGACACACGGGAGGCGGTCGTGGACCCCGCAAGTACTACCTCTCCATGATCGCCCGCTGCGGGAAGTGTGGAGGACCCCTCGTTGCCCAGCCCCGGCGTGGCATCAGGAGGTACACCTGCCGTCCGAAGTCGCTGGGAGGCTGCCACGAGGTCAGCATCGGAGCCGACGGGTTCGAGGCCACGGTGGCCGGCGCGATCATCGACGCACTGGCCGATCCACGGATCGGGGCCGAGGTGGCTCGACTGCAAGCGAGTGCTGGCGATGCCGTCGCCGCGGGCGCCGCTCTGGACGACGTAGAGCGACGCCAAGAGGAGCTGGCCGTATTGTTCGCCGAGGGCGACATCGATGCCCGCCAGCTCAGCGCCGCCACGGCTTCCCTGAACGAGCAGGCCGCTGAGCTGCGTCGCCGGGCTGCTTCTTCCCAAGGTAGCGGAGTCGTATCTGAGGCCCTTACCCACAGCGACCTCGCCGCGGTGTGGAAAAGAGAGACCGTTGAGTGGCGGCATCGTCTTGCGTCCGCTCTGGTTGAGGCCGTGGTTGTCGCGCCGGCGACGCCGGGTCGCTACCACAGGTACGAACCCGAGCGGGTGTCCGTCAGGTGGCGCACATAGCAACCGACCGAGGGAATCGAGGCCGTGACCTCCGGCTCTCTCAGCCCGCCGGTGCGACGGGGCGCATCCCTTGCCCCACAAGGGGTTCGTGTCGCGGATGGTTGCCCTGGCCGCTGTCCGCGACGTAGCCAGGATGAGCCTCGAGCTCCGATTAGCACTGGTCGCTGCGACGCCAACGACCGGAGCTAAGGCGTCGAGCGACTACAGGCGTGGTGCGGGTTCGCGGATCACGGCGGACGCCGACGCTCGTTCGGCGTCCGGGCGGTCCTCGACGTGGTCGGGCCGGCAGCTCATGCTCTACGTCGAGTTCGCGTCGGATCGGCCCGAATCCGCGGCGCAATTCACCCCGACCGAGATCTCTGAGATCACCTGCCGCTCGAGGACTTTGGCAACGCGACTGTCGATTTACGGAAGGATCCCCGCCGCCACCATCGTGCAGGGCATCACCAGCACAAGGAGAGGCGGGCGCGGCCACCTCGGTGCTCGACGTGCCGATCCGGACCGGGCCGGGGACCTCAGGTTCGGTTGACGGCGGTTGAACTCGGCCAGCGACCCGAAAACCGCCGAGAATGGCTCAAGAAGCCGCTCCGTGGCAATCGAAACGGACATCGTCGGGCAACTCCGCCCCCATTTGATGAGCCGACGCCGGGTTTCGTGGGGGTCCGGGTATCCCCTCAAACCGTGGAGACTTCCACTATGAGGAGATGTCATGTCAGAGACCCGTAGGAAGTATGACCCCGAGTTCCGGGAGGGGGCGGTCCGGATCGTCCGGGAGACCGGCAA
>Ga0114938_1000165_pt1 | contig 53362 bp, 55 predicted proteins | sample AshMeaBigSpring_FD_88675 | JGI IMG/M metagenome (GOLD analysis project Ga0114938, IMG submission 88675) | Groundwater microbial communities from Big Spring, Nevada to study Microbial Dark Matter (Phase II) - Ash Meadows Big Spring | ecosystem: Environmental > Aquatic > Deep subsurface >...
GCTCAGGACCCGAGCACGGTGGGGGCGACGTCTGCGAACGGTCCGACGAACGTGATGCGGAACCCGTCCTCGAGCTTCACCAGGTAGAAGTTTTCGAGGAGCTGCTGTTCCTCGGGGGTCAACTGCTCCTTGCCGATGAGCGGCGCCGCCCGCTCGTCGTCGATGACGTGCACTGCGGCGACCGGCGGGAAGTCCTCCACCACCTCGGCAAGGACGTTCTGCAGGTCGATGTCGGTGAGCGAGGTGTATGAGGTGGGATCGAGCAGCACGACGAGGGTGTCACCAGACTCGCCCGACTGGCGTTCCAGGATCTCGAACTCGGGCACCGCGGCCGCACCTTCGGCTCGAGTCGTCGACGTGGCGCCGCCACCGGCCACCGTCGTGGTGGACCCGCCAGCGCCGCCGTCACCGCCGCCGGGAGGAGCCAGGCTGGTCACCGACCCGTCGAGACCGACCGTCGTCGTCGCCTCCCCGTCATCGCCCGAGCAGCCGGCGACGACCACGAGGAGCGCTAGCAAGACGATGCGGGGGGCCGCTGCGCTTCGCCGGCTCATGAGCCCATCGTACCCCACACTCGTCTCTTCACACCTTGCCGCGCCCCGCCAGCCAGGTCGGGTAATCGACGCCGTCGAGCCACGGCCGGGAGTTGACCACTCGGAACCTTCGCTGCACCTCGTCGAACAGCTCGGGCGACGGGTCCTCCTCGAGCCCCGTCTCGGCGAGCTCGAGCGCCGGCCGCCATGCCCTCGCCCCGAGCGCCACGTCCACCCTGGCCCGCCAGTCGTCGGCCGCCACCGCCGCCTGCCCCTGCCCCCAGAAGGCCTGCAGCCGCTCGGCGGCGCGCACGCAGCGCCGCACCGACCTTGCCTGGTTCCGGGTGATCCCTGTGGCGGCAACCTCCTCTGCCCAGTCGGCGAAGCCCTGCGGACCCCACGCCTCGGGGTCGGTGACCACCGACTCGTAGAGACGGTCGACGGCGGCGAGCAGCGACACGGTGGCGCTCATCCCAGACCCAGCTCTGCGGCGACGAGCTCGTCGTAGAGGGTGTTGAGGAGCTCCGCCATCGGGCCAGGCGGCATGGCGACGTCGCCGAGGGCGATCACGGGACGGACGGCGCGGAGCGTCGACATCGCCACAACCTCGTCTGCTTGGAGGAGACGGGACAGCGGGTAGCGGCCAGGGGCGACGACGAGCCCGGCCCGGGGCGCCACCTCGCTCACCGCGGCTGATGTGACCCCCGCCAGCACCCCGAGCTCGGGGCCGGGGAACTCGAGCCGGTCGCCCATGATCCACCCGATGCTGTAGGTAGGCCCCTCCAGCACGTCGCCGTCGACCCCGCACAGCAAGGCGTCGTCGAAGCCGTCTGCCACCGCGGCCAGTCTGGCGGCCAGGTTGGGTCCGTAGGACAGGCTCTTGGCCCCGGTCAGCTCGGACACCCGCCCGTCGGCGTGCCACGGGGCGACCCGCGGTTGGAGCCGGATGTGCGGCGGGATCGACGGCAGCGACGAGGCGATCACGATCGTGCGACTGTGCACGCCTGGGTGCTCGGCGTCCACCCCCCCGGTGACGATGACCCTGATCGAGCAGTCGCCCTCAGCGGCGCGATGGCGCACCCAACGCTCGATGTCGGTGCGGGGCGGCAGCGGGATGCGCATGATGGCGGCGCTGCTCTCGAGCCGGTCGAGATGGTTGCCCAGCCGGAACGGCTTGCCCGCATAGGCCCGTACGCTCTCGAAGCAGCCGTAGCCCCGCTGCAGACCGATGTCGAGCACCGATATCGACGCCTCCCCCTCGGGGAGGGCGGCACCGTCGACGAGGATGGGGCCGAGGATGCTCACGACGTGCGCGGGTCGAAGCCGTTGGAGATGGGGAGCCTGCGGTCCTTGCCGAAGGCCTTGCGGGTGATACGCACCCCTGGCGCCGCCTGGCGCCGCTTGTACTCGTTGCGGTCGACCATGCGGGCGACCCGGCGAACGATCTCGGCGTCGAGACCCTGGTCGACGATCTCGGCTACGGACATGTCGAGCTCGACGTAGCGGCGGAGCACCTCGTCGAGGACGTCGTATGGGGGAAGCGAGTCGCTGTCGAGCTGATCGGGACGAAGCTCAGCGGACGGCGGCTTGGCGATGATGCTGTGGGGGATGACCTCGCCGTCACGGTTGCGCCACTCCGCCAGCCGGTACACAAGGGTCTTGAACACGTCCTTCAGGACCGCATAGCCGCCCGCCATGTCCCCGTAGAGGGTGGCGTACCCCACCGCCATCTCCGACTTGTTGCCGGTGGTGACCACCAGTCCCCCGTACTTGTTGGAGAGCGCCATGAGCGTCGCCCCCCTGATGCGGGCCTGGAGGTTCTCCTCGGCGACGCCAGCCGGGGTGCCGGCGAACACAGGGGCGAGCGCCTCGAGGAAGCTGGTGAAGACAGGGTCGATTGGCACGACATCGAAGCGGCACCCGAGCCGGACCGCAAGCGCCTCCGAGTCGGCCCACGACCCTCGGGAGCTGTAACGGGTGGGCATCGTCACCCCCCACACCGCCTCAGGACCGAGGGCGTCGACGGCGATGGCGCAGGTGAGTGCGCTGTCGATGCCACCGGACAACGCAACCACCACTTCCCCGAACCCGTTCTTGCGCACATAGTCGCGCAGCCCGGTGACCAGCGCGGCGTACACCTCCTCCTCGTCGCCCATGCGGGGCGCCGGCTGCGGCGGCGACGGCAGCGGGTGGCGGCGCCGAGACGGTGGCGGACTCGCCGCAGCCACCCCAGCCGGGATGGCGTCACCGGAGACCGGGATGTCGAGGACAAAGCGCTCATCGTCGAATTGGGCGGCGCGGTAGAGCAGCCGTCCTGCACCATCGAAGACCATCGAGTCGCCGTCGAAGACGAGCTCGTCCTGGCCGCCGACCATGTTGAGGTAGACGACCGGCACCCCGGTGCGGCGGGCGGCGGCGGCGAGCAGTGCGGTGCGCTCGTCGCCCTTGCCGCAGTGGTACGGCGATCCGTTGATGTTGAGCAGGATCTGGGCGCCGGCGGCCGCCTGGGCGATCGGCGGCCCCAGCGGCGACCAGATGTCCTCACACACCGAGATCCCGACGGGGACGCCCGCCACATCCCACACCATGGCTGGCCGGTCGCCTGCGACGAAGTAGCGGGCCTCGTCGAACACGCCGTAGTTGGGGAGCAACACCTTGTGGTAGACGCCCTTCACCTCCCCGCCGGCCAGGACGGCGGCGGCGTTGGCGATGGTGCGTGGCACGGAGTCGTCTATTGGATCGTTGTCCACCGCCCTGTCGACAAACCCGACGACGGTTGCCGTCCGACCCGACCCTGCGGCGAGCTTGGCCAGCGCCTCCAGGTTGGCCGCAACGAAACTATCCCGCAGCAGCAGATCCTCGGGTGGGTAGCCGGTGAGGACCAGCTCGGGTAGCAGCAGCACGTCGGCGTCCACGCCAGCCGCCCACGCCATCGCCTCGGCCACGAGCGCCGTGTTGCCGGTGATGTCGCCGACGGTTGGGTTGAGCTGGGCGCAGGCGACCCGGAGCATGGCCATGACGCCCGCCAGGTTAGGGATGGTCACCGGAGGTGGCCCGCTTCGCCGGGTGGTGGAGCACCGGCTCCCAAGGCTCGACCCCGATCTCGGTCGCCTTCACCGCCGCCCACACCGGCGCCCCGGTGACGAGATGCAGGGTGTCGGCGGCGCCAGGCGTGATCTCGACGGTGAGCGGCAGCGGACCTCCGAGCTGGACACGCACCCGCTCCCCGAGCCGCTCGATCCTGGTGACGGTGGTCTCCCAGGTGTTACGCGGGCTTCCCTCGGTGCGCTGCGGAAAGAGCGCAACCGTCCTGGGCTGGATGGTGACGAGCACGGGGCCGGCGGCAGCGGTGTCGGCCACCTGGAGCAACCCGCCTGCGATGGTGACGACGCCGCCGGCGGCGACCCCGAAGAAGAGGTTGGCGCCGGCGAGATCGGCGACGTAGCGGCTGCGAGGTCTGAGCCGGATCTCGTCTGCCGTACCCACCTGGGTGATGACGCCGTTCTCGATGACGTGGATCACGTCTGCGAGCAGGAATGCCTCAGTCGGGTCGTGGGTGATGACCAGCCGGGGACCGGGGAAGTCGTCAAGATGGTCGGCCAGGGTGCGCCGCAGCGCCATCCGGGTGGTGACGTCGAGTGCGGCCAGCGGCTCGTCGAGCAGCAGCAGGTCCGGCTCGCCGGCGAGGGCCCTGGCCAGGGCCACCCGCTGCGACTGTCCCCCCGAGAGGGTGCGGGGTCGGCGCTGGACGAGGTTGCCGAGATCGAGGTCGCCCGCCACTCGCATGGCGGCCCTGCGTGCGGTGCGGCGGCCGGCCCCGCGACTGCGGGGACCAAAGGCGATGTTGTCGCCAACCGTGAGGTGCGGAAACAGCACATAGTCCTGGAAGACGACGCCGACCCTGCGCTCCTCGGCGGGCACGAACACGCCGGTCTGCGGGTCGTCGAGTATGCGGCCCCCAAGCTCGATGCGTCCTGCGGCCAGCGGCAGCAGCCCGGCGATGGCGGCAACGACGGTCGACTTGCCTGCGCCGTTTGGCCCGAGGAGCGCCGTCGTCCGGCCGGGCGGGATGGCGAGGGCGACGTCGAGCACAAATCCCTCGCCTCGGCTGACGACGAGACGGGCGTCGAGCCGGCCCGACGCGGCGGTCATCGCCATCGCCACCATCGTCCCCGCATCACGACCAACACGGCGAGCGAGACGGCCACCATCAGCATGCTGAGCACGACGGCCGTGTCGCGATCGGTCTCCAACGCCATGAAGACGGCGAGGGGGAGGGTCTGGGTGCGACCCTGCAGGTTGCCGGCGAAGGCGACGGTGGCGCCGAACTCGCCAAATGCCCTCGCCCACGCCAGGGCGAGTCCTGCGCCGAGCGACGGCGCCACCAAGGGGAGGGTGACCCGACGCAGCACGGTGAGCCGGCGGGCCCCGAGCGTAGCCGCCGCCCCTTCGAACCTCGGGTCGAGGTTGCGCAACCCGGCCTCCACTGCGAGAACCAGCAGCGGCATGGCGACGAAGGTGTTGGCGACCACGACTCCCCACACCGAGAAGGGAAGCAGCAGCCCCGGCCCCTCGTACAGCGCCTCGCCGATCAGCCCGCGCCGACCGAGGGCGAACAGCAGCGCCGCACCACCCACAACCGGCGGGAGGAAGAGGGGGAGGGTCACCACCGCCCGCAGCAGCGCCTTCCCTGGGAAGTCGATGCGGGCCAGCAGCCACGCCAGCGGGACACCGAGCACGGCAGAGACGGCGGTGGCGGCGATCGAGGTGGCGATAGACAGACCAAGCGCATCGGTCGCCACGTCGTTTGCGAGCAGCTCGGGCACCCGGCGCCACGGGGTGCGAGCGATGAGGCCTGCGAGCGGCGCAACGAAGAACACGGCGCCGAGCGCCGCCAGCACGACGAGGACCAGCGGCGGTCGTCTCTCGATCCGACGCCGCTTGGGCAAGTGGCTCACGGGAGGAGGAACCCGTTGTCGGTGAGGATGCGTCTGCCTTCCGCCGACCGCACGTAGGCGATGAAGCGGGCGGCCCCCACCGGGTTGGCGGCGCCGGCGAGGGGTGCGATCAGATAGTCCGCCGTGACGTTGGCGCCCGCTGCCAGCGCCACGCCGTCAACCGCCTCGCCTGCGGCGATGACGTCTGTCGTGTACACCAGGGCCGCATCGAGCTCGCCCGCCTCGATCTTCGTGAGCAACGCTCGCACATCCGGCTCATCTGTGTCTGCGACAGCGGTCACCCCGGCTTCGGCCAGGACGGTGCGGGCGAGGTCGCCACAGGGGACGCCAGCGGCGCACAGACCGATCAGGAGCTCGGGGCGGCCAAGAGCGGCTAGCCCGGTCACCCCCGCAGGGTTGCCGGCCGGCACGGCGATCGCCAGCTCGTTGCGGGCAAAGACGGCGGCGGGACCGGCGGTCTCCCCGGCCAGCATTACCTCGTCCATCGTCGCCCGATTGGCCGAGGCAAACACGTCGGCGGGGGCACCCTCGAGGATCTGCTCCCGGAGCGCCCCGCTCCCGGCAAGGTTGAGCTCGACATCGACGTCGGGATGGGCGGCCTGGAACGCCACTTGGATGTCGCCGAAGACGTCGGTGAGTGAGGCTGCTGCGAACACGATGACGCGTTCGCCACCCTCGCCGCCGACCCGACCGGCGCACCCCACCAGGGCGAGGGTGACAGCACAAGCGCCCGCCAGGATCCGCACCAGCACCGACATCGCCTCCACCGGAGTAGTCTCATTGAGACTATCAGACGCCGGCAGGAGGCCAAGTGGCCGAGACCAGGCGATCGCTTGCCGAGTGGGCCGTGCTCGGGCTTCTGGGCGAGTCGCCCGCCCATGGCTTTGCGTTGGCCCGGGCGCTCGGCCCAGGCACGGAGTTGGGCCGGGTGCTCACCGTCCGCCGCCCGCTGGTCTACCGGGCGCTCGACCGCTTGGTGGTCGACGGGTTCGCCACCGCCGACCGCACCGAGCCAGGGAAGGCGGGGCCGCACCGGACCATCCATCGCATCACCGACCTCGGTCGGCGCCGGCTGGCGTCCTGGCTCGGCTCACCGGTGACCCACATACGGGATCTCCGCGTCGAGCTGCTGCTCAAGCTGGTGCTGCTGCGTCGCGCCGGCCGCGACCGCGGCCTGCTGATCGCCCGCCAGCGCGAGGCGCTGCGCACCACCCTCGAGGCGCTTCTCGAGACAGGCGGCGAGGCCGGCGACGAGGTGGACATGTGGAGACGCCACACCGCACGTGCGGTGAGCGCCTACCTCGACGACCTGGCCGCCGGCGACACCCCGGCGGGTAGCGTGGTGCGGATGACGACCGACCCGCCGGCGCCGCCCGCGTGACCGGCACCGATGAGATGGGCGCCGTCCTCACCCCGGACGGGGTGCGGTTCCGGGTGTGGGCCCCGCATGCGGTGGGGGTGACCGTGGCCGGGGACTGGAACGCCTGGTCGCCTGACACCGATGCGCTGATCCCAGAGGACGGCGGTCGCTTTGCCGGTCTCGTGCCAGGCGCTCGGACCGGCGACCGGTACAAGCTGGTGATCGACACCGGCACGAGGTTGCTGTGGCGCAACGACCCGTACGCCAAGGCGGTGACTCACTCGGCGGGCGAGTCCATCGTGTGTGACCCCGCCTTCGACTGGGACGACGACCGGTACCAGACCCCGCCGTGGCACGAGCTTGTCATCTACGAGTTGCACGTCGGCACGTTCAACGACGCCCCTGGTGGCGGTCCCGGGAGCTTTGCCAGCGTCGAGCGGCGGCTTGGCCACCTGCGGGGCCTCGGGGTCAACGCCATCGAGCTCATGCCATCCGCCGAGTTCGGGAAGGACTTCTCGTGGGGCTACAACCCTGCGCAGATCTTTGCCATCGAGGAGGCGTACGGCGGGCCGGTTGCGCTGAAGCGGCTGATCCGGGCGGCGCATGCCGCCGGCATCGCCGTCATCCTCGACGTCGTCTACAACCACTTCGGCCCAGCCGACCTCGATCTGTGGCGCTTCGACGGCTGGGACGAAAACGGCAAGGGCGGCATCTACTTCTACAACGACGAGCGCAGCCGTACCCCGTGGGGCGACACCCGACCCGACTACGGGCGGCCGGAGGTGCGCCGCTACCTTGCGGACAACGCACGGATGTGGCTCGAGGAGTTCCGCTGCGACGGGCTGCGCTGGGACGCCACCTCATACATCCGCAATGTCGACGGCAACGACGGCGACCCTGCCGGTGACATCCCCGAGGGCTGGCGGCTGTTCCAGGAGATCACCACAGACACCGATCGCCGCCAGCCGTGGAAGCTGCACATCGCCGAGGATCTGCGCAGCAACCCGCACCTGACCCGGCCGGTGGGTGACGGCGGGGCCGGCTTCGACACCCAATGGGACGCCGGGTTCGTCCACCCGGTGCGAGCGGCATTGATCGCCGGCGCAGACGAGCAGCGCAGCATGGAGACACTCCGGTTGGCGGTGTCGCACCACACGTACGGCGACGCCCTGCGCCGGGTGATCTACACCGAGTCACACGACGAGGTGGCCAACGGTCACTCGAGAGTCCCCGAGGAGATCGCCCCAGGTCATGCGGCGAACCTGTGGGCACAGAAGCGGTCGACGCTTGGTGCGGTGCTCGTGCTCACCTCGCCTGGTATCCCCATGCTGTTCCAGGGCCAGGAGATCCTGGAGGACCAGTGGTTCCGCGACGAGGACCCCATCGACTGGTCGAAGGAGCACACCCACGCCGGGATCCTCCTCATGTACCGCGACCTGATCCACCTGCGGCGCAACGTCGCCGGCATCACTAGAGGGTTGTGCAGCCACAACGTCAACGTCCACCACGTCAACGACACAGACAAGGTGATCGCCTTCCATCGCTGGGAGCGCGGCGGCCCATGGGACGACGTGATCGTCGTGGTGAACCTCGCCAACCGGAGCTACGACGGGTACCGGATCGGGCTCCCGCGCCCAGGGGCATGGCAGGTGCGGTTCAACAGCGACTGGCGGGGATACAGCCCCCTGTTCGACGACCACCCCAGCTACGCCACAAACGCCGACCCGCTGCCGGCCGACGGCATGGGGTGGAGCGGTGCTCTTGGGCTCGGTCGCTACGCCGCCGTCATCCTCTCCCAGGACCAGTGACGGGCGCCGCCGCAGTCCGTCAGATGTCGCGGACGGTCTCGGCGATGAGGAAGTCGACAATCATCCGCAGCGCCTCCTCGGCGGTGCTTCCTCCGGCGAGGGCGCTGCGGTAGATCGCCACCTGGCGGTCGGCGCTCGTGCCCCTGGCGAGGATGGTGCGCCCGTGCTCCAGCTCCTCGACGCAGTCGAACTCCTCGGCGTCGGTGCGGACCAGGTCGAGCAGCTCCTCGTACAGTTCGGCATATGGCACGATCTTGCCCTTGCCGAAGTCGATGAGCCCCTCCTGGGTGCCGTAGCGCTGCGCCCGCCACAGGTTCTCGCTGAGCAACATCCGTGAGTAGTGGCGCCACCTCTGGTTGCGCAACCGCATCCGGAACATGAGACCCAGCAGCGACAGGTACATGGCCGCCACCGTCATCCCGTCGTCGATGCTTGTGCAGATGTCTGACGCCCGCATCTCGAGTGTCGGGTACCGGTCGCTTGGCCGCAGGTCCCACCACAGCTTGGTGGCGTCCTCGATGACCCCTGCCTGCACCAGGGCGGCGACGTGACGGCGGTAGTCGGTCCAGCTGGCGAACTCGTCCGGCATCCCGGTGCGGGGGACGGAGCGGAACACCGAGGTGCGGTAACTGGCGAGCCCGGTGTCGATGCCGTGCCAGAACGGCGACGATGCGCTGATCGCCAGCAGGTGGGGCATGAAGTAGACCAGCTGGTTCATCAGGTCGATGCGGAGGTCCTCGTCCTCGACACCGACGTGGACGTGCATCCCCGAGATGAGCAGCCGGCGCGCCACCCCACCCATGGCCTCGGCCAGGGCGTTGTAACGCTCCTTGTCGGTGTTGAGCTGCTCGGTCCATGCGGCAAACGGATGGGTCGACGCCGAGATCGGGGCAAGACCGTACCGGTTGGCGACGTCGGCGACATTGCGGCGCAACTTGGCGAGCTCGCGCCGCAGCTCCTTGACGTTGCGGCACACCGGGGTTCCCACCTCGATCTGCGACCGCATGAACTCCGGCCCGACCTGACCCTCGGCGGCGGCGGCGATCTCGTCGAGCATCCCTGTCGGGAGATCGCGCACCAGATCGCGCGTCTCGAGGTCGACGATCTTGTACTCCTCCTCGACCCCGATGGTGAACGACGGACGTTCCACGTGCGCACTCCTTGGTACGTGTCGCCCAAAGTTACCGGAGAGACGAGCCGGCCGCCCCATAACCCGCATCGGGGGGCACCGTTACACTGGTGTTCTCATGGGCCGTCCGCCTTCCGTCGTCGAGCTTGCGCGCGCCATCGCCCCTGCGATGGTTGCACTGCGCCGTGACCTCCACGAGTACCCCGAGGTCGGCTGGACCGAGCACCGCACCACCCGCAGGGTGGCCGAGCGGCTCCGCTCGCTCGGGCTCCACCCCGAGGTGCGAGCGGCAGGGACGGGGCTGGTCGTGGAGGTGGGGGGCGGTGGGCGCACCGTCGGCTTCCGCGCCGATCTCGATGCGCTACCGATCGAGGAGGAGTCGACCGCTCTCTACCGATCGCAGCACCCCGGCGTGATGCACGCCTGCGGGCACGACGTGCACACCGCCATCGCCGTCGGCGTCGCCGCGGTGCTCACCGAGCTCGGCGACGAGCTCCCTGGCAGAGTCCGCTTCGTCTTCCAACCGGCCGAGGAGCAGATTCCCGGAGGCGCCTTGACGCTGTGCGAGGAGGGGGTCACCGAAGGGCTGGCGGCGATCGCCGCCTTCCACGTCGACCCTGCGCTCGCCCCAGGGATGATCGGTCTGCGCAACGGCGGGGTGACCGGCGCCTCCGACCGGATCGTCGTCCGTCTGACCGGACCAGGCGGCCACACCTCGCGTCCTCACCAGACCGTCGACCTCGTCTATGCCGCCGGTCGGGTTATCACCGACCTGCCAGGGCTTCTGCGCCATGGCGTCGATCCGCGAGAGACGATCGCCCTTGTGTTCGGCCGGGTGCAGGGCGGGACAGCCGAGAATGTCATCCCCAACCACATCGAGCTTGGCGGGACCATCCGGCTGTTCAACCTCGACCTGTGGCGCATGATGCCCAAGCTGGTCGAGCAGCATGTCCACGACCTGGTGGCGCCGCTTGGTGCTGGTGTCGAGGTCAGCTACGTCCCAGGCTCGCCGCCTGTGGTCAACGACGGCATGGTGGTGCAAGCGTTCGAGCGGGCCGCCCTGGCCGTCCTCGGTGAGGGCGGTGTCACGCAGACTCACCAGAGCCTCGGCTCCGAGGACTTCGCCTGGTTTCTCGAGTCGGTCCCCGGAGCGCTCATCCGCCTCGGCGCCGCCCTCCCCGACCGGGTGGTCGATCTCCACTCATCCACATTCGACGTCGACGAGCGATGCATCGAGACCGGCATCGCCGTCGGCGCCGCCGCCATGATCGAGCTGCTGACCGGCTGACACTTCGGGTCTACTTCGGGATGCTCCTACGGATGTCGGGGGGTGAGTTGGCGTAGGTCCTGGTAGATCTCGCAAGCGCGGTAGAGGGCGGCGTTGGCGGCTCGGTCGCCGCGGTTGAAGACACGAGGTCAGTCAGTCGCTGAGGCAGACCCGGCCGGAACTCCCGCACACATACACACACCATTCAGTGTCAGTCGGCGAGCAGCAGCCCCTGGGCGGTGAGCGCCGCTCGCATCGCCTCCTCGTCACCGGAACGGACCGAGACGGTGAGCACGCCGCCCCCGCCGTATGGGGCATGGCGCAACTGGAGGTCGCGGACGTCGACACCGCTGTGCTCGAAGGCCCGGCCCACCCTGGCCAGCTCCCCCGGCTCGTCGGCGAGTGCAACCCTCACGTCGATCGTGTGCGACCCGAGACGGCGACGCTCGCGCTGCGCCCTCTGCAACACGGCAGCGACGGCAGCGTCGTCGGAGGTGGCGATGCGGTCGGCGAGATCGCGCAGCCGACCGGCGAAGTCCTGCAACACGTCGAGCACCGGGCCCCGGTTGGCGGCGAGGAGATCGACCCACATGCTCGGTTCGGATGCGGCCACCCTGGTGAGGTCGCGGAAGCTGCCGGCGACCAGCTCGAGAGCCGCCGTGCGGTCGGCGGCCTCGTTCATCAGCGCCGAGGCGAGGAGCTGCGGGAGGTGGGAGATGGCGGCGACGGCGAGGTCGTGATCCGCCGCCGTCATCCGCACCGGGCGGGCGCCCAGTGCGACGATGATGCGCTCGACGGTGGCAAGGTCGGCCGGCTCGGCGCGGTCGCCCACCACCACCCACGCCGCCCCCCGGAACAGCGACGCCGTGGCCGCCCCTGGTCCGGCGACCTCGCGCCCTGCCATCGGGTGGGTGCCGACAAAGCGACGCAGACGGCTTGCCGCAAGCACAGGGGTCTTCACCCCCGCCACATCCATCACCAGCGCATTCGTGTCGAGGGCGGAGACGGCGGCAATCACCGCTGCGGGAGGTGCGGCGAGGACGACAACGTCCGGGGCACCCGCCAACAGCTCGTCGACGGTCGCCACCGCCTCGACCGCACCCCGCTCAGCCGCCTCGGTGCGATGTCCAGGGTCAGGGTCCCAGCCGGTCACCTCCCACCCGGCCCGACGCAACCCGAGACCGATGGACGACCCGATCAACCCCGTGCCGATGATGGCGATACGCATGGTGGACGGCGAAGCGCCGTCTCAGGTCTCGAGACCCATGACCGCGGCCAGGGCGCGCACCTCGACCATGAGTGCGGCGAACTCGGCGGGGAGGATCGCCTGCGCCCCGTCGACGAGCGCCTCCTCCGGCGACGGGTGCACGTCGACCATGAAACCGTCGGCGCCTGACACGACGGCGACCCGGGTGAGCGGAGCGACGAGGTAGCGATGCCCACCGGAGTGCGACGGGTCGATCATGATCGGCAGGTGCGAGAGCCGCTTGACCACGCCGGCCGCCGAGATGTCGAGGGTGTTGCGGGTTGCGGTCTCGAAGGTCCTGATGCCCCGCTCGCACAGGATCACGTTGTGGTTGCCCTCTTTGTAGATGTACTCAGCGGCGTTGAGCCACTCCTCGATGGTGGCGGTGAACCCGCGCTTGAGCATCACCGGCTTGTGCTGCCTGCCGAGCTCGGCGAGCAAGGTGAAGTTCGCCATGTTGCGGGTGCCGACCCTGATGAGGTCGGCGTACTCGGCGACGAGCTCGACATCCCTCGGGTCGACGACCTCCGCGACAAACGGGAGCCCGAATTCCGCCCTGGCCTCGGCCAGCAGCTCGAGCCCCTTCTCCCGCATCCCCTGGAACGCATACGGCGAGGTGCGCGGCTTGAAGGCGTCGCCGCGCAGGATGCGGGCGCCCGCCCCTGCCACCGCCTCGGCGGCGGCGAACAACTGCTCGCGGGACTCGACAGCGCACGGCCCGGCGATGACGGCGAAGTGGCCACCGCCGACGGACACGCCGCCGACGTCGACAACGGTGTCGTGCTCCTGGAAGTCACGGCTGACGAACTTGAACGGCTTGAGCACGGGGACGGCCCGCTCCACTCCCGGGAACGCCTCCCACGGGAGCTGCTGGATGGTCTCCCGATCGCCCACCGCCCCGATGACGGTGCGGTGCTTGCCGCGCGAGACGTGAGCATCGGCACCGATGCCCTCCAGCCGGTCGACGACGTGCTGGACATCGGCGTCGCTCGCCGACTGGCGCATCACGATGATCAACGACTCGTCTCCTCCTGGTTGCTTCGTGGACGGCAACGACACCTCCGTAACCGAATGGTAGGGCGCTCCCAGCAGCCGGGCACCGAGGCAACCGGGGCGGACCGCCCGCCGTATAGGCTCGCAGGGTCATGCACCGCATCCTCGTGACCGGAGCCGCTACCTGGACGGGCGGACGCCTCGTCTGGGAGCTGGAGCAACGGCGCGGCGTGGAGGTGCTCGCCGTCGACGAGATCCCCCAGCGCATCGCTTTCACCTCCCGGTACCACCAGCTGGGCGGCGACCGCATCGAGCTCGCCAAGATCATCCTCGACGCGCGACCGGACACGGTGGTGCACCTGCTCACCGTCGACCGCTCGTCTGAACTCGGTTCCGTCATGGCCCATGAGCAGGCGGTGATCGGCACCCAGGCCGTCGTCGGGGCCATCGGGCGCTGCCCAACGGTACGGCGGGCGGTGATCAAGTCGGATGCAGCGGTCTACCCGATCGGGCCACGCAACCCCTCGATCTTCGCCGAGACCACACCGACCCGTGGGCGGCTGAGCCGCTACGGGCAGGAGATCGCCGATCTCGAGGACCTGGTTGCCCAGGTGGCGCCACATCAGCCACGGGTGAGCTACACGGTGTTGCGTCTGGCGCCGATCTTCGGCCGCAACATCCGCAACCCGCTCAGCCGCTTCCTCTCCCTGACGGTGGTACCGACGCTTCTCGGGTTCGACCCCCGCATCCACATCGTCCACGAGGAGGATGCGGTGGCGGCGTTGCTGTGCGCCGTCGACGGCACGGTGTCAGGGACGTTCAACGTCGCCGCAACAGGACCGATGTACCTGAGCAGGATGCTCCGTCTCGGGCGCAGGGTGGCGCAGCCGCTGCCAGGGCGTGGCTTTGACGCGGCGCTGCGGGGTCTGCGCCGCATCGGGGTGCAGGTGCCGAGCCATCTCGCCGCCATGATGCGTCACGGGCTTGTGCTCGACACCACGGCGATGCAGCGTGACCTTGGCTTCGCCCCCCACCTCACCGTCCGTCAGACGGCCCTTGCCGGCTACGGGCGGATGACGCCCGAACAAGGCACGGGACCGTGAGCGAGCGCGACGCCCTCGAGCGCGGCGCCCTCGAGCTGATGACCCGCAGCCGGCTGCTCGCCCTCGCCGCCGCCCGCAACCTCCGCGGCCGCACCCGGATGACGAGAGCAGAGCTGGTGGAGGCGCTGGTCGCGGCAGACGGCTCCGTTGGGGCCATAAGGGTGCGCACGGTCGAGACCGCCTCGGCCGCGCCCGCATCGGCCGGCGGCGACACGACACCGGCGGCCCGCCGCCGTACGCTCGAGGTCCGGCTCGCCGGTCACGTCGACAAGGACCGACACTGCCCTTGGACGAGCATCGACGGCTTCAGCTGCGGGCTCCCCGTAATCGCCGGTGCGCAACGCTGTGCGCTCCACGGCGGTATCGACATCCACGACATCCCTGTGCCGCTCGTCGGGCGTCTCGGGTTCGACACGTGGCCGACGCTGTTTCGCCACCTGCTGATCTCCTCGTACGACGTCGATCCACTCGGGCTCGACCCCGTTGTCGCCGAGGTCGCATGGCACCTGACCAACGCCCTCTACTTCGACTACTTCAAGGTGAAGGTGGAGGGTCTCGAGCACATTCCGACTCACGGGCCTGCGGTGATCGCCGGCAACCACGGCGGTGCAACGCTCCCGTATGACGCGTTCATGCTCGGGGCCGCCGTCTCGAACGAGCTGCAGACGCCACGCCGGCTGCGGGTCATCGGCACCGAGATCTTCAACATGCTGCCGTGGGTGTCGCACCTGTACCGCAAGGTGGGCGGAGCATACGCCTCGCGGGGCGACACCGACTACCTGCTGAGCCACGGCCGGCTCGTCGGCGTCTTCCCCGAGGGGGAGAAGGGGTTCATGAAACCGGTGTGGGATGCCTACCGGGTGCAGCGGTTCGGCAGGGGAGGCTTCCTCAGCATCGCAGACGACCACGACGCCCCTGTCGTCCCCGTTGCCATCGTCGGGTCGGAGGAGGTCCACCCTGCGGTCGGAGTGTCAGAGTGGCTTGCCCGCCTTGTGCGTCTGGTGTGGCCGGAGCAGCGGGTGGAGAAGATGGCGGTTGTGCTCAACCCCATCCCGCTCCCGGTCCGGTGGCACATCCGTTTCCTCCCTGCGCTGGCCCCGCAGCGCGCGGCGGCGATCGACCCGCTGCGGCTGCTGGAGCGCACCGAGGAGGTGCGGCTCGCCATCCAGACGGCGCTCGACGACATGCTGGCAAACAGACGCAGCGTGTTCTGAGGTCCGAGCCCGCCCGCTTGCCCCAACGGAACCCCCCGGACCACGCGCCGCCTCCACCCCTCCTCCGATCACTCGGCGACCAAGGGGTCGGCATTGACGCGCCGGCCGCAGACGACCTCCGCCCGCTTGCAATAGTTAGCGAAATGCGATATTCTGCGCATCGCATGAGACATCAGCTGTCGGATCTTGGCGGATTTATCCGTGACCAGCGGGAACGCAGCGCCATGTCGCTGCGCAGACTGGCGGAGACCGCAGGGATCTCCAACCCCTATCTGAGCCAGATCGAACGAGGGCTGCGCAAGCCGTCGGCCGAGATCCTCAAGTCGATCGCCAGAGCCCTGTCGATCAGGGCGGAGTCGCTGTACGAGAAGGCCGGTTGGCTGGAGGGTGGGGAGCGACCGACGGTCATCGAGGCGATCAGCTCCGACGTGCAGCTGACCCCGTCACAAAAACAGGCGCTGGCGCAGATATACGCAAGCTTCGTCAGCGAACACGATCAGGAGGAACCATGATGCTCGAAGCACAGCGCAAGCTGGCTACGAAGACCGCATACGCCACGCTTGGCGCACCGGTTGTCGCCACCAAGATGGCGAAGGAGTACCGGGCCAAGATGACCAAGTACACGGAGCAGATGGCGACCCGGGCCGAGAAGCGGTTCGAAGCGGCCGCCAAGGAAGGCCACAAGATCGCCAAGCGGATCCAGCGCGGCACCGTGGTCGAGGAGATCCAGAGCCGTGTCGACCTCGAGAAGGTCCAGGACCGCGTCGAGAGGCTGCGCGACCAGCTCGAGGGGGCGCTGCAGAGCTGGCGGGAGAGCTTCTCCCCCGGCGAGCCGAAGGTCCCGGCGACAAGGGTCCCGGTCGAGAAGGCGCCCGTCACCAAGGCGGCTGCGGTGAAGAAGCCTGCCACCAGGACCGCTGCGGTCAAGAAGCCGGTCACCAAGCCTGCGGTAAAGGCGACCGCGGCGAAGACGACCGCCGCCCGCAAGCCGGCGACGAGGAAGCCGACAACCACCACCGCCTAGAACCCACGCGACAGCCTCGGCCGACTACAACCCGCGAAGTAGCTCTCCCTCCCTTCCCTGCTTCGTGAATCGGTCGAAGGAGAGCCCCCGGTCCTCAGACCGGGGGCTCCTCGTGCCTGCCGGTGCCGGCCCGGGCTGCTCAACCGCCCGTCAGTAGGTGACGATGGCGTCGAGCTCCTTGGCGTGGTCGATCCAGCGGTCGACCATCGATTGCGTCGGGAGCCGGCGCACCAGCCGCTTCTTGGCATTGGTGTCGACCATGGCGGTGAGGAGGTTGGCGGAGTTGCGCCGCCGCAGCTCCTTGACCGAGTCGACACCGGCGGCCTCGAGGAGATCGGAGTACTCCTCACCGACACCGCTGACCCGCATCAGATCGGCTCGATTCACCCACTCGAGCACCTTGGCCTCGGAGAGACCGGCGGCCTCTGCCAGCTCCTTGCGGCCCTTGCGGGTGGCGCCAGCCTTGAGCAGCGCCTCCGTGGTACGCACCTTCGCCTTCCTCAACTTGGTGGCGTACGCGTGACCGATCCCTTCGATCGCATCGATAGAGGCCATGACGCCCTGGTCCTTTCCTTAGTGGCGCAGGTTGTGTGGTCCCGGCCCCTCATCCGGGAGCATCCGAGAGCATACTCGGGAGCGGGCGGGCCGGGCGGCTCACCGCCGGGGGGCGAGCGTCTCGATGTCGTCGGGGCGGGTCACCAGCGAAGGCGGCAGGTGATCGATCCACACCTCCGACACCCACTTGGTGTGGGTGGCCAGCACCGCCTCGACCGTTGTGCCACCCTCGAGCCCCAGCAGTCGCGGCCACAGCTGGCGGTCGAGGATCAACGGTCTGCCCCACGCATAGCGGTACTTCGGGACGGTCGCCGGGTGCGTCCTGGCGTCGTGGGCGGCCAAGAGTTGCTCGACGGTGCCGGGCGGCACGAGCGGCATCGCCCCTGACACGAGCAGGATGGCCTCGATGGCGTCATCGCGCTGCAGGTAGTCGAGGCTCGCCCGAAGCGAGGCGGCTTCGCCTTCGGCCCACTCCGGGTCGACCAGCACGGAGAAGCCGACCATGTCGACCTCGTCGAGCACCGTCTCGGCGTTGTCGCCGAGGACGACAAGACCTGATGCCGGCGGCCAGGTGCGTGCTTCGGCGAGCACGTGACCGAGCAGCGTCGTGGCCCCCCACGGCACGGTCCACCGGGACGCGGCAAACCCCTCCCCCGGCTGGGAGGCGAGGACGACGGTGACGATCGACCCCATTTGGGCACCTTCTCGGGGACTGCGGCGTGACGAGCGGCAGGGTACCGGTCGCGGCCCGTGGCGGTGGAGCATGACCCGGCGGGGTGTGGCAGACTCGGCGCCTGACACTGTCGTCAGCCAGCCAGGAGCGGAGGCGTTTGCGTGCGTATCGGGGTGCCCGCCGAGATCAAGACGGAGGAATACCGCGTCGCCATCACCCCCGTCGGGGTGAGAGAGCTCACGTCACGCGGCCATCAGGTGGTGGTCCAGACCGGCGCCGGTGTCGGGTCCTCGATCGACGACGAGGAGCTTGTCGCCGTCGGCGCCGAGATCGCCGGCACCGCAGCCGAGGTGTTCGCCACCTCTCAGCTCATCCTCAAGGTCAAGGAGCCGCAGCTCGACGAGATCGCCATGTTGCGCCAGGACCACACGCTGTTCACCTATCTCCACCTCGCCGCCTACCCGGCCCAGGCCAAAGGACTGGTGGCGAGCGGCGCAACGGCCATCGCCTACGAGACGGTCCAGCTGGCCTCAGGGGCGCTCCCGCTCCTGGCCCCGATGAGCGAGATCGCCGGCCGAATGGCGGCGCAAGCGGGGGCCCATCACCTGGAGAGACCGCAAGGTGGGAGGGGGGTGCTCATCGGGGGCGTGCCAGGGGTGGCGCCGGCGCGGGTGACCGTGCTCGGCGCCGGGAGCGCCGGCACCAATGCCGCATTTGTCGCTTCCGGCATGGGCGCAAATGTCACCGTGCTCGACCTCAACGTCGACAAGCTTCGCCGCCTCGACGAGCTGCAGTGGGGCAGGATCACCACGGTGCGCTCCTCGGTGCACACCATCGACGAGGCCGTGCCCGCCTCCGACCTCGTCATCGGCGCCGTCCTCGTCGCCGGCGCTCGCGCCCCCATCGTGGTCACCGAGGACCACGTCAAGGCGATGCGTCCGGGGAGCGTGGTTGTGGACATCTCCATCGACCAGGGCGGGTGCATCGCCACCGCCCGCGAGACATCGCACGCCAAGCCGAGCTATGTCCTCCACGGTGTGATCCACTACGCCGTCGGCAACATCCCGGGAGCGGTACCCAACACCTCCACCTACGCCCTCACCAATGCCACCCTTCCGTATGCCGTGGCGCTTGCCGAGGGCAATTTGCCCGCCCTGGCCCGGCACCCCGAGCTGTTGCCCGGCTTCAACACGATCGGCGGCAACGTGGTGAACCGCGCCGTCGCCGAGAGCCTCGGCATGGAGTACACCGACCCGGCGCCGCTGCTCGGGCTCGGCGGTTGACAAGCGACGCCGGTCAGGCGGCGTCTGAGGTGCGCAGCAGCTTGCGTCCCGCAAGCCGCGCCCACCACATCACCACGGAGCCGGCGACGAGGACGAGGGTGGCGAGCACCTGGTACCACCCGCTCCACTCATACTCGCCGAGCGACCAGCTGTAGAGAAAGGCGAGCGCCGCCAGCGTGAACTGCAGCGCCCCTGTTGTGACGAATATGGCTCGGCCACCCGGGCGGGCCAGCACCAGGATCCCAGAGATCGCCCAGGCCAGCAGAACGGCGCCCACCCAACGCAACCCACCAAGCTGGTCTGCGGTCCGTGCCGGCAAGCCGATCGCGTCGAAGAACGTGGCGGGCAGGATCACGAGCGGTAGGGCGAACAACAGGTTCACGAAGATGTAGACCACCATTGCGATGTTGAGCGTCGCCGCAGGGTCCCGCCGGGACCGGCGTGGCTCAGCCGTCTCTGGTGTGGCGCCCGGCTCGACCGGGGCCGGTGCGTCCCAAGGCTCGGTCATGTCTGCATCGCCGGTGTCTGGAGCAGGGCGTCGACCAGCTCGTCCTGCACCATGCCGAGGTAGGCGACGATTGCTTCGTGCGGCGACGTGGGCACGTCGGGGAGACCGTCCCCGTCGAACATGCCGTGGCGGGCGGCGATGACCAGTCGAGCGGCGCCCACCGCCCTGGCGCACGCCTCCGCCTCGTCCGTGGTGAGCTCGGTGCGCCCGTCTCGCAGCCGCGCCAACACGGCGGCGAGGTGGTCACGGTCCCGACGGCGGCCCCGCTGGATCTCCCCACGCGACAGCCTGCGGAACTCGCGGTCGTCTGCTTCGTTTGCGTAGGCGGTCGGGTAGAGGCGATCGTGGGCGGGATCAGCAGTGTCGCCGTCGACCGAGGCCAGAAGGGGGGGTACGGCGCTGAGCACGGCAAGCTCCTGCCCGTCGATCCTGGCCCTGACGGCGCCTGTCTCCGAGGAGTAGCGGAACGTCATCCTCGCTCCAAGGTGGCCCACAATCCATGGTGGTGCAGCCGGCTGACCTCGAGCTCGGCCCGCTCCCGCGGCGCCGAGGCGACGACCGCCCTGCCCCCGTGATGAACATCGAGCATGAGCTTTGTCGCCTTCGGCTCGTCGTACCCGAACAGCTTGCGGAACACCCACACCACGTAGCTCATCAGGTTCACCGGGTCGTTCCATACAATGACGTTCCACATCGGCACGGCGTCCGCCGTTGCGTCGCTTGCGATCTCGCCGTGTTGCTCGGGTGCGGTGCGCATCACGCTGAAGGCTACCGCGGAACGTCAGGGTTCACCGCTCCCCGGTGGCGGGGAGGCGGCGGCGAAACGCTGCGAGTTGATCCAGTCCTCGAAGTCGCGGCGCGACACCCGCCACTCCCTGCCGAACTTCACGCCTGGCAACGACCCCGATCGCAGTTGACTGGTGACGACGAATGCCGACACGTCCATGTAGTCACAGACGTCCGGCACCGACAGCCACTCCTTGTCGATGTCGACGGTGATGCGCTCCATGGGCCAAGCGTATGGAGTCGGCGCCGAACGATCAAGACCGTCGCGGCCGACGCCACGAACATGTTGCGTCGCCGCCGCTCCCCCCATAGGCTCTCGCGTGATTCGTGCGGGCGGACGCCGGGCGAACCGGCAAGCACGGGCCTTCTCGGAGGGTCGCCCCGATGGGGGCGGCCCTCCTCTCGTCTGGGCGGCAGGGGCGCCGCGTCAGCACCGAGTCCCGGCGATACTGGCCGGATGATCGACACCCGAATCACGATCGGCATCTTCGTGTTCCCCGACGCCGAGGAGCTCGACTGGGTGGGGCCGTGGGAGGTGCTGCGCAGCTGGGAGCTTGCCAACCCCGAGGACGGTGTCTCGGTGGTGACGGTTGCCGAGACCGAGGACGTCATCACATGCGCCAAGGGTCTGCGGGTCCTCCCCGACCACACCTGGGACACGGCACCCGCCTTCGACGTGGTCGTCTACCCCGGCGGCAGGGGAACCAGGCGCCAACTCGGCGACGCCACCATCGGTCGGTGGGTCGGCGAGCTCGCTGCCGCAGGGACGCTGCTGGCCAGCGTGTGCACCGGGTCGCTCGTGCTCGCCGACAACGGTCTGCTCGATGACGGGCCGGCGACGACCCACTGGTCGGCGCTCGACCTGCTCGCAGACCTCGGCAGCAACATCGAGGTGCGCCCGGATGACCGCTTCGTCGACCGAGGCAGGGTGATCACGGCATCGGGGGTGTCAGCGGGGATCGACATGGCGTTGCACCTTGTCGCAAGGCTGCACTCGGTGGAGCGGGCCCGCCAGGTGCGGCGCTACATCCAGTACGACCCGGCGCCGCCGGTTTGAGGGGTCTCAGACGCTGGCGCTCGCCGCCCGACGCGCCAGCTCGATCTCCTGAGTTGGCCGGGTCAGCACGAACCACACCCCGACGGCACCGAGAAGGGTGAGGCCACTGCGCACCCACGGGTCGTCGAGGGCGAACACCACGGAAAACGTGACGGCGGCGACGATTGACACGACGGCGATGCCCTTGATCCTGCGTGGGATTCCGAGTCCGGCCTTGTAGTCGGAGAGCTGCCGCCCGAAGTACTTGTTGGTGAGCATCCAGTGGTGCATCCGCTCGCTCGACATCGAGAAGAAGAACAAGGCGACCAGGAGGTTGACCGTTCCTGGCAACACCGGCACGAAGTACCCGGCGATCCCGATGCCGAGAAAGACAAAGCCAATCGCGCCATAGACGAGACGCACCACACGGGACCTGGCGAGACGGATCTCTTCGACCACGGGTGAGAGCATACTCGCACGGTCCTTCAGCCAGACCGCCGCCACGTCCGCCCGGGTGCTGCGGGTGCCGGCACCGCCTGGCGCGTCCCGGGTGTGCAACGCCAAGGTGCTACACCGGGAACCCGGCGGTACGCCGCAGCGTCCCAACGACAACAAGGCCAGAGGAGGCATCGTGAACAAGACCCGAATCGTGACACTGGCGGTGGGTATGCTCCTGCTGCTCGCAGCATGCGGCTCGGCGACGCCGGATGCGTCGCCAGGCGCCGTAGCCCAGGAAGGGACCCAATCGGCCATGACCGGAATCAGCGTGTCAGGGCGCGGCGAGGTGTTCGGCACCCCGGATACGCTCACCGTCTCCATCGGGGTCTCGGTCAGCAAACCGACGGTGAGCGAGGCGGTTGACATCGCCGCCCAGCGCGCCACCAACCTCATCGACTCGCTTCTCGGGCTCGGTGTCGCCGAAGCGGACGTACAGACGAGCAACTACTCGATCTACCCCGAGTACGAGTACGCCGAGAACCAGGCGCCTCGCATCATCGCCTACCGGGTCGACAACACGGTGAATGCAAAGATCCGTGACCTGGATCGTGCCGGTGAGGTCCTCGATGCCGCCACTGCAGCCGCCGGCGACGAGGTGCGGGTGAACGGTGTCTCGTTCGCCCTCGAGGACAACGACTCGCTGCTGGTCGACGCCCGCGCCGCGGCATGGGGCGATGCGAAGGCAAAGGCGCAACAGCTCGCCGAGCTGGCAGGGGTGACGCTCGGGGCGCCGCTCACCATCTCGGAGTCCGTCACCAACTACCCGGTGCCGCTCTATGCCAGGGCCGATGCGTTCGGCGCCGAAGAAGCGACGACCCCGATCCAAGCGGGCCAGGAGTCCGTCAGCGTCGATCTCACCGTGACGTTCGCCATCGGGTCCTGACCCGTACCGGCCTCGCCCGGATCACCCGCCGGTTCCCGGCGGGTGATCCGCGTCGCCGTCCCGCTCAGCCGGCAAGCGTCGCCGACCAGCGGCGATCCCACACCGCAAAGCCGACACCGCAGCAGGCGACGGTCGCAGCAACCGCCACAAGGCTGACCGGGTACCCGGCCGCCTCGATGAGCACCCCGACGGCGGGCGCAGCCACCAGTGTCACGACATCGAACAGACCGGAGAACACGGCAAAGGCGGTGCCTCGCTCCTCGATGGTGGCCCGGTTGGCGAGCGTTGCCGACAGGACGGGAAACATCAGACCATGCCCGAACCCGCCGAGACCGCCCGCAAGCACCATGGCCGCATCGTTCTTGGCGACGGCGAGCACGACAAACTGGGCGACCAGCGCCGCCGCCGAAGGGAGCAGAACCCGGTGGGCTCCGCTGCGATCGGCGGCGCCTGAGACGAGGATGCGCACCACGATGGCCACCCCGGAGTACACCCCGAAATAGAGCCCAACGGAACCGACGCCTGTGGCGTCGACAAAGGTACGTAGGTAGGTGAAGGGGATCATCATCGCCAAGGCGAAAGTGAAGGTGAGCAGCCACACCGGGCCGAGGTCCGGCTGGCGAATGACACCGGCAAAGCCCCGATGGCGCTCCCGGAGCGGATCGACGGCGAGGAGCGGGGGCAGCCGCCACGCCAACACCCACGAGACGGCGGCCAGCCCTGCGGCGATGGCGAACACCCGGTCGAAGCTCCCTGCGGCGAGCACCACGTCGCCGAGCACCGACCCGAGCCCGATGGGGAGCAGCCCAGAGATCCCGAAGACGGCGAGCCCCTGCGCCCGGCGGCTGGGTGGCACGATGTCGGCGGCGATGGCCAGCAGGGTGGTGAACAGCGTGATCTCAACGGAGGCATGCACCGCCCGCACCACGAGGACGGCAGGACCGAAGGTGTCGAGCGGGATGTAGGCGGCGCTCGAAACGGCGAGCAGCAGACCGCCGACGAGCATCACCCGTCGTCTCCCCCACTGGTCGATCACCCGACCCATCGCCGGGCGCAGCACAAGTGCGACGACGGCGCCGACGGAGTAGACCAGCCCGATGCGCGACTCCGTCGCCCCGAGGTCCTGGAGATAGCCGGGGAAGTGAACCATGACGGCAAACGACACCTCCTGGAAGAACCCGACGACCCACAACGTGACGAAGGAGGCGGTGAGAAGCGGAGGGCGCCCTGTCACGTCCCGGCTGCCGGGGTGCTGAGGGGGGCGATGCACTCCGGCAGGTTGTTGGCCACGTTGTTGACGAGCGTCGGCACGGCGTGGTGGGTGAGCAGGTCAGCCGGCGCCGGCGTCAGCAACGCCCGCAGCCCGTCGGTGTCGGTGACGGCGGGGTCGAGCCAGGTGGTCCACACATCGGCGGACAGGATCACCGGCATCCGATCATGGATCTGCGCCACCGTCTCGTTTGGTCCTGTGGTGACGATGGTGCAGGTGGTCAGCGCATCCCCAGTCGCCGGATCCCTCCACCGCGCCCACAACCCGGCGAGGGCGAGGGGCTGGCCGTCGCGGCGGTAGATGTAGTGGGGGAGCTTGCCCTTTGGCCGCACCTGCCACTCGTAGAAGCCGTCGGCGGGCACCAGACAGCGCCGGGTGGCGAACGAGTCGCGGTAGGCGGGGCTGACCGGAACGGTCTCCGCCCTGGCGTTGATGTGGCGGGCGGCCGCCTTGCGGTCCTTCGCCCACCAGGGGACGAGACCCCAGCGGAACGACCCGAGCTGCCGCACTCCGTTGTGCTCGGCCACTGCGTAAACCGCATCGGTCGGGGCGACGTTGTACGACCGCGCCAGCAGGTCGCCGGCAAAGCGGTCGACGCCGAAGGCGGCGACGTAGACCTCGGGATCTTCCGCCTGCACGAAACGGCCACACATGGGCGGCATTGTCCCACCGGCAACGGCCCGACCGAGCCGCCGTCGCCACCGCGGACGCCAGCCGTTCCCAAGGGAGTACCGTCGGGGTGATGGTGGCCCCCGCCCTCTCGTTCCAGTCGGTGCTGCGCCGCTTCGGCGAGGTCACGGCCGTGACGGCGCTGACCATGGAGGTGCCTGTCGGCTCGATCACCGTGCTGCTAGGCCCAAACGGCGCCGGTAAGACGACGACGGTGCGGCTGGCGACCGGTGCGCTGCGCACGGACGCGGGTGCGGTGCGGGTCCACGGGCTCGACCCGGTCGCCGATGGCGAGGCGGTGCGGCAGCGTTGTGGCGTCGTGCCTCCCAAGCCGGCGATGTACGACCGGCTCACCGGCAGACAGAACCTCGGGTTCGCCGCCGATCTCTACGGGATCGACCGGGGCCGCATCGCCGCCTCCGCTGCCCGTTTCGGGATCGGTCACGCCCTTGACCAGACGGTCGGTGGGTACTCCACCGGCATGCGTACCCGCCTCGCCCTCGCCAGGGCTTTCCTCCACGACCCCGACGTGCTGTTGCTCGACGAGCCGACGGCTGGGCTCGATCCCGAGTCAGTCCGCGACGTACTGACGCTGATCACCGAGCTGGCGTCGGCCGGACGGTCCATCTTGATGTGCACCCACCTGCTCCACGAGGCGGAGGGGATCGCAGACCAGCTGGCGCTCATGGTGGGCGGGACGGTGCGCGCCCTTGGGCATCCCCGCACTCTGGCCGATCGCTACCTCGGGCATCCACTCGTGCTCATCGACGCCGAGGATCGTGGTGCGCTCGGCGCCGTTGCGGCGCATCCCGGTGTCCGCAACACCCGTTGGGACGGTGCGCTGGAGGTTGAGCTCGAAACGCTGGGGGCGCTGCCCGATCTGGTGGCGGCGCTGGTGGCAGGCGGCGTCAGGCTCACCAGGGTCGAGCCGAAGACGACCAGGCTTGCCGATCTCTACTTCGAGATGCAGCGGGTCCACGGGGGTGAAGGGTGAACTGGACGAGGGTGCGCACCATCGTGAGGTCCGACCTTGGCCAGCTGTTCAAGAGCCGGGACTACTGGGGGCCGCTCGTCGTCATCGCCGCTCTCTTCTTCGTCGTCATCCCTGCGGTCGGTCTCTCCACGGTCACCCGGGTGCGCAGCAGCGACTTCGTCACTCGGATGAACGATCTGCTCGACACGCTCCCCGGCTCGATCCAGGCGGGGGCCCTTGGCGAGACACCGACCGCAAGGGCCGCATACGTCCTCGCCGTCTACCTGCTGGCCCCGATCGCGGTGGTCGTGCCCCTGACGGTGTCATCCGCGGTCGGCGCCCACGCCATCGTCGGCGAGCGGGAGCGGGGCACGGGCGAGTTCCTGGCCCACGCCCCTGTGTCGATCCACGAGATCTACGTCGGCAAGCTGATCGCTGCCCTGATCCCGGGGTATGCGGCGACGTTCGGCGGGTTCGCCGTATACGCCCTCGTCGTCAACGTCGTCGCCGGCCCGTCGCTCGGCGGCTGGTTCTTCCCAACCGCAGGGTGGTGGATGTTGATCGCCTGGGTGCTGCCCCCGTTTCTCGCCGTGGCGCTTGCGATCATCGTGTGGGTATCCGGTCGGATGCGCAGCACCGCGGCGTCGCAGCAAGCCGCCAGCCTGGTGTCGCTCCCCGTGATCCTTCTCGCATACGGGGTGGCGGGCGGTGTGGTCGCCAACCCCACCCGTTGGGGATTGGTCATCGGGGCGACGGCCTGGGCGATCGCAGCCGCAGCCCTCGTCGCCGGCGCTACGGCGTTTGATCGGGAGCGGCTGCTCGGCTTCGGCGACTGACGGCACGGCCGGTCTTCGGCTCCCACCGGAAGAAGCGGATGGCGAGCACCATCGCCGCCACCCCCCACGCCGCCATGACGGCGAGATGGTCGGCCTGGAACTGGCCGATCCATGAGCCGCGCTGCGCAACAACGGCCGGGTTGAAGGCGTCCTGGAAGGCGACGGCGAAGTGCTTGAGGGGGAACACGTCCGCCACGACGCTCAGCCAGCTCGGGGCGTTGGCGCTCGGGGGGATGAACACGTCCGACACAAACGACAGCGGCAGCAGGGTGGCGTTTGCGATCGCCGGCGTCGCATCACCGCTTGGGGCGACGGCGGCGACGAGCATGCCGAGGGCGGCAAAGCAACCGACCCCGACGAGAAACGTCACAACGACCGCCGGCAACGCAACGCCGAACACCCGCACGCCATACACGGCGACACCGATGCCGAGCATGATCGTGACCGATACGGCCGCAAGATACGTTGCCGAGCCGATCCGACCGGCGATGTAGACCCAGGGCGGGAGCGGTGTCCCCCGCACCCGCTTCAGGATCCCCTCGTCCCGGCTGAACGCCGTCGTGATCGCCAGGTTGGTGTAGGTGGCCGACACCGCACCGAAGGCGGCGAGGGAGGGGGCGTAGAACTGGGCGGTGGTGACACCGAGCTCGGCGATGTCCTCGTTTCCAAACACGAGGGTGAAGACGATGAGAAACAGCAGCGGGAACACGAGGGTGAAGAACGCAGACGCCGGGGTTCTCCAGAAGATGGTGTTCTGGTAACGGATCTGGCGCCACAACAGGTCGCCAAGCGTCGGCCTGCGTTTCATTGCTCACCGCCGGTGAGCTCGAGGTACACGTCTTCGAGCGACGGCCGGGTGACGGTCAGCCCGTCGAGGGTGACGCCACGTTCCAGGGCCCATGAGGTCAGCCGATGGAGCGCCAGCGTCGGGTTGGCCGCCTCCACCCGGATGGTGCCATCTGCGCCGGTGGCGGCGTCGATCCCGTCCGGCAGCCGCACCGGCCCCGCGCTCACCCTGAATGCGATCACCGACGACGCCGCGGCCCGGCCCCCGAGCGTGTCCGGCGCACCCTCGGCGACGATCTTGCCCGCCGCGATCACCGCCACCCGGTCGGCGAGATTCTGCGCCTCGTCCATGTAGTGGGTGGTGAGCAGGATGGTCTTCCCCAGGCTGCGCAGGCTCTCGATGATCGTCCACGCCTGGCGGCGTGCCGAAGGGTCGAAGCCGGTGGTTGGCTCGTCGAGGAACAGCAGGTCGGGGTCGCCGACAAGCCCGAGCGCCAGCTCGAGACGGCGCCTCTGTCCCCCGGAAAGTGTCCTGATCCGGCTGTCCGCCTTCTCGCCGAGACCAACGAGCTCGATGAGGTCGACGGGGCGGAGCGGGTGCGGGTACATCGCACCGTAGAGACGCAGCGCCTCGGTCACGGTGAGCTGGGGCTCGATCGCCTGCTCCTGGAGCACGATCCCGATCCGCTCCCGGAAGGTCCGCCCGCCGTCAACGGGGTCGTAGCCGAGCACCGAGACCTCACCCGAGGAGCGGCGGCGATGCCCCTCGAGGATCTCGACGATGGTCGACTTGCCTGCGCCGTTCGGTCCGAGCAGGGCGAACACCTCGCCGGCAGATATCGACAGATCGACCCCGGCGACGGCGTTCACGTCGCCGTAGCTCTTGTGCAGCCCACGCACCTCGATCGCCGCCGGCAATCGCAACCTCCCGAGCTCGACGAGCTTACCGGCGTCTCACCCTGCCCAACGGCCCGGCCGGTCACGCACGTCGCCGAAGCCGAGCTCGTCGCACAACGCCAGGAACGTCTCTCGGGGAGCACCGCGCCACTCGAGATCGGCCAACGACTCGGCCAGGGGCACGTCGCGCCGTAGCTGGGCGAGATAGCGGTACAGCAGCGCTTCGCCGATGCGCTCCCGCAGCGTCACCGCCAGCGCGCCCGCCCCCCGCACCGGGACCTGCCACAGCCCAACGTCGAGGGGGATGTCCTCGAGCCGGTCGTAGTGAGCCAGCACCGCCGCCGCCGACTTGGCGCCCCACCCTGGCAGACCGGGATAGCCGTCTGCGCTGTCACCGACCAGGGCCAGGTAGTCGGGGATCGACTCTGGCTCGACCCCGAACTTCTCCACCACCCCGTTGCGGTCGATGAACGTGCGGGTGCGCACGTTGTACCCCACGATCCTGGGGTGCCCATAGAGCTGCGCCATGTCCTTGTCAGGGGTGAGCACCACTACCTGCTCGACATCGTCGACCCACCGATACGCCGCCGTCGCCAGCGCATCGTCCGTCTCGTACTCGTACATCGACCAGACGGTCACCCCGATGCTGCGCAGCGCCCGCTCGGCGAGGGGGAACTGCGCCAGCAGGTCCGCCTCGATCCCGGCACTCGTCTTGTACCCGGGGTACACGTCGTTGCGGAACGACTCGATCACCGAGTCGAACGCCGCCGCCACGTGAGTCACGCCAGGCTCGGCGAGAAGGGCCAGGGTCGAGCCAAGGATGCCCCTAGTGGCGCCCACCTCCCGTCCGTCAGGCGACAGCCGCTTCGGCGCCCCGAAGTAGGAGCGGAACAGCTCGTATGTGCCGTCGATGAGGTGGAGCTTCACACCACCACCCTACCGGGGCCGAGGTGGCGCTACCGTCTGGCGGATGCACAGCCAGAAGATGCCGAACCTCACCGGCGAGGCGACGTTGGTGAGCACACTCTTCTCGAGCCGCTGGCAGCTCGTCCAGCACGGACGAGTCGTCGCCGACCTGCGCAGGTTCGGTCGGGTCTACGTCTCGACCGCCGACCTGGGGCCTGCCGGGCGGCTTGTCATCGAGCCCGCGGGCCACGGAACGGTCCGAGCCGTGTCCGAGGACGGCACCGAGATCGCCCGCATCGTCCGCACGTCATGGCTCGGTCGCCGCTTCGAGATCAGCGGGCTCGGCTACGGGTACGAGCTGGTGAGCCACCCCCGCCCCCGCCGCTGGCGGATCGAGATTGCCCACGCCCCCGTCGCCGAGTTGGCTGGCTCGCTCGTCTCGTACAACCACGTCAAGGTCACAAGCTCGCTGGCGGTGCCGGTGCCGGTGATCCTGCTCGCCTGGCACGTGGTGGCCCGTCCCTGGGAAGCCGCGGCCGAGCCGCGCTACCTCATCCCGGCCGAAGCGGGGCGGCGCCAGACGTGACCGGGCTGTCGCTCCCACTCGTCGGCGCCGGCGAGCTCGGCGAGCGTCTCGCCCAACGGGAGTTGCGGGTGGTCGACTGCCGCTTCAGCCTCGCCGACCCACAGGCGGGACGCCGCGCCTATGCGGCGGGTCACGTCCCCGGTGCGGTCTATCTCTCGCTCGACGGCGACCTCTCCGCTTCGACCGGCCCCGGCCGGCACCCGCTCCCCGAGACGCAGGTGTTCGCCGCCCGGCTCGGTGAGGTCGGGATCGGGAACGGGCATACCGTGGTTGCCTACGACGATGCCGGCGGCGCATACGCCGCCCGGGTGTGGTGGATGCTGCGCTCGCTCGGGCACACCGGGGTCGGGGTGCTCGACGGCGGCTGGCGGGCGTGGCTGGCGACGGGCGGACGGGTGAGCGCCGAGGTGGCGCCGCATCCCCCCGTGCGATTCGCCGCCCCCGCCGAATGGGCGGGGACGGTCGACTTCGCCGGGCTGGCGGCGACGCTCGGCGAGGTCACGCTTGTGGACGCCCGCTCCGCCGAGCGCTACCGAGGCGACGTCGAGCCATACGACCACATCGCCGGTCACATCCCCACCGCCCACAACCTCCCGTACACCGACAACCTCGACGAGGATGGGCGCTTCCTCCCCCGCCCCGTTCTCCGTACCCGGTTTGCCCACATCGACGAGCCGATCGTGGTGTACTGCGGGAGCGGCGTCACCGCCTGCCACGACATCCTGGCGATGCAGCTCGCAGGCATCGACGATGCCGTGCTGTATCCCGGGTCGTGGTCGGACTGGTCGGCGTCTGGCGGGGCGGTGGCGACCGGCGCCGAGCCACCCTGACCCACCATGCCACATTGGCGACGCACTACTCGCTGCCACCGACCGACCTCACGCTGCTCGGCTCCCCGCCGGGCGGGGGTCAGCCGACGGTCACTGGTCGGTGACCGGCGGCAGCCCGAGCGCCGCCTCCACAGGCGCAAGGTGCTGCCCGCCCGCCAGCACAGGGCCGAACAGATCCCCATACCGGCGTAGCCGCTCCCAGATGGTCGCCATGGTGAAGGCCCCAGGATCGACATCCTCGAGCTCGTCCCACATGATCGGCGTCGAGACGGGCGCTCCCGGCTTGGGCCGGACCGAGTAGACCGAGGCAATGGTCTTCCCGCCGACGTTCTGGTTGTGGTCGATGAAGACCCTCGGCCCACGCCTCGGGATGTCCCACTCCATCGAGACGTTCTCGGGGTCGGCGGCGGTGATCATGCGGCCAGCCGTCTCGACGAAGCGCCGCACCCTGCGGTACGAGGCTTCGGCCTCGAGCGGCACGTAGATGTGGAGCCCGGTCGAGCCTGAGGTCTTCGGGTAGCCGGCGAGACCGAGACGCTCCAAGAGCACGTTGACCAGCCTGGCGACGTGGACCACCTGGCTCCACGTCGCTCCCGATTGCGGGTCGAGGTCGAAGACGGCGAAGTCGGGCAGGTCGTGGCGTTCGACCCGGCTCAACCACGGGTGCATCTCGATACACCCCATGTTGGCCAGCCAGACAAGCGACTCCCGGTCGGATGCGGTGACGAAGTCGATCGGCTCGCCGCGCTGGGTGGAGTGGATGGGGGCGGTGACGATCCACTCCGGGGCGTGCACCGGGCGCTGCTTCTCATAGAAGGTGTTGCCGTCGATGCCGTCCGGGTAGCGGGACATCGACAGCGCCCGCCCGGCGAGATGGGGAAGCAGGACAGGGGCGATGGCGGCGTAGTACTGCACCAGGTCGCCCTTGGTGTATCCGTCGTCGGGGAAGAACACCTTGTCCGGGTTGGACAACCGCACCGGCCGGTCGACGTCCACGGTGACCCAAGCCTCGCCGTCACGGGCGATCCGTACAGGTTCGGGGAAGACGATCGTCCCCGACGCGAGCGGCCGGCCCTCGATGGGTGGTGCGGGGCGGGCCTGCGCCTCACCCGACCGGAGATCGGCCAGGATGCCGTCGTGGCTCTCCTCCTCGCGAGCCTCCGAGATGACGATCATCCGCAACCCCGCCTCGGTCGCCGCAACAGCGAGCGGTCCGGAGCGCAGCGTTCCCGCTCCGTACCGCACGTGGCGGATCTCCCCCTTCGGCCCGAACTCGTTGTCGGTGAACTGCGTGTGCAGCGGATCGATGGCCCAACCAGGGAACTGAGCGCGGAGGAATGCGATCACCGACGAGAACGCACCCTTTGATGTCAGGGCGCCCCCTGACTTAGCGTGGACGTGGGCCCAGTCGATGACCGGCCGCACAAAGGAGAATTCGTTGGCGATGAGGGCGATGTCGCCGAGCGAGCCAAAGGCACGGTCGGTGCCAGACGTCTCCAGCCCGAGCGCCACACCGAGTTGGCGCACCTTGGGCTCGATGGTGCGCAGCCCATCGGCGACGAGGGCGTGGAGTTGGTCGGGTGTGCGGTCCTTCACGTACCCGGTGTGGGCGACGATGGTGTGGGCGCCGAGCGCCTTCCCCAACTTCATCGTGTGCTCGAGCGCCGACAGGGTCAGCTTCCGCTTCTCGTCGTCCTCGACGGTCAACACGGCGAAGTACGGGGCGTGTACCGATACGGCAAGGTCCCTGGCGGCGGCCAGCTTGCCAAACCCGCGGCAACGCGCCTCCTTCCACGGGAACCCATGGACAAACGGCAGCTCAACGGCGTGATGGCCGCGGGCCACCAGCGAGTCGAGCCAGTCGGCGTCGTCGACCCCGTCCGGCGGTAGACGGGAGATCCCAAAGCGGAGCATCACGGGATTATGCGCTGTGGACGGACCGATCGACGCCGGGAGAGGCCCGCCAGATCAGCCGGCCAGCATCCACTCGTACCGGGTTCCCGAAAGGAGTTCCTCGATCTCACCGTAGTTCTCCACGATGTCGCACAACGGGAACGGGTTGGTGGGGTACAACACCGGCGCCACCTGCGCAGGCGCCACGCCCAAGAGACCGCAGATGCGACGGTACGCCACCGTCGGATCATGAGCGATGTCGTCCTCATAGCTGAGCCACACGGTGGCGGCGGGGAGCAGGCGGTGCAGGGCGTCCTCACCGGCGGCAAGCTCGGCGAACACGTCGAGGAGCGCCTGGTCGCCACCAAACGGAACCCGGTGCGGATCGAGGGTGATGGTCACAGGGTTCCCCGAGCCCGGCCGGGACCGGTGCCACCGGCCCGCCTCGCGACCGACGGCGCCGGAGACGACCCTGCGGAGGTAGTTGCGGCGGTGGAGCGCGACGAAGCGGTCGAAGCCGAGACTCCCCAGCATCGCAAGGTAGCTCTCGAGCGTCATCGCCAGCGCCCCGAGGTGGTGCGACTGGAGGTACTTCGTCTCGAACCCGTAGGCGTGCGGCGCTCTCGCCTTTCGGCGGGCGATGAGCTCGGCAGGGGCCAGGCCGGCCGGCTCGGCGAGCTCGGCTCGGTGCGAGGGCTCGAAGATCTCCCCGTCCCAGGTGATGGAGGGGTGGGCGCCGAGCATCCTCGCCACGACGGTGCTGCCGCACCGGCCCACGTGGAGCATGGCGACGGCCGCCGGCGCGGGCTCGGTGTGATGAGGGTCGGCCACCCGGCCAGGTTAGGGAGGCGGGCCTGCGTCAACCGCCGAGGCCGTCGCTACGCTTCGAGCGGGCCTGTAGCTCAATGGCAGAGCAGCGGACTTTTAATCCGACGGTTCAGGGTTCGAGTCCCTGCGGGCCCACCGCTCGAAAGCGTTGCAGCTGATGCGCCAGCTGGGCATCCGGGGCGTCACCCGGCGTCGCAAGGTGTTCACCACCCGCCAGGACACTGAGGCATGGCTCTTCGGCTGACGCCTCATCGCGGTGTCGGCCGGTGCGAACGGTGTGCGTCCTCCCTTACTCACTCGCACAAGCCCGACCGCTCCCGCCTCCCTCAACGACCAGGGAACAGCGCAACGTTTGCCATGACCCTGCGACGAGCATCGCTGCGGCGCACCAGCTCTTCGTCGCTGGCAAATGCTGCGGCGGCACCGAACGGATCGAAATCTTGGTAGCAGGTTGCACCCTGCGGTCGAGCCCGGCCGGTGAGCAGGTACTGCGACACCACGCGGTCGGCGCACCTGGAGAGGAACAGCGATGTGTGACCCCAACCCTCCACGGTGAGCAGGCTCGAGGCGGGGAGGAGGGAGCGCACGAGCTCTGCCCCCTCGTAGCGGGTGGCTGGGTCGAAGCGGGTCCCAACCACGAGCACGGGGTTGGCCGTGGCGGCGGTGAACGGGCCCATGTACCTGGCGGCGTCGAAGGCGCTCCACGAGGCACACGGTGACGAGGCCCATGTCCACGGACGCCCGAAGTACCCGAAGTTGGCATCGGCGTCTGCGCCAGCCGCTGACCAGAACGAGTGATCGTCGGGGTTGTCACTGTCGCTGCAGGCGACACCGACAAAGCCCTCGATGAAGTTCGGGTATCGGACGTAGCGGTCGGCGAGACCAGTGCGTTGCCACGCCGCCTCGAGCTCGACCCCCAGCACGGCTGGGTCGGCCTGCGCCTCGATATCGGCAAGCACCTCGGCGGTCGACGCCCAGCCGTCCGAGCCGTAGAGCGAGCCAAGCATGAATCCGATCAGATCGGCATAGGTCAGCAGGAACGTCTCACCGCTGAAGGGGTCGACGATCTCGATGGGCGAGGCGAGCAACGCGTCCGCAAGAGCCGCAAAGCGGGCGGCGGAGTCGCCGGCAAACGCACACCCGGCCGATCCTGCCACGTCACACAGGCGGAAGAACTCGTCGAGCGTCGCCTTGGCCCCGGCATCGCTGCGGAGACGGGTCGAGAACGGAGTGACGTCGGCGTCGCCCGAGCCGGTCGTCCAAGCGATCGGATCCAACACCCCGTCGACCACAACTGCCCGCACCTTGTCAGGGAACATGTTGGCGTAGGTGACCCCGAGGAAGGAACCGTACGAGTAGCCGGCGAACGACAACCCCTCGTCGCCCACCATCTGGCGCAGGTAGTCGAGGTCGCGGGCTACATCCGCTGTCGCCATGTGGTCCTTGATGTCGCCGCCGTCGGCCTGGCAGGCCGCATCCAACGCGCCGTCCGCCGTAGCCTGCACCGCCTCCTCCTCTGCGGTCACGGGAAAGGCGAATGGCGGCAGGATGCCGAAGACCTCGTCGAGCGTGTCGAAGCACAGCAGTGGGTCGCTGCGGAGGATGCCGCGGGGGTCGAAGCCGACGAGGTCGAACCTGCTGCGCACGGTGTTGCTGAAGAGCAGCGGGCCGGCAAACAACAGCATGTCGACCCCGGATCCACCGGGACCACCGGGATTCAGGAAGATGGATCCGATGCGAGCCTCGGGGTCACCGGCGGGCAGCCGAGCCAAGGCGATGTCGATCTTCTTGCCGGTCGGGCGTTCGTGATCGAGCGGGACACGGACGATGGCACACTCGAACGGGCCGAGCACCTGGTAGCACGGCTCCCAGTTGATGTCCGTTGCCGGTGCGGTCGACCCGCCGACCGGTGGCACCGGCAGCACCGTCACCGCAACCACAAGCGCCGCAAGCCATGCCAACGTCCGCCTCATGGCACTCCCCTTCCGCACTCCGTCGAACCCAGACCAGCAACCCTACGCGGCGGCGATGCGACTTGCCGGAGATGTCACGCCCGCCGGTCGGGCCGGTCGACGTCAGCGGATGCCGGTGTCGTAGGCGACATCGAGCTCAATGGGAGCCGCATCGCGATCGAGGACGAACTCCAGTGGGGGCGCCGTGCCCAGGAGACCCTCGACCGGTTGCGGCACCAGGGTCCAGGTACCGGCGGGAAGCGCCATCGTGAACCGTCCAGCGGCATCGGTGCGGGTTTCCCCGAACGTCACACCCGCCGCATCCACAGCCAACAGAGTGGCGCCGGCAACGGGTCGGTCGGCGCAGGCCGGGTCGGGGGGATCCTGCGCCACAGGACACACCGGACCGGCATGGACATAGCCGGTCACCTCGTGCTCGACGACGGAGGGCGCGGTGCGCGGCGTGGCGCAGCCGGCCACCAGGGTGGCGATGAGGAGGGCGGCGAGGCGTGTCGTGGTCATGCGGGTGGGACGTCGCCGGTGGAGCCGCCGGTTCCCGACGGACGCCGCTCACTCACGCCCCCTCCGCCCCGCCGGGCCCGAGAAGGGCGGCGAGCGTTGCCGCAGCCGCAGAGTCGACAACGGCGAGCACCTCGTCACCCGGTTGCAGCACCGTGTCGCCGTGCGGGAAGAGCAGCTCGGCGCCACGAACGACGCCGACGAGCACACAGCGGGCGTGAAGACCGAGGTCGACCACGGACCGGCCGGCGGCGACGGAACCGGCGTGGACCTGCTCCTCGACAAGCGAGAACTGGCCGCGGCGCAGCTTGAGCAGCGTCATCATCTCGCCGAGCGACATCTCCTCGGCAACGAGGTGAGCGATGATGTCTGCCTGGTTGAGGGCGACATCGACACCCATCTCGTCGGTGTACAGCCAGGCGTTCTTCGGGTTGTTGACCCGCCCGATGGTCCGCGGCACCCCGAAGGCGAACTTCGCCATGCTGGCGACAACGAGGTTGGTCTCGTCGCGATCGGTCACCGTCACCACCGTATCGGTGCGATGCGCCCCGACCGCCTCGAGCACGTCGGGATCCGTGCCATCGCCATGCACGACGATCTCCGGGGGATGGAGACGGCGCAACCGGGCCACCCCGGCGGCGTCGATCTCGACGAGATGGACGTGATGGCCACCCTCGCCGAGCAGCCCGCACAGGTAGGACCCGATCCGGCCGCCACCCACGATCAGTACCTCGGCCATGACGCTCTCCTCACCTCGTGTCGAGCAGCGACTCGAGCCGGCGCCGCGAGGCGGCGACCACGGCAAGATGCACGATGTCGCCCGTCTCGAGGACCACACCCTCGGTCGGGATGAACGTGCGTCCGCTGCGGCTGATGGCCACAGGGAGCACCTCGCCTGGGGCGGCCAGCTCGCCTATCGGGCGCCCGCCGAGCAGTGCGGGCAGCTCCGCCTCGACGAGGTCCACTTGGCCCGAGCCGAGGCTCAGCAGCTCACCGATGGTGCCAAAGCTGAGCAGCTCCGCCAACCGCTGGATACCCCAGTCGACCGGGGAGATCACCTGCACACCGAGCCGGCGGTAGATGGCGGCCTTCCCCGGGTCGTAGATGCGGGCCACCACCCGTGGCACCCGGAAGATGCGCTGCGCCACCCGAGCGATGACGGCGTTGGCCTCGTCGCTGCCGGTGACGGCGGCCAGACCGTCCGCCCCGTCGATGCCGGCGCGCACCAGCACGTCGCGGTCGAAGCCGACGCCGACGAGGCGCTCGCCGGTGAACGTCGGCCCGAGGCGGGCAAACGCCGCCTCGGCGATGTCCACCACCGTGACCTGGTGGCCCGCCTCGGCGAGCCGCTCGGCAAGTCCGGCGCCCAGCCGGCCGCAACCCGCAATGATGGTCTTCACGACACCTCACCTCCCTGCGGGGCGCCGCCGCCCCGCCAATGCTTTGCGTAACTCGTCGACGACGAGCAGCAAGGGGCTCAATCCGGCCAGCCACAGCCAGTACGTCGCCGGGAGGGCCGCCGTACCTACGAGGTCCTGGAGAAACGGCACGTACACGATGAGGGCAATGACCGTCAGCTCGGACACGAGGCCCACCCAGAGAAGGCGGTTACCCGCCAGACCGACCCTGAGGATCGAGGTCCGCTCCGCCCGCTGGGCGAACAGGTTGCCGATCTGGGTGAACACCACGGCGGCGAGGGCCGCCGCCACCGCCTGGCGATACACCGTCCCCTCATCCGGTAGTGCGAGCAGGGTCCCGCCATACCCGCCCACCCAGTAGGCGGCGAAGAAGGCCAGCATGACGGCGGCGCTCTGCGGTACCCCCAGCCAGACGTAGGCGCGTGCCAGCAGCGATCGGGTGACGATGTGCTCGCTGCGGCGCCGCGGTGGCCGGTCCATCACCCCAGGCTCTGGGGGCTCCGCACCAAGCGCCAGCGCCGGCACCAGATCGGTGCCGAGGTCGATCGAGAGAATGGCCATGACATCGAGGGCGAGCGGGATTCGGCCACCGCTGAGGGCGAACACGATGAACGGCAACGCTTCCGGGGCGTTGCTGGTGAAGATGTACGACGTGAAGCGACGGATGTTGGCGTACACCGCCCTGCCCTCCTCGACGGCATTGACGATGGAGGCGAAGTTGTCGTCGAGCAGGATCATGTCGGCGGCCTCGCGGGCGACGTCTGTGCCAGACAGCCCCATGGCGACGCCGATGTCCGCCTTCTTGAGCGCAGGTGCGTCGTTCACGCCGTCGCCGGTTACGGCAACCACGTGATCCAGCTGCTGGAGCGCCGTTACCACCCTGAGCTTGTGCTCCGGCGAGGATCGGGCAAAGAGCACCTCGACGTCCGGGTCGGCGAGCAGACCCGCCAGGTCGTCGTCACCCATCCGCTCCACCTCGTCACCATTGACGATCCGAAGCCGGCGCCCGGTCACCAGCCCGACCCGGCGGGCGATCGACTCTGCGGTGAGCCCGTAGTCGCCGGTGATCATGATGATCCGGATCCCGGCGCGGCGGCAGGTCGCCACCGCCGCCTCGACCTCGGGCCGGGGAGGGTCGAGCATCCCGACAAGCCCGAGGAAGGTGAGCTCCCGCTCGAGCGTTGCGGCGTCGCACTCGCCTGGGACGGCGGGGAGAGCCCTGGTGGCGACGGCGAGCACCCGCAACCCGCGCCGGCTCATGCCGTCGTTGGCGGCGCCGATGCCGGCCAGCAGTCCGTCGTCGAGAGGTACGACGGCGCCGTCGACCCGCACGGAGACACACAGGGCGAGCAACTCGCGGGGGGCGCCCTTGACGTGCAGGGTGGCGCCGCCCGTTGTCGCGGTTACGGTGCTCATCCGTTTGCGCTGCGAGTCGAATGGCAGCTCGAAGCAACGGGGGGTTCCGGCCGCCATCGCGGCCAGGTCGATCCCGTCCTTGGCGCAGGCCACCTCGATCGCCGCCTCGGTCGGGTCACCGAGCACGGTCCAGCTCCCGTCGTCCTCGACCAACCTGGCGTCACAGGCGAGACCGGCAACGGTGAGCATCATGCGGAGGTCATCGGTCGCCACCGTTGCCCTGGCAGGAGGCCCCTCGACCTGGGTGACATCGCCGACAGGCGCATACCCGGCGCCCGTCACCTCGAAGCGGGCCGCGGGGAGGGCGATCTCCCGCACCGTCATCTCGTTCTCGGTCAGTGTCCCTGTCTTGTCTGTGCAGATGACCGTGGTCGAGCCGAGGGTCTCCACCGCAGACAACCGCTTCACCAAGGCGTTGCGCTGTGCCATACGCTGTGTGCCCATCGCCAATGAGAGCGTCACCGTCGGCAGCAGCCCCTCGGGGACGAACGCAACGATCATGCCAAGGGCGAAGATGAACCCCCGCCCCAGGTCGAGCCCACCGAGCACGAGGGCGACGACGAAGAACACCATCCCCACCCCGACGGCGATGACGCTCACCACATAGCTCAGCCGGCTCAGCTCCACCTGGAGGGGGCTCGGCTCGGAGCGCACCCCCTGGGTGAGACCGGCGATCTTGCCCAGCTCGGTCGCCATCGCGGTGGCGGTGACGACGGCCTTGCCACGGCCGCCGGCCACGTTGGTGCCGGCGAACACGAAGTTGGGGAGCTCTGCGGCCGAGACGACGCCGGTCGACACCGGGTCTGCGGTCTTGCGCACCGGGTTGGCCTCGCCGGTGAGCGTGGCCTGGTTGACACGGAGCTGGGCGTGCTCGACCACCCTCCCGTCAGCCGAGATGCGGTCACCCTCGGCGAGGAGGATCACGTCTCCTGGAACGAGCGCATCTGCCGCAACCCGGGTCTCGCGGCCGTCACGCAACACCCTGGCCTGGACCGGGAGCAACCGGCGCAGCGCCTCGGTGGCCCGCTCGGCGCGGTACTCCTGCCAGAAGCTGAACACCCCGTTGATGAGGTTGACGAGCCAGACGGCAACTCCGAGCTGGGGGAGACCGGCGGCGAAGGCGACGACCCCGCCCGCCCACAGCAGGATCGCCATCACGTGGGTGAAGTGGTGCGAGACACGGACGAGCAACGGGGTCGGCGCGGCCTGGCTGATCAGGTTGGCTCCGACCGTGGCCAGCCGGGCGGCCGCCTCCTGTTCGGTGAGACCCGTCTTGGCGGTGTCCATGGCGGCATACACGCCATCGATGTCGAGGGCGGCGATCGGCGTCTCGACATTCCCTGTGGCGCCGGTGCGCGCTCCGTCGGGTAACGCGACCGCTCTCATCCTCGGCTCGGTCCATCGCATCGTCGACACGTGCCGCTCCTCTGCCGGAAGCGAGCTGATGCCCCGATGTCACACTATGCCCACCGCCGACCTCGAACGTATGGCCAAAGGACCCGCAGGCGAACGCCATCGGCCACCCACCGGTCACCAGCCTTGCGTGCCGGCATCGCCCTTGAAGGGACCGGTCACGTCAGACGTGATCCAGCCGCCATAGAAGTCGCCAGGCTGAGGCGTCACCCGCTCGTCGTCGACAAAGCAGGCGTCGACCCTCCCCGGGTAGAAGGCGAGATGGTCGGCGATCGTCTCGTAGCCTGGGGAAGGGTCGGGGTATGACCACGCAACCGCCTCGAGACGCCGCTCACCCACCACCAGCGTCCAGTAGTCGGCGACACCCTTGAACTCGCAGACAGTGCGTCTCGGGTGCGGGACGAGCACCCCGGTCACGACCGCATCGGGCGGGACGTAGTACACGGGTGGGTGGCTCGTCTCGAGGACCCGCATCGCCTTGGTGGTGTCAACGATCGTCTGCCCCGCCATCTCGATACGGATACGACGCCCTGCCGGCTCGACCCGCGGCGGGCGTGGGTAGTCCCACACCGACTCGGTCACCGGCTCAGCCTGCGTTCCAGACCGGCAACGGCGGCGTCGGCGAGCCTGGAAAAGGTCCCCTTGAGGAACGGCTCGGCCAGCCGCATCGCCCCCCGCAGCTCGAACACGGCCCGGTAGTCGATGCGAACCGCGCCTTCGGCCGGGGTCACGATGATCGTGTCTGTGCTGGTGAACTGGGCGGTGCCGCCTCGAATCACCACCCGTTGCGGCCGCTCGTACTCGATGATGCGGTACTCGGTGCGCAGCTTGCGGCCCATGAACGACGCCATCAGCTCGAACTCGGCGCCAAGCCCGACCGGGCCGGCAGAAGTCTTGGTGGCGGCGACGATGCCCGGGTCCCACTGCTCGGTGGTGGAGAAGTCAGCGACAAAGTCGAACACGCTCTCCGCATCACCTGGCACGGTGATCGTGCGATCGAGTGTCGTCGCCACGGGGGTACCTCCGGGGATGGCAAGTTAGATACGGTGCCATCCAATCCTACGGATGACGCCTGCACGCCAATGTGTAAGGGCCAATGTGTAAGAAGTAGCCCGGCCGCGTGTCTCATCGGTGTTCACAGCCACGCCGGGCAGGCGGGCCACTCAGGTAGGACTGAAAGCACCGGAAGGTAGGACCGGTGCGGGCCACGGGTAGGACGGACAGGCGGATCGGCGGGGCTCCCACCGGGGGGCCCCTCTCCGCGTCCGGGTCTGCAGGGCCGCGCTGTACTGTGCCGCAGATGGACGACAACGTACGGCTCGCCGCCGACCAGCTCTCCAGGATGCGAGGGATGACGGTGGAGTACCACCGTCGCTTCTTCGGCGACATCCGGTTCGCCGTGGTCGCCATCAGCGCCTTGCTGGTGATCGGGTTCTGGGAGGTTGCCGCGGCGTTCCTCCTCGTCCCGGTGGTGGCGCTGTACACCGGGGTGCAAACCGCATTCGACGCCTCCTATCTGATCTTTGCCAGGCAGTACGCCGCCCGGTTGGAGCGCTACCTCAACGCCAGCACGGGGGCATCGATCCACGTCGGGGCAGCGATGGAGGACGCCTACCTCTTCCCCCTCGACGTGCGCAAGGTGGTCACCGCCGCCGCCGGGTCCGGGTTCAGCTGGTTCGGCTTTGTGACGCTGTTCCACACCTGTCTCGGCATCGCCGCCGCCGGGTTCGGCGTCGCCCTCGGCTACGCCAACCTCCTCCGCTTCGAGTCTGCCGGCTGGACCATCGCCTACCTCGTTGTGCTCGGCGCCCTTGGGGTGGCGGCGCTGGTGGCGGGTGTGTGGTGGTTTGTCGGCGGCGAGGGGGAACGCCGCTTGCGAATGGCGCTCAGCCCGTTCCCTGCTGCTTGACCGGCATCAACTCCTGCCCAGCGGAAGATAGGCCTGCTCGGCGTAGTCGACGAGCATGCGCTGGGTCGAGAAGTGGGGTAGTGCGGAGACGATCGACTCCTTCATCATCTCCACCCACCGCTGCGGGATGCCGTCCTCGTCGCGGTCGTAGAACATCGGCACGACCTCCGACTCGAGCAGGTGGTAGAGGATGCCGGCGTCCTCGGCGTCCGAGTTGGAGTGCTCGGAGAAGCCCCACCCGTTCTTGCCGGTGTAGCCCTCGGCCCACCATCCGTCGAGCACGCTGAGGTTGAGCCCGCCGTTGGCGGCCGCCTTCATCCCAGACGTCCCGCTGGCTTCCTTCGGCGGCACGGGGTTGTTGAGCCAAACGTCGGCGCCGCGCACCAGGTCGGCGCCGAGCGACATGTCGTAGTTCTCGATGAACCACACATGGCCTTGCAGATCGGGGCTGTTCGACATGTCGAACACCCACTTGATGAGCCCCTGCCCCTCGCGATCGGCCGGGTGGGCCTTGCCGGCAAAGACGACCTGCACCGGCCGCTCCGGGTTGGTCAGGATGGAGCGCACCCTCTGTGGGTCGGAGAACAGCAACCCTGCTCGTTTGTACATGGCGAACCGCCTGGCGAACACGATCGTGAGCCGCTTCGGGTCGAGCTGTTCGTCGAGCCAGCGCAGGTGGGCGGGGCTCTGCCCATGGCGGGCCAGCTCCTCACGGAGCCGGCCCCGCAGCCTGCGCAGCATGGCGGTCTTCTGGGTCTGGTGCGCCTTCCAGATGTCCTCGGCAGGGATATCGCGCACCTTCTCCCACGCGTCGTGATCGATGACCTGCTGCTCCCACACGCTGCCAACCGTCTTGTGGTACAGGCGGGAGAAGGCGCCACCCACCCAGGTCTGGGGGTGGATACCGTTTGTGATCGCCTTGGCCGGTCCGCCGATCAGGGGACCCCACTCCTCAGACACGACAGCCCCGTGGCGCTGCGACACCCCGTTGATGATCGACGAGAGCCGGATGGCGAGGGCGCCCATGTCGAACTCCCCTCCGGCAGGCGACTGCGCCAACTCGGTGATCGTTGCCGCATCGATACCGGGAAGCATGCCGTCGAGGGCGCTCATCGCCAGGTCGAGCTCGAAGCGCTCGTTGCCGGCCGGGACCGGGGTGTGCAGGGTGAACAGCGTCGACGCCGACACCGCCTTCTTCGCCTCGTCCATCGCCAGCCCGTTCTCCAGGTGGTGCGAGAGCCGCTCAACAAGGCTGAGGGCGGCATGGCCCTCGTTGACGTGCCACACCGACGGCGTGATCCCGAGGGCATCGAGCACACGGACGCCGCCGATACCGAGCACGACCTCCTGGCACAACCGCATCGCCCTCCCGCCCACATAGAGGATGTGGGTGATCGGCCGGTCGGCCGGGGCGTTGTCTGGAAGGTCGGTGTCGAGGAGCAGCACGGGAACCCGCCCGACGTCGATCCGCCACACCCCGATGACCACGTCACGACCGGGGAGCTGGACCGCCACACGAAGCGGCCACCCGGTGCGGGGATCGAGCACCTGGCGGACCGGGCGGCGGGCCACCTCGAATGGGACAAAGGTGTGCTGCTGGTATCCATCCGGATCCACCGCCTGCTGGAAGTACCCACGCCGGTAGAGGAGCCCGACGGCCACCAGGGGAAGCCCGAGGTCGGACGCCGCCTTGACGTGGTCACCGGCGAGCACCCCGAGACCACCCGAGTAGATCCGCAGCTTGTAGTGGATGCCGTACTCGGCGCAGAGGTAAGCGATGGGCCCGGCAAGCTCGGCGGCGTGCTGGCGGACGTACCAGGTGTCCTTGCCCTTCATGTAGGCGTCGAAGGCGGACACGGTCTCGTCGTAGAGCTGGAGGAAGTCGTCGCTGGCGGCCAGCGTCTCCCAAGTGGCGGTGTCGACCGCCTGCAGCAGCGACAGCGGGTTGCGGTTCCGCTCCCAGCCGAGCGGGTCGATGCGGTTGAACAGCAGCGACCCGTTGGTGTTCCACGACCACCACAGGTTGTACGCAACGTCGTGGAGCCGGTCGAAGGTGTCAGGGATGGGGAGCGGCAGCTTGGGGCCGACCGGGATGCGGTCGAACACGTCGTTCCTCGGTTCCATGTGGATGCCTCCTCGGCCCTCCGGGTGCGGGCAGACGCACACCGGCAGCGGGTCGATTCTCGCCGTACACGTATTCAGTTACAAGGACAGCAGAGGCGTAGCTGCGGCATGGCGACGCCTACGGTCAGTGGTTGCGGAACTCCTTGAGGAAGTCACGCAACGGGCCCTCGAGGGTCGTGCTCGTGGCGACAAACCCGGGAAGTTTGGGGTTCGGCTGGTTGAAGCGGATCTCCTCGCCGTCCGGCCCGAAAACTGCGCCACCGGCTGCAACCACCAAGGCGGCCCCTGCGGCGACATCCCACTCGTGCTTGGGGACGAGCGTCCAGGTGGCGTCGGCAAGCCCGGCGGCGACACAGGCGAGCTTGTAGGCGACCGACCCCATGTTGCGCACAGAGATCGGGGTGGCGAAGAACGGCGCCCACACGCCACGCTTGACTTCGCTGCGCGAGGCGAGCACGAGCGCCCCCTCGAGCCGATCGCATCCCGTGACCACGGCAGGAGTCCCGTCGAGGGTGACACCCTCGTCGACCGAGCCAACCATGCGGTGGCCGGCGGTCGGGCTCACGATGCCGCCGGCGACGGGTCGCCCGCCGACGACGAGACCGATGGAGACACACCACTCAGGGATGCCCTGGATGAACTCCCTTGTTCCGTCCACAGGATCGACGACCCAGACCCGCTCGGCGTCGAGGCGGGTCGGGTCGTCAACGGTCTCCTCCGACAACCAACCCTCGCCCGGCCGGGGCAGGATCCGCTGCAACACCTCGTTGACCGCAACGTCCGCTGCGGTGACGGGGTCATCACCTTCCTTGAGACGGGAGGCGATGGTGCCCGGGGTGAACGGCGCCAGGGCAGCTGCTGCCGCATCGAGAGCCGCCTCGATGCGAGCCAGGTCGTCGATAGCCGTGATACGTCCCATGTGCGTCACACCAGGTAGCCCTCGGCAACGAGGTGCTGGATCACCGTGTCGGCGGCCTCGTCCGGGGTCATGTTGGTCGTCTTGAGCACGACGTCAGCATCGTCTGGCTCCTCGTACGGGTCGGAGATCCCGGTGAACTCCTGGATGAGACCCGCCCGCGCCTTTGCGTAGAGACCCTTGCGGTCCCGCTCCTCGCACACCTCGAGAGGCGTCGCCACCCACACCAGGATGTAGCCGCCGTACGACGAGATCAGCTCGCGGTTGTACTCGCGGGTCTTGGCATACGGGGCGATGGGGGCGCAGATGGCGATCCCACCCGCCTTTGTGATTTCCGAGGCGACGAAGCCGATCCGCATGATGTTGGCGTCGCGGTCATCACGGGAGAAGCCGAGCCCCTTCGACAGGTTCTTGCGCACGACATCGCCGTCGAGCAGGGTCACCGTCCTCCCCCCACGCTCGAGCAGCTTCACCATCAGGGCGTTGGCAATGGTGGACTTCCCCGACCCGGACAGCCCGGTGAAGAACACGGTGAACCCCTGGTCGCCCCGCTTGCGGTGGGTCCGGCGCAGCTCGGTGACCACCTCCGGGTAGCTGAACCACTCCGGGATGGCGCCTCCTGAGGCCAGCTTGTCGCGCAGCTCCGTGCCGGAGACGGTGAGGGTCTCGGTGCCCTCTGGGACCTCGTCGATCGGCATGTAGGCGTCCTTGGATGGGACGTACACCATGAGCTTGAAGGGCACCAGCTTCACCCCGAGCTCTTCCTCGTGGGCGACGACGAGGTCCTGCGCCTCGTACGGCCCGTAGAAGGAGCTGCCGCCCGAGTCGCTGCCAGGACCGGCGTGGTCACGGCCAACGATGAAGTGGGTGACGCCGTGGTTCTTGCGGATGATGGCGTGCCACACCGCCTCGCGAGGCCCGCCCATCCGCATCGCCAGGTTGAGCAGCGCCAGTTCGGCGCCGTTCTCAGGGAAGCGGCGGACGACGGCCTGGTAGACGCGGACCCTGGTGTAGTGGTCGACATCGCCAGGCTTGGTGAGTCCGACAACCGGATGGATGAGGAGATGGGCTCCGGTCTCGTCTGCGGCCCGCATCGTCAACTCCACATGCGCCCTGTGCATCGGGTTGCGGGTCTGGAAGGCGACGACCTTGTTCCAGCCGCGCTCGGCGAACATCGCACGCAGATGGGCCGGGGTGCTGCGCAGGTGCTGGAAGTCGTAATGGACCGGGTACTGCACCGCCTCGATCCGCCCGCCGACGTAGACGGGGTTGCCGACGTTGAGCACGTAGTCGACACCGGGGTGCTCGGGATTGGTGGTCCCGAACACGAGCTCGGCCTCCTTGTGCCGGTCGGGCCGCCACACGTCCTCGACGTGGAGCACCGCCAGCATCACGCCCTCGTGATCGCGCAGCGCCAGGCTGCTGCCCGTGGTCAGACCCGCCGCCAGCTCCTCGGTGACGTCGAGGGTGACCGGTATCGGCCACAGCGTGCCGTCGGTGAGCCGCATGGTCTCGCAGACCGAGTCGTACTCGGCGCTGGTGAGAAAGCCACGCAACGGCGAGAAGGCGCCGTTGGTCAGCAGCTCGAGGTCGCAGATCTGACGGGCGGTCAGATCCCAGGACGCGTAGTCGACGGATACGGCTTTCAGTTCGGCGGCGCGGTCGTCGTTGACAAGCAGGTCGACGAGAACGCCACCGTGTGGTGCGATCAGCTCGGGCACGGCATGGCTCCAGGTCTGGTTGGATCGAGTGGTCGGGGGGCGCACGCCAAGGAACCCCCCACGGCGCACCACCGCACTCTAGGGAACCTCGGCGCTTCGGGGAAACCGGTCGGGCGACCCATCCGGTCTGGCAGCTCAGGTTCGCCGGGGTGGGCCGGTGCTGGTCCGCACCACCAGCCGTGGCGAGAGCACGACGTGGCGCACCGCCGTGCGGCGGCCCTCCAGCCGCTGCAGCACCATGTCAACGGCAAGCTGGCCCATCTCGGCGCTCGGCTGCGCAACGGTGGTGAGCGACACCGCCCGGGTCTGGGCGATCGAGATGCCGTCGTAGCCGACGATGGACATGTCGTCAGGCACCGCCAGCCCGGCGTCTGCGATGGCGCCGAGGGCGCCAAGCGCGGCAAAGTCGTTGGCAACGAATACGGCGGTGGGGAGCGGGTCGCCGGCGGCGAGGATCTGCGCCATGGCGAGGTGGCCGCCGTCCTCGGTGAAGGCGCCCCTCACCGCCATGACCTCGCCCGAGAGACCCGCAGCCGCCATCGCCTGCTCGTAGCCGCGACGCCGCGCCTTGGCGACGGTGAGCGAGCCGGCGTGGATGTGGGCGATGCGGCGATGACCGAGAGCAACGAGATGGTCGACGACGCTTGCCGCTCCGGCGACGTCGTCGTTGGCCACGGAGTCGACGATGGATGACCGCGTGGTGGCGCCAACAAGCACCACGGGGACGGAGGTCGCCGCCGCCTCGAGGAGGCCGATCGGGCTCAGGGTGCCGATCATCAACAGCCCGTCGATCCTGAGCTGAAGCAGCGTCTCCTGCGCCGCCGCCTCCCGCTGCGGGTCGAGGAAGCCGGAGCTGAGGAGGGCCCGGTAGCCGTGGCTCACCGCTCCCCTCTCGATGCCGTCTGCGACCTCGGCGAAGAAGGGGTTGTGGAGATCCGAGAGGATGCAGCCGAGCACATGGCTCCGCTTGCGCACCAGGCTGCGGGCGACCGCGTTGGGCCGGTAGCCGAGCTCATCGGCCGCCCTGAGCACTGCGGTCCGCCGCAGGTCGCTCACCCGAGGTGAGGCGCGCATCACGAGCGAGACGAGCGACTTGGACACACCGGCACGCTCGGCAACGTCGAGAATCGTCGGATGTCGCATCGGGTTGGCTCCTGCGCATCACTCTACCCGCAGGCCCTTGGAACGTTCCAGCCTCGAGGGGCAGGTAACCTGCCATCGGTGGATGGGGGCGATGCAACGACGCCCCCACGTCACCGAAGGGAGAGCGGTGATCGAAGCCACCACGATTCGGTGGGGCATCCTGGGGACGGCGGAAATCGCCCGCCGGCACATGATCCCCGCACTGCAGGGCGCCGATCTGTGCACCCTTGGCGCCATCGCCTCCCGGTCGACACGCCGCGCCGGCGAGGTGGCTCAACGCCACGGCATCCCTGTGGCTCACGGCTCGTACCAGGCGCTGCTCGCCGACCCCGACATCGACGCCGTCTACGTGCCGCTGCCCAACCACCTCCATGCGACATGGATCATCAAGGCGGCAGACGCCGGCAAGCACGTGCTGTGCGAAAAGCCGCTGACCCTCACCGCCCGCCAGGCGGCGGACGTGGCCGAGCACTGCGATCGCCGCGGCGTGTTGCTGATGGAAGCCTTCATGTACCGGTTCCACCCCGCATGGCAGACAGGGCGGATGCTGCTCGCCGCAGGCGCGATCGGCGAGGTGACCGGTGTCGACATCCACTTCGCCTTCCGCACCACCCGCGCCGACGACTACCGGATGATCCCCCGATGCGGCGGTGGGGCTCTCTACGACGTGGGGTGCTACGCCGTCAACGTCAGCCGGATGCTGCTCGGCGACGACCCGCAACAGGTGGTGGCGGCGGCGCACATTCATCCCGAGCGCGGGGTCGACATGACAACGAGCGCCATACTCGACTACGGCAGCGGATACGCCACGTTCACCTGCTCGATGGAGCAGGAACCGGACCACCGCGTCGACGTCTACGGGACAGAGGGGCGGCTGGCGATCGACGACCCATTCAACTGCCCCCCGGACCGGCCGACCAGGATCGTGATCACCACCGGTGGAGACGACGTGCCGCACGACTCGACGTCACGGGTGGTCGAGGTTCCCCCTGCCAACCAGTACGGCTTGCAGGCGTCGGCGTTCTCTCGTGCCATCCTCGAGGGCCGTCCGGCGCCGTTGCCGCCCGACGATGCGATCGCCAACCTGCGCGTCATGGAGCGGGTGTTCGCAGCGGCCGGTCTCCGGCTGGCGCCGTCGGGGGGCATCAAGGTCAGTAGGTGAGGTACCAGCGCTCGTCTGCACCTGGCAGGGTGTAGCGGGTCGCCCAATCCCGCCCGTGCTCGGCGGCGATGGCGGCCAGCTCGGCAAACCGCGGGCGCACCACCTCGTCCATGAGCCGCCGACGGGAAGCCGGCGGTGCGGTCAGGTAGTCGCCCCACAGCGCCCGCCCCACCATGAACCCGGACGCCCCTGCGGCGCAGGCGATGCGCACCTGATGGCGGAACTGCTGGTACGGGTCGCCGCCGGACAGGAGCGCCCACGGGACAGCGGCTACGTCGTCGAGCTCGGCGCAGGCGTCGGCCCACACCGCTTGATCCGGCTGATGGGTGGTGTCGACGGGGAACTGCACCTTGAGCACGTCTGGGCGCAGCGCCCCCAGCCGCCGCACCGTTTCGACGACGATGCCGCGACGCCCGGCGACCAGCTCCGCATGGCGGGCGGGTGCCGCAGGATCGAGCGCATGGGCGAGCGGTTCGAGGAACAGCGGGATGTCGTGACGGGCGCACTCGGCGACCACCGCGGAGATCATGGCGTCCTGGGTGTCGGCGGCGGGGCTGTCGGGCCGGTACAGAACGAGCAGCTTGATCCCGGCAGCGCCGAGTCGCTTTGCCTTCTCAACGCTCCACCCGTCGAGCAGCGACGTCTGCCGGGCGTCTGGATCGCCGAGATACCCCTGGGCCTCAACGGCGGCGATGAAGCCGACGTGCCCGGGGAGCGCCCGGGTCACGATCGCCTGGGCGGCGCTGTACTCGGGATCGAGCAGGACGGCGGTCGCCGCCGCCGCCAGCTCGCCCACCAGCTCCAGCTTGAGCGAGGTGAGGGTAGAGGGTGGCACCCGCTGCGGGTGATCGGTGTCGAGCGCGACCCGCATCGCATCCCGATGGTCGACGGCGAGGATGGTGAAGATGCCGCCGGCAGTGGACGTGGCGGTGAGCCCGCGGACCTTGCCGGGGGTGAGGGGGTGTGCGCCGGGCGGCGAGGTCACAGCCCGCCCCTCTCTCCGGCAAAGGCCATCACTTCAGCCTCGGTGGGGAACGCCGCTGCGCAGCCGTGACGGGTGACGACGATGGCCCCGCATGCGTTGCCGAATCTCGCCGATTCGGCCCAGCCCCACCCGGCTAGCCGGCTCCGGATCAACCCGGATGCGAACGCATCCCCGGCCCCGACCGTGTTCACGACGGTCACAGGGAAACCGGCAACGTCCTCGGCGCCCGTGCGGCTCATCACCGTTACCCCGCGGGCGCCCCGTTTCACCACGACGGCCTCGACGGCGCCGCCGGCCACGACGGTTGCCAGCAGTGTCTCCAGCTCGTCGCGCCGTTCCCCCTCGACGCATGTCCCGCTGACGACGGCGTCCGGATCGGGCGCCAGGGCGGCGTACAGCTCCTCCTCGGTTCCGATCACAACGTCGACCTGTGGGAGCACCGAGCGCAGTGTCAGACCGTAGGCCCGGGGGTGGCTCCAATCGGTGGGGCGCAGATCGAGGTCGAGAAAGGTGGTGAGACCGCGCGTGCCGGCCTGCTCGACACAGAAGCGGGCAGCGTCTGCGCAGGTTCCACGGCTGAAGGCGTTCCCAGACATCAGGAGCGCCCGCACCTCGCCAAACGGCAAGAGGGCGGCTTCGCCGACGGTGAGGTGGATGTCGGCGGGGTCCTCCCGGTAGAACGACAAGGGGAACCGATCGGGCGGCTGCACACCGAGCAGCGCCAGCGAGGTGAGCTTGCCCGGCTTGCGGGCGACGTGGTCGACGATCACGCCCTCGTCCCTGAGATAGCGCAACACGAAGTCTCCGACCCGGTCGTCGCCGACGGCGGTAAAGGCCACGGCGCCCAACCCGAGCCGGCTCGTCCCGATTGCGATGTTGCTCGGGCTGCCCCCCACCATGGCGTCGAACCCTGTGATGTCCTCGAATGCGGCCCCGACATCGCGGGCGTACAGGTCCATGTTGACCCGCCCCACGGTGATGAGGTCCGCCGTCACCGCGGTGTCTCGTCGGGTCGAGGCACCGGCTGCGGACCGGCGCCGGTGATGGACTGGTCGTAGTCGACGACGGCGCCCGTCATGACGCCCGACTCGGCTGAGGCGAGGAAGGCGATGGCGGCTGCCACCTCGTCGAGCTTTATGAGCTGGCCGAACGGCTGACGGGCCTCCGCCTCCTCTAGCCAGCCGTCTGCGGCGCCATGGGCGGAGCGCTGGATGGCGTCCTCCCCGGGGGTGTCCATCCAGCCGGGGTTGAGACAGTTGACCCTGATCCGATCCCACGCCACCGAGTATGCGACGTTCCTGGTGAGGGCGGCGAGCGCCGCCTTGGATGCGGCATATGCGGTGAGGATGGGGACTCCCCCGTGCGCCGCCACCGAGCCGACACTGACGATCGTCCCGGCGATCCGCTCCCGGCGCATGATGGCGATCGCCGCCTGCATCAGAAGGAAGGGGGCCCGCACGTTGACGGCGAACATGCGGTCCCACAGCTCGACGGAGGTGTCGACGATGGTGCCGCGGGTGGTGAGACCCGCGGCGTTGACCAGGACGTCGAGCCGGCCGTACCGGGCATCCACCGCCTCGACCAAGGCGATGCACGCCGCGGCGTCGCCGAGGTCGGCTGAGACAAACAGTGCGTCGGCGCCTGCGTCCCTGAGCTGAGACGCCACCGCCGCCCCCCGCTGTGAGTTGCGGCCGGTGACCACGACACCGGTGGCCCCCTCCGTGGCGAAGCGGTGCGCCACCGCAGCCCCGACGCCCTGGGTGCTCCCGGTCACGAGCGCCACCTTGCCCTCGAACCGTCGCATGTCTTCACTCCCTCGTCATGCCTGCAGTGGCGGGGACCGGATCGCCGACACGAGGCCGCGATGCAGCTTACCGCCCGGCGTTGGAACGTTCCACAGCCGGGTTCAGTAGGCGGGCCGTCGTGGGTGATCGCCGCCGCCACCACGAGCACTGCGACGCTGACAGCGAGCTGGATGGGGAGCAGCATGGTCGGGGCGATCTCATCGACCGCTCGCTTGCCGCTGGCGGTGGCGGTGCCCCAGCAGAGAGCGCGGCGATCAACGACCCCGCCGACAGACGTGGATGCGACATGTGGTGACCTTTCGAGACGCACCGGCGTGACGATTCAGATCCGCTCGTCGTTTCCGACCGACAGGCCCCACCGCCCCGAGTGCCGACCCGTCGCCGTGGCATACTGTGCGCATCGACATCTCCGTACTCGTGTTCAACGGGGTCACCGCGAGCGAGGTGCTGGCACCGGTCGCTGCCGCCGCCGAGGGCGACGAGGTCTCGGTGCGTATCGTCGGGCTGGAGCGGAAGGTGTATCACGGGTTCGAGCCGCTGCGCGACTTCGTTGCCGATGCCACGATCGACGAGGTCGTCCCCACCGATCTGCTTCTGATACCGGGCGGGTTGGGGTCGATCCGCATGATGGAGGATCAGCGGGTGAGCGAGTGGCTCGGCCGGCAGGCGGCGGTGAGCACCTACGTCGTGAGCGTGTCGACCGGATCGCTGCTGCTGGCCGCCGCCGGTCTGCTCGGCGACGCCACCGCCTCCGGTCACTGGCTGGCCCACGACGACCTGGCAAGGGCAGGCGCCCATCCCTCCGATGACGCGGTGACCTGGTGGGGCAACCTGGTCACCACCACCGGTCACCTGGCGGCAGCGGAGGTGGCCCGCATGCTCCCCGACCGACTGCGCTACGGCCCGCCGTCCTGAGGAGGGGCGTGCCTGCGCCTCGCCTGGCCAAGCGCCTCCGGGCCGACGGCTTGGTAGCCGCCATCGACGGCGAGGTTGCTCCCGGTGACGAAGCTCGCCTGATCGGAGACGAGGAAGAGCAGGGCATCGGCGATCTCCTCGGGATCCGCCATCCGGCCGAGCGGCTGGAACTCGGCGGCAAAGCTGTCCGCCGCCGCTCTCGTCGTGTAGCGGCGCTCGATGTTCCTGCTCCACGTCCACCCGGGCGACACGGCGTTCACCCTGATACCTCTTGGGGCCAGCGCTTGGGCGCCGGTCCTGGCCAGCATGAGCAGCCCGGCCTTGGTGACGTTGTAGACCATGCGGTCCGGCTGCGACCTGCTCCCGCTCACCGACGCCACATACACCACCGCACCGCCGGCGGGCAGGTGGACCGCCGCCTTGTCGGTGAGCCTGGCCGCCGCCACCAGGTTGACGTCGAGCGCACGGTGCCACGCCTCTCGTGAGGTGGCGTACCCCTCATCGGCGAAGGTGGCGGCGGCGCTGATCACCACATCGAGCCTCCCATACCCGTCGATGGCTGCGGCGACGAGCCGGTCGAGGTAACCATCGTCGCCGACATCGCCTGCGAAGTAGCGGCCCGCCTCCCCGAGC
>Ga0114938_1000166_pt1 | contig 53030 bp, 48 predicted proteins | sample AshMeaBigSpring_FD_88675 | JGI IMG/M metagenome (GOLD analysis project Ga0114938, IMG submission 88675) | Groundwater microbial communities from Big Spring, Nevada to study Microbial Dark Matter (Phase II) - Ash Meadows Big Spring | ecosystem: Environmental > Aquatic > Deep subsurface >...
TTGCAGGGCTGCGCTTGCGCTCCGGTACCTGGCTGGCAGGTTATTATTGCATTTTGATCTTTTCTATTAGGATGAACCTGCCCTCCAGGTACAAACCCTTACAATCCCTATCGCATATACAATCTAGCCGGCTAAACAAAGACAGTACGTTATCTATTAGGATGTGTAATGATCGCTGGCTGCGGGGCTAAAAACAGGGTTCTATATTCTTTTTTTTTGATAGGGAAAGGCAATCTATTTTACCTTTACTCACCTTTTTAGGGGCCTTACTTTGTCGAAAAAAAAGGTTAATGCTGGCTCTATCAATGGCTTTATTAGCTATTGAGCAAGCCCTATTTAGAGAGCATAAGCCCACTTAAAGTAAGCTAAGGCGAAGCTTATATGATGAAAATTCCCCAAAAAGTTCGCATAGCAAATGTTTTTTTTGCGAAAAGGATAGTAAGGGCTTGGTGCGGAAAGTAATGTAGCACCGGAGCGATAGCGGAGCCCTGAATAGCCTGACCCTAGCCGGATGGCTAGGGATTCGCCCAAATAATTCCCTACCTAAGTGATAAAGTATCTATGATAGCCAGGGTCTTTCTTTCCTTATTCCAGAATGAAAGGCCATGCCTAAGCCAAAGGATAGGGATTATATAATATATTTTCTACCTTTGCGGCCATTTTAAAGAAAAAATTATGTTATCTGCTACAAATGTAACCCTGGCCTATGGCAAAAGAGTCCTATTTGATGAGGTCCATATCAGTTTTAACAAAGGAAACTGCTATGGGGTAATAGGGGCCAATGGCGCCGGTAAAAGTACATTTCTAAAAATATTATCCGGCGAAGTAGAACCTAATAAAGGCAGCATATCTATATCGCCCAATGAGCGGATGTCTGTACTCAAACAAAATCAAAATGCCTTCGATAACCATACTGTCCTCGATACCGTATTAATGGGCAATATGAAACTCTGGCAGCTGCAAAAAGATAAAGACACCATCTATGCTAAAGAGAATTTTAGTGAAGAGGATGGAATAAAAGCTGCTGAGATGGAAGCCGAATTTGCCGAGATGAACGGTTATATGGCCGAGAGTGATGCTGCTCAGCTGCTCAGTAATCTGGGTATAAATGAAGATCTCCACTACCAGTATATGGCCGATCTCAATGGTACGGAAAAAGTAAAAGTACTTCTAGCTCAGGCACTCTTTGGCAATCCCGATATCCTGCTCCTCGATGAGCCCACTAATAATCTCGATGTAGAAACCATCACTTGGCTTGAAGATTTTCTCGCCGACTATGAAAATATTGTCATCGTAGTGAGCCACGATCGCCACTTTCTGGATGCCGTATGCACCCATGTAGCCGATGTGGACCGCAGCAAGATTACTGTATATACGGGAAACTATTCTTTTTGGTACGAGAGCAGCCAGCTCGCTGCCCGACAGCTGGCAGATAAGAATAAAAAGAACGAAGAAAAACGAAAAGATCTATTGGATTTTATAGCCCGATTCTCGGCTAATGCATCTAAAAGCCGACAAGCTACTTCGCGTAAAAAAGCCCTCGAAAAATTAATAATAGAAGATATAAAACCCTCTAATCGGCGTTATCCAGGTATCATTTTTCGCCCGGATAGATCAGTGGGAAATGAAATACTAAAAGTAAAAGACCTCGCCAAATACCAAGATGGTAAATTCCTTTTTAGCAACGTGAATTTTGATGTAAATAAAAACGATAAAATATTAATTTATAGCCGCACACAAGTGGCCATCACCGCCTTCTTAGAGATCATCGCCGGCGAGATGAAAGCAGATCACGGCAGCATAGAATGGGGTACTACCATCACCACCGCCTATCTGCCTAATGATAATACAAAATATTTCCTTCAGGACCTCGATTTGCTGGACTGGCTTAGACAGTTTGTGCCCCCTAATACACCCGATGTAGATGAGGTTTTTATAAGAGGGTTCTATGGTAAAATGCTATTTAGCGGTGAAGAGATCGCTAAAAAAACCAAAGTGCTAAGCGGTGGAGAAAAAGTGCGATGTATGATAAGCCGTATGATGTTGCAAAATCCCAATGTCCTCATCCTAGATGAACCTACTAATCATCTAGATCTGGAAAGTATCATTGCATTTAATAATAGCACCATGGATTTTTCGGGTAATATTATCTTCTATACACACGATATACAGTTTGCTAATACTACGGCTAATCGCATAATAGAACTTACGCCTGCTGGTATTATAGACCGCTTGTGTACCTATGAAGAATATATTCGCGATCCGCGAGTAAAAGAATTGCAGGATATTATGTATGCTACTGATAAGGTGATCTAGAAAGGCCCCATTTTTGATCAAATAATAGAGCCCGGCAATAGTCCGGCTAATAAAAAAATACCCATCCCATTGTATAACGGGGCATTGGCCAGGCTTATAAAAATAAATACCAGATATTTATCTCTCTCGCATCCACTGCGGCAGACTTATATCTGCGAGTGTTTTCAGTTCCATAATTTGTTTTTGAGTGGTAACATCATCCCAATGAAAAATTTCCTTCATCTGTTCTATCACCCTTGTTTGATAATGTCTATACTGATCTGGATAAAAATAGAGGCGTCCGGTGCGTCTCACTAAAAAATCAGAGGCATTTATCACCATTTCGTTTTCTATGGTATAACGCAGTTCGGCAGAAAAGATGTTTTCTGGCGAGGGTGACCCGTTTTTCATTGCTTGGGCGAGGATGGTGGCAGTGGGATAGCCATAGCGATGATAGAGCGATAGGATCAGGTCTTTGTCTATGCCTAGATTAGTCCAGTATGGGATATCGAAGGGGGCACTGCTGCCGGCTAGGGGAATTTTATCGGTATGGCTTTGGAGGATTCGTGATTTAAGTCCGTGTTTTTTTATAGCCATATTTACGACTCTTTCGGCCATTTTACGGTAGTTGGTGAGTTTGCCACCAGCTATGCTCAAAAGTCCTGAAGGGGATAAAATAATTTCATCTTTTCGGGAAAGTTCGGAGGGCGATTTTCTCTCTTGGTGGATGAGTGGACGCAGTCCACTCCAGGAGCTTATGATCTGGGCTCGCTGTATAGGATGAGTGGGAAATACCCTAGCTGCGGCAGCGAGGAGGTAGTCCACATCATCGGGGGTGATACCTGGTTCTTCGAGTTCACCCTCATAAGGGGTATCCGTGGTGCCTAAATAGGTAATGCCATCTCTGGGAATGGCAAAAACCATTCTGCCATCGCTAAAGACTTCGAAGTAAGCGGCCTGTTTTAGGGGCAGTAAGGAGTAAGGTACTACTATGTGTACCCCTTTAGTAAGTTGTATGTGTTTTCTTTTGAGGTTGTTATCGGTTTTTCGCAATAGATCTACCCAGGGTCCGGTGGCATTTATTATGGCACGGCCCATTATCTTATACATCTTTCCGCTGACGGTATCTCTCGCTATTACGCCATTTATGGCATTTTGGCGATAGATAAATTGTTCGGCGGTGATATAGTTAAAGGATCGTGCACCGTGGTTTGCGGCGGTTTTTAGCACTTCCATCGTAAGGCGGGCATCATCGGTAAGGTATTCATAGTATAGCCCGCTCCCCAGCAAATCTCGGTGAGATAGGAGTGGTTCGGTGGAGAGGGTTTGGGGAGTATCCAGCATTTTCCTTTTCTCATCTTTGGGCACACCGGCAAGGCGATCATAAACATAGAGTGCCAGGGAGATGGCCCGTGGGCCTAGGCTACCGTCTTTATAAATGGGCAGTATGAGAGGCTGTGGATGTACTAGGTAAGGGGCTATGCGATGTGCTATGGCGCGTTCTCGCCCGGTCTCCATCACGAGATTAATTTCTAATTGTTTTAGGTAGCGCAGGCCACCGTGAATAAGCTTAGTGCTGCGGCTGCTGGTGCCAGCTGCAAAATCAGATTTTTCTAAGAGGATGGTATTAAGTCCGCGAGCAGCGGCATCTAAGGCGATGCCGGCTCCGGTGATACCTCCACCTAGTATAATCAAGTCATACTCTTCTTCGCCGATGCTTTCTAAAAGGGCAGCGCGGTGCAAGCCAGATAAGGTTATAGGGGTACTGGAGGCCATCGGAGGCTGTTTATTTTTTGTAGGGGTATAAGAAGGGAGGCTGTGTGGGCTTATACATTGAATCTGAAATGTATAATATCTCCGTCTTGTACTACATATTCTTTTCCTTCTACACTCATTTTACCGACTTCTTTAACAGCGGCTTCAGAGCCATATTTTACATAATCCTCGTAGTGGATAACCTCAGCCCTTATAAATCCTTTTTCAAAATCGGTATGGATTTCTCCCGCTGCTCCCGGTGCTCTAGTACCTCGTATAATGGTCCAGGCTCTCACTTCTTTTACACCGGCAGTAAAGTAGGTGATGAGATCGAGTATTTTGTAGCAGGCTCTTATGAGCTGATGAATGCCGGGTTCGTGGAGGCCCATATCTTCCAGAAAAGCGGCGCGGTCTTCCAGGCTATCCAGTGCTGCTATCTCAGCTTCTATGCCAGCCGAGATGAGGATTACTTCGGTTGTATCATTTTTTACCGCATCGCGAAGGGCTTCTACGTATTTATTGCCAGTATTTACGGATTTTTCATCTACATTACACACATAGATAACGGGTTTTAGTGTTATGAGATTAAGATCTTCTACAAATCGTTCTTCGCCTTCTTCAAAAGGATAGAGCCGTATAGACAAGCCGGATTCCAGGTGCTTTTTTATCTCTTTGAGTACTTCTAAGCAGCGCATATCTTCGGCCAGATTTGCCTTTACCAGTTTTTCATACTTGGATATTTTTTTCTCTATGGAATCTAGGTCTTTAAACTGTAGTTCCATATCTATTACTTCCTTATCCCTCACCGGATTTACAGACCCATCTACGTGTACGATATTGTCATCTTCAAAACAGCGCACCACGTGTATGATCGCATTGGTATTTTTAATATTTCCCAGAAATTTATTGCCTAGGCCTTCGCCTTTGCTGGCCCCTTTTACCAGTCCGGCTATATCCATTATTTCTACCACAGTAGGGATTACTTTTTGTGGTACTACCAGCTCCTCTAATTTATCGAGTCGAGCATCAGGTACGGTTACCATCGCCACATTGGGTTCTATGGTACAAAAAGGAAAATTGGCCGCTACGGCTTTGGAATGGGAAAGGGCATTGAATAGAGTGGATTTGCCCACATTTGGCAGACCTACGATTCCACATTTTAATGACATAAGTTGTTATTAATATTTTCAGGTTTATAGCCTATATTACCGCTCTCTAAAGCAAAAAAGCGCTGGTATAGCACAAATTCCTTAAAAAAAATGTGCAAAGGTACTATTTGGGCAATAAAAAAGGGGCAGATGCCCCTATTTTTTATAAAAATAACGAATTCTATCATTTTTCGCTTTCCCCATCATCTTTTTTGGGAACAAATTTTGCTGGATTATACTCACCATCTGCATCGTGGTGATCATATTCTTCCTCGGACAGATTAAATTTATCAAAATCAAAATCCGGCATCAAATCATTTTTTACGTGATTTATCATCTCAGTAGCGGCTTCCAGAAATTTATTAAAATCTTCTTTATAAAGATGAATTTTATGTCTTTCATAACCATCGCCATCAAACTTTTTTTTGCTTTCGGTGATCGTGACGTAGTAGTCATTAGAGCGCGTAGTGCGCACATCGAAAAAATAGGTTCTCCGCTTACCGGCTCTTACTTTTTTTGAAAAGAGTTCTTCGTTTTGATTTTCTAATTCAGCCATACAATAAATTAAAGGTCAAAAAAAGATAAAATTTTCTCGTACTCCATTAAAGTACACAAAAATAAGACGGCGAAAGCGAAAAAAGTAACCAAAGTTACAAATTACTTAAAAAAAAGCTGTTCAATAATTAAATGCTTCTGAATTATGGGATCTTCGCTGTCTTTCCCAGATATCGGCATAGAGCCCACCCCGGCGGAGTAGCTCGGTTTCGCTGCCCTGTTCGGCAATGCGTCCTTCCTGCATGACGATAATGCGATCGAAATGGAGGGTAGTGAGCAGCCTAGAAGTGATAATAATAGCATATCGCCCTTTTAGATAGGCCTGAAGATGGCTGAGTATGCGTTTTTCGGTATCGGCATCTACGGCAGAGAAACAATCGTCCAGGAGCAATAGCTGGGGTTTTTTTATAAGGGCACGCGCTAGCGATATACGCTGTTTTTGCCCACCGGAAAGGGTAATACCCCTTTCACCGATGAGGGTATCGAAACCCGCTGGAAACCGCTCTATCTCTTGTAATACGGCCACCTCATTTGCTATTTCCCGGGCTTCATCCTCGGCTACCCTCTTCTCTAATCCGAAACAGATGTTTTCTAATATCGTATCCGAGAAAAGAAAACCATCTTGTGGTACATAACCGATATGTTTTCGATATTGGTTTAAGTTTATTTCTCGCAGATTATTTCCATCTATTCGTATTTCTCCGCTATCCGGATCGTATTTCCGAAGGAGGAGATCCGCGATCGTAGATTTTCCACTTCCCGTTTTTCCCACTATGGCTATTATTTCATTTTGCTGGAGGCTAAAACTCAGATTTTTTAGTGCCACCACCCCAGTATCCGGATAGGTAAAAGAGACATCCTGAAGCGATATCTCTCCCTTAAGCACAAAAGGATTCTGCGTGGGATTTTGAATGGATGGCTGTAAAAGCAAAAACTCATTAATTCTTTTTTGTGACGCCTCGGCGCGTTGCACCATAGATGCTACCCAGCCTATAGAAGTTACCGGCCAGGTGAGCATACCCACATAAATGATAAACTGAGCGATAAGTCCGGAGGTAAAATACCCTTTAGTAGATTCTAAGGCACCCAGATAAATTACCAGCAATGTACTGAGCCCAATAAAAAAAATCATTAAAGGAAAATAAAGACCATTAAAAACCGCGAGTTGATTAGACATAGCTTTGTATATCTCACTTTCTTTTTTAAACCGGTCGGCGGTCATTTTTTCGCGGGCAAAAGCCTGTAACACCTTAATACCGGAGAAGGATTCTTGTACGAAATTAGTGAGCTGGCTCAACTGGTTTTGCAGCACTTCACTTTTGCGACTGATTTTCATATTGAGGTAATAGATGCCCAGAGAAAGCAGGGGCAATGGGAGCAGTACGATCACGGTGAGCCAAAAATGGGTATGGAGCATCGTGCCTATAATCATTATGAAAAGTGTCACCGTATTTAGTGCATACATAATGGCCGGTCCCAGATACATTCTTACTTTTCCCACATCTTCGGTGATTCTGGCCATCATATCACCGGTGCGATTTTTTTTGTAAAAATCTGTGGAGAGACGTTCATATTGCAGAAAAATATCGTTTCGGAGGTCAAATTCTATTTTGCGGGACATGACTATGAGCATCTGTCGCATAAGATACATACATAATCCCTTTAATAAAGCCAGGACAATAATAATACAGCCAAATATGAATATGGTGTGTGTAAATAACTGATAATGATGTTTTTGTATAGTAAAACCCTCGATAAGACTGTGATATATAATCTTATCCTTAACCATATCTATTGCCTTACCGATGAGTATAGGCGGATACACACCCAATAGATTGCTGAGAATGACGAAAATGATGCCCCACAGCAGATAGGACTTGTAGCGAATAAAATAATGATTAAGTGCCTGGAGTTGTTTCATACATTTAATAGCACCCGTAGCACAATTTTTTTTTCCAAATCGGAGAATGACAAGAAAAAACGGATGCGAAACGGAGGATAAGAGTCGTTTTTTTCAATAAAGAAACAGGACGCAAAATTAATCTATCTTTGCCTGGTATTTACAAGAACTATGTCCTCTGAAATAACTAATGCCACAAAAATTTCGGCTACAAATACCCTCGGCCGTATGTCTGATCTGGGTCATGAACAGATCGTATTTTGTAATGATCCTAATACGGGTCTTAAGGCCATTATAGCCATTCATTCTACCCTACTGGGGCCATCACTGGGAGGCACGCGTATGTGGCAGTATGCGTCCGAGGAAGAAGCCCTTATGGATGTGCTCCGTCTTTCTAGGGGTATGACTTATAAGGCTGCCGTTTCTGGGCTAAATTTAGGTGGTGGTAAGGCAGTCATCATTGGTGATAGCCGCAAGGATAAATCTGAGATGCTATTTAGAAAATTCGGACAGTTTGTAGAGAGCCTCGGTGGACGGTATATCACCGCAGAAGATGTAGGCATAAATGTGCAGGATATGGAATTTGTGGCTATGGAGACCAAGTTTGTATCCGGAACGCCCATTTTTGCTGGCGGAAGCGGGGATCCCAGTCCCTTCACTGCATTAGGTGTATGGTCGGCTATGCGTGCCTGTCTGGAAGAAGTATTTGGGTCAGAGGAGGTGAGCGGAAAAAAAGTTCTTGTACAGGGTGTGGGTCACGTAGGATCGGCATTAGTAGATATCCTCGTTCAAAAAGGGGCTGAGGTAAGCGTAAGTGATATTTTTGAAGACAAATTAGCGGCTATCCAGCAAAGACATAAAGTGAAAGTCATAAACCCTAAACAGGTATATGCCACTGAATGTGATATTTATGCGCCTTGTGCCCTGGGTGCTACCCTCAATACTGAAAATATAAGGCGGCTCCATTGTGCCATAATATGCGGTGCTGCAAATAATCAATTGAAGGATGAAATCGTACACGGAGAAATGCTCCAGGACCGAAATATCCTCTATGCCCCCGACTTTTTAGTAAATGCCGGTGGTATCATTAATATAGATGCTGAGAGATATGGATATAATGCAGACAGGGCTCGAAGCAACTGTGAGAAAATATACGAACGCACTAAAAAAATTATAGATCTGGCACAGGAGCAGAAAATTACCACCCATAAGGCAGCCATCCTTCTCGCCGAGGAAAGATTACATGATGTAGCCGTTCTCAATAAATCATCTGCCCATTTTTGAGTATTTATTTGTTCTGTATAAATTCATATAATTGTTCTTTTTTTATGATTCCCAGAAGAATCCTCAGAGTAAAATCTTTTCAACAGCTATATGCTGCAGAGGTAAATAATGAGGCACCTCTGACCTCCTTTCTTTCGCAGCTCCGGAGTAATATTCAAAACATACAGACAGCATATATATTTCATCTCTATACCCTATATAGAGTAGCAGAAAAAGTGATAGAGGATAAACTCCACCGCAATGATAAATACATAAAAACAGAAGAGGATAAACATTTTACCATTCGTTTATATCGCAATCCCTTTATTCAATCTCTTCTAAAATGTGAATATACCGGCCCGGTAGAAAAAGAAAAAAAGAAAAGTGATAAATCATCACTCAAACTAGATTTTTTAAACTTTTGCAGCCATCTTCGCCTAGATCATTACTGGGAGCCAGATCAGATATTACATATCTATAATGATCTGAAAGTGATGAAAATGTTTCAGGACTATTCCCATGGAAAACTTTATACTATGCCTATAGCCGATAGTAAGAATCTTCAAGAGACAATAGATGCCTTAGATGATGATACCTGGAGTACAGAATATAATATAATAAATAACCTCTATACTAATGTTATCATGCGGTCTGAACTGGTATTTAATAAGATGGATGAGCACTTTTTTACCTGGGCCGATGATAAATCCATTGTTACCAAAGCTGTACAAGAAACCATAGATGAATTTTTTAGGTTAAGAAGAGTATTTGAGCCGGGTGCTATCCTGAATGAAATGGATATAGAAGATAGTGTGACTTTTGCTAGTGAAATTTTCTCAAAGTCACAAAAATCACGCGACGAAATAAATAAATTAATGGAGCCCATATTAACAAATTGGGATATGGAAAGAATGAATATGGTAGATAATATTCTCATAAGAATGGCTATTACGGAGATGTTAGATTTTCCGAAAATACCTAGTAAGGTATCTATAAATGAATATCTAGAGATCGCCAAGATATACAGTACACCTAAGAGCAAGGATTTTATAAATGGGGTACTGGATACGCTTATGAAACAATTGTACGAAAATGGAAGAATTATTAAATCCGGCAGCGGATTATCGTAAATAAAAAATCATTAAATATGATATACCCAGTTCTCCTTATTCCCTTGCAGGCAGGTGGTTCCTCCATGATTATGAATATCATTCTCTTCGCCTCCATCCCATTAATTTTTTATTTTTTTATGATACGTCCACAGGCTATGCGAGCTAAGAAAGAGCAGAGCTTTATAGGCGGACTACAAAAAGGCGATAAGATAGTTACCAAAAGCGGTATTCACGGCAAAATATCTGCCATAGATGATAAAACTGTAACCATAGAGGTGGATACTAATTGTCGTATTAAGATGGAAAAAATAGCCATTTCTGAAGAAATGACCCTAGCAGGACGATCAGAAAAACCAGCCAAAACTTCCTGATTCTAAATATTTTATGCATATACTGTATTGGTCAAATCTAGAAGAAATACGATTTTTACCTATCTACCTCATATTTTAAAAATAGAAGAAAGGGGATTGTTTATTATTTTTCTACTGCTTTCATCGCTTATATGGCTGCTGCATAGTATGAATAAGTATTATCACATAAGCCTACCCGTAAAAGTAGTATATAAAAATCTTCCCGCTTCTCGCTCGCTCGGGGCAGACACGCCAGATACCATGATCATAAGTGGCAAGGCTAAAGGATTTTATCTGCTAAGACAGTGGAATAAAAAAAACACTACAGCCATAACTCTAGACTTTGCCCATAGTACCAGTAAAAAATCCATTGGCAGTAGTGAACTACTTGTAATGATAGATGCCCAGCTCCCGGCCATCCGTGTAGAGGATGTTTTTCCCGAACTCGTACTGCTCAGTAATGATACTCGAAAAAAGGGGAAAATTCCGGTGGATTATTCTTCCGCTTTTTCATTTGATTCGCCATTTGCTTTGAAGAGTCTTACTCTGGTGCCAGATAGTATTACCATCACTGCCAGTGCAGCTACACTTGATACGATCGTATCCTGGCCATTACTCCCTTTGGCCATGAAAAAAATAAGCACTGATATGAAGGGTTATTTGATGACTACTAAAAGCAGTTCTCCTAATATTACCTTGTCGCACGATTCTGTTTTGTTTAACTTGAAGGTAGATGAGATGGTAGAAGAAAATTTAGATATAAAAATTACGCCTAAAAATGTACCGGATAATATGAAAGTGGTAATCTATCCGACCAAGATAAAACTCACTTATCAACGACTGCTCTCTACCTCCCAAGCCTTTGTGTCAGAGGACTTTAGTGTGGTAGCAGATTTTCAGTATGCCGATCTAAAAAATGGATCCCAGCTTCCACTTAAAATCACTCGCAAGCCTATGGGAGTAGGAAGAACCACACTACAACCTTCTATTATAGATTACATTATTTATAGAAATCCACAATGATAAAAACCGGCATCACTGGCAATATAGGAAGTGGTAAAACTACGGTAAGCCGCATCTTCGAAGTGCTGGGCACACCGGTATTTTATGCCGATGATGCTGCTAAATACCTGATGCAAAAAGATGTGCTACTCATCGCCGGCATTAAATCATTACTGGGTGATGAAGCCTATATAGATGGCCTGCTAAACCGATCTTTTGTTTCCACCCAGGTGTTTAATAATCCGGTAAAATTAGCTGCATTAAATGCACTCGTACACCCAGCAGTTTTTAATTATAGTATGCAGTGGTTTGATAGTCAAAAGCACTTGCCTTATGCACTTAAAGAGGCTTCACTTATCTTTGAAACTGGTGGCGAAAAATGGCTGGATAAAGTCATTCTCGTAACGGCACCTGAGGAGGTGCGCATAGCCCGTGTGATGAAGCGGGATGGTATGAGTAGAGCTAAGGTAGTAGAACGAATAAATAATCAATGGACACAAGAAGAAAAGGAAAAAAAAGCCGACTTTATTATCCAAAACTACGATGCCCATTCGCTCATAAAGCAGGCACTGGCTATACATAAACAACTCATAGAACTGGATCAATAACTTTCCAGAATGTGATTACTCAATGCAGCTGCATAATATCGCCTACACCCAGCATTTTTCTGCAGGTATATCCTTCGCCATATAAGTATCCGCAGGCTCTGCCATATTCTTGGCAGCGTGATTTTATGTAATCGAGAAATGCCGGACTGCTTATGTAGGTTTGGGGCTCCTGGCTATCCGGATTATAAAACTGAGATTTAAAAGCGAGGATGGCTTTCATTTTGGTTTCAAAATAGGGTGAGATGTCCATTATGATATCTGGTTTTATCCACCGATCTTGTATGTAGTGTAATACCAATCTGGCTCTCCATTCTTCCTGTATGCGACCATTTTCTCCGCGGGTGAGGATTTTAGGCAAACCGGCTAAAAAATTAGCTTCTTCCGTAAGTGAGGCAGCACGACCGTGATCGGGATGGCGGTCTTCCTCGGCATTACATAAAATGATCTCCGGCCTATGAGCGCGTATATAGCTGATGAGCGTCCGCTGGTGTCCGGCATCATTGGCAAAAAAGCCATCTTCCATCTCGGCATTTGACCGCAGTGAAACACCTAATATGCGGGCGGCTTCCGCAGCTTCGGCAGTACGGCTCTCGGCATTGCCTCGTGTACCTAATTCTCCGCGAGTGAGATCCAATATCCCTACTTTTTTACCCATGGCTATGGTACTCAATATGGTGCCGCCACAGCTTAGTTCTACATCGTCTGGATGCACTCCTATAGCCAGTATATCTAATTTCATGGCGCAAAGATAAGTCAGTTATATCAGGTGTACTACCGCCCTAAATCGGCCTCTATTTCCTTAGCTTTCATCATCCCTTATCTTCCATTCGGTGGGAAAATAATTGTTATAGCGATTTCCCAACAGTTTTGCCCATCCTATGCCGAGTCCTTCATAAGTGGCGAGGTGCCATCCCCGTGCCGCGGGTATTTCAGGCAGCTCTTTTTTTTGCATAAAACGCAAGGCTTCTTCGCGTGTGAGTTCCCATCGCTGGGCGAAATGGTCGGCCAGCGGATCCAGGGCTAGAGGATGGGCTGGCAGTATATTATTTCGAATGATTTGGCCTACTTCGTATCCAGCTTCTGTATATCCCAATGTCCGGGCTAGAAGAGGCAGTTCGGTCGGAAGCCGCGGCCCTACCCTTCTCACCATGCCGTTTTTATGCTGAAGAAATTCTGTAGCCATCATCTCTCCGGTAAAGGGTTCTAGGATTTCGGCCATTGCATCGGGCAGCCGAGACCAATCGTTGTTTACATTTCGCTGCGTTTTGGTTTTTATAGAATTTTTTGCCTGTCCGTTTTTTTTTAATAGGGCCAGAAAGAAGCCCTCACTTTCATTTCGGTGAGGATAGAGCTGATAGGCGCCGGTTTCTTCATAGATTTTTATATTCCAAGCGGAAGGTATTTCCAAAGTGGTTTTCATCATTCCATATTCCTTCATCAGCCACTTAACATTGTCTTCATTTTCTATGGGGTTAAAAGTACAGGTACTATAGATCAGATATCCTCCGGGTTTAAGGGATGGAAGAGCAGATAGGATAATTTTTTGCTGTCTTATACTGCAAGCTTTTATGTGGGATACAGACCAAGCCTTTATAGCTTCCGGTTCTTTTCTAAACATGCCTTCGCCCGAACAAGGCACATCTGCCACTATCAAGTCAAAATATTCAGGAAGTGCTGCGAATCGGGCGGGATCTGCATGGGTAACCAATGTATTATAACCCGCCCATTTAATAATATTTTGTTTGAGAGAAGACAGGCGATTTTTTACCACTTCATTGGCTACTAGCAAACTATCCGATGCTATAAAGGAAAGCAATTGAGTGGTTTTTCCTCCCGGAGAGGCACAGAGGTCGAGTATTTTTTCAGGCTTCTTCTGGGGATATAGCCGGCTAAGAATTGCAGTGAGAAAAAGGGTACCCGGTTCCTGCACATAATAGGCTCCCGCCTGAAAAAAAGGATCCCAAGTTACGGGCTCATCATAAGGCAAATAATAAGCTGTTTGGCACCAGGGCACAGCCTTTCGTCTCTGAGGGGGCATAGCCTTTTTCTTTATGGGATGAGGATGAGCAGCTTTTACCGGAGGGCTGGAAACTGCCTCCAGAAAGGATGGCCACTCGGCACCGAGCACTGGTTTCAGGAGACTAATAAAATCACCAGGAAGAGAGCGTACACCGCTATATTTATCCATCAATGTCTCAAAGATAAGCTTTGAATAGATGGCAGCAGATTTGCAAATGAAAGAGGAGACCATTATAGTCCTTATTATTTTCTATTTTTGAAACAAGAATTTGAATATGCAATCTTATGATGCGTTTTTTTCCATCACCCGCCAAGGAGATATAGCGGTGATATGGATGAATAATAAAGGCGAAAAGCAGAATATTATTTCTCCTCACCTGTTTGATCTGTTTTTACAGATATTTGAGCAACTTCAGGGAGATGCTGGAGTAAAAGGCGTAATTCTCACGAGTGCTAAAAAAGATTTTTTGGCCGGTGCAGATATCAATTCATTTAATGCAGAAAAAGTCGGCGATTTTTTGCCAATAGCCAGACGTGGACATAGTTTACTAAATAGTATGGTTGCATCCTCTAAGCCTATAGTAGCTGCTATACACGGTACTTGTTATGGTGCCGGAGTAGAAATTTCTTTAGCCTGTACTGCTCGCATCTGCTCCACTGATCGCAGTACAAAGCTGGCATTGCCGGAGGTAAAACTTGGTCTGCTGCCGGGTGGTGGAGGCACCCAGCGACTACCTCGTTTAGTGGGAATTCAAGCTGCATTAGATATGATGCTCACCGGCAAAAACATCTATCCCCGTCAGGCACTAAAAATGGGTTTAGTAGATGAAATCACAGAATATGATAAGATGATACCTGCTGCAGTAAAGCTTTGCCATAGCCTCATAAGCAGAAAATTTATAAGAAAATCTCCCCTTTCTCTTAAAAATAAAATCATAGAAGGACAGCTAAAAGGTATGGTTTTTTCCAAAGCCCGAAAGACGGTTCTAAAGCTGACCAATGCCAATTATCCCGCTCCGGAGGCCATCATTCAATGCGTGGAATACGGTATGAAAAGCGGTTTAGAAAAAGGGCTAGAAAATGAAATACAAAGATTTGAACAACTAATCCTGTCTCCTGAGAGCAACCAGCTACGCCATCTTTTTTTTGCCATGACCGAAAAGAAAAAAAATCCACATCCGGAAATGGTAAAAACGATACAGTCTTTGGGGATACTGGGCGCTGGATTTATGGGGGCTGGTATAGCTGAAGTGAGCCTGGATAATGATATGTGTGTGAGGCTAAAAGATATAAAAGAAGAGACCATAGCTATAGCAAGAAAAGGAATTTATAAAAATTTGATGAGCAAGGTGACTAAAAAAGCCCTTACAGCCTTTGAAGCCGAACAAATACTCGGCCGGCTGGGTGGTCAAACAGATTTTCGCGGTTTCGAAAAACTGCCCATTGTGATAGAAGCTGTATTCGAAGAGCTGGCATTGAAACACCGGGTTTTAGCCGAAACCGAAGCCGCCACCGGACCGGATTGTATTTTTGCCAGTAATACTTCCGCCCTGCCTATCACCGCCATCGCTGCAGTATCTAAGAGACCGGAAAATGTGATAGGTATGCACTATTTCTCTCCCGTACCTAAAATGCCCCTTTTAGAAATCATTAAAACGGAGAAAACTGCGCCATGGGTAATCGCTACCTGTGTGGATCTGGGCATACGCCAAGGCAAGACTTGTATCGTCGTGAAAGACGGTCCCGGTTTTTATACTACCCGCATTCTGGCACCGATGCTCAATGAAGCCCTACTCGTACTAGAAGAGGGGGGAGATATCTTGGAGATAGATCGTGCACTACAAAAATATGGCTTTCCCGTAGGTCCCGTTACCCTTATGGATGAGGTGGGTATAGATGTGGGTGCACACGTTATAGGCGGTGAGCTTATCCGACATTTTGTAGCTACCCGCCAGGATGTGAAGGCTTCAGAAAAACTCTTAGAATTGTCTAAGGCCGGATATTCCGGACGCAAAAATAAAAAAGGATTTTATCGCTATGACGAGAAAGGAAAAAAAATAAAAGGAAAACCAAACGAAGAAGTCTATTCCTTTTTTGGCGGTATGCCTCGCCAGTCCTTGGATGGGGAAGAACTCAGCCGCCGCATCGCTTATATGATGATAAATGAAGCCCTTTTATGCTATCAGGAAGGAATCATCGCCTCGCCGATCGATGGCGATATAGGTGCTATCTTCGGACTGGGATTTCCCCCCTTCAGGGGCGGCCCATTCCGGTTTTTAGATGCCTATGGAATAGATAAGTGGGTAGCGGAAATGAATGAATTTAGCACAAAATATGGCGTAAGATTTAATCCTGCACCTATTTACAAAAATTATACTGGCCATCAAAAGTTTTATCATTGATTATTTCAGCCTATCATAAAAAAAAATACCCCTATTTACTATATCCCTTTTTTATATCGAAGAAATGGCAGGCTAAGAGTTTATTCGTTTTTATGAGTACCTTATCTATGAGTAATTGCGTTTATTTATTACCCTTTCTCCCACCGGTGGTATTACTGTGATAACCCGCTTAGAAATAGAAAATTTTATAGAGCTAGTTGAGCGTGGTGTACCGGTAATAGACACTCGATCTCCGGCGGAATATGCACAGGGCCATTTGCCCGGGTCTATAAATATGCCCCTTTTTAATAATGAGGAAAGAGCGGAAATAGGTACGCTTTACAAGCAAGCGGGCAAACAGGCTGCAGTGATGCGGGGCCTCGAAATCGCAGGCCCATCATTGCGATGTTTTGTAGAGCAGGCTGCTGGCCTCAGCAAAAAGGGAGAGATAGCCCTACTCTGCTGGCGTGGTGGAATGCGATCCGGTGCTATGGCCTGGCTCTATGATACCGCCGGCATAGACCATATCTATGTGCTCAATGGTGGATACAAAAGATTCAGACAATCCGTGATACAAAGCTTTGAGCAGCCCTTTCATAAGGTATTAGTTAGCGGAAAAACGGGTACCGGCAAAACCCTTATTCTCTATAAACTCGAGGATTTGGGAGCCCAGGTCATTGATCTCGAAAAGCTGGCCCATCATAAAGGCTCCGCTTTTGGAGGTATAGGCGAGCCACCACAGCCCACTAATGAACATTTTGAAAACCGTTTATTTATGGCTATGCGTCTCCTGGATAGGGAGAAGCTGGTATGGATAGAAGATGAAAGCCGTCATATAGGCCGGATAAAACTTCCCGATGCTTTTTTTAATGAAATCCGCAAAGGGAAAACCTACTTTATAGAAGTGCCTGAAGAGTACCGTATCTGCCGATTAGTAAATGATTATGCCCAGAGTGGAGATAATATGCTGGCGGAGGCTATCGGGCGCATAGAACGCAAATTAGGGGGCTTACAGACCAAATTATGCTTAGAGGCACTAGCCCAAAAGAAATATGAAACGGTAGCAGAGCTTTTGCTTCGCCATTATTACGATAAATTATATACAAATCTCATACAAAAACGCCTTCCCTCTACTGTACATCACCTTCGTTTTTCCGATGCAGATCCGCTTAAAATAGCCACTCATCTTTTGGCATTGGAAAATGTAGAAAAGCAAACATAATCTGTTCTACTAATACCGATGAACCTATTACGGGATAAATGAATTTACTTTACGGTCTTATGGAACCCATTCGTCTCACCCACTATTCGCACGGTGCCGGCTGCGGATGTAAAATAGCACCGCAGGTGTTAGATAGTATTTTGCAATCGGATTTTAACTTTCCCGAGGATAAAAAACTATTAGTGGGCTACCACACCCGAGATGATGCTGCCGTATATGATTTGGGAAATGGGGAGGCACTCATAAGCACTACAGATTTTTTTATGCCCATCGCCGATGAACCCTTTACATTTGGCCGTATCGCCGCTACCAATGCCATAAGCGATGTATATGCGATGGGTGGCCGTCCGGTAATGGCCATAGCTATACTCGGATGGCCCATAGATAAGCTCGATGCCAGTATGGCAGCTAGGGTAATAGAAGGCGGCCGCCAAGCCTGTAGAGATGCCGGTATCCTCCTCGCCGGTGGGCATAGCATAGATAATCCGGAACCGCTTTTTGGATTGGCAGTGAGCGGCCTTGTACCCTTGCAAAATCTCAAAAAAAATAGCACAGCCCGTGCCCATTCTAAACTCTATCTCACTAAGCCACTGGGCGTAGGTATTTTAAGCACAGCGCAGAAAAAAGGAATATTATTAGATAGTCATTCCCTCATTGGCACTGATTGGATGTGTAAGCTCAATAAATCGGGTACGCTACTGGGCAGTTTGCCGCAGGTATCGGCTATGACTGATGTTACCGGATTCGGACTGCTAGGACACTTGAGCGAAATGTGTGAAGGAAGTGGTATGAGGGCAGAAATTATATTCGATAACGTACCCCTCATAACAGAAGCACTTTTCTATTTCGAAAAAAAAACTATACCCGGTGGTACGTTTCGAAACTTCGATAGCTATGGTCACAAAGTGAACCCACTGAGCGATCTTAGTAAAGCTTTTCTTTGTGATCCTCAGACTAGTGGTGGGCTGCTCATAGCCGCCGATCCTAACTTTGATCTTCCCGCCGCTTTACCACCTGATGTAAATGCCATCGAGATAGGTAGGATATTAGAACTAGAACCTGAGCGTAATATTCCTCTTATAGTCGTAGTATAGACCTAATCAGAAAAGTTATTTACAGCTTGTATGCCCTAGATAATGAAATGTAAAAATTGGGATCTATACGGCTGTAGGATGCTATCTATAAAAAACTTTTTCTTTTGATGTACTTTGTATAGATATTGCCGCTACCTGCTACTATCTATCTAGATTTTTCATATTTTATTTGACCATGCTTTTAAAGGCGGTAAGTGGTTGTATTAGTGAATAAAATTAAGTATCTTTGTCATACAAATTTGTCATATCTGGTTTTAAAATATGTCCCCAACACACGCCACCAGTCACCTAAAATGGTATAACGATACCGTGAGACAGCTCCTTACCAAAGAAGAGCTACACCTGCTTATGCAAAAATCGGACTGGCGTGGCACAGTAGAGGTAGCCTATATCTGGATCTGGGTTTTCTTTGCTTTCTTTTTAGCTTGGTATAGACCCGGTATTATTACTATTCCGCTGGCACTTATTATTTTGGGAGGAAAACAACTCGCTTGTGCGATCATCATGCACGATACGAGTCATAATTCGCTTTTTCAATCTTCATTTCTCAATGAATTTATTGGGCAATGGATGGGCGCATATCCTATTATGCTGGATATGAATCGCTATCGCCCATATCACATGCAGCATCACATCACTACCGGCACAGATGATGATCCGGATATATCTCTCACAAGAGGGTATCCCACTACCGCCTGGAGTATGTTTCGCAAATTTTTACGGGATATGAGTGGGGTCACTGGTATTGTAGCTCAGATAGCTATATTGGGTATGCACTTTGGTTATATAAAATTTGAACTGGGTGGAAAGATAAATAGGCTCCGCCAGCAGATATCTTCCAAAGAAAGAATCACTACGGCCATCCAAAATCTCGCTGGTCCTCTTTGCGCACAATTGGTGCTATTTGCCCTCATTTCATTCATTTTTGATCCATGGGTATATCTGCTCTGGATAGGTAGCCTACTCACCACCTATAACTGGAGTCTTCGGGTGAGATCCATCGCAGAACATAGCTGTGTAACAGACAGAAATGACCCTCATCTAAATACCCGTACCATCTATGCCTCCTGGCCGGAGCGGATGCTTTTTGCACCCCTCTATGTAAATTTTCACGCCGAACATCATCTGCTAATGGCCGCACCTCCCTATGCCTATCCTAAGCTCCACTGGATATTAAAAGAGCGCGGATATTTTCAAAAAGGGCTCATAGAAAAGGGATATGGGAATATACTTAAGATGGCCATAAAAGGAAAGGATACCTCGCCTTCCTGATTTTATTCATGATAGGTGTCCCGATGAGTTAGTTTATACAGAAAAAAGATATGGTTTCTATAATTTCCTTTAAGAAAATGTGCATGTCTCTAGAGGGTACCGAAGAGCTGCCTCATTTTCATCTTACCAGTTTTAGAGTAAAGAGTAAAATTTATGCTACGCTAGATGAAAATCTGGCCCTGGTGAGAATTATGCTAAGGCCTGAGGAGCAAGACTCCTATTGTCAATTTGATTCCGCTATCGTATATCCGGTACCTGGCAGATGGGGCCTTAGGGGTGCCACTTGTTTTGAATTAGAAAAAGTAAGAAAAGAAACCCTGGAAAGTGCCCTGATGCTCGCCTACGCAAAATTAGCGGTTATTAAAAGAAAAAAATGACCAAGACAGCTATCGGCAGTTTTGGCAATAATAGATATTATCAATGGACAAGTTCTGCCATAATGACAAAAGAAATTTGTCTTCCCAGAAAATGTTAATTTGGGCAAATAATTGATTTGCAATATCTTGCACCGAAATAAAAGATTTGGAAAAAATAAGTAGGTAGATTTCAACTAGGTGGTACAATACTTGTCGCCTTTTACCGCCACCGTTTTGTGCGGTAAATCTGACTAAATGGCATTAATATTTATAAGTAAATAAAGAAGAGATGGAAGACGAAATAGAATTTTTTCCTATGGTCCCATTTGAGGAAAATAGCGAGAACCAGCATATAGAAATGCCGGAAGAAATAGCCATTCTACCCCTCAAAAACACCGTGTTATTTCCCGGTGTAGTGATACCTATATCGGTGGGTAGGGAGAAATCTATTAAAGCATTAAAAGATGCCAATAAAGCAGGCAAAATACTGGGCGTGGTGGCCCAGCAGGATGAAAATGACGAAGATCCAAGCATAGAAAATCTATATAAAACGGGTACCCTGGCCAGGCTGGTAAAAATTCTTAAACTACCAGATGGCAATACTACAGCTATTCTACAAGGAGTAAAACGCTTTAAGATAAAAGAAGATGTAAGCACTCAGGCTATGCTGCGTGCTAAGGTAGAAGAGGCACCGGATATTCTTATGGAAGATGAAGAAGGATTTGATGTAGCAGTGGGATTTGTAAAGGAAAATGCTAACCAGATTATACAACTTTCCCCACACCTTCCACCGGATGCTTCGGTCTTTATTAAAAATATAGATAATCCTATATTTCTTTTACATTTTATTTCTTCTAATCTCAATGTAGAAATTGCCGATAAACAAGCCATCTTAGAGGAGACAAGTCTGGAACAGCGGATCTATCTGGTGCTTCGTCACATGAACCAGGAAGTGCAAATGCTGGAGCTTAAAAACAAAATTCATAACAAGGTAAAATCCGACCTGGATAAGCAGCAAAGAGATTATTTTCTTCATCAGCAGATAAAGGGGATACAAGAAGAATTGGGTAATGACTCACCCGATCAGGACATAGCGCTATTGGAAGAAAAAGCCGCCGCTAAGAAATGGCCTCTACAGGCAGCTGAAGTCTTTAAACGTGAGATAAATAAACTTAGAAGACTAAATCCCGCTATAGCTGAGTATGGCGTATCGCTAAATTATATAGAGCTTCTGCTGGATCTTCCCTGGCAAGAATATACCCTGGACCATTTCGACCTGAATAATGCCGAAAAAATTCTCAATGAAGACCATTATGGTCTAGAGCAAGTAAAAGAGCGCATACTAGAATATCTGGCCGTTTTACAGCTAAAAGGCGACCTAAAATCCCCTATCCTCTGTCTGCTGGGACCACCGGGAGTAGGCAAAACTTCACTCGGAAAAAGCATCGCCAAAGCCTTGGGAAGAAAATATGTGCGTATGTCGCTGGGCGGATTGCACGATGAATCTGAAATTAGAGGTCACCGCAAAACCTATATAGGTGCTATGCCCGGTCGCATCCTTCAAAATATAAAAAAATCGCATTCCTCTAACCCGGTTTTTATCTTGGATGAAATAGATAAAATAGGCTCCGATTTTAGGGGTGATCCCGCTTCGGCACTCCTGGAAGTACTAGATCCAGAGCAAAATAATAGCTTTTATGATAACTACCTAGAGCTGGAATATGACCTCAGCAAAGTGATGTTTATAGCCACCGCTAATTCGCTTTCAAATGTACATCTCGCCCTGCAAGATAGGATGGAAATTATAGAAATGACCGGCTATTCCATAGAAGAAAAAACAGAAATAGCCAAGTCCTATCTTGTTCCAAAACAGTTGGAAAACCACGGCTTAAAACCGAAGAATGTGAAGCTGAGTGCCAAAGGCCTGGAAGCACTCGTGAGCACCTATACCCGCGAATCCGGGGTGCGCTCTCTGGATAGAATAATCGCCCAGCTGATGCGTAAAGTGGCTAAAAATGTGGCCTTAGATCCGGGTTTTTCCGTTCTTATTACGGATAAAAACCTCATTGAGTATATGGGGAATGCCAAATTTGAAGAAGATCCATTCGAGGCCGCCAATCCTCCTGGAGTAGCCGTGGGACTGGCCTGGACCAGTGTAGGCGGCGATGTGCTCTTTATAGAAAGCTCTACCAGCCGCGGCAAAGGACAGCTCACCCTCACCGGCCGATTAGGAGAGGTGATGAAAGAGAGCGCTACTACCGCCCTTAGTTATATTAAGTCACATACCGCAGATTGGAATCTAGATCCGGACTATTTCGAAACCACGAATTTTCATATCCACGTCCCGGAAGGAGGAATTGCTAAAGACGGTCCTTCGGCCGGCATCACCCTGCTCACTTCCCTCATAAGCACCATCACCGGTAAGCGGGTAAAACCGCACGTGGCTATGACCGGAGAGATAACCCTGAGAGGAAAAGTCCTGCCTGTGGGGGGTATAAAAGAAAAATTGCTCGCTGCCAGACGATATGGTGTAAAAGAAATCATCCTCAGCGAGCAAAATCGCAAAGATGTGGATGAAATAAAAAAAGTATATATAAAGGGCCTCAAATTGCATTTTGTAAAAGAGATGAATGAGGTATTTGATCTAGCCTTAACGAAAAGATAATATCACCATCTATTCCATTCTGGGCTATTTGTCGGGGATTGCTTAATTTTGCACAGCATTATTTTGCATCCCATGGCTCATAAAATATTGGTGGTAGATGATGAAAAGGATATTCTAGATATCATAAGCTATAACTTGCGCCGTGAAAATTATGAGGTTTTCGAGGCCAGTGATGGTCCGGAGGCTATCCGCAAAGCCCTCCTAATAAATCCGGATTTAATTCTTCTGGATATCATGCTTCTGGGGATGGATGGTGTAGAAGTATGCCGGTGTATGCGGGAAAATCAGCAACTAAATGATACCCTTATAGCTTTTCTCACTGCCAGAAATGAAGAATATGCCCAAATAGAGGGCTTCGATGTAGGCGCCGATGATTATATAGGAAAACCCATAAAGCCCAAAGTCCTTATGAGCCGTATAAAGGGGCTGCTGCGACGTAAAAATGATCTGAGCAGCGGTATAGAACTCAATAGCGGCGATCTTACTGTGAATAAGGAAAACTATGCTGTAACTCTAGGCAATGAAGTGTTTCACCTGCCGCGAAAAGAATTTCATCTGCTATACTTGCTTATGAACAAACCCGGACGCGTATTTACCCGGCACGAAATCCTCTCTCAAGTATGGGGCAGCGATATCATCGTAGGTGACCGAACTATAGATGTTCACATCCGCAAACTACGTGAAAAAATAGGAGAAGATAAAATTAGGACCATCAAAGGAATAGGCTATAAATTTCAAAACTAAATGCTGCTAAAAAAAAAGAATCCCACCCCTTTTGAGGTCATCATCAGCACCTCTTTCCTTTTAGGGCTAGTGATCATCATTCTTTTTTTTTGTGTTAAATATATTTATGATATACCGGTAAGTTCCTGGGTCATAGGAATGGCCGGTGTTCTTATCTTTTTTCTTCTCTTCTTTATTTTGCGCTTTATTTTAGAGTATTATATCTTTAGAAATGTAAAAGTGATTTATAAAAATCTTCAGGATGCTAAATCTTCAGTAAAAACACTAAATCTAAAAAAACCGGTTTTCTCTCAGGTGGAATCAGACATAAAAGAATGGGCACAGGGAAAGGAAAAAGAAATATCTTTGCTGCGGCAGCAGGCCAATTTTAGAAAGGAATTTATAGGCGATGTCTCTCACGAACTAAAGACGCCGCTTTTTGCCATTCAATCTTATATACAAACCATATTGGATGATGATTTTGAGGATAGGGAAGCCTGTCGCGAATTTCTGGTCAAAGCATCTAGAAATACGGATAGGCTCTGTACCATCGTAGATGATTTATTTGATATTTCTTCTCTGGAAAATGGTCAAATAAATTTGAAATGGCAATCCTTTCATATAAATAATCTCACTCAGGAGGTCTTTGAAATATTAGAGACCTCAGCCAAAGAAAAAAAAATATCCCTCATCATAAAAGAAGGATGTGAAAAGCGTTTTATGGTCTTTGCAGATCGCGAGAAAATACGCAAAGTATTGATAAATCTTATCTCTAATGCGATTAAATATGGAAAGGAAGGTGGGTATGTAAAAGTGGGGTATTATCTCATGGATAAAGAGCTGCTCATAGAAGTAAGTGATAATGGATGTGGAATAGCTGATGAACACATCAGCCGAATTTTTGAGCGGTTTTACCGCATAGATAAAGCGAGGGCTCGTCATACCGGGGGCAATGGGCTGGGCTTATCTATTTCCAAGCATATTATTGAAGCGCATAAACAAGATATACAGTGCAGGAGTCAGGTAGGAGTGGGTACCACTTTTGGATTTACACTGCGCACAGAAGAACCCAAAAAAAGTCCCGAAGGTGCTAGCTCCGGGATATAAATAGAAACGACTATTTTAGTGATTATATCTGAAATTGGCAATCCGGCCGTGATGGTCTTTAACTAATAACTCGGCACGGCGGTATTCTTGTCGGGCATCTATCAAATCCTCTGCCAAAAGGGGGTGATAATTACTCAACTCATCTAATCCTCCGGTAGATATACTGATTCGCGAAGGAGAGATACCCAAACTTATAAGGTAGTCTTTGACAGCCTTAGCCCTATCTGTAGCCATAGAAGCCGGTTCGCCGGATTTCGTATCTGCAAAGCCCTTAACGCTTACACTATATCCCTTGCGTTCTCTAAGTATTTCAAAAAGAGTACTCACTGCAGATTCATCGGAGATACCTGCAGATCCTTGGGGGAAATATTGGGGTAGTACATATACGCTACTACTGCGGGCATCTCCGGTAGCACATTTGAGTGCGCAGGGACCGCTGTCTATAAAACCCGGATCATCTTTGCTCTTGCGGCGGCAGGCACTGGCACAGTGCTCGCGCATTTCCACAAAATCTACCACACGTGCATCTTTAAATCCGCCGACTATGGCTTTAGATTTTATTTCGTTTGCTTCAGCCTCGGTCTTGATAGGGGCTACATAATACCTAAAAAATTTGCCGGATTCATCTAATCTTTCATCTACCTGATACGGAAGCCTAGAAAAATAAGTTTTATCTACAGATTCGGTAAAGGCTTCTAAAAAAACTCCATATTGCTGTGCCGGCAAAGCCAGACAAAGGAAAATACTTGTGCAGAGAAAGTAAAATGATTTTAACATAAAAAAGTTTTTGCAAAAATATGATTTATTATTTTAATGAGATGATCCGATGATCTCAAAGCCGTAAATTTTTAAGTCTTCAGAGCTAAATTCGTAGCTCACCTCTGTGACAATAGCTGCCGGAGATCCGTGGTGCGACCAATTCAATAATTCCATCAAAGCCTCGTAATGGCCGCAGGCCAAAATGGATACTTCACCATTGGGTTCATTTCTCACCCATCCTCTGATGCCCAATTCTTCTGCTTTCCGTTTTGTGCTTTGCCTAAAATAAACGCCTTGTACGCTGCCTCTCACACAAATTTTGAGGACTGGCATACCGTATCAGCAAAATTTATTAAACGCCTGTACGAGATTAGCAGCGATCAGATCGGCCGGACGACCTTCTATCTGATGTCTTTCTATAAAATGAACCAGCTCTCCATCTTTAAACAAGGCCATGCTGGGACTGCTGGGCGGATAGGGTTGAAAATATTCTCTAGCTTTAGCCACTGCTCCGGTATCTACACCCGCAAAAACAGTGAGCAGTTTTTCTGGTCTTTTGGCATTTTGTACCGCAGAGATAACAGCTGGACGCGCATTTCTGGCGGCACAGCCACATACTGAATTTACTACTACTAGGCAAGTACCTTGCTTATTACTAAGCACTTCCTGTACATCTTCTTGGGAGATCAAGGATACAAATCCATTGTCTTCTAATTCGGCCTTCATAGGAGCCACTAATTCTGGAGGATACATATTTATGGGTTTTGATTTTATTAACAAAATTTTTTTTTATTTTTGCCGAAGCTATAATATTCGATTATCCTTACTTGGTGGAGAGGGCAGATTTCAGATTAGTTAGTACAGATTCCTGAAAATGTCCTTCCTTTGCCATCAGATGAGCCAGCGAAATATTCTTTAGTACATTATTTACAGCTACCTGGATCACTCTCCATAAAGATCGTATGCTACAATCTACGGAATTAGTACATAACTTACCTAGGCCACTATGATCCAGACAAAAATGCTCTTCATACATTTTGCCGCCTAATGATTCTAACAATTCTTGTATGCCTATTTGTTCCGCAGGCTTGGCTAAAAGATATCCACCATTTTTTCCTCTTTGGCTGGTGAGTAATCCTTTTAGCCGGAGTATGCGCAGCAGTTTTGCTACATTGGGCAATGGCAGTTTTTCTCTTTCTGCAATTTCATTTATCGTGATGCCGCTCCGCTTGCCTTCTCTGGCTATTACCAGCATTATGCGAAGTCCATATTCTTCTTGTGCACTTATCTTCATTCTATTTTTTTTCTTGCTATAAAAAGAAGGGTTATTAAAACATATCTAGTTCTATACGGGCATATTCGCTCATCATATCTTTTGTCCAGCCTGGCTCAAAAGTGAGTTCTACTTCCACATCTCCTACTCCATCTATTTTTTCGATGGTGCGCTTCACTTCTCCAGGCAGCGAATCGGCTACGGGGCAATTGGGTGAAGTTACGGTCATCAGTACATACACATTATGCTGCGGCGGATATACCTGCACATCATAAATGAGGCCTAAATCATAGATGTTTACGGGGATCTCGGGATCGAAGATAGTTTTGAGGCGTTCTATCACCAGGTCTCGAAAAGTGCTGCTATCCATCATCGTTTATTTGGTATGAAGTGAAAGATTATTTGCATCGTTTTTCATTTTTGAGATCATCGCATTTAGCCCATTAGATCGCTGGGAACTAAGATGGCTGCGGAGTCCTATACGATCTATAAATGTAAGAGGCGCTGCAACTATCTCACCGGCTGGCTGTGCACTGAGAACCCTTATGAGTAGAGCAATGATGCCCTTAGTGATAATAGTATTGCTATCGGCCTCAAAATAAATTCGTCCATCCCGTTCTTCGCTATGTAACCATACCGTGCTTTGGCATCCCTTTACTATATTGTCATCGGTTTTCCATTGGTTTGGCAGAGGAGCTAGTTTTTTGCCCAAATCTATGATATAATCATATTTATACATCGGATCATCCAGAATAGCAAATTCGCTTACTATTTCTTCTTCAATACGCTCCATTGTATTCATATCAGCGGAGTTTAGGAATAATTTTGCGAAGCACTTCATAGAAACGAAATATTTCTTCTAAGGTATTATAAAATGATAAGGATGCCCGGCAGGTGCCCGGTATCTGTAATGAATGCATAAGCGGCTGGCAACAATGATGGCCCGTACGAATAGCTATCCCCTCCAGATCTAATAAAACACCCAGATCATAAGGATGGATGCCGTCTATATTAAAAGATAATAGACACACCTTATCTTCTACATCGCCATATAGAATGGCACTATCTATTTCGCGCATAAGCTCAGTGGCTGTACTAAGTAAGCTGTTTTCGATATGGCTGATGGTCTCCCATCCTACTGTACTAAGGTAATCTAGAGCAGTGCCCAGTGCTATGATATCGCCTATATTAGGAGTGCCGGCTTCAAATTTATACGGACTATCATTATAGGTAGTAGCTGCAAAGCTCACTTCACGGATCATTTCTCCCCCGCCAAATAAGGGTGGAAGGAGTGATAGTAGTTTTTCCTTACCGTATAAAATACCTGTACCGGTGGGTCCCAATATTTTGTGGCCGCTGCATACATAAAAGTCAGTATCCAGAGCGGTTACATCTATTTGAAAATGTGCAGTACTTTGTGCACCGTCCAGCACTACCAGTGCTCCATACTGATGGGCGAGATGTATAATATCTCGTACCGGATTTATTATACCCAGTGCATTAGAGACATATACCACCGTTACAATTTTAGTTTTTTCATTGAGCAATTGCTCATAGGCCTGCATATTCAGTTGTTGATTCTCCAGCAGGGGGATTATCTTTAGAATAGCACCGGAATCTTCTGCAGCCATTTGCCAGGGTACGATATTGCTATGATGCTCCATGGTGCTGAGAATAATTTCGTCGCCTGCTTTTAGCCATATTTTTGCTAGTCCGTGGGAAATGATGTTTATACCGTGGGTAGTGCCGCTGGTAAAAACAATTTCCTTTTCGGCATTGGCTCCTAGAAAAACTTTGGCTTTAGCTCTCACTGCTTCAAATGCTTCCGTGGCTTTATTGGCCATATAGTGCGCACCACGGTGTACATTGCTATTATATTCCGTATAGTATTCGATGAGTTTATCTAAAACTACTTGTGGTTTTTGAGAAGTGGCAGCATTATCCAGATAGATCAATTCTTTGCCATTTATCTTTTTATTCAACAAAGGAAAATTATTAAGTAAAGTTTTCATATTTCTGCGCATCTCACTAGACCTATAAGAAGATTTTTTTTGAAATGAGTTCTTCCACTTTGGCCCTTATTAGGGTATCTGGTAGGAGTGCTGCTATTTCTAATACAAAAGCCTCGAGTATCATTTTTTTTGCAACAGCTTCACTTATACCCCGAGACCTGAGATAGAAGATAGCTTTTTCGTCTATTTGTCCGGTGGTAGTACCATGGGAGCATTTTACATCATCGGCCCAAATTTCGAGCTGGGGCTTGGTATAGATGGCAGAATCGGTGTCGAGCAATAGATTGCGATTGGTTTGATAAGCATTGGTTTTTTGGGCATCGGGACGTACAAAAATTTTGCCATTAAAGACGGCTGTTCCATTTGCTTGCATAATGCCTTTATAGAGCTCATTGCTATGTGCGTGTGGTTTTTTATGATCTACTACGGTATGATTATCTATTAACTGATCCCGGCTAGGAAGGTAGGCACCAAAGAGATTTACATCTGCATTTTCGGCTATGAGCCGACATCTCAGGTCGTGGCGAATAAGTTTTCCGCCGAGTTGAAAACAGTAAGAATGATAGTTGCTATCTCTGGCTGCAGATACTTTCTGAAATTGAATTTGACGTGCTTCCGGTGTTCGGTCGGTGAGCTGTATGTGATGAATCGTAGCATTAGGCAGTACAAAAATTTCGGAGGCTATATTGTCCATAGACCCTTTGTGATCCAGATTTTGATGCCATTCAAAAAGGGTGGCTATACTGTTTTTTCTGGCAATGATGAGGTGGCGAGGATTATTCCAAGTGGCATTAGCTTCTGATGCTGTGAAATGCAAAATCCACACCGGATAGCGTAGTTGGCATTTTTCGGGGATATGTATAAAGAGGCCATCCTCACAAAAAGCGGTATTGATATCGGCAAATGGATGATCGCCGGTGGAAATTAGCTGCCCAAAATATTCCTGAAACAAGCGTGGGGACAGTTTTCTGGCCTCGGCTAGACTACCTAACACCAATCCATGAGACTGATCTAGAATATGAGAATGCTGGGGTAGAAAACGACCATTTAAGAATAGGAGCAGATTTACCTTTTCTGTGGGTAAATGACCAGCGAGCTTTTCAGTAGAAGGGGGAAGTGGCTGTAGCATATATTCCTCTTTCAGGTGAGGGAATACTGGGCAATATTTCCATTCTTCCTGGCGGATAGAGGGAAATCCATTATTCGAAAAAGCGGAAAAGGCTTTTTTCTGCAGCTGATAAAATGGCTGGGAAGATTCGCTATTTAAGAGAAACATCCTTTCCTGAAAGGCCTGGGTTAAGCGAGCCTGAATATCGGTAGTAAGTGCGATGGTCATTTATATATTTATCATTTCAGAAACTTCTTCTCTAAGCCAGTCATAGCCTTTTTCTTCGAGTTGGAGGGCGAGGTCTTTATCACCACTTTTTACGATCCGGCCATCCATCATTACGTGTACGATATCGGGTACTATGTAGTCCAGCAATCGCTGATAATGGGTTATCACCAGGGAGGCATGTTGCGGAGAACGGAATTGATTTACGCCATTAGCCACTATGCGCAAGGCATCTATATCCAGCCCGCTATCGGTTTCATCCAGGATGGCAAGTTTCGGTTCCAGCAAGGCGAGTTGCAATATTTCATTGCGCTTTTTTTCTCCGCCAGAGAATCCTTCATTTACACTGCGCTGAAGCATGGATACATCTATCTCCAACATTTGCATTTTCGCCTTTACGAGTTCGATAAACTGGCGGGTATCTAAAGCTTCCTGGCCTCGGTACAGTCTTATTTCATTCAGTGCGGTACGCAGAAAATTACTATTGCTCACACCGGGTATTTCTACCGGATACTGGAAGGCGAGAAAAAGTCCTACTCGGGCTCTTCTTTCGGGCTCCATCTCCAGAAGGTCTTTTCCTTCAAATAGGACTGTACCTTCCGTAATCGTATATACATCTTTACCGGCAAGTATAGAGGCGAGGGTGCTTTTTCCCGATCCATTTGGTCCCATAAGAGCGTGCACTTCTCCCGCACGGATATCCAGTGAAAAGCCTTTTAAAATGTTTTTATCTTCTATTCCGGCGTGAAGATTTTTTATACTGATCATAACTAATTTTTTATTAAATATCCTTTTATCTATCAATTTTATCCTACACTGCCTTCCAGCGAGATAGACATTAGTTTTTTTGCTTCGGCAGCAAATTCCATAGGGAGTTCATTGAGCACTTCTTTACAAAATCCATTTAGGATGAGCTCCGTGGCCGCCTCGGTAGAAATGCCTCGCTGATTGCAATAGAATAGAATGTCCTCACCAATTTTGGACGTGGTGGCTTCGTGTTCTATTTTAGCGGTGGAGTTGGAGGCTTCTATATATGGAAAGGTGTGCGCACCGCATTTATCACCTAATAGAAGGCTATCGCATTGAGAAAAATTTGCGGCATTCATAGCGTTTCTGTGTATTTTTACAAGTCCGCGATAAGAATTTTGACTCTTACCGGCAGATATTCCTTTAGAAATAATACGGCTCTTGGTATTATTGCCTATATGTATCATTTTAGTACCGGTATCTGCCTGTTGGAAATTATTAGTAACTGCTATCGAATAAAATTCACCAATGCTAAAGGCTCCTTTGAGGATAACCGAGGGATATTTCCAAGTGATAGCGGATCCGGTTTCTACCTGAGTCCAGGAGATTTTTGAACGAGCACCGCTGCAAATTCCTCTTTTGGTCACAAAATTAAAAATACCGCCTTTTCCGGTAAGGGGGTCTCCGGGATACCAGTTTTGAACAGTAGAATATTTTACTTCGGCTTTCTCAAAGGCTATGATTTCTACTACGGCGGCGTGAAGCTGATTTTCATCGCGTATAGGAGCGGTACAGCCCTCTAGATAGCTAACATAGGACCCCTCATCTGCTATGATTAGCGTTCGCTCAAACTGACCTGTGTTTGCTTGGTTTATTCTAAAATAGGTGGATAGCTCCATTGGGCACTTTATACCTTTGGGAATATAACAAAATGATCCATCAGAAAAAACGGCAGAATTAAGCGCTGCATAGTAATTATCACCTTTGGGCACTACAGTGCCAATGTGTTTTTTAATCAAATCCGGATGATGCTGAACTGCTTCGCTAAAGGAACAAAAAATAATTCCTTTTTCAGCCAGAGTGTCCTGAAAGGTGGTTTTTACGGATACCGAATCCAGCACGAAATCTACTGCCACATTGGCCAGCTTTTTTTGTTCGTCTAATGAAATGCCCAGTTTATCATAGGTAGCCTTTATTTCTGGATCTAGCTCATCAAGGCTATTTAGTTGTTTATTGGTTTTAGGAGCCGCATAGAAATACATATTCTGAAGATCCGGTTTGGGATATTTTAAATTGGCCCATTCCGGTTCCTGCATTTTTATAAACTGCCGATACGCATCCAGCCGCCAATCCAGCATCCACTGGGGCTCATTTTTTTTGGCCGATATAAATCGAACGGTATCCTCGCAAAGTCCTAAAGGCGCAAGTTCTGATTTTATATCCGAAACAAAACCCCATTTGTACTCAGTCTGGGTTACCTCATTTATGGTTTGTTGAAATTCATTCATAAAATAATGCGGGTTCTACCATTTATAAGTCCTTATCCGATGCAAAATTCATTTATTTATACGAAAAAGTCAAGATTAATAAATAAATTTTTTTAGAAATCTTTAAGTTCTTAAATCTTGTTTGGAAATTAGATACGACCTATCTATTCCATATTTTTTCATGTTTACCACTGTGGTATCCCTTCGACAATTTTATCCTTGTGCAAAACGATCTATTTGGGGCAGATACTAAGAGCCATGAATGGATATCCTATTTTTCAATATAGACGGTGAGGTTATCGTTATTGATGCGATGGAGTTTTTTTTGGAAGGATGCATAAATAAGCTATTCATCCAGGATACATAAAGGAGGCATAAAAAAAGCCCTCAAGATATAGATCCTAAGGGCTTAGCTCTCTGCGGAGAGAGAGGGATTCGAACCCCCGGAAGTTGCCTTCAACAGTTTTCAAGACTGCCGCAATCGACCGCTCTGCCATCTCTCCGGGGGCAAAGATATATCTTTTTGTAATTTTCCAAATAATTTTTTTATTAATGCAAAAAGTGATTGTACTTACCGGGGCAGGCATCAGTGCAGAAAGCGGCATAAGTACATTTAGGGGATCGAATGGCTTATGGGAAGGTTATGATATACGTGATGTGGCCACGCCGGAAGCCTGGCATCGAAACCGGGCTTTGGTGCTGAAATTTTATAATGAGCGTAGAAAGAAATTACGTCTTGTAGAACCCAATAGTGCGCACTTCTTATTGGCCGAGCTGGAGAGAGATTTTAAAGTGGTAATCATTACCCAAAATGTAGATGATTTACACGAACGAGCCGGAAGCAGCCGGGTTATCCATCTTCACGGCGAATTGCGCAAGGCCCAAAGCACAAAAGATCCCCAATTAGTGTATGATTTAGGAGATAGAGATATCTATGAAGGAGACCATTGTGAAAAAGGTGCCCAGCTAAGACCATATATCGTTTGGTTTGGCGAGGCGGTTCCTATGTTTGAGAAGGCCGCCCGGCTATGTGAGGATGCCGAATTTTTTGTGATTATAGGAACTTCTATGCAAGTGTATCCCGCTGCTTCTCTCATCCATTATACTCCTAAGGGCATACCCACGTATTTCATAGATCCGGATATCCCTGCTGAGGTGGGAGATGCAGGCATTATTTGCATAAATGAAAAGGCCACTACCGGTATGGCATTATTAATGGAAATGCTACTAAAAGAAAAGGTCTCATAGAAATAAGTTTTAACAGCTAAATTGCACTGATGTTTCGATGGCTTATTAAAATATCGCTGCAGATTATTCCGCGGCATCATCTGCATCGTATAGCACATTTTTGCCTGCGTATAATTTCTCCCTTTATGCGTGGCCATACAGTTGAAGACCCTATTTCCGGCATTACCTATCGGAGGCTACTACCCTATGGCCGTGTACATAGCCGCGCAAATGTGCTGGCTCCGGATTCTTTATCGCTGGAAAGACATCGCACCTGCTGGCTTTTTCTGAAAAATAAAACGGATTTTTTTAATGCCAGATTGAGGTTTCTGCATTTGGCACCGGAGTATTGTTTTCTTAAAATATTTAAATCCCTGTCCAATCTGGATTATGTGACAGCCGATCTCAATTCCCCTTGGGCAGATATCCATTTAGATGTGCATAATATACCTTTTGAGGATGGCTCTTTCGATGCATTGATGGCTAATCATCTGATGGAGCATGTAGAAGACGATCACCAGGTATTGTGTGAATTTTACCGTATCCTACGCCCGGGGGGATGGGCCTTGTTTATGATACCATTAGATATCAGTAGCACTACCACACTAGAAGATACCACTATTGTAACACCAGCGGATCGTGAAAAATATTATTGGCAAAAAGACCACCTGAGACTCTATGGGTTGGATTTTATACAGCGACTGGAAAAGGTCGGATTTATCGTTTCAGCAGAAAAATATGCCGAAGGGTTAGGGGCTGAGAGGATAGCCAGGTATGCGCTGAATCCGGATGAATACATCTTTTTCTGTCGTAAATAAGGGGATACACTCGTTTTTGTTCTCAAAAACTCATGCTCTGGACGATTGGCCGGGCAGGCTTATGAATCCTGTGTATAAATAAATATTGTGTAAAATTTTTCCCCTCATTGGCACTAGATAAGCTCATTTATTCGTATTATTGCAGAGATAAAATAGTTTCCTTCCGAGGGTAGGATTATTTTATTTTTCTATCCGATAGCAATCGCTTTATAGGGGTGGGATACCACAGTATATTAGATGCTCCCCGATAGAGGTGTGAGTCTGCGATGAGGAAACAAGGAACAGCCATTTACGTATTTAATAAAATGACTTATATGAAAAAACTAGCTTTTTTGGCAATGGGGATGGTGTTTTCCTTTTTGTTTTCCTGCAGAACAGAAATCTTCCAGAATGATGGACTTGAATTTATTCAGGTATCTGAATATGATGAGGTAAACAATGCTGAAAATCTCACCTTTCAATTTAATAAGAGCATAGCACATCTTTTTACTACTGAAGACTGGCAGGAAAATACCCTACTAGAATTTGAACCGGAATTAGATGGCAAAATACGTCTTTTAAGTGAAGATGAAATAGAATTCTCACCAGCCTCGCTCTTGCCTTCTTCCCAAGAATATAAAGTATCTATAAGAGAGGCGATGCTCAAAGCTGCCAATGGAGGGAAAAATGAAAAAATGGGTATTCGTAAAAGTATCCGTATTCATACACCCTTTCTAGAACTCAACGGTAGCCAACTGATTTGGAAAAAATCTGAACCCAATCCCGGGCAGTCAGCCCTATTGCTCGCACTGGATTTTAATCAGCCGATAAATCCCCAAAGTATAAACGAAGGCATAGAAATACGGCTGGTAGATAAAATCAAAGAATTCTCGCTATTGTCTTCTTCTACCGGAACCAAAGTAGGGATAGAAATACCCTATACCGATAATCAGGTGCTCGATACACAGATGAGTATAACGCTAAAAAAATCTCTTAAAATGGCCGGAAAAGATGGGGTAGCTAAGGACCAGATCACCCTCACCCTTCCGGTGCCGGATAAAGATGTTTTTGAGATTATTAGCCTATCTACCGATCATAATGCGATGGAGGGAAAAATATTTGTCTGTAGCACTATGCAACCCGATGAAGCGAGCCTGAACGCTAAAATAAAAATAGATCCTCCGGTAAATTTTTCTACAGCCCTATCCTATAATGGATTTACCATCAGCAGTACAGCGTTTAATATGTGAGATTCCTATACAGTGAGCCTGGAAGAAGGAATCACTGGAGCTACCGGTGCCAGACTCAGCCACACTAAAACCGAACAAGTGAGCTTCGGAACCATGCTGCCCACTATCGCCTTTCAAGAGATGAAAGGAAAATATCTTTCACTAAAAGGTGCACAGAATATTCCCATATCCCTGATAAATGTGAATAAAATTACGGTTACCATCACAAAGGTTTTTGAAAATAATATACAAAGGCTCATGGATAGTGGTAGCTATTATGATTATCATTATGACGAAGGTACTGATGAATATTATGATTTTCAAAGCTATGATACAGAGAATCTGGGTAAGGAGATCTTTAAAAAAGAATATGCTACTTCCGCTCTGACCAGCCGCGGACCGGTAAAAATTTTGCACTTAGATTTCTCCGATGAACTAAAAGACTTTCAGGGAGTGTATATACTCAAAATAGAAGATAAAGATCATCTTTGGCTAAACAGCTCGCGTATCCTTTCCCTATCCGATCTGGGACTTATTTGCAAAAAAGGTCTCCATAATTTATATGTATATGTACATTCCATAAATACGGCTAAATCTCTGGAAGGTGTAAAAATAAATTTTATTTCTAATAATAATCAACGCCTAGCTTCCGCCAAAACAGATAAAGACGGATTGGCTATATTGGATGAAGACTATAATAAATTCAAGGACTGGGAGGTAAGCCTCATCAGTGCCGAGAAAGGAGCTGACTATAATTTTTTAATGCTCGATCCCAACAGCGAAATAAACAATGAGCATTTCGATCTGAAGGGTAAAAAAATAAATAAAACCGGATATGATGCATACATTTATGCCGAGCGGAATCTTTACCGGCCAGGTGAAGAAGTACATATAGCCGGACAGGTGCGCGATCTAAACTGGAAAACCCCCCGAGGATTGCCGGTAGAATTGCGTATTCTTATGCCAGATCAAAAGGTATTAAAAACCATGCGCAAAAATCTGGACTATCAGGGTGCTTTCGAAACCAGCCTCAGTCTGCCTCTGAGTGTAATGACCGGCTATTATCAATGTGAAGTGCTTACCGGAGATAATGTATTACTCAGCAGTTATGGATTTAGCGTAGAAGAGTTTATGCCAGATAGGATAAAGCTAGGCCTCAGTTTAGACAAACTCGAATATGATAGCTGTGATGATATAGATGTGAGCCTGAAAGCAGAGAACTTCTTTGGAACGCCGGCTATTAATAGAAATTACAATATAGAGTTATCTGTAAAGAAAGGAGTTTTTTCCCCAGCCGGATATGAAAATTTTAGCTTTAATGGCAACAGAGAATTAGGAACTACCACCATTATAGAGACAGGCCAAACAGATGCCTCCGGCCAGGCTATTAAAAGATTAGCACTGCCATCTAGATGGAGCGATGGTGGCATACTCAATGGCAGCGTGCTGGCTACGGTGTTTGATGAATCTGGAAGGCCCGTATCGCTCAGAGAATATCATCATTCATACCCAGGATAGCTATCTGGGGATTAGTAATATTGAAAATTATGTAAAAACCGGAGTGCCTTTGCAAATGGAGTTAGCTGCGCTCAATAAGAATGGCAAACCTGCCGGCCCTATAAAGGCGGTAGTACAAATCACTAAGTATGAATATAAAACTGTGATGGAAAAAAGCCAAAGCGGATATTATAATTACCGCTCACAACGTGATCAGAATATAGTAATTCAAGATACTATAAAGATAACCGGCAATAAAAAGTCCTTTTTATATACACCTAAATTTTCCGGTGAATATAAAGTCGAATTATTTGAACCCGGCAGCGATAATAAAGCCACACGCGAATTTTATGCCCACGGTTTTGGTCAAACCCTGTCTACGGCTTATGAAGTGGATAATGTAGGAAAAATAGAAATTGTATCCGATAAGAAAAAATACCAATCCGGCGATAAGGCCCGCTTACTTTTCAAAACTCCTTTTGCTGGAAAACTTTTGGTAACCCTCGAAAAAGAAACAGTATTAAAACATTATTTTATAGATACCGATAAAAAAGCCGCAGCCTTAGACATTATCCTCTACGAAGATATGCTGCCCAATGTATATAACTGCTACCTTACTAAAACCACATCTAGATAATGAAATTCCCCTCACTGTAGCCCACGGCCTTCTTTCGCTTCCGGTAGAAGATACCATACACAGAATACCCATAGAAATCTTAGCACCGGCGAAATCCGGCTCTGATCTCAAACAAAAAATATCTATAAAAACTAAACCTAATACGGCCTATACCATTGCTATCGTAGATGAAGGTATTCTACAGATAAAAAATTATAAAAGTCCCGATCCATACACCTATTTCTTCGGAGAAAGAAGTCTAGGGGTAGAGTCTTATGAAGTATATCCTGAACTTATGCCCGGATGGCCGCTTACACCTTCTTTATCTGGAGGCGATGGTAGGGATATAGGCAAGCGCATAAATCCTTTGGCTGGACAGCGTGTAAATTTAGTATCCTACTGGTCGGCGATAAAAAAATCCGATGCACGTGGGCTAGGTGAGGTAGATATAGATATCCCCCATTTTAGCGGAGATCTTCGCATTATGTGTGTAGCATATAATGGCCCTGATTTCGGTGCCGCACAATCCAATATGAAAATAGCCGATCCCGTGGTGATAAGCTCAGCTATCCCTCGCTTTCTGAGTCATAATGATGCCATAGACATAGGCGTATTGCTCAGTAATACCACTGATAAAGAGATTTCCGGCATTGCAAAAATTACAGGCAGTGGTCCCATTCATCTCTCCGGAGAAAGCCAGCAGTCAGTGACCTTAAAACCGGGTCAAGAAAAAAGAGTAGTCTTTAAAGCCCAGGCCGATCAGGCCACCGGATTGTCCGAAGTAGTAGTGAGTTTTGAAGGTGGCGGTAAAACCTATAAAGAAACTATAAAACTTCCCATAAGAGCTGCGGCATCTCTTCAGAAAAGAGCAGGTTTTGGAAGGATAGAGCCCGGTGCTGAGCAAACGATAGCACTGCCAGACGATATTATTCCGGATACACGAAGTGTGCGACTGATAGTAAGTGCATCTCCGGCTATGGAACTCGGCAGGAGTTTAGAATATCTGCTCCGATATCCGCACGGATGTGTAGAACAAACCATCTCCACCGCTTTTCCGCAGCTATTTCTCGCCGATCTTATCACTAATCCTACAACGAATCGCGACCCCGCTGCCGAAGTCAGATATAATGTACAGCAGGCGATTACTAAGCTGCAAACTATGCAAAATTATAATGGCGCTCTCACCTATTGGCCGGGTGGTAAACCAGATTGGTGGGCTAGTATTTTTGGGTTGCATTTTCTCACTGAAGCTAAAAAAGCAGGATATGAAGTGCAGGATAATATGACCAAAGGAATGGAAGATTTTCTCAACCGGAAAATAAGAAATACTGATAAAATCAGTTACTATATCGGAAACAACCAATATCGCGAATACTACCCACGAGAGATTCCCTATACTTTATTTGTAATGGCATTGAGAGGAAAACCAAATTTTGCAGCTATGAATAAACTAAAAGGAGAAATGGAAGGACTCACTACAGATAGCCAGTTTCTCCTCGGAGCAGCCATGGCATTGAGCGGACAAAAAAGTAATACATCCGTTTTCTATAGTGGTAATTTTGATGATTATGAAAATTATAAATCCAGTGCAGGATCTTATTATTCCTATATTAGAGATATGGGCATCTCCTTAAACGCCTTGCTCTCTGCCGATCCCACCAACCCTGCCATTATTCCGCTGGCTAGAAAACTCACCCAATCTGTAAATAGCAGCGAATGGATGAATACCCAGGAACATTGTTTCAGCCTGCTGGCACTGGGTAAACTTGCCCATCAAATAAAACCTGGAGCAAAAGCAAAATTTATCTTTGAGGGAAGAGAAATAGCCTCCTTTGAAGAAAAAACCTTGCAAATAACCAATGATGAATTACACGGAAATATACCACGTATAATGAATGATGGATCACAGCCTGTATTTTATTATTGGGAAGCCGAAGGACAAAGCAATCACAATCTCACCGATCAAAAGGAAAATGGATTAAAAATGAGAAAAACTGTCTATAATCGCTTTGGTAAAAAAGTAGATCTCACTAAAATAAAAAGCAATGAACTACTCGTGATAGAACTCGCTGTGAGTAGCACCATCGGATCTATTCTAAAAAATGTAGTGATCACCGATCTATTACCCGGAGGATGGGAAATAGAAAATCCGCGGCTAAATGAAGTGCCCCAGGTAGGCTGGATAAAAGAAAGTGATGTGCCCGATCATTTCGATATTTATGATGATCGCATTTTTCTATATACAAACATAGATAAGAAACCCCTCACCTTTTACTATCTGGCCAGAGCCGTATCCCCAGGTAGTTATTTTATGGGCCAAGCCAGTGCCGATGCTATGTATAATGATGAGTATTATGCTTATGCTGGGGCGGGAAAAGTTGTCGTTAAATAAATATCTAATTATAAATGGGAATGATCCATCATAAAAAGTTCTTACCATATTTAAGGATAAAAAATTGGCAGTACATAGCCAGAGGCGGATTAAAATATCTTACACCCATGCTGCTATCCCTAAGTTGGCCATTATTAGCCAAAACCGGAAGCGGTGAAGAAAAGAAAGGACACCGATACAGACTTCGCGCACCCCACTATCTGCTCAAAAGGCATCCGCTGATAAAAGCCCTGGATAGTCAGTCTTATTGCCTCTTTACTGCTGCAGTACATAGTGTAAAAATAAAAGAGAATAGCCAGGATTATTACCGTAACCGCTATGCCCATACCTTCCGGAGAATTACCAGAAGAATGCAGAGACAGAACTATTTGTCTATTATCACACTCGATGAAAAGAAAAGAGATTTTACCTTTCGCATAAAAACCCAAAAGGGAAATATAAAAAAAATAATCATAGCCAGAAATGGTCCTGAGACTTTTTCGCTTATTCGCATTAAAAGCAAACTATCCGTATCAGAAGCCATTCAGCAGGTATTACTGCATGGTGCCATAGAAAATGAGCTGATAAAGGAAGGCTTAAATATGCTGCTTTAAAGTCCTGGAAATCCCCCCAGCAGACTACCCATAGATCCGCGCATCTCTTCATCTGCTACCGCATCGGCTTTGGCTAATGCATTGCGCAGTGCTACCAGGATAAGGTCTTCTATTTCTTCTTTATCACATCGCTGTACCAGTTCATCACTCAGGAAAACATTGAGTGGCGTTTTAGCTGCACTAATCAGAATACGCACATCATTAGTACCAGCAATGCCTTCCACTTCTATGCCTTCGAGTTTTGTTTTGGAATCTGAAGCTACCTGTGCGGCCTGCTTTAATTTTTCTAATAAATCCATTTTATGATTTCCTATTTTATTCTTATTTTAAACACCCATCCATTCTCTTTTACCAGTCATAAATCTTCTCAATGAAGGATGAGTATGCGAGCTGCCTGACTGCTATAGTTTCCTTGTTTATCCTGCAAAGCTACATAATATATTCCATCTGGCCAGGCGGATGTATTTATCTTACTGGGCATAGCTAGTCCATTAGCCGGAAGCTGTGTTATCCTTTCGCCATTTGGGTTATAGACAATGATATTTTTTACTTCAGCATCTACACTTTTCCAATAAAGATGAATTTCATTATTAGCCGGATTGGGAAGTATGAGCAATGGATAGGGAGATTGGTTATAAAACTCAGCTGAGGTATTTGCACAGTAGGGTTCATTTCCTACAAAACCCGGCGTGAGTGACGAAGAGGAAGAATAAGCTGGTATAAGAAGGATATCCGTACTCAATAACGAAGGATACCCCTTTATATCGGTGAAGCCTCCATTTATGAGGTAGGATTGTCCGGCCATAAGACCAGGCATAGCAAACAAAAAATTCCCTGATGTGGTATAAAGATTATGCCAGTGAAGGGAATCGGGCATTCGAAGGGCATAGCGATAATCGAGCACGGGTACATTCGTTTCTAAGATAATGTAATGTTCATTCTGTTGTGAAAATATACTCACCTGAGGAGCCGGCGGAGCCATGGCTAGGGCACCGGCGGCCACCGCATTTATCTGCGTATTTCTGGCTAGGTATGGGAAATGGATAAAGAAACTGTCTATGATCTCATCGCCATCGGTATCTATCCCCAGTACATCCTCACTGGTATGCTGATGATCTGAATAGGCACCCATAGGATTACCATCGCCGTGCTCAAAACTGCTGGTAAATCTTATAGCCGGATATCCCCGCTGGCGAAAGGGAATATGATCTCCTCCCCTACCCTCTCGATCTTCTAATGCTTGAATAGTTATTTCGATAGCAGTGGCAGCACAGGGCCGCAGGTGCTCATTATAATTCTGCACTACGAAACGGCTCAAATCTTTATGTACAGACATATCCATACCATAAGAAAAGATACGCAGGTGGGTGCTGTCTTCGCCACCGGTGGGCGAGCAGGAAGGCGGAGAGGAAGTTTGACCACAGCGTATGCCCCCTACGATATCATTGTTTAGAACGGCTCTTATAGGCCATTGATGAAGGGAAGCATATTGGGCAAAAGCAGTAGCGCCATAGAGTCCCTGCTCTTCGCCTACGGTCCACAGAAATACGATAGTATGATCATATTTACGAGCGCTTAGAATGCGACAGGCTTCCAGCAGTAGCGCCGAGCCGCTGGTATTATCATCGGCACCCAAGGCTACACATTCAGTATCACAGGGATCTTCACAGCGCGTATCATAGTGGGCTTCTAGGAGCACAATTTCTGCCTCCGCTCCCCTTGTGCCCGGCAGCACAGCCATTATATTTCTAAAAACTCCGGGACCGCAGCTGCCATTTGCACCTATTTGAAAATCCATATAGGCACCCAGCAGCCGGCCATCTGTTGCAGCAGGCAGGGAGCCTATTTTTTCATAGAGCCAGCGCCTGGCTGCCCCTATGCCCGTACTAGCAGACACTGTATCTGAATGCGTATGCCGATTATGAAACGAGATCATGTCGTCCATGAAACTGCGCAGCGAATCTGCACTTGTAGCACCCGCTATATAAGAAGATAACTGCTGAATGGTGCCGGGATCTTCGCCGGTAGAAAAGGCATTGGCCTCATAGCTACCACTTAGCACCGCTTCTACGGTCCCATTGGTTATACTTACATTATAAGGAACCTGACCCGTACATTTTATTCCCAACCACAAAATATAAAAAAAACAAGTTCGCTTCTTCATCTATGGCAAATGTATCATTTTTTTGGGTTTCCTCCCTAATTAAGGTTGTCTCTTCTCTCCTATCTAAAACTTTTTTATGATGATATTTCTCATTACTAATAGGGAGATATCTTTTTTTCCTTCTTCTTGCCTCTAGGCTGCCCTCAATAAGCCTCTCTCGTCTTAGTTTTTTTAGTATTTTGCCTTTTCAATTTATGCAAAAAAGTATGTATTTCCCCTTTAGCCTCATGGGCCTGATATTCCTAGTAAGGGTGGCTATTTTCACGCTTTCTGCCCAGGATAAGTCTTTGGAAATGTGGAGCGGGAATTTTGGCATAAATAAGAATGGCATACCTTTAGAACTCTATAATCAGCCGGACGGCGGTTTTCTGCTGGTATCTTATCAATTCGAAGATCCCGATTCCAGCTGGCATATGTGGTTTACTAAAATTACTCCGGATGGAAAATATAGCTGGGAAAGAGATTTAGGTCTTTTTAGCAATGATTATTTCAATCAGTTTTTTTATATTCCTAAGGTGGGATTCTGGCTTTCCGGCAGTTCTTTTTTTAAATTGTATAACGAAAAAAAAATCAATCCGAGAAGAGGTATGGAAATGTATTTAGCCCGGATGGATCAAGATGGCTCTCTCTTATGGAAAAGAGGTTATTTCACGGACACCATCACCTATCATAATAAGTGTACCATTGCTACCGGAGACCTAGGGTTTCTTACCGCTATGAGTGTGATACAGGACGATATTAATATACAAGCAGGCAGTTATTCCGAGATGTCCCTGATAAAACTTAATAAAAATGGGAAAATACAATGGCGCAAAACTTATCACGATACAAACCGAGCTCCGCATACCCTGCTGGAATTAAAGGATAACAGAATTCTGGTAATGGGCAGTGACCAAGGCGTAGGATCGGTGATAAAAGCTTTCTGGCTCAGTGTTTTCAGTGCTAAGGGAGATTTGCTTTGGACACAAAATATAAAGCGTACCGGGCAGGAAAAAATTAATAAATTACTCGTACATAAAGATGGCTCTTACTGGCTTATGGGCAATACCGGTAGGCAGAAAAATAGCCATAAAAAAATAATTATTATAAAGACCGATGACCAGGGCCATGAGCTATGGAGAAAACACCTCGATAGTCCCGCCGGAAATTTAGAAGAAACGGATATGATCATCACCCCAGAGGGGCAGATTTTCTTAGCGGCTAAAGAGGTAATTACTGGTAAAGGAACCAATGAAATAATTTTTCAACTAGATGAAACCGGGAAAATAGTATCTCAATATTCCTGGCCTCTTCTCTATTTACAAACAGCAAAAAAATTATTATTTAGCACCGATAATCGTCTTCTCATCTTTGGCTCTCAGCAAAACAATAGAGAAAATGAAGTATGGATAAAAAAATTGTCTATCCCATAATCCCTGGTTTTCTGTATAATGAATAGATGATGTATGTCCCCGGGCTATATCATTTATTTTCTATAAAAGCTTATATATGAATTTTATATGCAATTAATTACTATTTTTACATACGATAAGAATTGATACTATTTATGGTATCATTTCCCGGATAGTTATTATAATTTATTAATAAAACAATGGATTCATTCCTAGAAAAAATAAAACAATCTGCCGTCCCCTATCTAGGACTTATGATGATAATGGCGGTAGTTTTATCGGCACTCAATATTCATAAGGGTCATAACTGGGGTGGTGACTTTTCATTGTACATACATCAAGCTATGAGTATTGCAGAAAACAATACGTCCGAGCTCTTTGAAGCTAATAAATATGCGATGGATCATTCGGATTTTGCACTGGGTCCTTATTTATATCCCTTCGGATTTCCCGTATTGTTATACAGTTTATACGACATGGAGAAATTAGATTTTAAGGCTATGAAGTGGCTGGGCATAGGGTGTTTTGTGCTTTCCCTTCCCCTATTCTATCTCTTATTTAGACATCTTCTTTTGGGCAAATGGACTGCCCTGGTAGCTACTTATATGATAGCGATAAACTGGAATTACCTCATCATTACCGATAGTATATTATCCGATCTGCCATTTTTCTTTTTTTCTGTACTCGCCCTCTTGTTTTTTTACCTACAAAAAAATTATATAAACCAGCTATTCTTAGGCCTGGTCATTTTTTATGCTTATTTTATCCGTGATAATGGGATTTTCCTGCTTCCGGCTCTCCTTTGTTTTCAGGCTACAGATAATACGATCAGAAACCGTCCCAAACTCTTTTTAGCCTTACCCTATCTGGTATTTGGCATAATGCTGGTGGTGCTAAAAAGACTATTCCCCTATAATGGCGGCACTAGTAACCTAGAAACACTCATGCACCTATCCCCTAGTGTAATTCTATATAATCTTGTTTATTATACTAAGTACATTCTTAATTATTTTTTGGCCTTTTCCGCTAAGTGGATATTAATCCTGTCACCTCTGGTTGTCTGGCTTCTTCTACGTGGAGTGAGCTGGGATTTTAAAAAGTATGGATTTATATACTTATACCTTTTGCTTAATTTGGGGCTATTTATGGTGTGGCCCTATAATGAAGGGTATAGATTTATTTTTCCGCTCCTTCCATTTTTTGTATGGATGTTTATAAGGGGAGCCCTGAAGGAGGTGAGAAATAGTTCTATGCTACTTGAATGCATCACCTGGAGGCATTTGGTCTTCTCCTATTTAAGTATCTATACCGCCTTCAATCTGTATGAAATAACCCGGCGATCTTATACAGTGGATACCAATAAAGCCTTTTCGCACAGCTCACTGCAAATGTATGAATATCTAAAAAAAAATGTAGATAAAAATGCCCTCATCTCTTTTATTAAACCCCGGGTATTGCGATTAGGTACGGGTATCAATGCCATCTATACCAGCCCGGATAATTTTGGGAAATCACCGGCAGACTATCTATTGGCTCATCTTACCGAAGAAGAAATGGAAAACTTATCCAGAAAACTAACATTGCTCCAAAATTTTGATGATTTTGACCTGTATAAACGGGCAGAGGTAGAGTGCGAAAGTCCATAATCCTATTTCAAAAAAATAATCTCTCCGCTATACGTATCACCTTCACTTTACGCCATCAATATCCCAGCCTTACATAATTAAATCCTTTTTTAAATCTCTCTGGCCAGGTTGCGGTGGTTCTATTATTATTCTCATCATACATCCAGGAAAAACTAAAACCTCGGTTTTGAAAATGGTGTATCATTTTTTCATATCCTGGCAACATGTTTCGCCTCACCGACTCTTCATCTAGGTCCATATAAAACTTTGTCATAAAGGATTTTGGATTACTCATCACCACTTCTTTCATATAGGTATAATAGTTCTCGGGAAATTCAATTTTTGGATTCATACAGATAACTTTCCCTATCTCATTACCGTGCTTCCAGCCTATGATAAATGCGGCTAATCCTCCCATATCTTTACCGGCATACACAAAGTTTTCGGGTCCGGATAAGGTGCGGTAATGAGCGCTGAGCAATCGCTTTATATCCTCTGCTACATAAGTGGAATATAATTCTAATTGGGCAGCAGAGCCGGACTCTAGGCTATAAGAATCGGTATTGTCTATGGCTACTACGATCCACGGAAGACCGGTTTCGGCACCCAGGCTATCCATTACCTCCTTTAATGACCAGTGCATAGAATCATATCCTTGCTCAAAAACATCAAATCCATTGTGCACAAGAAGAACAGGATAGTATTGCTGTGGATTTTCTTCATATTTTTCTGGCAACATTACTTTTATACTGCGGCTTATTCTTCCATCTGCAGCAGCTTTATTATGATAGCGCCAGCGGGAAAAAAATTCCACGGGCTGCATGTTATTAGATTCGCCTAGAATCATTGAAGGGGTAGAACCGGCCGAATGAGCAGCCCCCTTATCTGCCCAATTGCGCACGTGGTATTGTAAAACCAGGTTAGTACTCACATGGATAACCTGATCGCCCAAGGGCTGAAGACCCGCTACCAGTGCCTCCTTATCATAAGATCCTCGGGTGATGCGAAAGAGTAGGGTCTCTCCTACTTTAGCCTTAAAACTGCCCACCCACGCATTATCGCCGGTTTTATAAAGCATCATACCCTTACCATCCCAGCCCTGTAATATAGGGATAGTGCCTTGGATATATACCATCTCTCCGGAGGGTACTTGATCTGCCCGCACAATAATGGAAATAGTAGTGGACTGGGCTACCAGGCCTGTGGAAAAAAGCAGGTAAAACAAAAATAATAGGAGGATACGATATGCCATTGCAGCGCAAAAATATTAAAATTACCCATTATGCCAGACCATCTACCCTGCCACACGCTCATCTCTTCCTCCTCCCCATAGCAAGGACTCATACAACGAATATAGGCCTTTGCCAATAAATTTTCCTTTATTTTTACCCGATGATTTTCCTTCTCTCACCTTCTAAAAACCTCGACTTTAAAAGCCCCCTTCCCATTTACCCACATACCCTGCCCGAGCATCTAAAACGCAGCGAAATCATAATAAAAAAAATGAGAACTTTTGGAGTAGATACCCTTATGCAAATGATGAATATTAGCCAAGAGTTAGCATTGCTAAACCAGCAGCGTTTTCGCCTCTGGAACTGCGATTTTAATACCGCTAATGCCCGCCAGGCTATGTACACCTTTAATGGTGAAGTTTATCTCGGTCTCAAAGCCAAAAATTTCAGCGAAGAGGAAGCCGCCTTTGCACAGCGACACCTGCGTATCCTTAGTGGACTTCACGGACTTCTGCGACCACTCGATCTCATTATGCCTTACCGCCTCGAAATGGGATGCCATATAAGCATCGGACGCCATAAAAATATCTGTGAATACTGGAAGAAAACCATCGCCGAAGACCTTCATAATGCCCTAAAAGATAATAGTGAAAAAGTAATTGTTAATTTGGCTTCTAAAGAATATTTTACCGCTGTAGATCACGCCCATATAGATGCACACATTATTCACATAGACTTTAAAGAAGAAAAAGGAGGTCGCCTCAAGACCTTACAATTTTTTTTGAAAAAAGCCCGGGGTATGATGGCGGCTTTTGCCATACATCACCGCATTACGCAAGCCAGTGACCTCAGGACTTTTGATACGGAGGGTTATCTTTTTAGCCACCCTCATAGTGATGATAATCACTGGACATTTATAAGACCGGTAAGCAACAATTAATATTTCCCTGACCTGCTCAATATCCTATATAAAGTAAAATAAACCAATCAATATATATGCGCAAACAGTTTATTATCTTTACAGTAATAATCCTGCTGCTGGAATTAATGGCTTGGCTTTGGATGCCGGTTCTTTTGTGGAGCTTAGTAATCATAATGCCCTTGCTTATCTGGGGGTTTTATGATTATTTTCAAAAACCTCGTGCCATCGCCCGCAATTTTCCTATTTTGGGAAGGGGTAGGTATTGGATGGAAATGCTCAGACCTAAAATATATCAATACTTCATAGAATCCGATATAGACGGACGTCCTTTTAACCGGCAGCAGCGAGCCCTTGTCTATACCCGCGCAAAACGCGAAATAGATACCAATCCCTTTGGCACACAACTCAATGTATATGAGCCCGGATATGAATGGATGAATCATTCTATCATGGCTAAAAATTTTAATGAACTCAGTAAGGATCCCCGCATTATCGTAGGCAATGAACAATGCCGCCAGCCTTATAGTCTTAGTATTTTTAATATCTCTGCTATGAGCTTCGGATCGCTCAGCGAAAATGCCCAACTGGCCCTCAATGGCGGTGCTAAGCTGGGCAATTTTGCCCATAATACCGGCGAGGGAGGAGTATCGCCCTATCATCTGCAGCCAGGTGGCGATATCATCTATCAGATAGGAACCGGCTATTTTGGATGCCGCGCCGAGGATGGTGGATTTTCTGCCGAATCTTTTATAGAAACAGTGGCCCATCCGCAGATAAAAATGATAGAGCTAAAACTCTCTCAGGGGGCTAAGCCCGGCCACGGAGGTATCTTGCCTGCTAAAAAAAACACCCCAGAGATCGCCGCCATAAGAAAAATTAAACCCGGTATAGATGTTCATTCTCCTCCTTATCACAAAGCCTTTCATACACCGGAGGGTATGTTGCTTTTTATTCAACAATTGCGTGAACTGAGTAGTGGCAGACCGGTGGGTTTCAAACTCTGTATAGGCGAGAAAAGAGAGTTCGTAGCCATCTGTGAAGCGATGATAAAAACACAGATATTCCCGGATTTTATTACCATAGATGGCGGAGAAGGAGGTAGCGGAGCGGCTCCCTTAGAATTTAGCAATTATGTGGGCTTTCCTCTGAGAGAAGGACTCGCCTTCGCCTTTGATTGTCTGGTGGGTTTCGGTATCAAAAGCAACATTAAACTCTTAGCTTCCGGAAAAGTGAGTACCGGTTTTGATCTCTTTCGCACCATGGCACTGGGTGCCGATGCGTGTAATAGTGCCCGTGGGATGATGCTGGCACTGGGTTGCATACAAGCATTGGAATGCAATACTAATACCTGTCCCACCGGTATAGCTACCCAGGATAAATGGCTTATGGCCGGTCTGGATGTTTCAGATAAAACGAAAAGAGTAGCTAATTTTCATAAATATACTATTCACGCTTTTTTAGAATTACTGGGAGCCGCCGGCCTCACCGAAACCACTCAACTGCGACGCTGGCATATAAACAGAAGGATAAATAATACCTTGGTACAGACCTATGAAGAGCTATTTCCCTATATAGAAAAAGGAAGCTTCTTACATCGTGGATACGATGGACCTTATAAAAAATTATTGGTAGAAGCCGAGCCTTATGAATTTTAGTGGTAAGCCTTATTATAAACAAAAGGTAATTTTTTTATTGATGGTTCATAAAGGTATTTTTTTTAGGGGAGTCTTTAGATAGGTTATTAATAGACTATCTATCTGCCTGATAAAACGACTACATACGCTATCCCCGCATCTTCTCAGCATCGGCCAGAAACTTAGCCAATCCATTATCTGTGAGCGGATGTTTTAACAGACCCAGTATGGCACTGAGTGGAGCTGTAACCACATCAGAGCCTAATTGAAAAGATTTGATAATGTGTAGCGGACTGCGTATAGATGCGGCCAATACCTGGGTTTGCATTCCAAAATTATGATAGAGCTGAACGATTTCTGCTATAAGAGTCATTCCATCCCATCCGTTATCATCTATGCGTCCTATAAATGGTGAAACATAAGTGGCTCCTGCTTTAGCTGCCAGTATGGCCTGTCCGGAGGAAAAGACTAATGTGCAATTCGTTTTTATGCCCTGCTTAGTAAAAGTGCTGATAGCGCGAATACCATCTTTTATCATAGGCACTTTTACTACGATATTGGAGGCTAGGGAGGCCAGCTCGCTCCCCTCTTTGAGAATGTCGTCATAATCGGTGCTAAAGACCTCTGCACTTACATCTCCTTTCACTATTTTACATATATCCCGGTAGCGCTGATGAATTTCTTCTTTTCCTTTTACGCCCTCCTGGGCCATCAGCGTAGGATTAGTAGTAACTCCATCGAGTATGCCCAACTGGGCTGCTTCGCGAATCTGATCCAGATTAGCTGTATCTATAAAAAATTTCATAAGGCCGCAAAAATACTAAATATGCTCAATAAAGCCACTTAAGATGCATGATGAGTACAGACTTATAGCCCATAAAACCCTCCTACCCTACCCTGAAAAAGCACTAACGGCCAAACCCTCATTTAAATAATAGAATGCCCAGTGATGGAACCACAGCAAGGGGTAGTAGCCGTCAGTGTATGATACACCACTGCTGCGCAAAAAATACACGCTGCCGGCAGTAATAAGAGCATATAAGACCATTGTTTGGTTGGGTGGGTGAGTCATTATAGATAGCGGTGAGCTAAGGACCCAGCTCGGTCTTTGTGAGGGTGGCGAAGAAGTGTTCAGGTATTGCTCAAAAAATAATAGCATTCTTTGATGATAACATCCCTATAAATCTGCAGCTATGCACAAAATTTATGAATAATGGGCCTCTCTAAAAACCGATAAATTATATACTTTTAGTGGATATTTCGCATAGAATACTAATTGGTTGAATCTTTTTTTTTTGCAAAATGGAGATTATTAGAGCTGCCCTTTTATAGATCGGAACTATTTATGCGATGCATTTAGTTATAATAAAAATAAAATCAAATCATATTATGGAAGATCCAGTAAAAAAAATGCTTTATACCGGTGTAGGTTTTGCCGCGCGATTAGTAGATGAACTCAGCAAAGCCATACAGGAATTAGAGGGAAAAAGCCATCCCTATGAAGAAAAAGGACAGCAAATTATAGATAATGTCCTCAAAAAAACCGAGGAAGAGCGCACCCAGCTACGCCAAAAAATAGATGAGATTACCAAAGAGGCTAAATCCAAAATCGAAAATGTAAATGAAATTCTGGCTGGTGAGGCTAAGTCTGAATCCCCTTCTCTAGATCTTTTTGATCGCTTGAAAAAATTGGAGGAAGCCCTATTTGGCCATAGCAAAAAAGAAGAACCACCCATAGATGATAAAGGCGAGTCCAAATCTGCTTAATCCTTGGCTCTCCACCATCTACAGGTCACCAAGACGGCTCGGTATCTTACCCTGGGTGAGCTCACGCCACAGACCCCTACAGTATGGATAGTGCTACACGGCTATGGCCAAAACATACATTCTTTTGCTAGAAATTTTGAGAGCCTCGCCGAAGCAGGTGGTTTTATCTTAGCTCCGGAGGGGCTCTCCCGTTTTTACTGGAATGGTTTTGGTGGCAAGCCCGTAGCTTCCTGGATGACCTCCGAAGACAGAGATAATGAAATCATAGATTACCTCGCCTATCTCGAAAAACTTTATAATACTTATGCCGTATATCCTCCTTTTATCCAGGCTCGCAAAGTGTTGCTGGGTTTTTCGCAGGGCACGGCTACGGCCACCCGCTTTATTACCCGGTCGCCCTGCCCTTTCGATCACCTCGTGCTCTGGGCCGGACCATTAGCTCACGACATCAATTGGGAGGATGCCGGTACTACCCTCTCCCATACAAAAAACTATTTGCTCCTCGGCGACCAGGATCCCTTTATTCAGCATTCTGACTTGGAAAAACAACAAGAATTTTTGCTCAGCACAGGTATCCCCATAGAGTTCATTCGCTATGCCGGAGGCCACGAAATACAGCCCACTGCGCTATTGGATCTATATCATAAAATAAGGGCACAGGAATAGGAATATTATTATAGAGACCTAGCTATTTCGCATTACAATACCGCATAATTGTTTTATAGTGATGCTAAATATGAATTGGGCGATCCCCTGCCTGCCATAGAAATAAGACTCATATCTGTATAGGAGCTTATAAGGTATCTATCTTCTATCATCTAATGATTATCTATGGCAGGCAGGGGCCGGGCTTTCGGCACTCGCTCTTTTTTTATAAAATAGTACCTTCCCCAGTAATGGTATTTAATTCCTCAGCACTCATACATAATTAAGAATCTCGGTATCTATAAAAAAAGGAGCTCATACAATGCCTCTATCCCTATCGCATATACAGCCAGAAGCAAGAGTCCAGAGGCAAGAGGTAAGAGAACAGCTAGAATCAAGAATCAAGAATCAAGAGGCAAGAGTCAAGAGAACAGCCGGAGACAAGAGGCAAGAGTCTAGAGGCAAGAGAACAGTCTATTTTTGACACCGGATTAAGAGCCATCAAAATGCGCTGAATACGGATCTAAGATACCAGTCATAAAACTAAATATATTATAGAACGCTAACACCTACAGTCCTCTGACCCTTTCTCCTTGAAACGGGTGCTGAAAGGAAGAGCCTTGGAGAAAGGAGAAAGAGGTAGAGAAAATCAATGAGAAAGGGGTGTCCGTGGCAGGGGGATTGGGGTCAGAATAGCCTAGAGCCAATAGAACTATCAGACACCGAAGACTATAACAGTCAACAGCCGCAGTAGGAATGGTCCCAGCCTTCTCACCCCGCTGTTGTTGGAAGGCTAAAGCCATTCCAACAACGGCATAGCCTTCTCACCCCGCTGTTGTTGGAAGGCTAAAACCATTCCAA
>Ga0114938_1000168_pt1 | contig 52896 bp, 53 predicted proteins | sample AshMeaBigSpring_FD_88675 | JGI IMG/M metagenome (GOLD analysis project Ga0114938, IMG submission 88675) | Groundwater microbial communities from Big Spring, Nevada to study Microbial Dark Matter (Phase II) - Ash Meadows Big Spring | ecosystem: Environmental > Aquatic > Deep subsurface >...
CTCCAACTCGGCGATGCGGCTGTCCCGCTCCCCCAGCGCCACCTCCAGACCACCCACCTTGGCCGCCTCGGCGCCAAGCCTGGCGATCTCACCGTCCCTCTCACCGGCCACAGACGCCACCTGCGCCTCCAACTCGGCGATGCGGCTGTCCCGCTCCCCCAGCGCCACCTCCAGACCACCCACCTTGGCCGCCTCGGCGCCAAGCCTGGCGATCTCAGCGTCCTTCTCACCGGCCACAGACGCCACCTGCGCCTCCAACTCGGCGGTGCGGCCGGTTGCGGTGACGAGCTCCGCCTTCGCCCTGGCATGCTCGGCGCGCAGCGCACCTAACTCGGCATTGGCTGCGGCATGCTCGGTGGTGGCGGTCTGGAGCGCCGCCGCCGTCTCGTCGTGACCCCGGCGCAGCTCGCTCATCTCGGCGTCGTGCTCCTCGCGGAGCCGGTCGGCCATCAGCCATGGCCGCACAAGCCAACCGATCATGAAACCAACCACAAGGGCGACGATCCCCCAAGCGACGAGGGTAGCTGCGGAGTACTCCGCTGCCAGGACCATGGAACCTCCCATTGCGCGCCGCAAGATGTTACGGGGTCGACGCCCTCCGATGCCAACGGATCAGGGCGGCGCCGGAAGGCGGTCTCCGCACTCAGCCGGTGAGCTGCTCCAGGAGCCAGGCGGCGCTTGCCGACACCAGCGTCATCACGCGCTCCTGGCCGTCCTCCGGCTGTGCTGCATCGCCGGCGAGCCACCACGCCTCCTCGTCGGCCGACTCGCCGAACACCGTCACCGAGGCGCCGGCGGCGTCCCACGCCGCCACCAGGTCGTCGAGGTTCTGCGGTCCGTACGGGGTGAGCATCACGCTGCTGCCCTTTGGCCGGTAGCTGTCCAGACGGCGGCCCTGGAGGCTCGTGTAGAGGTCACGAGAGATCACGTGGCCAACCAGCTCGATCTCACCCTCCTCCATGACCCGCTCGATCAGGCGCGCCGTCGGCTCGGGCTTGTCCTCGCCCTTGAGCGCGGCGATGTAGTGGGTCCGGATGAGCTCCCTCACAAAGACATCGGTGTCGGGCAGCGGCGCCCACAGCAGCAGGGGGGCGCCTGGGTCGGCCTCGCAGGCGGCGGCCGCAGGAAAGCTGCCAAGCCGCGTGCCGTGATACCCGAAGCGATCGACCCCCGTGCGACGGGCCAGCTCGCTGCGCGCCTCGTCGACGGACGCGATCATGGCATCGAGGTTCAGCTCCCCGACGGCGCCCTCGCTGTTGCCCTCCCCCCGGTAGTGGTACCGGATCACGGCCACGCCGATCGCAGCAAGCGCCTTGGCGAGCATGGCGTCCTTGCGGTAGGACTTGATCAGCTCGGCGTGCACCGATGGGCACGAGATCACCGCAGCGTTGACCTCGCCCTTGGGCAGGTGCAGAGCGCAGAACATGAGGGGCGAACGCTCCCCGAAGAACGTGATCTCCTCGCGTACGCCGCTGACGGGGTCTACCCGCACCGCGGTCCCTCGCTCAGCCATCGGTGTGCTCCTCCACGAACTCCAGGACGCTCTGCATGGAGATGTCCTGGATACGCACCGAGACGAAGCCGCGCACCACACCGGGAACCGTGCGCACCTCGATGCCGCTCCCGGCGCGCTGCAGCACCTGACCCAGCCGGCCCTCTTCGGCCTTCTTGAACTCGGTCCAGAACATGTCCTGATCCCCGTACACGAGCCGCATGGGGACCCGACGCTGGGCGAGAAGGCGAAGCGGCTCGAGAAAGGCGGTGGCGGCATCTGTGGGGCTCGGCTGTCCGTTGTGGCGCTTGACGGGGCGCCGACCCAACAGGGATTTCACTTTGTTGACGACTACGAGCCGCGCCATGCGGCGGGCCCGCGTGGTACCGGCGAGCTGGCGCAGCGTCCGCAGCGACAAGGCCCGCTTCGCCAAGTCGCCCGTGCTGGAGTACATGGCAAGGTGAGCGGCGCCACCCCCACCCTTTGTCGTGCTGCGCACCGGTGGCGCCAACAGCAGGAGCCCGGCGATCCCCTCCTCCTCGGCCGCCGCCCCTGCGACGGCGGTGCGCGACCCGAAGCAGGTGCCGACAACCAAGATGCGCTCCGCCCCGCGCGATCGCAGCTCGGCAACGGCGTGGTGGAAGAGGTCAACCGCCGGACGGTCCAGGTCGTATACGGACTCGGCGGGGAGGCTCTCGCCGAGACCGCCGTAGTCGATGCGCAACGCCAGATAGCCTCGCTCGGCGAGAGCCCTGCCAAGCGTCACCCACATCCTGTTGCGGCCGATCGTCGTCGACCCTGGATGGGTGCCGGAGAGCAGGATGACCCCTGTGGCCTTGCCATCGCCTGCGGCGGGGACGCTCACCAGGCCGAAGTATCTCCCCGTGGCGGGCGGGAAAAACACCGGGTCGTCCACCACTCGCGATTGAACCGCTTCAGCCGTCATCGGTCATCCCTCCCCCTCTCTGCGCCCGTAACGACGCACACCCGTCATCTCGAGCGTCGCTGGGCCGGTCGGTGATTGTACCGCGCCCTGGCGAACCGAGGAAGGGGCGGCAGCGATTCGGGCCGCAAACACCCAGCCGAGCCACCAGCCGAGCCGCCCAGCCGTGCTCACCGGAAGTCGCGGCTGCGGATGCCGTCGACAGGCCAGTGCTCGAAGCGGTGGGCGACAAGGTTGGTGACACCGTCGCGGAACTCGAGCACCCCTTCGATCACAACGCCGATCGCCTTGCGGGCGATCTCGTAATGCGCCTCCCACACCTGGGGGAGCACGACCACGTTGAGCAACCCTGTCTCGTCCTCCAGGTTGAGAAACCGCACCCCGCGGGCGGTGCCTGGTCGCTGGCGGTGGGTGACGATACCGCCCACCCTGGCGCGGGTCCCGTGACGCTGCAGCCGCAACGCATCGGTGATCGTCAGACACCCGCTCGCCACCAACCGTCGGCGCAGGAAGGCGACAGGGTGGGTCACCGAGATACCCGTCGACCACAGGTCGGCCTGCACCGCCTCGACCTCGTTCATGGCTGGTAGCGGTGGGGCCGCCGTCCCCGGCGCCAGCGGAAGAAGGCCGGGCCCCATACCAGCGAGGGCGCCGGCCGCCCAGATCCCTTCCCTTCTCCCCAACCCGAGCGGTGCCAGCGCCCCGGCGGCGGCAAGCGCCGCAACCGAGTCGAGGCTCAGCCCTGTCCGCTGGGCGAGATCCTCTGGCGAGGTGAACGGCCCTGCCACCACCCGAGCCGCTTCGATCCTGGTGATCTCGGTGTCACCGAGGTTGCGCACGTAGCGCAACCCGATGCGCAGCGCCACCGCCGACCGCAGCGGGTCATCCACCGCCCCTCTCCCCCGCCGCCACTGCATGTCGAGGTACGCAACGACGTCGTCCTCGGCTGCGTCCTCGAGCTCGATGGTGCAGTCGAACACCGACCGGTTGATGTCGGGTGGCAGCACGACGACACCGTGGTGGAGCGCATCCTGGACGAGTGAGTTCGGGGTGTAGAAACCCATCGGCTGGGCGTTGAGCAGCCCGCAGAAGAACTCGGCCGGCCAGTGGAGCTTGAGCCAGGAAGCGGCATAGACGATGTAGGCGAAGGAGACCGAGTGCGACTCGGGGAACCCGAACGAGGCGAACCCTTGGAGCTTCTCCCAGATCTCCTCGGCGGGTGGCCCGTTGATCCCGTTGCGCTGCAACCCGGCCAGCACCTCGCTGCGCAGGGTCCCCATCGCCTCCTCCGACCGCTTGTGGGTCATCGCTTGGCGGAGCCGGTCGGACTGGCCGGCGGTGAAGCCGGCGCACACCCTTGCCAGCTCCATGAGCTGCTCCTGGAACACCGGGACCCCGAGGGTCTTGCGCAGGATGGGCTCGGCCAGTGCATGCGGATACCGCACCGGCTCCTCCCCGTTGCGGCGGCGCAGAAACGGGTGCACCGAGTGGCCCTGGATCGGCCCTGGCCGGATGAGGGCAACCTCGATGGCGAGGTCGTAGAACGTCCTCGGCTTCATCCTGGGCAGCGTCGCCATCTGGGCCCGTGACTCCACCTGGAACACCCCGACGGTGTCTGCCCTTGTCAGCATGTCGTACACCACCGGCTCCTGTGGGATCGTGGCAAGGTCGATGGCGATACCGTGCGCCACCTCGATGGCATCGACCGTCAGGTGGAGGGCGTTCATCGCCCCGAGCGCCAGCAGGTCGAACTTGACGATGCCCATGGCGGCGCAGTCGTCCTTGTCCCACTGCAGCACCGAGCGATCCTCCATCCTCCCCCATTCCATCGGCACCACCTCCCACAAGGGACGCTGCGCCACCACCATCCCGCCGGAGTGGATGCCGAGGTGGCGGGGAAAGCCGTCGAGTCGCTCGCACACGTCGTAGATCAGGTCGGCGGTGAGCCCCTCGGGGAGCGCCACCTCGCTGCGGATCACCCGCGGGTCGTGCGTATCGAGGTACTTGGTCATGGCGTTGACCTGAGCTTGGGTGAGCCCAAACGCCTTCCCGACGTCCTGGAGCACGGAACGGGCCCTGTAGGTGATGACATTTGCGACCATCGCCGCTCGCTCCCGCCCGTAGCGCCGGTAGCAGTACTGGATGACCTCCTCCCTGCGCTCGGCCTCGAAGTCGATGTCGATGTCAGGGGGGCGACCGCGCTCCTCGGAGAGAAACCGCTCGAAGGGCAAATGGAGCCGGATCGGGTCGACCCTGGTGAGCCCGATGCAGCGGCACACCGCCGAGTCGGCGCCGGAGCCGCGGATCTGGCAGAAGATGTCCTGCGAGCGGGCGAACCGCACGATGTCCCATGCCACGAGAAAGAACCCGGCAAACCCGAGCTCGTCGATCACCGCCAGCTCGTGGTCGAGCCGGGTGAGCGCCCCGGGCGCCACGCCATCGGGTCCGGCCCCCGGGTACACCTTGCGGGCGCCGGTGAGCACGAGGTGGCGCAGGTACTCGCCCTCGGTGGTGAACGCCCCAGGCATCGGGAAGTCTGGAAGCTTGGGGGCGAGCAGGTCGAGGTCGAAGGCGAGCGCCGCACCAAGGTCGGCGGCCCTGGCCACCGCCCCCGGGTAGCGGGCGAAGCGGTGCGCCATCTCCTCGGGGCTGCGCAGGTGGCGCTCGTCCGTGGCGGGGCGGAACCCGTCTGCGGTGTCGAGATCGCGACGCCCCCCGATGGCGGCGAGCACCTCGGACAGATCGGCATCGTGGCGCCAGGCGTAGTGCACGTTGTTCGTGGCCACGATCGGGAGCCGAAGCGCTGCGGCCACCTCGACAAGCACCTCGTTGCGGAGGTCGTCCTCCGGCATGCCGTGGTGCCACAACTCGACGTACAACCTGCCGGGGAAGAGCTGCCGCAGCCGGTCGGCGGCGGCGGTGGCGGCGACGACATCGCCCGCCTGGGCGGCGCGGGGCACCGCACCCTGCCGGCACCCGGTGAGCGCAACCAGGTTGCCGTGCCGCGACGCCTCGGCCAGCTCCCCGTAGTCGTACACCGGGCGGTCCTTCTCGCCGCGGTACTGGCCCCTGGTGACAAAACGGCTGATGGCGGCGTATCCCGCTGGGTCGGGGGCGAGCAACACGAGGTGGTCGGTTGGCTCCCTTGCCACAGGCTTCGCCCCGTGCATCCGCCGCATCCGACCACGACGGGACACGGTGGGACCAACAGGTGATGCCGCCGGTGATGGCGCCCGCCGGCGGTCCGGTGGTCGTTGCGCCATCCCCACCTCGGTCCCGTACACGATCGGCAACCCGATCGCCCTCGCCGCCTGATGCACCTTTACGGCGCCGCGAAACCCGTCGTGGTCGGTGACGCCAAGGGCGGTGTACCCGAGCTGCGCCGCCCTCGCCACCAACTCCCCTGGATGGGAGGCGCCGTCGAGCAGGCTGAAGTTCGTGTGGCAGTGCAGCTCGGCGTAACGAGGCATTAGCCCCCAGGATAATCGAACATGTGTTCGATCACAAAGGGGCGCTATCTGTCACTCGGCCGTTGTCTCCGCGGCGACCACGACCCCCACCATGTACGTGCGCTCAGGGGCCACATCCTCCCATGGGCGGTGGTACACCAGCCGCAGCTCCTCGGCGCCTGACCGCACGGCATCAAACGTCAGAGTGAGCTCACCGCCGCCACCGAGGCTGTCGCTCAGCGCCGTGTACCGGCTATCACCCCTCTGCGCCACGCACACCGGGTCCCCGACGACCTCCCAGGTGTAGCCCGTCGAAGGGTTGGCGGACAGGGTCAGCTCCAAGGTCTCGCCAACAGCCAGCATCACGGTTGTCCCCTCGTCCGGGTCGCCGATCGACACCACGTCTGGCCCATCGTCGCTGCAGCCGGCGCCGAGCAGGACCAGGACGGCACCGAGCACGACCAGTCGCCTCATCGTCGACTCCTTTCCATCAAGGACATCATCCGTCCCGCCTGCGGCGGCGACCAGGGTCCAAAGTCGCCGCGATTCACCAGGGACGACACCCGGCCGACGACGTATGCTGTGAGCATGACCGAGTTCACCGTCCACTTGGCCAACCGACCAGGGCAGCTGGCGACGCTGGCGAGACGTCTCGCCGACGCCGGGGTGCATCTCGAGGCGCTGGCCGCATTTGCGTCAGGCGAGGAGGGCGTTGTCAGGATGATGCCGGACGACGACTGGGTCGCCCGCCGGGTCCTCGACGACGCCGGGCTGGTGTACGAGGAGCACAGGGTGATCGCAACAACCGTGCCCAATCGTCCTGGGGCGCTCGCCAGCCTCGCCGAGTCGCTTGCCGCCACCGGGGTCAACATCGATGCGCTGTATCTGCTGCGCACCAACGGCGAGACCCTCCACTATGCGCTGGCCGTGAACGACCCCGAGGCCGCCGCAGCCCACCTCGCGGTCTGAGCATGGCGCTCGGTTTCGGGTTGTTGTCTGCGCAGATCCGGCCCGGGGGTGCGGGCGAAGACTGGCAGGCTGCCTACGCCACGGTGATGACGCTGTCGGAGCACGCCGAGCGGCTCGGCTACTCGTCCGTGTGGACCACCGAGCACCACTTCGTCGACGACGGCTACATGCCGTCGCTGCTGGTGACGAGTGCGGCGATCGCCGCCCGCACCACACGGATCGAGATCGGCACCGGTGTGCTGCTCGCCCCGCTGCACCATCCGCTCCGTCTCGCCGAGGACGCGGCAACGGTGCAGCTGCTAAGCGACGGCCGGCTCACCCTCGGGCTTGGGTTGGGATGGAACGACGCCGAGTTCGCCGCCTTCGGTGTGCCAAGACGGCTCAGGGGCCGGGCGATGAACGAGGTGCTCGACATCCTGCCAAAGGCGTGGTCGGGTGAGCCCTTCACCCATCGCGGTGATGTCTACGCCTACCCGACGCTTGCGGTGCGGCCCACCCCGCACCGCCGTATCCCCATCGTGATCGGGGGTGGCGCCGAGGTGGCGGTGCGCCGCGCCGCCCGGCTCGCCGACGGGCTGTTCTCCAACGCCCCTGCGCCCAAGCTCGTCGAGCAGGTGCGTTGGGCGCACGAGGAGATGGAGAAGGTGGGGAGGGACCCGGCGTCGTTCCGCTGGATCTCGTACGCCATCGTGTGTCCCGGCCCCAATGCGGCGGCGGCGTGGGAGCGGTACGCAGAGCACGTGTGGGCGGTCACCTGGAAGTACTCCGACATGGAAGCCTCGGCGATGCGCCACGGACCGCCACCGCCGGTTCCCCCACCGCCGGCGGACGTGTTGGAGCGGATCAAGGAGCGGAGCGTGATCGTTGGCTCGACCACCGAGATCGTCGACCGCCTCAACGCCATCCGCCAGGAAGCCGGGGTCCCTGTCGAGTTCATGGCCCGTTCCTTCTTCCCGACGATCGCACCGTCACACCAGGTCGAGGTGCTCGAGCAACTCGCCACCGACGTGCTCCCCCACGTGTGAGCCGTCTTCACCGGGCATCGACGGCGCTCACCGCCCAGGCCGTGCCCACCTCCGGGTCCTCAACCGCCAGGTGGTAGACCCAGCCGCCAACCTGGTCGCCGGGGTCCCACACCACCCAGCGCAACCCCGCCGCCTCTGCCCCCAGCTGTGCGGGGTCTACCGGCCAGGTGTGGTCCATGCCGAGGACGACGGCGAGCGCCCACCACACCGCGGCCCGACCCGCCGGGGTGCCGCGCCGCTTGCCAAACGCACCGCCGCTTGCGGCGGCGTCGACCATCACAGCCAGGGCCGACTCAAGGTCGATGTCGGCGAGCCGCACCCGGTGCGGACCGAGGGTGCGGATGGCCGTCTCGGCCCTACCCTCCACGGCAACCGCCACCCCTCGTCCGCTCGACTCGTCGAGCCAGGGACGCACGACATCGAGCAGCGCCTCGCAGCTCTCGGTGTCGTCGACAACGGCGCCGGGTGCGCCAAGCTCACACCACGCCAGGTCAGGCAGGCCGGGACCAGCTACGTCGACGCCGTCGGGGCGATAGACCGCATGCGGGTACTCCGGCTCCCACGGCTGACGAGCCAGCGGCAGCTCCGCCACCGCTCCGGCCGCCTCGGCAGGCACCGGCTCGCCGCGCAGCGCCCGCTCCTGAGCCACCAGCGCCCGCACGGTTGGATCGACCAGGTGCGCCGACAGCTCCTCCCAGGTGTGGGTCGAGGCCGCCACCTCCCACAGCGGTCCTGGGGCGAAGCGACCGGCGCCAGGTGTCAGCACCGCCGCCGCCTGGGGAGCCGGGGCGTCGAGCGCAAGGCGGTACTGCGCATAGTGGACGGCGCCCCACACCTGCTTGCCCCGCAGCACTGCGTCGTCGCAGCGGGCAATCAGGGTGATGATCGCAGGCCAGTCGCCTTCTCGGCAGGCGGCGTCGATGCGGCGCACCAACCCGTCGAGGTCGCTGGTCTCGATGAGATCGACGAGGTCGGCTGGTGCGGCGTCCTCCATCGCCGTGACCCTACCCGGGTCGGATAACCTGCCGCCGGTGCGCCACCACCCCACCGCCGCCCAGCTCGACGCCGCCGACCCGCTCGCCAAGTTCCGCAACCGTTTCGTCCTTGCGGATCCCGATCTCGTGTACCTCGACGGCAACTCCCTCGGCCGGTTGCCGGAAGCGACCGTCACCCGTTCCGCCAGCGTGGTCGGCGAGGAGTGGGGCGACAGGCTGATCCGCTCGTGGAACGAGGGGTGGTGGGAGGCGCCGGTGCGGATCGGCGATGCCCTCGCCCCCCTGCTCGGTGCCGAGCCAGGTGAGGTGGTCGTTGCCGACTCCACTTCGGTCAACCTGTTCAAGCTCGCGGTCGCCGCCCTCCAGGCCCGTCCGGGACGCAGCAGGATCCTCACAGACGACCTCAACTTCCCCTCAGACAACTATGTGCTTGCGGTCGTCGCAGACCTGGTCGGGGAGGGAAGACGTCTCGAGGTCGTGCCCTCCGCAGACGGCGTGCACGGCCCGATCGATGCGATCCTCGACCGACTCGACGACGACGTCGCCCTCGTCACCCTGTCGCACGTCGCCTTCAAGAGCGGCTACCTGTACGACATGGCAACGGTCACCGCTGCGGCGCACCGAGTGGGCGCCATGGTGCTGTGGGACCTGAGCCACTCGGCGGGCGCCGTCCCGATCGACCTCGGCGGGGCCGGGGTGGACCTCGCCGTCGGCTGCACCTACAAGTACCTCAACGGCGGCCCTGGCGCACCGGCCTTCCTCTACGTTCGTGGCGACCTACAGTCGCAGCTGACCAACCCGATCGCCGGTTGGTGGAGCCACCACCGCCCATTCGCCTTCGACGCCGGATTCGCCCCGGACCCCGGAATCCGCCGCTTTCTCAGCGGCACCGCCCCCATGGTGTCGATGGCCCTGATCGAGCCTGGTATCGCCATGCTCGCCGAGGCGACCGTGGCGGCGGTGCGCACCAAGTCGCTGGCGCAGACCGACTACCTCGTCTCGCGCTGGGCCTCGGACCTCGCCCCGCTCGGCTTCTGGCTGGCGTCGCCGGCTGCGGCGGAGCAGCGCGGCTCCCACGTGTCGCTTGGCCACCGCCAGGCGCTTGGCATCGACCTCGCCCTCATCAACGACCACGGGGTGCTGCCGGACTTCCGCCCACCCGACAACCTCCGGCTCGGGATCGCCCCGCTCTACACCCGCTTCGCCGACATCGACGCCGCCGTCGACGCCATGGTCGGCATCGTCACCACGGGGCGGCATGGCGCTCACCGCGACGCCCGCCCCACCGTGACCTGACTCACCCCGGTACACCACCGGACCGGATGCCCCGCGCCGACGACTCACAGGATCTGGTTGAGGAAGAGCCTGGTGCGGGTCTCCCGTGGGTTGGTGAAGAGGTGCTCAGGGGTGCCTTCCTCGACGATCTCACCACCCGCCATGAACACCACCCGGTCGGCGACTTCCCTGGCGAAGCCCATCTCGTGGCTCACCACGATCATGGTCATGCCGCCCCTGGCCAAGTCCTTCATGACGTCGAGCACCTCGCCGATCATCTCGGGGTCGAGCGCGGACGTCGGTTCGTCGAACAACATCACCTTGGGATGCATGGCAAGCGACCGTGCAATGGCGACGCGCTGCTGCTGGCCACCCGAGAGCTGCCCAGGGTACTTCCTTGCCTGTTCCGGGATTCGGACACGCTCCAGGAGCCCCATGGCCAGCCTCTCCGCCTCCGACTTGGGGATGCGCCGCACCAGGCGGGGGGCAAGCATCACGTTGTCGATGACCGACAGGTGGGGGAACAGGTTGAACTGCTGGAACACCATGCCCGTCTCCCTCCGCACCTCCTGGATGTTCTTGATGTCCTCTGACAGTTCGATGCCATCGACGACGATGCGACCAGAGTCGTGCGGCTCCAACCCATTGATGCATCGGATCATGGTGGACTTGCCAGCGCCCGACGGGCCGATGACAACAAGAACCTCCTGCGGCGCCACCGCGAGGCTGACATCGTTGAGCGCCTTGAACGCCCCGAACCACTTGTCGACGTGATCGAGCGTGATGATGGGGTCAGCCGGTCCTTTCATCGCACGCCGACCCCCAGTCGCCGCTCCAGACGCTGACTCTCTCGCGACATGGTGAGCGACCCGACCCAGAAGACAAAGCCCGTGAACGCCAGGGTTTCGATGATGAGACCCTGGCCGCGGAACCCCGGTTGCTGTGTGACCGCCTCAGACACCGCAAGCATGTCGAGGATCCCAAGACCGAGCCCTGCGAGCGTGGTGTCCTTGAAGAGCGAGATGAACTGCCCGATCTGCGCCGGGATCACATTGCGCAACGCCTGTGGCAGCACGATCCTCGTCGTCTGTGACCACGGCGACAGGCCGAGCGACTTGGCCGCCTCCACCTGGCCGCGGGGAATCGACTGAAGACCGCCCCGCACGATCTCGGCGAGATAGGCGGCGGTGAAGATCGCAAAGGTGATGATGGCCCTAACCGGTTTGCTCGGTGCGATCGACGCCGGCACGAAGAACCCGAGTGCGACGTTTGACAGGAGGAGGAGCACAAAGAGCGGCGCTCCTCTGACGATCTCGATGTACAAGGTCGACATGGCGCTGATCAACCTCAGCGTGGAGCGACGCCCCAGGGCGAGCACAACGCCGATCGGGAAGCACAACACGATTCCGGCCATTGCCGACGTGACGTTGAAGAAGAAGCCCTCCCACATGGCGAGCGGAACGGCATCGACGAGGTAGAGATACACCGCAAGCGGCGTCGCCGCCAGGACCAGATTGCCGACGACGACGACCTTTCGGGGAAGCCCCCGTGCGCCGGCCCAACCGCCGAAGAGGCGGCCGGCCACTGCGCCGACCACGACACCTCCGGCGGTGAGACCGGGTCCACGGCTCGTGGTGAGCGCAAGCGTGGCAATCACTGCTGCGATGAGGAGCCCGAAGCGCCGCGTCAGATCAACGACTCGGCCCATGGTCGACATCCCGATGCTGGCTGCGGCGCCGAGCCGAACCCGCCTCCCGTGGATCAGACCGGCGATGATCCCTCCCCAGCCGGCAAGGACGATGAGTGCGACCGCGATCCGGGGAAGGTGCGCCGCCTCCCAGCCGCCGACCATGAGGAGCTTGAGGTTGACCTCGATGACCTCCCATCGCCCGGTGACAAGGACGAAACGAGCCAGCCGGAACACCACGTAGCAGGCGAGCCCGCCCAGCGTGATCGTGAGCACGGCGTCGGCGGGCGCTCGAAAGAGGTTGCGTCTCGCCCAGGTGGCGGCGGAGCGCCTGAAAGCGGACAGCGTCATCGCTCCACCACCCGAAAGCGCCGGTTGGCGACGTTGACCAACAGCGACGTGAGCACCGAGACGCCGACGTACATGGCAAGCGCAAGCGCAAACGCAGGTACCGCAGGCGACCCGTTGCCGACCGTGACCCTGGTCACGTTGGTGAGCTCGAAGTAGCCGAAGCCGGCCCCGAGCGACGAGTTCTTGATGAGGTTGAGGTACTGATTGCCGAGCGGCGGGACGGCGATTCGCATCGCCTGGGGCAGAACGACGTACCACATCCGCTGGAACCCGGTCATGGCCAGCGCCTGCGCCGCTTCGTCCTGACCGCTCGGCACAGCCTGAATCGAGCCGCGCACGATCTCAGCGATATGGCTTGCGGTGTAGACAACGAGCGCAATGAGCAGCGCAAAGAACGATGGATCGATGCGGATCCCACCGTCGATTTGGCGTCCGGCCACCCTTGGTGTCGTGATGGCGAAACCGAGGGCAACCCAACCCGTAGCGACCACGACAAGGAACGCCCCGGCGCCGAGAAGGCCGGCGTGCGACGGTCTCCCCGTTCGCTCGGATGCGCGACGACGCAGCCGGGCAACCAGCCACCAGCCGAGCACGCCTACGGCGCCAACGCCAACCAGCGTGGTGCCGGATCCGCCCGAGTACCACGGGATCCCGATACCACGATTGGACATGACAAGGATACCGGCGGGGGTCCACGCCTCCTCGATCCTCGGGACCACGAGCAACACAACACCGAGGAAGGTGAACGTGAGCAGGACGAGCAGCGGCACGTTGCGGACAATCTCGACATATGCGGTTGCGACCTGGCGGGCCACCCAGTTCCGGGAAAGCCGTCCGACACCGATCACGGTACCGAGGATCGTGGCGAGGACGATACCGGGCACCGACACCCGCAGCGTGTTGAGGATGCCTTCGACGTAGGCGTCCCGCACCGGCTGGTTCTGGCTGAAGTCGTTGCCCGGGATCTCGAAGCTCGCCGGGTTGTCGAGGAAATTAAGGTTTGTCGGGATTCCCGAGCTTGCGACGTTCTCCCGGTAGTTGCCGTAGAGCCACAGCAGGAAGGCGGCCACGACGGCGAAGACGGCCGACTGGAACACCCAGGACAGCACGCGCCTGTCACGCCACAACGGTGGTCTTGTCGTTGCGATGGTGGTTGTCATCGAGCCAAGCTCGTGATGCGGGATGGGCTCTCCCACCCCGCATCACGGCCGATCATGGTCGTGGGCCGTCTACCGATAGGGGGGTGCGTAGAGCAGTCCGCCGTTGACCCACAGGTCGTTGACGCCACGCTCGAGACCGAGCGGAGCGAGATGGCGCCCGAAGATCTCACCGTAGTTCCCCACCTGGCGCACCACCTGGTAGGCGAAGTCGGTTGGCAGACCGAGACCGGGATCGAGTACAGCGGCACCCTCGTCGCTCTCGATCTCGACGCCGAGGAAGCGGCGGATGCCGACATCCTCGGATGCAAGCATCGCCTCGACGTTCTGCGACGTGATCCCGAACTCCTCCGCCTGGATCGTGGCCAGAATCGCCCACCGGACCACCTGCGCCCACTGGCTGTCGCCGTCGAGCACGGCGGGGCCGAGCGGCTCCTTCGAGAACACCTCGGGGAGAATGGTGAGCGCCTCTGGGCCATCGGGATAGACAGAGCGAAGCCCGGTGAGCTGGCTCACGTCCGAACTCCAGCCGTCACACTGACCGGCGATGAACGCCTCCTGGATCAGACCGACGTCGTCGAACGGTCGAACCTCCCAGTCGAGCCCAAGTCGGGCCGCCTCCGCCGCAGCGTTCCCTTCGGTCGTGGTGCCAGAGGCGACACACACGATCACCCCGTCCATGTCGGCGATGCTGGAGAAGCCGCTGTCGGAGGCGACCATCATGCCCTGACCGTCGTAGAAGGTGGTCTGGACAAAGGTGGCTTGCTCGCCGCCATCACGGCTTGCCGTCCACGTGGTGTTGCGCACGAGAACGTCGATCAGACCAGATTGCAGTGCGGTGAAGCGGTCGGCCGTCTCGACGTCGACGTGTTCGACCTTGGTGGCGTCACCGAGAACAGCGGCGGCGATGACCCGACAGAAGTCTGAGTCAAAGCCCTCGTGCTCCCCCTCGGGTGTCAGGCTGGCGAAACCGGGCAGATCGCCCCTGGTGCCACACCTGACGACATCGTTGGCGATGATGGTTGCCAGCACAGAGTCACCACCACCCCCGCCTCCCGCGGTCGTGGTGGCCCCGGCCTCGGCGGCCGCAGTGGTGGTTGTCGCATCGTCGGCATCGGTCGTACACGCCGTGAGCGCCAGCACGATGCTGAGAAAGAGCGCCAGCCTGATGAGGCGGGTGCGGTTCATGGGGTCATCCTCCTCGGTGACGTCGAGCCGTCGGAGCTCAACATAGCCAGCGGCGAGTCGCGCTTCCATTGGGCCCCCGTGCCGGGTGACGCCTGACCTGCTCGCTGCAGGTGGCGTCTAACCTCCCGCCCGTCCCCCACCCCCACCGGAGCGCTCCCATGGGCTTCACGTGCGGCATCGTCGGCCTCCCCAACGTCGGGAAGTCAACGCTGTTCAACGCCCTCACCGCGGCCGGGGCGGTGGCGGCCAACTACCCGTTCGCCACCATCGAGCCCAACGTCGGCGTCGCCGTAGTGCCGGACCCCCGGCTCGACCGCATCGCTGCCATCGTCAGACCCAAGTCCGTGGTGCCGACAACGATGGAGTTCGTCGACATCGCCGGGCTGGTGGAGGGCGCCTCGCAGGGCGAGGGTCTCGGCAACCAGTTCCTCGCCCACATCAGGGAGACCCACGCCGTGGCCCACGTGGTCCGGTGTTTCGACGACCCAGACGTCGCCCACGTGACGGGGAGAATCGACCCGGCAAGCGACATCGCCACCGTGAACACCGAGTTGGCGCTGGCCGACCTCGGCACGCTGGAGCGGGCGCTCGATCGACACCTGCGGCGAGCCCGGTCCGGCGAGTTGGACGCCAGGGACGCCGTGGCCGAGCTGACCAGGATCCGCAACCACCTCGAGACCGGCGCCCCGGTGCGCTCGCTCCGCCCCCGCGCCCCCGACACCCTCGCCGTACGCGAGTTGCAGCTGCTCACCGCCAAGCCGGCGGTGTACGTCGCCAACGTCGACGACCTTGGCGTCGCCAACCCGCACGTTGCCGTGGTGCGGGGCATCGCAGACGAGGAGGGGGCGGCTGTCGTGGTCATCTCGGGCCGCCTGGAAGCCGAGATCGCCGAGCTCGACGAGGCGGCCAAGCAGGAGTACCTCGCCGTCATCGGCGAGCACGAGTCGGGGCTGGCCAGGGTGATCAGGGTCGGTCACGAGCTGCTTGGTCTCGGCACGTTCTTCACCGCAGGCGAGAAGGAGGCTCGGGCATGGACCTTCCGTCGTGGCATGACCGCCGCTGAGACGGCCGGCGTGATCCACACCGACTTCCAGAAGGGCTTCATCAGGGCCGAGGTGATCGGCTACGAAGACTTCGTCGCCTGTGCGGGCGAGGCCGGGGCCAAGGAGGCCGGCAAGTGGCGTCTCGAAGGCAGGGACTACGTGGTGCAGGAAGCGGACGTCATCCACTTCCGCTTCAACGTCTGACAGGCGCTTGAGCGCTGCTCCGGGGGGCCGGACACAGCGCCTACACTCCCCGCCCCACACTGCGTTGAGCGAGACGATCGTGACGAGGCTCCTCCGTGTCCTGAGCGCCCCCATCGGCGCCGCGGCGATCGTCGCCGGGCAGGTGCTCCACGCCGCCCACCGACGCGACATGCCGGGGCTGGACGACCAGGACCCGTCCGGTGTCTTCGGCGACCCTGCGTCGCCGCCGATCACCATCGCGTTGCTCGGCGACAGCTCGATCACCGCACCAGGCGTCACCCCGCTCGACGCCGCTTGGCCCCGTCGCATCGCCGTCGCTCTCGGCGACCGCTACCGGATCCGTCTGGTCAGCGTGGCCCGCGGCGGCGCCAAGGCCCGCGACGTCCTCGACGATCAGGTAGACCGGGCGCTCGCCGCCCACCCCGATCTCGCCATGGTGTCGGTCGGAGCCAACGACGCCCTGCGGGGAACACCGGTCGCCCGCTTCGAGGCGGACGTGACCGAGATCCTGGGCCGGCTCGCCGCCGTCACCCACGGGGTCGGCGTAGCCGGGATCGGCGATCTCTCGATCGTCCCCCGGCTGCCCACGCTGGCACGGGGCATCGCCAAGGTGCGGGGCCGCTCGCTCGATCGGGCGCTGCTGCGGGCGGTGCGCCGCTATCCCACGGTGGTGAAGGCCCAGGCGTGGGGGCCGGCGTGGAGCCCGCTCGCCGAGGGCGACCCGGCCGTCATCTTCGCCCCCGACTACTTCCACGTATCGGCGGTCGGCCACGCAACGTTTGCCGAGGGCATGACGCCGGTCATCCACGAGCTGTTACGCCGGCTGGACGGCGGCGAGGAGACCCCGGATGCGGCTGCGGGCTCGCACCGGTAGATTTTCCACATGACGCTCCGGCTCGGTCTGCTGGCCGCATCCCGCATCGCCAAGGACGCAGTGGTGGATCCGGTCGATGAGGTCGAGGATGTCGAGATCGTCGCCTTGGCGGCCCGTGACCCGGGGCGGGGGCAACGATTCGCCGCGCAATGGGGCGTTGGGCGGGCGTGCACCTACGCTGAGCTGCTCGCAGCCGACGACGTCGATGCGGTGTACATCGGCACACCGGCTGCGCTGCACCGGCGGTGGACGGTGGCCGCGGTGCAAGCGGGAAAGCACGTGCTCGTCGAGAAGCCGCTGGCGGCCAACGCCGAAGACGCCGCGATGATGGCCGCGGCCGCGGACGCCTCCGGTCTCGTGGTGATGGAGGCGTTCCACTGGCGCTACCACCCCCTTGTCGGTCAGATGCGGGAGATCCTCGATACCCTTGGACCAATAAAGCGGGTGGAGGCATCGTTTGCCGTTGCCGCGGTCCACATCCCGACCACCGACATCCGTTACGACCTGTCCCTCGGAGGCGGGTCCATGATGGACATCGGTGTGTACCCGCTCGGCTGGGTGACCTGGGTGTTCGGGGAGCGGCCTCGGGTGGTATCGGCCGAGGCGCACTGCGACGTACCCGAGGTGGACAGCAGCATGGTCGTCGAGCTCGAAGGGCCGGGCGGCGCCACCGCAACGGTGCTGTCGTCGATGGTGGCGCCCGGTCGTGATCGGCCGTCGTCGCTGATCGTGCGAGGTGAGCGCGCCACCATGCTCGTCACCAACCCGCTCGCCCCCCAGTTCGGGTCGACCCTCCTCGTTGAGACCCCGGTCGGACGCACCGAGCACCCGGTGAGCCGTGACGCCACGTACCTCCACCAGTTGCGCGCCTTCCGCAACGCCGTCGTCACCGGCACCCCGTTCCCCACCACGGTCACGGCCGGGGTCGAGATCATGGGGCTGATCGACGACAGCTACCGGGCGGCGGGGTTGCGGCCCCGACCGTCGTTGCGTGATCAGATGGGGTGACGGGGCGATCGCTCCGGTGCCGGGGGGTACGATCCTGGCTCGGGGCTCGGCACACATCGGCCGGCTCATCCGTCTTCGGTGGGCGCCTCGTACACCGAGCGACGTGAACCCCGCCGGCCGCCGACGATGAGCTTGGCCCGTGTGACACCCGTGGAGCACACCACGATGCGTGAGGCGATTGAACCCAGTGACACCTCGCTCGTGCTGGCAGTCGCTCGCTTCGACGAGGGGGCGCTCGCCACTCTCTACGAGCGCCACGGTGGGGCGGTGTTCGCCCTGGCGCAACGTCTGTTACGCCGCCGCGACCTCGCCGAGGAGGTCGTGCAGGAGATCTTCCTTCGGTTGTGGACCCGACCCGAGAGGTTCGACCCCGAGCGTGGCACGCTGCGCACCTTCCTCCTGGCAGACACGCATGGCCGCGGCGTCGATCTACTCCGGTCCGAGCTGGCCCGGCGGACCCGTGAGGAGCGACAGGGCGCGCTCCTCCCCGCCTCGCCGCCGGATTTGGAAGGCGAGGCGCTCACCAGGGTCACGAGCGATCTGGTGCGCTCTGCACTAGAGACGCTGAGCGACAACGAGCGCAAGGCGATCACCCTCGCCTACTTCGGCGGTTACAGCTATCGCCAGGTCGCCGATGTCCTCGGTGAGCCGGAGGGCACTATCAAGAGTCGGATCAGAGCGGGTATGCAGCGCCTCAAGACCGAGCTGACCACGATTGGGGTCGTCCCGTCATGACGCACCGTCACGCGATGCCGTCCGACCTGGAAGCCCTCGTTGCGCTTCACGCCCTCGACGCCTTGGAGGATGACGAGCGGGCCATCGTCGACGCCGCCGTCGCCACCAATGCGGAGCACGCCCGCACCCTCGACGGCTATCGGGAGGTCGCCGCCGTCCTCGCTGCCGCAGTCGAAACCACACCGCCGACCCCTTCGCCAGAGGTGTGGCGCTCTATCAGCGCCGCCATCCAGGGCCGTGATGCGCTTGCGCCAAAGCTGGCGTCCGTGGTCGAGATGCAACGGCGGCGGCGCCGGTCGCACATGGCAACGATCGTGTCCGTCGCCGCCGTGACCGTCGCCATCGGGCTGGCCGCCCGCCTCGTTTCGCTGCAGCGCAGCGCCACCGGCGACCTGGAGCGGCTGGCGGCCGAGAAGGTGCTGGAGTCAGGCTCCGAGGTGGTCACACTTGCCCCTGCCGATGGCCACCGCGGCGAAGGCGCTCGCATCGTGCTCGGCGCCGACGGTGTCGGGTATGTCGTCTCCGACACGCTGCCGGCGCTTCCCGGCGACCGCACCTACCAGCTGTGGGCGGTCCTCGCCGACCCGGAGAGCCCCCGGGTGGTCTCAGTGGGCGTCCTCGGCAGCGACCCAGGTGTCTCCCCGTTTCGGGTGGTCGGCGACGTGATCGGCTTCGCCGTCACCGATGAGGTGGCCGGGGGCGTCCCTGTGTCCCAGGGCGAGACCGTCGCCGTGTGGCTCAGCGGCTGAGCCCGCTCCCGTTGCCTTGACGCTGTGACGCCGCCTGCGTTACCGTTGCTGCGACGCGCTCATCCAGAGCGGTGGAGGGGCGGGCCCTACGAAACCGCGGCAACCGACGACAGCGTACGGTGCCAGTGCCTGACCAGGTGCCGACGGCGGTCCTGCCGCTCGCGGCGCTCGTAGCGCGCGTGGAGAAGCGAGACGAAGGCTGGACGTGTCGACGCGCCGCCATCGCCGCCGGGGTCGCCGCCGACTACGCGACGCCAGGGGCGGCGGCGATGGGTGGCCGGCTCGACGCCGACCCCACCTCGTTCTGCATCGCGCCGCCGGGTATCCGGACTCTCCGATGCGGTGCTGGCGGCGGATGACGGCCATACTGGCGACGTCGGAGTGGCCTGGGCGATCGAGCAAACCCGCGAGCTCCTCGAACGCGGCGCCCCGTCCGTCCACTTCTACGTCATGCAGAACTCACGTGTGGTCAACCGGGTGCTCGCCGGGTTGGGGACCTGATCGCTGCTCCCCTCGCACGGCGCCGTAGACGGCAAGGACCCGCTGACGCGCCATGCCGTGGTCGACGATCGCATCGGGATACGTATCCCCGAGCGTGACACCGGCGGCGGCGAGATCGAGCGGTCCAAGCTCCCATGGGGCATGGACAGCGGCGCCGGGTAGCCCGGCCAGCTCGGGCACCCAGCGTCTGACGTAGTCGCCTGCGGGATCGAACCTGCGCCCCTGGCTCACCGGGTTGAACACCCTGAAGTAGGGGGCGGCGTCGGTTCCCGTGCCCGCCACCCACTGCCAGTTGCCGACGTTCTGGGCGATGTCGCCATCGACGAGGAGCCGGCGGAACCACCGCTCCCCCAACCGCCAGTCGACGAGCAGATCCTTGACCAGGAACGACGCCGTGATCATGCGCAGCCGGTTGTGCATGAACCCCTCGGCCAGCAGCTGGCGCATCCCGGCGTCCACGATCGGGTACCCGGTCCGCCCCTCCTGCCAGGCGGCGAGATCGGCTGGATCGTTGCGCCAGGGAATCCCCGCATACTCCCGGCGCAGCTCGTGCTCCACCGACCACGGGTGGTGGTACAGCACCTGGGCGTAGAAGTCACGCCACGCCAGCTGACGCACGAACGCCGCCCGCCCCGCAGTCGCCTCCCCCAACTCGTGGCGCACCCTCCTCGGGTCGATGACGCCGAAGTGGAGATCGGCGGAAAGGTGCGAGGTGGTGTCGAGGTCGGGGCGGTCCCGCTCCACCGGATAGGCGTCGACCCGGTCGGCGAATGCGCTGAGCCGCCCCAGTGCGGCGGTCTCTCCGGCCGCCATGAGCGGCGCACCCCCGGCGGCGGGCAGCCCTTCCCCGGTGTCGCCTGCGATGTGTGCCGCGCCTGGGGCAAGCCACAGACCCCATGGATGGTCCACCCATCGTCTGTAGTAGGGGGTGAAGACAAGCGGCGGCCCACCGGACGTGGTCATCAGCTCGCCTGGGGCGTGGACCACCAGCCCGGCGGAGCGCTCCAGCGGCACCCTGGCGGCGACGGCGGCGTCGCGGCGGATGGCATATGGGCTGTAGTCCTCGTTGACATAGACGGCGTCTGCGCCGACGGTGCGCCCGATAGCGGGAACGACCTCAACCGGATCCCCTGTGTGCACCCGCAGCCGCCCACCGCGGGCGGCAAGCTGGTCGTCGAGGGCGGCGAGGTGGGCGGCGAGCATCGTGGTGCGCACCGAGCCTGGACGCCACAGACGATGATCGGCGACAAACAAGGCAATCACGGTGTCGTTGGTGCGGGTTGCCGCCGAGAAGGCCGGATTATCGGCGAGACGGAGGTCGCGACGGAACCAGACGATGGCGGGCACGCCGCCATCATGGCGACCGGCCGCTGTTACCGGAAGACCCCGCTCGCGACAGCGCAACGGCGACCACTACGTTGGCGACGTGAGCCGGCTCTTCCACGTCGAGCCCCGCCCGGCCATGGTGCGCCGCCGTCTGGTGACGATTCCGCGGTCGGTCCTTCTGTTTGCCGTTGTCACGGTGCTGCTCCCGCTGCTGCTTGCGGTGGGAGCCGTCGTCGATGCCGTGCGCTGGGCGGTGCGGCGTGCTCCATGGATGACGGTGCGTCTCGTGGCGTTTGGCTGGCTGTATCTCGCCGTCGAGACGGTGGCGCTCGGCCGGTTTCTCCTCCACTGGGTCCTCAGCGGGTTTGGGAGACGGAGCGACTGGCTGGTCGCCAAGGCGTGGCCGGTGCAGACGTTCTGGGCCCGCACGCTGCTCGGCGGGGTGCGGCGGCTGTTCCGGCTGCGGTTTGCCGTCACCGGCGCCGACGTGATCCGGCCTGGGCCGATCGTCGCCATGTTCCGCCACGCCAGCATCGTCGACAACCTGCTCCCGGTCGTCCTGCTCACCCACGACCAGGGGATCCGGTTGCGCTGGATCGTCAAACGTGAGCTTCTCGCCGTGCCGGGGCTCGACGTCGGTGGGACACGGCTCCCCAACTTGTTCGTCGATCGCTCGTCGGCCGACCCCCGCACCGAGATCCGACGCATCAGGGAGCTGGCGACGGGGCTCACGCCCGCCGAGGGGGTCCTCATCTACCCGGAAGGGACCCGCTTCACCGAGGAGCGCCGCGCCAAGGCGGTGGCTGCCCTTGCCACACGCGACCCCAGCATGCGCACCCGCGCCGAACGGCTGCGCAACGTCCTGCCGCCCCGCATTGGCGGGCCGCTCACGCTTCTCGACGCCGGCTATGACGTGGTGGTGTGCGCCCACGAGGGGTTGGGCGGCTTCGCCAAGATCGGCGATGTGTGGTCGGGTGGGTTGGTGGGGCGCACCATCAACGTGACCTTCTGGCGGATCCCTGCCGCCACCATCCCCACCGGTCGCAAGGAGCGCATCGCCTGGCTGTTCGAGGAGTGGGAGCGGGTCGACGCCTGGATCGGGGCGACAGGGGCGGCATGACGATGGCGCTCAGGCGCCTTCGAGGGTGACATCTCCTGACACGGTCTTCAGCCGGAGCGTCACGGTCCGCTCAGGGGTGGAAGCGTCACCTTGTGGCAGCCGATTGCGCAGGTCCCCGCTGAGCGTCTGCACGTCCACCTCGAGCAGCCTCCGTGGCGGGATACCGACCCGGATGTCGCCGGCCAGGGTGGTCACGCCGAGGTCGTCACCGTCGAAGCGACCAAGGGTGATGTCGGCACTCGCCGACCTGAGGGTCGCCACACCGCCGACGCGGCGAGTCGCGATGTCGCCGCTTCCGGTGGTCACCGTCAGGTCGCCACCAACCGTCCCGATGCGGACGGTTCCCGAGCCTGCGGTCACCTCCAGCCCCCGACCGACGTCAGCGATGTCGACGTCGCCGGATGCGGTGCGGATGCGGGCGTCGCCAGCTACCGCCCCCACCCGCACGTCGCCGGATGCAACGGACACAGACAGGTTGGCAACAGGGGCGTCGACCACGATGTCGCCCGAGGTGGCCGCCAGCACGAGCGACGCCTGCTCCGGCACGGCGAGATCGATGTCGACCCGACCCGACCAGCGACGTACCCCGCGCTGCAACCCAACGGAGATGACCTCGCCATGGTGCTCGACCAGCATCTCGGCAGCCCTCGACCCGCTCAACCGCACAACGACCTGCGACGGGTCACCGGCGGCAACGGTGACCCGTCCAACCGTGGTTGATGCCTCGATGCGGAGCCGCTCTCCAACGGCGAACGTTTCGATGCGATCGCTCATGTCTGAAAGGTCCCCGTGATGCGCTTCCCCTTGCGGCTGCCGCGTCGCAGCCCGGATAGCGTCTTGACGACGTAGGTGTTGACCGAGTCGCCGGTGACACCTGCGGCCTCTTCGATCTCGGTCTTGAGGATGGCGGGCAGCCGCAGGGTGAGACGTGCCTCGAGGTCGTCCAGGGTGTAGCGGACATCCGACTCCTTGGTGCGGACCACAAGCAAAGGCTCGCCGTTGCGCACCACGACGTCGACGTCGTTGTCGGGGAGTTGGGCGGCCATCTCGGTCGCTGCCTGCTCCGCCAGGCTGAGGCTCGCCTGAGCCAGCGCCGGACGCAGCGCCGTCGCCAGCGCCTCTGCGGCGCGCGCAACGGCGTCGTCGCCCCCGGCCAGGCTCACCTGATCGGCCAGCGCCGCTTCGAGGGCGGCGATCACGCTGGATGTGTCCATGACGTCTCCCTGGCTCAGTGACGGGTGTCGGGGCCGGTGCTGCGCAACTGACGGATCAGTGTGCGCAGCTTGCGCTCCCCGACGAGGTCCTCGATCACCTGGCGGTGGAACACCGCCACTGCCTCAGGGTTGTTTGACCACTGCATGGTGCCCTCCGGTCGCTCGCTTGTCTTTGCCGTCTTGGTGATGCCGTGTTGACATCATTATGATGTCACTGTCGCGCCAGTTTGTCAACCCCCCTGCCAGGTGAACACGGTCTACACTGCGCGGGTACTCACCCGGGGAGCTCGGATACGCCGAGCTGAGAGGGCGGCCGGTGCGGAGCGCACACGCCGCCGACCCGTGGAACCTGACCTGGGTCATACCAGCGGAGGAAGCGTGGACCACTCCGAGGGCGCAACGCCCACCACCGCCGTCATCATCGCCGGCGGCGAACCGATTGCGGTGTCGCTGCTCGACCACATCCCGCCGGGGGCGTTTGTCATCGCCGCCGACTCCGGGCTGCACGAGGCGCAGCGCCACGGGGTCGAGGTGGACTTGCTCATCGGCGATCTCGACTCGGCCGACCCGTCTGCGGTGGCGGCGGCGGAGACCGCCGGGACCGCCATCGAGCGGCACCCGGCCGACAAGGACGCCACCGACCTTGCGCTCGCCCTTGCCCGCTCCCGCACCGCCGGGTGCGGGAGCGCCATCGTGTTCGGGGGCCACGGCGGCCGCCTCAGCCATCTGCTCGGCAACGCCCTCGCCCTCACCGACCCCGCCCTGGCCCCGATGGCGATCGTGTGGCACGTCGGCGGCGCCACCGTCACCGTTGTGACGCCGGACCGGCCCGCCGTGCTTGCCGGAGGACGTGGCGACCTGATCTCGCTTCTCGCCATCGGCGGCCCGGCCGGTGGCGTCAGCACCACCGGTCTGCGCTGGGTGCTCGCCGGCGACACGCTGGATGCGGGGTCAACCCGCGGCATGAGCAACGAGATGATTGCGGACACCGCGACCGTCAGCATCGGCTGGGGCGCCGCCCTCGCCATCCACGAGAGGACGACAGCATGAGCCGTCGCCGCGCCGCCCTTGTCGCCCTCGCCGTACTCGCCGCCGGGTGCGGTGGTGTGACCGGGACCCCCTCGACCACGACCACCATCGACGTGGCGGCCCCGGTCACCATCACCCTGCTCACCCATGACTCGTTCGCCGTCTCGGACGACGTCCTGGCCGCTTTCACCGCCAGCACCGGCATCACCGTTGACATCCTCCAGGGTGGAGACGCCGGCGCCGTGGTCAACCAGGCGATCCTCACCAAGGACCACCCGATCGCAGACGTCCTGTACGGGATCGACACCACCTTCCTGTCCCGGGCGCTCGATGAGGACATCTTCTCGCCGTACGCCTCGCCCCGGATCGCAGTCGTGCCGGACGACCTCGTGGTCGATCCCGAGCACAGGGTGACCCCCATCGACGTCGGCGACGTCTGCATCAACTACGACATCGCCGAGCTGGCTGCCCGCAACGTGGCGCCACCGGCCACCCTCGAGGACCTGACCCGCCCCGAGTACGCCGGCATGCTCGTGGTGGAGGACGCCGCCACCTCGTCACCGGGGCTGGCATTCCTCCTCGCCACCATCGGTGTCTTTGGCGAGGAGGGCGCATACCCGTGGACCGACTACTGGGAGGACCTGCGGGACAACGACGTGCTCGTCGTCACCGACTGGGAGCAGGCCTACTTCAGCGCCTTCTCCGGTGGCGCGGGCAGCGGCGACCGCCCCTTGGTGGTGTCGTACGCCTCGTCGCCCCCCGCCGAGATGGTGCTGTCCGATCCCCCGCCCGCCACCGCCCCCACCGGCAGCCTGGCGGCCGGCTGCTACCGCCAGATCGAGCTCGCCGGTGTCCTGCGCGGTGCCGAGCACCCGGAGGCGGCCGCCCGCTTTGTCGACTTCCTGCTCTCGCTCGAGTTCCAGCAGGACATCCCGCTGTCGATGTTCGTCTACCCGGTCCGCCCGGATGCCACCCTCCCCGAGGTCTTCGTCGCCAACACCACCACCCCCGTCGACCCTGTGATCCTCCCCGCCGCCGCCATCGCCGCCAACCGGGAGCGATGGATCGAAACCTGGACCGAGGTGATGCGATGACGCGGCGGCGGCTCGGCGGCGTGCTACTGGCCGCCGTACCGGTGGCGTTCCTCGGCTACTTCTTCGTCTACCCGCTGCTCACGGTGCTGGCTCGTGGGTTGATCGGCACCGGGGGCGAGCACCCGCTGTCCGCCGTGATCGCTCGCCCCGCCTTGCTCAGGGTCGCCTGGTTCACCACGTGGCAGGCCGTCGTCTCGACGCTGCTCACCATCGTGGTGGCGCTCCCGGGCGCCTACGTCCTCGCCCGCTACGACTTTGCCGGGCGGCGCCTGGTGCGGGCGCTCACCATCGTGCCATTCGTGTTGCCAACCGTGGTGGTCGGCGCCGCCTTCCTCGCCCTGCTCGGCCCTGGTGGGGTGCTTGGCGTCGACCTCACCAGCACCGTGACGGCCATCCTCCTCGCCCACGTCTTCTTCAACTACGCCGTAGTTGTCCGCACCGTTGGCACGTTCTGGGAGCAGCTCGACCCCCGGCTCGAGGATGCGGCGCTTGTGCTCGGCGCCTCGCGGTGGCGTGCCTTCCGGTTGGTGACGCTTCCGCTGCTGGCGCCTGCCATCGCCTCGGCGGCGTCGATCGTGTTCCTGTTCACCTTCACCTCCTTCGGCGTCGTGCTCATCCTCGGCGGGTTTGGTCGGGCGACGATCGAGGTCGAGATCTGGCGACAGGCGCTCGCCATGCTCGACCTCCCGGTGGCCGCCGCACTCGCCTCCCTGCAACTCCTCGCGGTTGGGCTCGCCCTCGCCGCCTACGCCCGCTACCAGCAGCGGCGCACCCGCCAGCTCGATGTCGTCGCCCCCCGTCTCCGGGTGCGACCGATGGGGGCGCAGCGCTGGCTGCTCGCCGCCAACCTCGGTGCGATGGCCGTGCTGCTCGGCGGCCCCGTCGCCGTGCTTGTGGGGCGATCGCTGCGCAGCGGCGACGGCGTCGGTCTCGACCTCTACCGGGGTCTCGGCGCCAGGCTCGAGGGCTCGGGTCTGTTCGTCACGCCCACGGTTGCCATCACCAACTCGCTGCGGTTCGCCGCAGTCGCCACCTGCATCGCCGTGGTCGTCGGCGGGCTCGCCGCCATCGTCATCGCCTACCGCCCAGGTGCGGCGAGCCGCATCTTCGATACGTTGCTGATGTTGCCGCTCGGCACTTCGGCGGTAACGCTCGGGTTCGGCTTCCTTGTGGCGCTCGACGCCCCTGTCGACCTGAGGACGTCGCCATGGCTCATCCCCATCGCCCACTCGCTCGTGGCCATCCCCTTTGTGGTGCGCACGGCGACGCCGGTGATGCGTCGCATCCGCACACGGCTGCGGGAGGCGGCCGCCGTCCTGGGGGCATCACCTTGGCGCACCTGGCGGGAGGTCGACCTGCCCATCGTCGCCAGGGCGGCAGCGGTTGGCGCCGGGTTTGCCTTCGCCGTGTCGCTCGGCGAGTTCGGCGCAACCGCCTTCATCGCCAGACCGGATACACCCACCCTCCCCATCGCCATCTTCCGGCTGCTCGGCCGGCCGGGCACTCTGCCATACGGGCGGGCGATGGCGCTCAGCGTGATCTTGATGGCGCTCACCGCCGCAGCCGTGCTTGGCATCGAGCGGCTGCGCTCCGGAGGGGGTGACGGCTTCTGAGCCTCGAGTGTCGCTCGCTCGTGGTGCGGTTTGGCGACGTCGCCGCCCTCGACGGGCTCGATCTGACCGTCCGCACCGGCTCGGTGGCGGCCATCATCGGCCCGTCGGGCTGTGGCAAGTCGACGCTGCTGCGGGTCGTCGCCGGTCTCCAGCGGACGGACACCGGGAAGGTGTGGTGGGACGGCGACGATGTCACCGGGGTGCCCCCACACCTGAGGGGCTTTGGGTTGATGTTCCAGGACTACGCCCTCTTCCCTCACCGCACCGTCGCGGGGAACGTGGCGTTCGGGCTGCGCATGGCCGGTGTCGACACCGCGTCGGCCGACGCCAGGGTCGGAGAGGTGCTGGATCTGGTCGGGCTCAACGGCTACGGCGACCGCCACATCGAGGGTCTGAGCGGAGGCGAGCAGCAGCGGGTGGCGCTGGCCCGCACGCTGGCACCCCGTCCGGCGCTTGTCATGCTCGACGAGCCGATCGGGTCGCTCGACCGCTCGCTGCGAGAGCGGCTCCTCGCCGAGATGCGCCACATCTTCGACACCCTGGAGGTGACGGTTCTCTACGTCACCCACGACCAGGAGGAGGCCTTTGCGCTCGCCGACGACGTTGCGGTCATGCGCGACGGGCGCATCGTCGCCCAAGACTCCGTAGGCGGGTTGTGGCGTCGTCCCGGGTCGGTGTGGACCGCCCGCTTCCTCGGGCACGACAACGTCGTCGCCGTCGGATCAACGGCCGCCTTCGCCATTGCCGGCGTTGCCGGCAACCCGACAGGCGCCACGGCGCTGGCGCTGCCGGTGGCCGCTCTGGAGGTGACGCCAGCTGCCGCAGCGGCGGGGAGAGTGGTGGCCACGACCCTGCAACGGGGCCGGCACCGGGTGTCGATCGAGATCGGCGGGGTGGTGGTGATCGCCGAGGTGAGGGCGCCCATCGCCGCCGGCACACCGGTTGCCGTTGGGATCGCCCCCGATGCCGTCATCCCCCTCGTCGACTGACGCGCCGTCTCATTCCTGTGCCACGTCGACCCACATCGCACCGGTGACTGCGATCAGCCTGTCGAGGTCGATCTCGAAAACGGTCGTCGGCGTCCCTCCCGCCCCCCAGACCGTCTCGCTGCGTTGCAGGCTGGCGTCCGCATACACGGCCAGCGGCTCGGGATGACCGAACGGCGGGGTGCCGCCTGCGACGTAGCCGGTGTGCTGTCGGACCTCATCGAGGCTGGCCCGGCGGGCACGATCGCCGCCACACCGAGCCGCCAGCTTGACCGGGTCAACCCGAAGGTCGCCTGACATGAGGACGAGCACCGGCCCCCCGTCGACCATGAACAGCAGCGACTTGACGATCGCTGCAACCGGGCACCCGATGGCTGAGGCGGCATTTGCCGCCGTCTTGGTGCCATCCGGGTACACCACAGGCTCGACGATCAGCCCGAGCCTTGTGGCGTCGGCCACAAACCTTCTGGTGGCGTCTGGGAGATCCACGGGCGAGATGGTATCCCGCTGCCATGCCTCAGGGGCGCTCGATCGGCACACCCACGAGGTTGCCCCACTCGGTCCACGAACCGTCGTAGTTGCGGACGTTGGGGAACCCGAGCAACTGGGTGAGCACGAACCAGGTGTGCGACGACCGCTCGCCGATCCGGCAGTAGGTGATCACGTCGTCGGCTTGCCTCAACCCGATCTCGCCGAGGTAGATGGCCTCGAGCTCATCGCGGGTGCGGAACGAGCCGTCTTCGTTGGCCGCCCGCTTCCAGGGCACGCTCGACGCCCCGGGGATGTGACCGCCGCGCAACGCACCCTCCTGGGGATAGCCCGGCATGTGGAGCAGCTCACCACGGAACTCCTCGGGGGAGCGCACGTCGACCAACCGGCCCTCGGTGTCGAGGTGCGCCATGACGTCGGCACGGAACGCCCGGATCGGGGCGTCGGTACGCTCCACCACCGGGTAGGTCGTGTGCGGGCGGATCGCGGGGTCGGTTGTCATCGGCCGGTCCTCAACGATCCACTTCTGGCGACCGCCGTCGAGCAGCCGTACGTCGTCGTGACCAAACAGCCGGAACACCCACAACGCATAGCCGGCCCACCAGTTGAAGTTGTCGCCGTAGAACACGATGGTGTCGTCGCGGGCGATCCCCTTCTCGGACATGAGGGCGGCGAACCCGTCCGAGTCGAGGTAGTCGCGGGTCACCTGGTCCTGTAGCTCGGTGTGCCAGTCGACTTTGACCGCACCGGGGATGTGACCCGTCTCGTAGAGCAGCACGTCCTCGTCAGACTCGACCACGACGAGACCGGGCGCCTCCAGGTTGGCCGAGAGCCACTCGGTGCTGACAAGCCGCTCCGGATGGTCGTAGCCGGCGAACTTCGGTGCGGGATCGGTAGCGATGGAGGTCATGTCCTATCCTCCTCATGGGGTGGTGGTCGTCTCTCGGGAAATTTACACTATCCATATAGGATTTACAGGGGTCACATGACGCTCCCCAGCCGGCTCCAGCACCTCGTCGAGCTCTTCGCCGCCAGCCCCAAGCAGGTGAAGGTGGAGGCGCTGGTCGACTACGCCAAGCGGCTGCCCGACCCACCACCTCGGTTGCGCGACGCCGGGGCCATGGAGCGGGTCCACGAGTGCCAAACACCGTTCTTCGTCGCCACCGAGATCGACCCCGCCCGCCACGTCCGGCTCTTCTTCGAGGTGCCACATGAGTCGCCGACGATGCGGGGCTATGCCGGGATCCTGGCCGACGGGCTCGACGGCGCCACCGTCGAGGAGATCCTCGATGTCCCAGACACGTTCTATCTGGCCATGGGGATCGACGAGGTCGTCAGCCCGTTGCGGGTGCGTGGCATGGGGGCGATCCTCGCCCGTATCAAGCACCAGGTGCGCACCACCGCCCCGGCTCAGTAGACCACCCCGACCACACCCTCCTCGGCGGCCAGCCACTGCACGGGGACGTCGTGGGGCTCCCGCGGCAGCCGGTCGGCGACGAGGGCGGATGGCGTGACCCCAACCCTGACGATCCCGGGGCGGAGTTCGGCCATGAGGTGGTCGAAGTACCCGAAGCCATGGCCGAGCCGGCTGCCATACAGGTCGAACACCATCCCCGGCACGAGGGCGATGTCGATCTCGTGCGGCGCCACCGGTGACGCCGACGCCAACGGCTGGCTGAACCCGAACCGGTGTGTCTCGACCGGCCCACCGAGCTCGTGGATGGTGAGCGGCCCCTGGTCAGGGGTGCGGGTGGCTACCCAGCGCATCGGGAGACCCGACCGCATCAGCTCGGTGAGGTCGATCTCGTCCTCCATCGGGAGGTAGACGAGCACCGTCGCCGCATGACGCAGCGGAGGGAAACGGGCGAGACCCTCGCACACCTCGTGGGAGAGCGTCGTGAAGTCGAGCGTGGTGCGGAGGACCCTGGCCCACTCCCTCCAGGCTTCCTTGGTCGCATCGGGCCCGGGTCGGGCCGCAACATCAGCCACTGAGCTTTGGGCCAAGCTTGGCGAACTCGTCCTGCGAGGAGAATGGGACGATGTAGCCCTCCTCGTTGCGGATCTCGGTGAGGTGCGCCGCCACATCGTCTACGGTGAGCGGGCCATCCGCCATCGGGTGCTTGAAGAAGCCCGGGGTGAGCCCGACAAAGAACCGGCTCACCGAGCCGCCACCAACCGACCAGATCTCGCCGTTGACCGCACACTCCTCTGAAGCGAGGTAGGCGACGACCGGGGCGACATAGCGGGGATCGAAGTGCTCGACGGCGTCGCCAAAGATGTCCTCGGTCATCCTGGTACGGGCGATGGGGGCGATGGCGTTGACCTTGATCCCGTACTTGGCCCCCTCGATCTTGAGGACGTTCATCAACCCCACCAGCCCCATCTTGGCGGCGCCGTAGTTGGCCTGGCCGAAGTTGCCCATGATCCCCGAGCCGCTCGAGGTCATCACGATCCGACCGTACCCCTGCTCCTTCATCTCGAGGAAGGCGGGGCGGGTGACGTAGAACGCCCCGCACAGGTGGACATCGAGCACGGCCTGGAGATCCGGCCACTCCAGGTTGCCGATGGACTTGTCGCGGAGGATGCCGGCGTTGTTGACGACGATGTCGATACGACCGAACTCGTCAACCGCCCGCCGCACGATGGCCGCCGCCGACGCCGGGTCGGACACCGATCCGTAGTCGGCAACCGCCACGCCACCGGCCGCTCGGATCTCGGTCACGACGGCGTCTGCCGCCCCGGCGCTCGCCCCCTCACCGCTGACGCTGCCCCCGAGATCGTTGACGACGACCGCGGCGCCTTTGCTTGCCAGCAGCAGGGCGTGTTCGCGACCAAGACCGCCGCCGGCGCCGGTCACGATCGCCACCCGGTCCGCAAGATCCACCATGCGCCTCGATCCTCTCTCCCCGACGGCGCCGCAACAATAGCGCCGGGCACCCCGTCCCCTTCGCCGCGGGCAAGGCCCTTCCGGAGCGGACAGTGTCGCCTACCATCGCGTCGATGGAGGCAAGGGACACGCCGGCCAAGATCCGGCCGCTATCACCGGACATGCCGGAGGGGCCGGCGCTTGAGCAGGCGAGACCGCTCCCCGACCGGCGGTGGATCCCGATCGCTTTCGCCGCCGTCGCACTGATCCTGTTTGGCGCCATCGCCGGGCTGTACGGGGGAACTGAGACCGAGGAGCCGGCCGGTGGAGGCGACGACGTCACCGCCACAACGCTTGGAGGGCTCGGGGGACAGCCTCCCCCAACGACGACAACAACAACTGTGCCCCCTACGCTCGGCGAGCGGGTGCCGCTGCTGGAGCGCTCCGCCCGCATCGTGTATCTGGCCAGTGACGGCGTCTCGACCAGCCAGGTCACCTGGACGCTGGTGGCAGACGCCCCTGGTACCGCGGCGTCCACGGGCGCCGCCGCCGGCGAGGCCGTCTTCGATGCGTCGCACCGGTCGATCTTCATGATCACCCCCGGCCAACGGGACACCCTGTGGGTGGGTCTGCCCCCGATCGCCGAACCGGTGTTCGTCGACGTCAACGGGGCGGCCTGGCACCCGACGACACCCCTCACCCTTGCCTTTGTGGGGCGGCCACCCGGGGCCGACACCCCACACCTCTACCGGGCCGAGGTCCTGCCGAGCACAGAGCCCGCCGCCCTCACCGACCTGGGGCCGGTGCCGCCCCACAGCCGGTTGGTCGGCTGGGGCGACTGGGGGTTCGTGCTGGACGTCTTCGCCGCCGTCGGACCGATCGAGGTGCAGGACTCGCAAGATGTGAGCGGTTCCGGGTCCGTCCAGCATCTCGGTTTTGGGTTGATCCTCGACCCGACCGGCGCCCCCACGCATGCGTTCGCCGGCACCCCGACGGCGGTGGGACCAGACGGCCGGCTTGTCGTCCGGACCGCCCACGACGAGCTCGAACTCGCCATCTCCTTCGCAGGGACCGACCCGTTGGCGCTCGGGATCACCACCCCGCTCACCACCCTCCCTCGCCCTCCGGTCGGGGAACCGTTTGTCGTGCTCGGCCCCGATCTCGCCGACACGGGCGTGAGCTTTGGTCCGATGCCGCCGGCGACGTCGTTCCACTTCACCCCGGACGGCGGTCACATCGCCGCCGTTGGCACCCGCGCCGGCCGCTTCGTCATCGTCACTGTGGCGCTCGACGGCGGTGGCCGCCGGCAGACGTCGATCGACGGGGCCGAGGCCACGCTCGGCTACAGCCGCGATGGCTCGCTTCTCATCATGCGTGACGCCGACGGCGGCATCGTGTTCCACGACTGGAACCGCGGCGCCACCTTCCACATCCCCTTTGCGCTCGGTACGGTCCTCGCCGTCGACGTGTGACGCTGCCCCGGGCGTCTACACGACGTCGTGGAGCTGGGCCGACAGGTTGCCCTTGCGCACCACTGTGACATGATCGAGACCGAGCCAGGTCGCCATCACCCTCAACTCGTTGGCGAGTGCTGTTGCGACCCGATGCGGGTCGCGGTCCCTCTCGACGTAGGCCGCCTGAACCCTGAGCACGCCCGCCTTGCGATCCGCCTTGAGGTCGACCCTGCCCACAAGCTCGCCATCGAGCAGGAAGGGCAGCACGTAGTAGCCAAACACCCGCTTTGGCTGCGGCACGTAGATCTCGATGCGGTAGAAGAAGCCAAACAGACGTTCGACCCGATCTCGGTGCCACACGACCGGGTCGAACGGGCTGAGCAACGCCGCCCCGCTCACCCGGCGCGGTAGCCGTGCCTCGGGGTGCAGATAGACCGGGCCACGCCAACCGGCCACCTCGACACGCTCGAGGGCACCTTCGTTCGCCAGCGCCTCCAGGATGGGGCGGGCGGTTGGCCCGTGGAGGCGGTAGTAGTCGCTGAGGTCGCCCGCCGTCCCCACCCCGTGGTGGCGGGCTGCCAACACCAGTAATTGACGGTAGGCCCCGTTGCGATCCGGCGGGTCCACCATGCGGACCCTGGCTGGCAGCACCCGCTCGGGGATGTCGTACACCCTGGTGAAGTTGCGATCACGCCAGGCCGCGATGCGACCCCTGGCGAACAACCACTCGAGGACGAGCTTGCCCCGCCCATACCCCCACCACGGACCCGTACGGGCCCCTGGGTCCGACAGATCGGACACGGTCAGCGGACCATTGGTGGCGATCTCCTCGTACACCCGTTCGACGTAGCCGGGGTGCTCGGTCTCGAGGCTGCGGATCATCCGCCACGTCGGTTCGGCATCCATGCGGTGCCGCCACAGCGGATAGGTGTCGACCGGGAGCAGAGACGCCACGTGACCCCAGTACTCGAACACCTCGTCGTGGTTGGTGGTGTAGAGGTCGAGTTGGGAGCGCTCGTATGCCCCGAGACGAGCGAGCACCGGCAGGTAGTGCGACCGGGACACGACGTTGACCGAGTCGAGCTGGAGCAGCCCCATGGTGCGAAACACCCGGCGAAGGTGGCGGGCGTCGACCCGAACCGCCACGGGCGGGGTGGCAAGACCTTGGGCAGCCAGTGCGATGCGACGCACCTGGTCGACGGTGAGCCGTCTCAAAGGAGCCGATCCATAGGGGGAGCTACGCTACCCGGATGTTCCGCACGATCCGTGCTGCGCTCCGCACCGCCGTGGCGGTTCCGACGTTCTTCGTCTTCACCATCGGGCTAGCGGCGACGGTGCTGGCGGTCAGCTTCCTGCGGCGCGACTCGCCCCTTGTCGACCGCATCATCCGTTTGTGGTCGCGGCTCTTCCTGCGGACCGGCCCTGTGTCGCTCGAGGTGACGGGGCGAGAGCACATCGATCCCGAGGGACAGTACGTGGTGGTGGCCAACCATCTCTCCAACTTCGACATCCCTGTGATGTTCCTCACCGTCCCTGTCCCGATCCGGTACCTGGCGAAGAGGGAGATCTACAAGATCCCCGTCGTGGCCCAGGCGATGAACTCCATCGGGATCATCAAGACCGACCGCCAGGCGGGGATCGCCTCCCACTCGATCATCAACGAGGGGGTGCGCAACGCCAAGGCAAGAGGTCACTCGCTCATCATCTTCCCTGAGGGCACGAGAAGCCGTGACGGCAAGCTTGGCCCGTTCAAGAAGGGGGCGTTCCGCATCGCCATCGCCAGCAAGCTCCCCGTCGTCCCTGTGTCGATCCGGGGCACGTGGGAGGTGTGGATGCCGGGCGCCAAGGTGTTCTATCCCGGTCACGCCACGGTCGTCGTCCACGAGCCGATCCCGACCGCCGAACTCGACCTCACCCAGATCGATGAGTTGCGCAACAGGTGCCACGCCGTCATCGCCTCCGATCTTCCCGCCGAGCTGATCCGGTGACGATCAGTCGTACACCCCGGTGAGGTAGGTCAGCCCGTCGCACACCTCGCACAGGAACGCCCCCGCCGAGGTGACGATCTGGTAGCGGTCGGCGGGAGGGATACCGTCCCACCACCGGCCAAGCTTGCGCCATGGCCCTGCCCACGACAGCACAGACTCCCACCGGCTACCCAGCCGGATGCGCACCGGCATGCCGTCGTCCCACTCCACCTCGAGCCGGGGTGGCTCGGGCGGCGCCAGGGTGGGCGACGGGGGCGGGATCGCCCCCGCCCAAGGGGCCGCGGGGTCACGAGCGATGACGGGCGGGTCGTCGCCCCACCGATGCCACGCCACCCGCTCCCCCGGGTCGCGCCCGCCCTGTGGCACGGCTTGCACCACCCTGTCCTGACCGACGATGGCCTGGGTCTGCACCAGGGTGCGGTGCGTCTCGGCGGCGGTGCGGGCATCTTCGTGCAGGGCGAGCTGGCGACCCCGATCCGACAGGTCGGCGGGAGCGAGCCGCAGCCGGACCACCCCGCCGCGGATCCCTGGGCCACCGTTGGCCCGCCCCTCGTCGAGCCATGCCCGCAGCTGCCAGCGCACCCGCTCGGCAAGGGTCGCCTCATCGAACGGGTCGGTGTTGCGCCACGTCCGGGTGCGCACCGTGCCGTCAGCCGCCTCCGCCTCGACGACCACCCGATGCGGGACGGCACTGCGCAACGCCGGATGGGTGAAGAGCCGATGCGCCAACGCCCTCCCGACGAACGCCGACTGCTCGAGGTTCTCGAGCGGGGAGGTGAACCGCTCCTCGACCGCCAGGTCTGGTGGCACCTGCCGGGGCAGGGAGGGGCGGTCCTCGCCTGTGGCGAGACGGTGAGCGGTGAGCCCGTCGACGCCAAACCGCGACAGCATCGCCTCCCGTGGCAATGCAGCGAGCTCGCCAAGCGTGGTGATCCCGAGCCAGCGGAAGGTCGCCGCCAGCTCCTCGCTCCCAACTGCGGTGACATCGAGAGAGCGCAGGAAGGCGGCGTCGTCCGTGATCCGGCGCACCGGTGTCTCGGTGGTGGCCTGCTCGGCGGCGCGGTGGGCGGCGAACGGCCCTGTGGCCAACCCCAGCCGGTAGCCGCTCCCGGCGGCATCGTCGAGCGCCTCGATCACCCTGGCGACCAGCGTCTCCTCGTCGCCGTAGTAGCGCACGGCCCCGCCGACAGGGGCGAAGAGGAGCCCGGGGGCGACGACCTCGATGCGGGGAACCAGGGTCTCGACGGCGACGGCGACGGGCTCGAAGACAGCGGCGGCGGCGCCGGGATCGACGTTGACGGTGACCAGCGCAGGGCAGATCGCCTCGGCCTCCCTGCGTCGCATCCCGACCGCAACCCCGGCAGCCGTCGCCGCAGCGCTGACCGCAACCACCCGGTTGTCGGCACCGATTGCCTGCGCCGGCTCATCCGGTGGCACGTCCGGACGGCGCAACGCCCAATCCGGATACCACACGCACAACGTGCGTTCCATGGTCCTCCACCTCGATGATCCTCACCATCCCCTGCATCACCTTCCCAGACGCCTCCACCACGAGACGGCGCCGGGTCAGACGGCCAAACCCCTCCCCGGTCCCCTCCCACACGACCTGGCGTGTCGCCAGCCGCAGGTTGGCCACCCCTCCGGGGAGCTCGCCGCGCACCGGTCGCAGCACGAGCGGTATGCGTCTGGCCCGCGAGGTGGCCGCCAACTTGCGGAGATGCGTCTCCTTCACCGGCGGCGGCACCTCGGCAAACACCGCCTGCATGCCGTCGAGCAGCCCGCCGACGACACGACCCCAGGTGACGGGATCGTCACAGCGCACAACGACCAGCCGCTCGGGGGCGATCCCCAACTCCCACACCGCAGGCGGGCTGAGCCACCCGCGCACATCGACATAGGCGATGGAGCCGCGACCAGCGGCCTCCGCCATCATCGCAAGCCCGAGCCGGGTGAGCCCGCATCCGAGCGGTCCCTCGAGCCCCACCACCCTGCCGGGCTGTAGGGCAAGAAGATCGACAGATGGGAGACCGGGGCGCAGCGCCGCATCCTGCACTGTTTCCGCCATCGGCACCATCCCCGCCTCCGTCTCGGCTCTCGGGCCGACACTGTATCGAACATATGTTCGATGCGCAAGTGGAGACACCGAGGCCCGCACCCATCGCCGAAGCCGTTAGCCTGGAAGATGCGCCACAACAGGCGCAGGCGACAGGCCCACCGAAAGGAGTCGCTTCGTGTCCGTAGCGAAGGTCATCGAGATCACCTCCACCTCTCCTGGATCGTTCGAAGACGCCATCCGCAAAGGTCTCGCCAAGGCGCAGAAGACCATCGACGGCATCAAGGGAGCGTGGATCTCCGAGCAGAAGGTCGAGCTGGCTGACGACGGCACCATCAAGCACTTCCGTGTCGACATGAAGCTCACGTTCGTCCTCGAGGACTGAGCCGACACCCACCTCGGCGTCGCACGAGAGCCGGAACAACGTGAGGGTCTCCCCCATCGGGGAAGGCCCTCACGCACTCTCGCTTGCGGGGTCTCAGAACCCGCTCTCGAAGTCATCCTCGAACGACACCACCCTGCGGTCGTTGTCAGCGCCACCCGGGCGGGCTGGGGTGCGGTCGCTGCCACGGTCGCGCTCGCGGCCGTGGTCGCGGCCACCGCGATCCCCTCGATCCCGACCACGGTCGCGTGAGTCACGACCGCCACGGTTGCCACGACCGGCACTGTCGCTACGACCGCCATTGCCGCCCTCGCGGCGGCGGTCCCCACCGCGCCGCTCGCCCTCACCGCTGCTGGGGCTTCCGGTGGCGAAGGCGGCACCCGGCTTGAGCTCCAGCTCGACGCCCTCGGCCAGGTCGAGCGAGACCTTGCCTCTGTCGTCGATCTCGCGAACAACCACCTGCACCGAGTCGCCGAGCGACAGCACGTCCTCCACCTGGTTGATGCGCCGACCGCCCCCCATCTTGGAGACGTGGAGCAGACCGTCGCGCCCAGGGAGGATGTTGACAAAGGCGCCGAACTTGGTGATGTTCACCACCTCGCCCTGGTACGTCTCGCCCACCCTGGCCTCCGGCGGGAACCCGATGGCGAGGATGCGCTCCTTGGCGAGCTGCATCGAGGCGGCGTCGGCGGCGCCGACCCGCACCGTGCCATCGTCATCGATCTCGATGGTGGCGCCGGTCTCCTGCTCGAGCTCGCGGATGACCTTGCCCTTCGGCCCGATCACCTCGCCGATCCTGTCTTTGGGGATCTGGATCGACTCGATCTTGGGGGCGTTCGGCGCCAGCCCCTGCCGGGGCTCGGCGATGACCTCGGCCATGGCGTCGAGGATGGCAAGCCGGGCGGTGTGGGCCTGATCCATCGCCTGGACAAGCACCTCCGCAGGCAACGACTCGATCTTGGTGTCGAGCTGGAGGGCAGTGATCATCTCCCGGGTGCCGGCCACCTTGAAGTCCATGTCGCCAAGAGCATCCTCGGCACCAAGGATGTCGGTGAGGGTCACGAAGCGGCCGTCATGGGCGATGAGCCCCATGGCGATCCCGGCAACGGGTGCCGCGATGGGAACGCCGGCGTCCATGAGCGAGAGCGACGAGCCGCACACCGACGCCATCGACGACGAGCCGTTTGACATCAGCACCTCGGAAACGAGCCGGAAGGCGTATGGGAACTCCTCGGCCTCAGGGATCACCGACAGCAGCGCCTTCTCGGCGAGGGCGCCGTGACCGATCTCACGCCGCTTCGGGCCACGCATGAACCCTGTCTCGCCTGTGGCGAACGGCGGCATGTTGTAGTGGTGCATGTAGCGCTTGGTCTCCTCGACGGAGATGGTGTCGAGCATCTGCTCCATGCGCTGCATACCCAAGGTGGTTACGTTGAGCACCTGGGTCTCGCCGCGCTGAAAGAGACCTGATCCGTGCGCCTCGGGCACCAACCCGACCTCGATGACGAGCGGGCGGATGTCGGTGAGGCCGCGACCGTCGAGCCGCACACCCTCGGTCACGACACGCTCTCGCATCGTCGCCTTCTGCACCGAGCGAAGGGCCTGCTGGGCGGAGGCGAGCGTCGCGACATCGTCGTCCGGGATGGCGAGCTCCGCCATCACCGCATCTGCGATCTCTGCCTCGATCTGTAGCCGACGCTGCTTGTCTGCGATGAGACCCATCGCCGCGAACCTGGGGCGGGCCACCGCCTCGACCCTGCCGTACAGCTCGGGCGAGTAGTCGGTGACAGTCGGCCACTCCACCGGCTCCGGCTCGCCGACCTGGCGACGCAGCTCGAGCTGGAGATCGATGATGGTGGCGATGTGGTCCTTGGACTCCTCGAGACCACGGGCGATCGCCGCCTCGTCGCTCGGCGGCTGCCCGGCGGCGACGTGACGCCAGCCGCCAACCGTGGCGCCCGCCTCGACCATGGCGATGTCGATGACGCCGCTGGCGTTGCGCTTACCGGCCACTACCAGCTCGAACACCGACGCCTCCAGCTCCTCGAAGGTCGGCATGGCGATCCACTCACCGTCGCGCAGCGCCAGGTGCACGGCGCCGATCGGACCGAGGAACGGGATCGGGCTCAGGGTCAGCGCCGCCGAGGCGGCGTTGAGGGCGGGGACGTCGTACGGGTGCACAAGGTCGGCGGACATGACGGTGGCGACCACGTGTGTCTCGCAGCGGAAGCCTTCCCGGAACGAGGGGCGCAGCGGCCGGTCGATGAGCCGGGCGATGAGGGTGGCCTTCTCGGTGGCGCGACCCTCGCGACGGAAGAACGAGCCTGGGATGCGCCCAACGGCGTACATCCGCTCCTCGACGTCGACGGTCAGGGGGAAGAAGTCGGCGCCCTCCCGCACCCGCCGACTGGCGGTGGCGGTGACGAGTACCTCGGTGTTGCCGATGGATGCCACAACGGCGCCGTCTGCGAGTTGGGCGAGCTTGCCGGCGGTGAAGGCGAGCTCCTTGTCGCCAACAACGCCACGAACGGTGGTCTCTGCCACGCGTATCTCCTTCGATTGTCGGAGGAGGCACGCCCAATTGGCAGTCGTCGAGGCTCTCGGAAGGCGAGAGCGTCGGCCACTGACAACTGGGTGTCGGCCTCTCCGTCTCTCATTGTCACGAAGACGGCCTGAGGGCCGTCTTCTCTGCTATCTCACCGGCGCAAGCCGAGCTTGGCGATGAGGGTTCGGTATCGCTCGACGTCCTGATTGCGCAGGTAGGTGAGCAACCGCCGCCGCTTGCCAACCATCATCAGCAGACCCCGCCGCCCGTGGTGGTCCTTCTTGTGGAACCGCAGGTGGTCGGTGAGGTGGTTGATGTGTTCGGTGAGCAGTGCGATCTGGACCTCCGGGGACCCGGTGTCCGTCTCGTGCAAGCCGAACTCGTCGATGATGACCTTGGTTTCTCTCACGGCGAGCGAGTGTTCCTTCGCACAGAACGGGATTGGCCGAGCGACCGGGGAGGAGTGTACCAGCTTTGGGCCACCGGCCAAGCCGGTGCGGTCCCGTCACTGTTCGGCGACGAGCGCCTCCACCTCGAGCTCCACCCTCCACAAGGGGTCGAGGAGGGCGGCGACGACGACCATAGTCGCCGCCGGGGCGATCGCGCCGAAGAGCTCCCGGTGAGCCCTTCCCACCTCGTCAGCGTCGGCCACGTCGACGATGAACATGCGGGTGCGCACAACGCTCGCTGCCGACCCGCCCAGCTTGGCGATGGCGGCGATGGCGATCTCACCGCAGCGGAGCATCTGCCCGTAGGCGGTCGGCTCCGTGGCCTCGCCATCTGGGGGGACGGGGGCGGTGCCGGCGACAAGGATGCGGTCACGAACCCGCACCGCCCGGCTGAAACCGTACCGTGGCTCGTATGGCGAGCCGGATCTCACCGTGCTCTGCTCCACGGTCGCCAGCCTACCGAGGCGGTGGCGCCGCTATCGTCGGCTGGTGCACCCCATCCTGCCCGAGGTCCCAACGGTCACCGTTGAGGAGGCACAGCGACGCCACGCCGCCGGCGCCCGGCTCATCGACGTGCGGGAGCGGGTCGAGCACGACGCCGTCCGCATACCCGGCTCGGAGCTGATGCCGATGTCGACCATCCAGCAGTGGTACGCCGACCTGCGCCCGGACGAGCCCCTCGTGGTGATCTGCCGTTCAGGGAGCCGCTCAGCATCGGTGGTCAATGCCCTCGTCGAGCAGGCTGGGTTCACCGACATCGTCAACGTCACCGGTGGCATCATCGCTTGGTCCGCGGCTGGTCTTCCGCTCGAGGTCGAACCCTGAGTCGCCCCGGGCCAGCACCTCGGCGGCCAGCTCGGCGTCCTGCGTGATCTGGGTGACGAGCTCGTCGACCCCGGCGAACCTGCGCTCGCTGCGGATCCAGAAGATGAAGTCGACCTGGAGCTCCCGGTCGTAGAGATCGACGGTCCGGTCGAGCACATGGACCTCGACGGTCTCCGTGACCCCGTCGAATGTCGGGCGGACCCCGACGTTGGCCACGGCAGGCCACGTCGCCGCCCTGACACCGGTGCGCACCGCATACACACCGCGCCCCGGGAGCGCCTGGTGGGGCGCCAGCCGCAGGTTGGCCGTCGGGAAACCGATCGATCTGCCCCGTCCGTCGCCACGCACCACCACCCCGCGAAGCTGGAAGGGTCGCCCCAGGGCGTGATTCACCGCCTCGAGGTCTCCGGCGGCAAGCGTCCGCCGGATCTGGGTGGCGCCAAACGGCACAGAGTTCCCGACCAGAGGTACCGCATCGACTTCAAACCCGAGTCGGCTCCCCATCTCGGCGAGCATCGTGACATCGCCCTGCTGCCGGTAGCCGAAGCGGAAGTCCTCGCCGACGGACACCAGCCCGACATCGAGGGCGGCGACGAGCACGTCGGCGACAAAGACCTCGGGCGGCAGCCGGCGCAGCCGTTCGTCGAAGTCGAGTAGCCCGACGACATCGACACCGAGGGCGGCGAACTGCTCGAGCCGCTGCGCCAGGGTGGAGAGCTGCGGGGGGACCCGCTCGGGGCTGAGCAGGGTCGCCGGGTGGTTGCGGAACGTGACCACGGTGAGGTCCATGCCGTTGCGGGCGGCGCTCTCCCCAAGACGGGTGATGACATGGCGGTGGCCCAGGTGGACACCGTCGTACACCCCGATGGTGGCGGCGCGGCGCCGCGCCCCTGGCGGCCAGCCCTGGAATGGACCCTCGAGCACCTTCACGCCAGCACCACCGCGGCCCGTCCCAGACCCGACTCGACCCGGTACACGGCGAGCAGGCCCCCGGCGGTGTCGACCACGCGGACCGGTCCGGTTGGCGCCGCCGCATCGAGCACCCCCGGCCCGAGCGGGAGCCCGTTTCGCACCGCGACCGCCGTTGCGGGATCCACCACGACGGCGGGCAGATCGGGAAGCCCGTCGATCGGCGCCAGCACCACCTCGGCAAAGCGACCCTCCCCCACCTCCGTCTGCAGGTGGCTCAGGGTCGCTGCGCTGTCAACGTTGAGGCTTCCGTTGGCGATGCGCCGCAGCTCGGTGAGGTAGGCCCGCCCGCCGAGCGCCCTGGCGATGTCGTCGGCGAGCGTGCGCACGTATGTCCCGGTCGAGCAGGTGACGGCAAGGGTCACCTCGGGATAGTCGCACGGGGCGAACTCGACGATCTCGAGGTGTGAGATCGTCACCGGGTGGGCTTGGCGCACGACCTCCGTTCCCTCCCGCGCCAGCTCGTAGAGGCGGCGCCCCGCCACCCGGCGTGCCGACACCATCGGTGGCACTTGGAGGATTGACCCGGTGAAGCGATCGAGCACCGCCGTCACGTCTGCCTGGGTGACCGGCATCGGCTCCCTCCACACGACGGCGCCGTCGGCGTCGAGGGTGTCTGTTGCGACACCAAGCTTGGCGGTCGCCAGGTACCGCTTGGGGGCTTGCTGCACGAAGCGCAGCAGACGGGTGGCTCGCCCCAACCCGAGCACGAGAAGCCCTGTAGCCATCGGGTCGAGCGTCCCGGCATGCCCCACCCGGCGCTGTCCTGCCAGTCGGCGGACCATGTCGACCACGTCGTGCGATGTCATGCCGGCCGGCTTGTCGACAAGCACGAACCCGTCCACACCACTCATTGGAGCGCCTTGCGTACCAGCTCGATCACGGCGTCCTGCGTGCTCCGCATGGTGAAGCCGGCGGCGTTGTGGTGACCACCGCCCCCGAGCGAGGCGGCGATGGCCGCCACGTCGACCCGCCCCCTGGAGCGCAGGCTGCCCTTGATGCGGCCATCCCCGAGGTCGCGCAACAGACAGGCCACCTCGGCCTCTTCGGCGACCCTGATCAGGTCGATCAGCCCTTCCGCCGCCTCGTAGCCGATCCCGGCCGCCGCGAGGTCTGCGACCCCGACCATCGACCAGACGAGACCGAGATCGGGGTCGAGCCGGGCCCGGCCGAGCACGGCGCCGGCCACCTGCAGCGAGGCGAACGGCGCCTCCTCGTACAGCTGCCGGTTGATCTCCTCCGGGCGTACGCCGGCCTCGAGCATGTCGGCGGCGATGCGATGCACCTCGGGGCTCGTCAAGGAGTACTGGAATCGTCCCGTGTCGGTGACCACACCGGTGTAGAGCGCCTCGGACACGGCGGCCCCCGTATCCCATCCAAGCGCCACGAGCAGCCGGTGCACCATCTGTGCCGTAGCGGCCGCATCCGGCTCGATCCACGCTAGGTCGCCGAAACCGTCGTTGGTGCGGTGGTGGTCGATGACGGCGACCGTGGCGGCGTGCTCGACGAGTGCGGCGGCAGTGCCGAGCCGGCCGGCGTCGCCGCAGTCGACCACCACGAGAAGATCGAATGGAGTGGGGACCGCGGCGACGTCCACCAGCGCCGCATCGGCGAGGAAACGGAGCTGGCGCGGCATCACAAACGGCTCGCCAAAGGTGGCATAAACCTCCTTCCCCGCCGCTCGCGCCGCTCGAACAAGCCCGATCATCGAGCCAAGCGCATCGCCGTCAGGGCCGACGTGGCCGGCAACGACGATGCGGCCCGCCGCAGTGAGGGCGGCGGCGACTGCCGCCAGGTCGGCTCTCACCCCTCCTCCGCGATCGGCCCGGTGTCTGGCTCATCGGCGAGGTCGTGGAGCAGCTTGTCGATCCGCACCCCGTGCTCGATCGACGGGTCGACACGGAACTCGAGCACCGGGGTGAACTTCATCCGCACCTGACCTCCCAGCCGCCCCTGCAGGTGGGGAGCGGCATGCTCGAGGGCGGTGGCGGTGGCGGTGCGCTCCTCGTCCGAGCCGAGCACCGAGTAGAACACCGTGGCTCGGCGCAGGTCCGGCGAGGTCTCGACGGCGGTGACGGTGACAAACCCCACCCTGGGGTCCTTGAGGTACCTGATCTCCTCGGCGAGGACCTCGCGCATCAACCCCTCGACCTTGCGCATCCGCGACGACCGCGCCCGGCTCATTGCGGTCGCTCCAGGAACGAGGTGTCGGTGCGCAGCACCTCGACGTCCTCCCTGGCGTCGAGCGCCCGCTCAACGGCGTGAAGCACCCGCACCAGATGGCCGTGCTGTGGCGCCACCAGGGCGATGCCGAGCGTGGTCTTCTGCCACTTGTCGTGGTCGTCGACCTCGGAGACGGCAACGCCAAATGTGGAGGTGAGCTGGGCGATGACCGACTTCACGGTGTGACGCTTCTCCTTGAGCGACCGAGAGCCGCGGATACGCAGCTCGACACGCAGGGCGGCGACGTGCATCGATGGCCCCTTACGTGCGGGCGACTTCCCTCACCTGATACGACTCGATGGTGTCGCCTTCCTTGATGTCGCGGAAGTTGTCCAGCCCGATGCCGCACTCGAAGCCGACGTTGACGCTGGCGACATCGTCCTTGAAGCGGCGCAACGAGGCGATGCGACCGTCATAGACCACCACGCCGTCGCGCACCAGCCGGGCCCTGGCGTTGCGGTTGATCGTGCCCTCCGTCACGTAGCAGCCGGCGATCAGCCCGTAGCGGGGCGCCCGGAACGTGGCCCTCACGCTGGCGACGCCGAGGAACGACTCGACCTCCTCGGGCTCGAGCTCACCGACCAGCAGCGACTCGACGTCCTCGAGCAACTCGTAGATGATGGCGAAGGTGCGAATGTCGATGCCGCGGTCTGCTGCCGCCTTGCGGGCACCGCCGTCCGGTCGGACGTTGAAGCCGTAGATCACGGCCTCCGAGGCCTCCGCCAGCATCACGTCGTTCTCGGTGATGCCGCCAACGGCGCCGTGGATGATCTGCACGTTGGCGTCTGATCGTGTGATCTTGGCCAACGTGTCGCGCAACGCCTCCAGGGAGCCGTGGGCGTCGGCCTTGATGATGACCCGCAGCTCGGTGTGGCCCTCGCTGCGCAGCGCCTCGAGGAGCTGACCGAGACGCTCGGTCGCCGTCGGCACCACCAGCTCGGAGTCGCGCAGCTCGGCCTGCTTCTCGGCGGCCAGCTTGCGGGCGGTGCGCTCGTTGGCGACCACCTGGAACATGTCGCCGGCGATGGGCACGTCGTCCCATCCCATCACGAGGGCAGGCGTGCTCGGCGGCGCAGTCTTCAGCGGGGCGCCGTTCTCGTCGAACAACGCCCGCACCCTGCCGGCCACACCTCCCGCCACCAGCGAGTCGCCGCGCTGCAAGGTGCCGCGCTGCACGATCACCGTCGCCACCGGACCCCGACCCACCTCGAGCTGACTCTCGATGACGGTGCCGACGGCGGGGGCGGACGGGTCGGCCTTGAGCTCCTCGACCTCCGCCACCAACGCCACGAGCTCGAGCAGGTTGTCGATCCCCGTTGCGTTGAGCGCAGAGATCTCGGCGTCCGGCACGTCGCCGCCCAACTGCTCGACGAGGATGCCGTGCTGGGTGAGGGCGGCGCGCACCGCATAGGCGTCGGCGCCGGCCAGATCCATCTTGTTGATGGCCACGATGATCGGCACCCCTGCCGCCTTGGCGTGGTTGATGGCCTCGGCGGTCTGCGGCATCACACCGTCGTCGGCGGCAACCACGAGGATCACGATGTCGGTGACGTTCGCCCCCCTGGCGCGCAGGGCGGTGAACGCCTCGTGACCCGGGGTGTCGATAAAGGTGATTCTCTGGCCGCGGGTCGTCGTCTGGTAGGCACCGATGTGCTGGGTGATGCCACCGGTCTCACCGGCGACGACGTTGGTGCGCCTGATGACGTCGAGCAGCTTCGTCTTGCCATGGTCGACGTGACCCATGACAGTGACGACTGCCGGGCGTGGCTTGAGTCTGGCCGGGTCGTCGACGTAGTCGACCGTGTACGGGGTGCGCACCTCCTCGGGCGGCGCCGGTGGCGCCTCCTCCACGAGGACGGCGTAGCCGAACTTCTGTCCGAGCGCTTCGATGGCGTTGACCGGGATGGCCCCACCTCCCGGGACCATCTCCCCCATCGACATGAGGGTGCGCACCACGTCCCCAGTGCGCTCGCCGATGAGACGGGCGAAGTCGGCGACCGTGATGCCCTCCTCGACGGTGATGAGCCGCTCCCCTTCGGCGGGTGGGGCGGCGGGTGCGGGTGGAGGGGTGGGAACCACCTCGGCCACCCCCTCGACCTCCGGCACCTCCACTCCCTCGACGTCTGGCTCCTCGACGACATCGGCGACGGTCGCGCCGACACCGGTCATCGGGACGGCAGGGGAGGTCTCTTCGTACGACAGACGAAGGAGGGCAACCGCGACGTCATCGAGGCTGGACGACGCCGTCTTGACGTCGAGCCCGAGCTCCTGGGCGTGCGCCAGCACGTCCTTGGACTCCACCCCAAGATCTCGAGCCAGCTCGTACACCCGCTGCTTGGTCACCGTCACCCCCGAGTCGTCATGTTGGCGTCACGCTTCCGTTGCCAAGGACTCGGCGTCGTCTGCCGTGGTGTCGTCGCTCACCACATCGGGGTGGTCACCGCTCCCGACGAGCGCTTCCGGCTCGAGCGCCACCTCGGCGACCGCATCCTCGCCGTTCTCGACCTCGGGAACCTCGGCGACCGGCTCCTCAGCCTCCTCGACCATGGGCACGACAGCGGCCGGCTTCTCTTCCTCGGGGGCGACGTCCAGACCGAGGTCCTGGCTCTCCGACCGAATGTCGACCTTGTACCCGGTGAGCCGCGCCGCCAGCCGGGCGTTCTGCCCCTCCTTGCCGATGGCAAGCGACAACTGGTGATCCGGCACGATCACCGTCGCCACCCTGGTTGCATCATCGAGCCGCACCTCCTTCACCCGCGCCGGGCTGAGCGCCTCGGCGAGGAATGCGGCGGCGTCGTTGCGCCACTCCACGATGTCCACCTTCTCGCCACGCAGCTCGTTCACCACCTGGCGAACTCGCGAGCCGCGAGCCCCAACACACGCCCCCACCGGGTCGACGTTCGGGTCGTTGGAGGCCACGGCGATCTTGGTGCGATGACCCGGCTCGCGGGCGATCGCCTTGATCTCGACGTCACCCTCGACCAGCTCGGGAACCTCGAGCTCGAAGAGCGATCGGATGAACTCGGGGTGGCTGCGGCTGACAACGATCTGGGGACCCTTGCCCTCGCCGCGCACCTCGAGGATGTAGGCCTTGACCCGGTTGCCCCGCTCCAGCCGCTCGAAAGGGATGCGCTCGGATGACGGCATGATCGCCTCAGCGTTGCCGAGGTCGAGGATGGCGTAGCGATGATCCGACTGCTGGACGATGCCGGTGACGAGGTCACCCTCCCTACCCTCGTACAGCTCGAACACCTGCTCGCGTTTGGCGTCGCGCAGCCGCTGCATGATGACCTGCTTGGCGGTCTGGGCGGCGATGCGCCCGAAGTCGTCCGGGGTGTCCTCCCACTCGTTGACGACGTTGCCGTCCTCGTCCAGCTCCTGTCCGTACACCAGGATCTCGCCGGTGTCAGCATCGATGGTTACCCGCGCCTCCTCGGCGGCCCCAGGCGTGCGCTTGTACGCCGAGACCAGGGCGTTGGCGAGCGCATCGAGGATGGTGTCTGCCGGGACACCCTTCTCGCGCTCGAGCAGTTCCAGCGCCTCGAGCAGGTTGTAGTCCATCGTGGTTCCTCTCAGTGCTTCGGGGAGCCAGGCTTGGCGGACTTCTCCCATACGAAGATGGTCTGCGCCGAGGCGACTGCGGCGAACGGGATGGTCCTGTCGCCGGTCGCGGCCGAGATCGTGAAGTCATCGGCGCCAACGGTGGTAAGCACCCCGCGGTGCACCCGCTCCCCATCGAGCTCGTCGCTGGTCTTCACCTTTACGTCGCGACCGATCGACTTGGCGAAGTGGCGCGGGGTTCGCAGCGTGCGTTCCAGACCGGGTGAGGACACCTCGAGCGTGTACGCCCCCGGGAAGGGATCGGCGGCGTCGAGCAGGCGGGACACGCCGCGAGAGATGCGGGCGATGCGGTCGACGTCAATCGGGTCGTCGGCGTCGATGAAGACGCGCACGACAGAGACCGCGTTGCCGCCGACCACCTCGAGGTCATCGAGTTCGATGCCCTCGGCGGCGACGTACGGCTCGATCACCTCCCACAGGCGGGCTGCTGCGTCTGTCACCCTCGGTCCTCCATCCATCCCGGATGCTTCCACCAACAAACAAGGCGGGCACAGGCCCACCTCGATACGAAACGACCTCAGTTGCCCGCCAGTATACCAGCCCGCCGACCCCTCCGGTGAGCCCGACTAGGTCGATCGACCCAGCCGCTACGGGGCGGTGCCGAGGGCGCGGTGCGCCGCCGCCACCCGCTCCGCCACCACGCCGGCCGCGGCGCCAACGGCAACGTGCTCGGTGTCCCCCGTGGTTCGTGTCGTCAGCTCCACCTCGCCTGTTGCTATCCCTCGGGGGCCGATCGTCACCCGATAGGGGATGCCGATCAGCTCGGCGTCGGTGAACTTGACACCGGCTCGCTCGTTGCGGTCGTCGAGGATCACATCGACACCGACCGTGGCCAGATCGATATACAGCTGCTCGGCAGCCGCCACCGAGGCGGGATCATCGAGCTTCACGAGGGTGACGACCACCTCGTAGGGGGCGACCGACACCGGCCAGGCGATCCCCTTCTCGTCATGGTGGCTCTCGACAACGGCGGCGACGTTGCGACCCACCCCGATACCGTATGAGCCCATCATGACGGTGCGCTGCACCCCCATGTCGTCAAGGACCGTTGCGCCGAGGGCGGAGCTGTACCTGGTGCCGAGCTTGAAGACGTGGCCGACCTCGATCATGCGACGCACGGCGAGCGGGGCCCCGCAGTTGGGGCACGCCTCCCCCGGTTTCACCAGCCGAACGTCCCGCCACTCGCCGACAGCGATGTCACAAATAGCATCGACGCCCCGCAGATACCAGTCGTTGTCGTTAGCCCCCGTCACCATATTACTCCTCCCCTGGAGCGCCGGGTCGGCGACGATGCGGATCCCGCTGACGCCTACCGCACCGAGGCTGCCGGCGTCGGCGCCGAGCAGCCGGCGGATCTCGTCCGGGTACGCCGGTCGGATGTGCGCCGTGCCGAGCCCGTCGGCGAGCTTCTGCTCCATGAGCTCGTGGTCGCCACGCAGCAGGACAAGCACAGGGGCGCCTTCGGCCATGTACACAAGGGTCTTTACCTGCCGTTCTGCGGCGGCGAAGTCGAAGCCGGAGGCAAGGGCGGCGATGGTGCGAACCCCTGGGGTGGCGAAGCGCTCCGGGGGTCCCGGCCATGGCTGGTCTGCAACCGCCTGCAACCGCGAGGTAGCCCGCTCGACGTTGGCGGCGTAGTCACCGGTCGGGCAGACGGCGACATCGTCCTCCCCCGACTCGGACGCCACCATGAACTCAGCCGAGTCGCTTCCACCCATCACGCCTGAGCTAGCTTCGACCGCGATGGCGGAGAGACCGAGCCTGGCGAAGATCCTCCTGTAGGCGGCCATGTGTCGATCGAATTGCTCAGCCAGCCCGGTCTCGTCAACGGCGAACGAATACGAGTCCTTCATGGTGAACTCGCGCACCCTGAGCAGACCGGCCTTGGGACGAGGCTCGTCGCGGAACTTGGTCTGCAGGTGGTACCAGATCTGGGGGAGGTCGCGGTACGACTCCAGCTCGCCGGCGAGAAGGGTGAACACCTCCTCGTGGGTGATGGCGAGCAGCAGATCGGCACCCTTGCGGTCCTGAAACTTCACCAGGATGCCCTCGACATCGTTCCATCTCCCCGTCCGCTTCCACACCTCGGCGGGGTGAACCACAGGCAGGAGGAACTCCTGACCACCGATGGAATCCATCTCGGTGCGGATGATGCGCTCCACCTTGGCGGCTACCCGCCGCCCCAACGGCAGCAGCGAGTACGACCCGGCCATGAGCTGGCGGATGAAACCCCCGCGGACGAGCAGCCGGTGGCTGGCGGCCTCGGCGTCGGCCGGGTCGTCACGCAGCGTCGGGATGAAGGCCTGGGACCAGCGCACCTTGCTCCGAGTTCGGCGAGCCGCCGAGGATAGACAGCGGAGCCTCAGCCGAGATCGATGCGGTACGTGCCGAACTGGGCGGCGACGTCCTCGACAACAACGACGTAGCCGCCGGCGGCCACCTGTGCGACGAGCGGCGGGTCATCGAAGAAGAACCCGCGCCGGTTGACCACGTCTGCGACCAACGCCGCTGTGGCCCTCTCGTAGAGCGCCACCCGCATCCGGGTCTGCCCCTCGACGGTGACGGTGACGGTGGTGGGCTCGGCCAGGTCGAGGTAGTACCAGTCACGGTCGCCCGGGACGTCGACGAACCCTGTGGTGGTGACGCCTGCGTAAATCGGCCGGCCGTCGTCGGGGTCCTGGGCCGGGACCAGCGGCACGTCCGACATCACCGTGGCGCTGGTGGCCTCGGAGGCGTCGGCGTGGAGGATGCCGGGCCATCCCAGGCTCCAGATGACACCGAGCTCAGCGCCACCACCGCCCAGCGACACCCCAAAGGGGTCGAGCGCCCGCCAGCGGAGGGAGGGGCTGCTCTGGAGGTGCGACGCCGAGCCTTGATCGACCCACACCACGAAGGTCGCCTGCTGCCAAGGACCCTCGATCACGACCTCGTGCTCGAGCTGGCCGCCGCTGCGGGGCGGGCGTCTCGTCTCGCTGCGGCTGGTGCGTAGGGTGAGCGTCTCGGCGACGGCCACAGCGTCGGTGGCGTCGATGGCAAACACCTCGACGGCGCTGCCAAACGTGGTGATGCCGACGAGTCTCCCGGCCCCGTCGACGAGCGCCCCACCGCTCTGCCCTGCGACGGCGGGGGCGGCGACGCCGATCCAGGTGACGCCGGAGAACTCCCAGTCGACGATCCCGCCCAAGGTCGCCGCCGTCACGGACGGCTCCGGCGCCAGCTCAAGCGCCCCAGGGTATCCGACCACGTAGAGGGGCGTGCCAGACACGAGCCGGGACGCCGAGCCGATCTCGAGTGGTGGCGGCAGCCCGGGCCCTGCGACCTCGAGCAGTGCGAGGTCGGCCTTGGGGTCGACACCGAGAACCCGAGCCGAGCGTCTGTCGCCACCGGGGAACCGCACCGTGACGACCGTGAATGGCCACACCACGTGGGCGTTGGTGACAACCAGCTCGCCCGAGATGAGCACGCCGCTCCCGGTGCCGTTGCGGGTGGTGACAAACGCCACCGACTGGGCGGCGGTCGACTCGAGGGCGGCGGCCACCGCCGCCGGTACCGGTCCTAACGATGACGGTCGCACCGGTGCGGGTGGGGCCGCTACCGGGTGCGGGACGGGGGCGGGGCCGAACAGGACGGAGAGAGCGGTGACCGTTGCGGCCACGCCGAGGAATCCGGTGAGAACGCCGAGTTGCCTGCGAGGCTCTTGGCTCATTCCCCTGCGGCTGCCTCGGCCACGGCGGCCCTGCGCTCGGCGGTGTGGTTGGCGTCGCCACGGAGCGTGCGCAGCTCGAGTGCGGTCTCGGTGGCGAGCGCTGCCGCTCCTGCGTCCGCTGCCGCCAACCGCGCCTCCACCCCCTCGGCAACGAGCTTCCTCGCCTCGGCGACGAGGGCGTCGACCATCTCAGCCTCCGGGACGACACGCACCACCTTGCCCTTTATGAACAGGTGGCCCTTGCCCTTGCCGGCGGCAATCCCGATATCCGCTTCGCGGGCCTCACCGGGACCATTCACGACACATCCCATCACGGCGACCTGGATGGGCAGCCGTTCCGCCTCGAGCGCCTCCTGCGCCCGCGCCGCCACCGCGATCACGTCGACCTCGGCGCGCCCGCACGAGGGGCAGGCGATGAGATCGAGACCCTTGCGCTCCCGCAACCCGAGGTACTCGAGCAACGCCCTCCCCGCCTTGGCCTCCTCAACAGGGTCGGCGGTGAGCGAGAAGCGAATGGTGTCGCCGATTCCCTCGAGAAGCAGGGTGGCGATCCCGGCGACCGACTTGATGAGCCCGCCTGGCAGCGGACCGGCCTCGGTGACCCCGAGGTGGAGCGGGTAGTCGACGGTCTGCGACAGCAAACGGTAGGCGGCCACCATCGACGGGACGTGGCTGTGCTTCACCGAGATCTTTATGTCGGTGAAGCCGACGTCCTCCAGGTAGCGGATCTCGGCAAGTGCCGAATCGACGAGCGCCTGGGGCACGGGGCCGCCATGCCGGTCGAGGACCTCCTTGTCGAGGGACCCGGCGTTGACCCCGATCCGGATGGGCACACCGGCGTCCCCGGCGGCCCTGGCCACCGCCTTGATGTGCTCCTCCTTGCGGATGTTCCCCGGGTTCAGCCGCAGCGCCGCCACCCCCGCCTCCAGGGCAGCGAGCGCCAGCCGGTACTGGAAGTGGATGTCCGCCACGATCGGGACGGGTGATCGGGGAACGATCTCGGCGAGACCCTGGGCGGCGTCCACGTCGTTGCAGGTGATGCGCACGATGTCGGCGCCGGCCCCTGCCAGGGCGTAGACCTGGGCGAGCGTACCCTCGACATCGGCCGTCTTGGTGGTGGTCATCGACTGGACGCTCACCGGGGCCCCGCCACCGACGGGCACGGGGCCGACGGAGATGCGTCGCGTGAGCCGGCGCGTCGGTACGGTCATCGTCTCAGCCCGGCAGCTCGAGCGGTCTGACGATGTCGAAGTAGAAGCCGAGGATGCCGAGCACGACGATGAAGGCGAACACGGCGGC